>Ga0213872_10001435_pt1 | contig 15539 bp, 13 predicted proteins | sample VelepicomBERX_R2_FD_160071 | JGI IMG/M metagenome (GOLD analysis project Ga0213872, IMG submission 160071) | Rhizosphere microbial communities from Vellozia epidendroides in rupestrian grasslands, the National Park of Serra do Cipo, Brazil - RX_R2 | ecosystem: Host-associated > Plants > Roots >...
TCCCCAAGGGGTTCTGCTCATGAGCGACTGCCTGATCCGAACCGACGCGGACGGCGTAGCCCTCCTCACCATGAACCGGCCGCAGGCGCGCAACAGCCTGTCTTTGGAATTGCTGCAGGCGATGCTAGGCGAGCTGACGGCGCTGGCCACCGACGACGCCATAGGCGTGGTGATCCTGGCCGGGGCCGGACCGGCCTTTTGCGCCGGCCATGACCTCAAGGAGATGCGCGAGGCCAATTTCGCGCCGTCGCAGATGGAGCGCGTCTTCGTCGAATGTTCCAAGGCGATGCTGGCCATCACCCGTTTGCCAAAGCCGGTGATCGCGCAGGTGCATGGGGTGGCCACCGCGGCGGGCTGCCAATTGGTGGCGAGCTGCGATCTGGCGGTGGCGGCATCGGATGCCCGCTTCGCCACGCCGGGCGTCAATATCGGGCTGTTCTGCTCGACCCCGATGGTGCCGCTGTCGCGCGCCATCGGCCGCAAGGCGGCGATGCGGATGCTGCTGACGGGTGATCTGATCGGCGCCGCCGAGGCCCTGGAATTCGGCCTGATCAATGAGACGGTGCCGCCCGAACAGCTGGCGGACCACACCATGGCGCTGGCCAGGAAATTGGCGGCCAAATCGCCGCTGACCATGGCGATCGGCAAGGCCGCCTTTTACCGCCAGGCCGAGATGAGTCTCGGCGACGCCTATGCCTATGCCAGCTCGGTGATGATCGAGAATATGGCGGCGGAGGACGCGCAGGAGGGAATCGCCGCTTTCCTCGACAAACGGCCTGCCATCTGGAAGGGCCGCTAACGCAAAAATCACGCTGAGATCACTTATCCCCCTCGGATCTCCACTTTCGGTTCCAGACTGGTCACAGGACATTTCCCGTAGCGGATGCGAAAATGCTGGCATGGGTTGATTTGTCGGGGACCGCCGCAACTTCGGAGATCCAGATGGAAGATCCGCTAACCTATACGCAACGTCTCAAACTCGGTGCGATCACTGTCCGCAAGGACTGCGCCGACCAGGCCCGCCGTCTGGCGGTCCAGGCGGCGCTGGCGAACGACATGTCGCTCTGCGAGATGATGCATGCGGAAGCCGACAAGCATGAAGCGGCGATCGTCGACGCGATCAGGGACATGGCCTTGGCCGACTATCTGTGCGGCGGCTTCGATTATCAGCTGACCGACCGCACCAGCGCGTCCAGCAGATCGCTGGTGCCGCGTTCGCGCGCGCCGTTATCTTCATAGCCGTCGAGGAAGACGCCCTGTTCGGTGACGGTCAAGCGGGTCTTGGTCCCTTCGGCTTTGATTTCGACGGTGGCCAGGGAAACTGAGATCTTCTTGCCGTCGATGAACAGATCGTAGCTGTAGACCAGCCGCTGATCGGGCACGACGTCGTGATAGATGGCTTCGAACCGGCTGACCATCCCGCTACGCCAATTGGCGGTCGCGGTTTCGCGGCCGCCGACCCGCACATCCATACTGCAGTCGGTCATGTCCGCCATTTCCTTGCGCGGGCCGAACCATTTGGCTTTGGCTTCGGGGTCGGTGAAGGCTTTGAATACCGCCTGCGGCTTGGCGTCAAACACCCGGTGCAGCTGGAAGACGCCATGCTCGACCCCTGAGGACAGCACCACATCGAGGCGATCCAGCGTCTGGCTCCAACCCATCGGCGCGCCTTGCACCATGATTTTGGCGGCGGCATCGAACAGGACGTAGCTCTGCACCACCCGCATTTTGGTGCCGGCGCCGTCGCTCTCGAAGGTGACCTCGGTGTGGGCGGTGAAAAGCTGCCGCCCGTCGGGACCGACTACGGTCATCTCGAAGGCCAGACTTTCATTGGGGATGACGGCGACCACCCGGCCGCGCGACAGATGGTCGATGCCGTCGGGGCTGCGCATACAGACGTCGAAGGCGCCGCCCACTTCCATTTTCACTTTGGCATAAGGGACGGTGTAGCCGGCCGGCGCGAACCAGCGCTTCACATGTTCGGCGTCGCTCCAGGCCCTAAAGACCGTCGCCGGCGCCGCGTTGAAGTTTCTGGTCAGGGTGGTCGCTGGTGTCTGTTCCAAGATCGCCTCCGTCGCGGTTCAGCTCGTCGAGATAATCGCCGAGCCGGTCGAGACGACCCGCCCACTCGGCACGGCAACCATTGATCCAATTTTCGACGCCGGCGAGATAATCGGGCCGCACCGAGCAGGTGCGAACCCGCCCGATCTTCTCGGTGCCGACCAGACCCGCCGCCTCGAGCACCTGGATGTGCTGCATCACCGCCGGAAGCGACATGGGTAAGGGACGCGCCAGATCGGTGACCGACATCGGCCCCTTGGTCAGACGCTCCACCATGGCGCGCCGGGCCGGATCGGACAGCGCATGAAACACCAGATTGAGATCGGATTTATGGTTAAGCATGCCCTTTACTATCACGCCTTGGATAGTTAAGTAAATACTTTACTGATGGACCAGGTCCAAGGCGAACTCCTGGATCAAAGCCTCGGCCCGCGGCCACTCGCCGAAGCCCGATGCCGGATTGACGTGGCCGACCGCCCCGAGATTGACGACGCGGCTGCCCCATTGCCGGGCCAATTCCATGCCGCGTTCGAAGCTGCATAGTGGATCATTGGTGCTGACCGCCATCAGACTGGAAAACGGCAGAGGCTGGCGCGGTATCGGCAGCCAGCCGTTCCGCGTGATATCCTCCATCTGCGGGTAGCCTTCCGGCAGCGGATTTTCCAGATCGGGCGGCGCCACCAGCAGAGCGCCGAGGATGGGGCGGCGAACCGCCCTCGCCCAATGCGCCACCATCATCACTCCGGCGCTGTGCGCCACCAGCAGTACCGGCTGAGGGCTGTCGGCAACCGCCTCGTCCAGCGCCTTGACCCGCAGCGCGCAGCTCAGCTTGTCGCGGGTCAAAGGCTGCACCGAGCGGGCGTTCGGCAGCTTTTTTTCCAGATGGGTCTGCCAATGTTCCGCCACATGATCGCGCAGCCCCGGAACCAGCAGAACCGTCGGCTGCATCATGCCACACGCAGCGGCACGTTACGGACGCCGGGCTTGCGGTTCGGGGTCATGCCCATCTGTTCAAGGGTCTCGTCCGCATCCTTATACCAGACGCCGATCTTGTAGATGTCACGCGCTTCCTTGCCGGTGGCGATGTCGCGGCCGAGTTCCTTGGCGACGCGGACGCATTGCTCGATCTGCTGCACCGAGGTCATGCGCTGGCCATGCTGGCCGATCAGCGTGTCCTCGATGCCGCAACGCGGATGCAGTCCCATCGACATCGCCATCATGTTGAACGGCAGCACGTTCTTCAGAAGCGATTCGGCGGTGACCGTGCAGCCGTCCGGAGCGCGATGGATGAAGTTGAAGAAATTGAACGGATTGGGGCCGTCGAAGCCGCCGCCGATGCCGATCCAGGTCAGATTGAGCGGGCCGGTATAGACGCCGGCGCGCACCATGCGTTCCAAGGTCTCGAGGGCATGGATGCCGGTCAGCTGGAAATGCGGCTGGATGCCGGCCTTCTGCAGACGGCGCAGATGCTCTTCCACCCAACCCGGACCGGCAGGAACCGTCATTTCGCGATAGGCGGCGGCAAAGGCCGGATGCGCCAGCGAGGTGCCTTCCAGATATTCCGGATAGAGCAGTTCCATGATGTTCATCTGGGTGGTGTTGATCGCCACCGTCACCTGATCCGGCTTGGGATCGAGTTCCGCCAGCATGTGGCGGGTGTCGTCGCTCAGCCACTTGGCGGCTTCGCCATCGCTTTCCGGGGCGAAGGAAATCGAGCCGCCGACCTGGATGATCATGTCCGGCACCCGGGCGCGGACCCCGGCGATCAGCTCGTTGAATTTGGACAGGCGCTTCGAGCCCTTGCCGTCCAGCTCGCGCACATGCAGATGCAGAACCGTGGCGCCGGCATTGTAGCAATCCACCGCCTTCTGGATCTGCTCTTCCATGGTCACCGGAATATCTTCCGGGAAATCCTCGGGCATCCATTCGGGGCCATAGGGCGCGGTGGTGATCACCACCTTGTCCATGTTCTCGGGGTGCAGCGAATCGTCGAGGAATTGCATGATCTTTCTCCCTGTTTGATTAGATGGGGCGGTCGACGCCCTTGATGCCGGCGCGCTCCATCTTGCGCACCGCCGGCCAATAGTCCTGCACCGCGTAATGCTGGGTGGAGCGATTGTCCCAGATCGCCATGGAATTGGGCTTCCAGCGCCAGCGCACCTGATATTCCGGAATGGCGGCGCGGCCGATCAGATAGGCCAGAAGCTGGCTGGCGCCGGGGGCGAAATCCTGGCCGTAGCGGACATTCGCCGGCGTATGGAAATTGGTGAAATGGGTGGCGAAGCCGCTGACATAGAGAATTTTTTCGCCGGTCTCGGGATGCGTCCTGACCACCGGATGTTCGGCATCGGGAAACTGCTCCTTGAGTTTCAAGCGTTTCTCGATCGGCATGGCGGCGCCGAAGCTGTATTCGATGGAATGGCGGGCGCGCAGGCCGGCGATCTGCGTCTTGATATGCTCGGGCAGATCGGCATAGGCCTTGACCATATTCACCCAGATGGTGTCGCCGCCGATCTCGGGCCCCTCGACCTGCCGCAGCACGCAGCCCATCGGCGGAATCTCGCGCCAGCTGGCGTCGCTGTGATAGGCGTTCTCGTAATGCTCGGGCGGCGAGTTGAGATCCTTATAGATCCGCACCAGACCCGGATTTTCCGGATCCGAACCGGCCACCGGATGATCCTCCAGCTCGCCGAACCTCTTGGCGAAGGCCACGTGCTCAGCGCGGCTGATAGCCTGGTCGCGCAGGAACAGCACTTTGTGCGCGAGCAACAGGGCCTTGATCTCGGCGAACAGGCCTTCGTCGCGTGAGGCGTCGCCGAGATTGACCCCGGTGAGTTCGGCGCCGATGTGGCAGGTGAGTTTCTGAACCTTCATCTCGCCTCTCAGATGATGAAGATGGACGAACCGGTGGTCTTGCGGCCTTCCAGGTCGCGATGCGCCTGCACCGCGTCCTTCAGCGCATAGGTCTGGTTGATCTCGATCTTGATGCGGCCGGACGCCACATGGCCGAACAGTTCGCCGGCCAGCTCCTGGCGGTCGGCCGGATCGGCGATGTAATCGGCCAACGCCGGACGGGTGACGAACAGCGAGCCTTTGACCACCAGCTGGAAGGCATCGATCGGCGGAATCGGTCCCGAAGCGGTGCCGAAGCACACCAAAAGACCGCGCCGCTTCAGACTGTCGAGCGAACCGGCGAAGGTGTCCTTGCCGACGCTGTCATAGACCACCGGCACTCCGACCCCGTTGGTCAGATCGCGCACCCGCTTGGCCACATCTTCCTTGGAATAGTTGATGACGTGATCGCAGCCATGGGCGCGGGCGATCTCGGCCTTGGCCTCGGTGGAGACGGTGCCGATCACGGTCAGCCCCAGAAGCTTGGCCCATTGGGTGACGATCAGCCCGACCCCGCCGGCGGCGGCATGCAGCAGAATGGTGTCGCCCGCCTTCAGAGCCGGATAGATGCGACGCATCAGATAACCCGAAGTGAGACCCCGCATCATCATGGCGGCGGCGGTCTCATAGGCGATGCCGTCGGGCAACTTGACCAGGTGGGCGGCGGGCATCACCCGCTCGGTGCTATAGGCGCCGAGCGGGCTGCCGGTATAGCCGACGCGGTCCCCCGGCGCCACATGGGTGACGCCCGGCCCCACCGCCTCGACCACGCCAGAAGCCTCGACCCCCAGACCGTTGGGCAGCGAAGTCGGGTAATAGCCGGTGCGAAAATAGGTATCGGCGAAATTCAGACCGACGGCGACATGGCGCACCCGAGCCTCGCCGGGTCCGGGTTCGCCGATGGCTATCTCTTCCCAGCGCATGACGTCCGGACCGCCGGCTTCATAGATTCGGATGGCTTTTACCACGTCGCTCTCCCCAATATTTTCCCGCATCTTAGCGCCGCCTCCAGCACTAGATTTGTCATTTAACGACAGGCAATTTTCATTTGACGACAGGCGCCGCCGTGGCGAGACACAGATCGGCCTCGTATTTGCGTAAGCCGATCCAGAAGGCGAAGGCGGCGGCCAGCCCGATCAGCGGCATGAATTGCAGCGCCGATTGCAACCCGAAGCGATCGGCCAGCACGCCGGTCACCACCGGCCCCGGCGCCAGGCCGAGCAGATTATTAGCCAAGGTCAGGGTGGCGAAGGCGGTGCCGTGAATTGCCAAGGGCGTGAGATTGGCCACCGCGGCGCCGGCCGGACCGGTAGTGCCGGCGGCGAAGAACATGCCCGTGGCCACCAGGGCGATCTGTGCCGCCCCGGGCGGCAGCTGAAAGGCGGCCAGCAAAGCGACCGAAGCGATCAGACAATAGAAGATAGCCAGCCCAAGCTTGCGCGGCCGGGATCCGCGTGACAGACGGTCCGACGCCATGCCGCACAGCACCATGCCGAGACTGCCGCTCAGCACCAGACCGGCGGCGCCGGCGCCGGCCTTGTCGGCGGCGAGGCCGTAATACCGGTTGAGAAAGGTCGGAATCCACGCCATCAGCGAACCGGCGATGAAAAGCTGCAACCCGCTGCCGGCATAGACCGCGATCACTGTGCGGCTTTTGAACGCCTGCCGCCACGGCAGACGCGCCGTCTCGGCGGCTTTGGCCGGACCATGATCCCTGACGATCAGGGGATAGACCGATGCCAGCGCCAGCCCGAACATCGCCATCACCGCGAAAGCCCAGCGCCAGCCGAGATGCACGGCCACGGCGCCGCCGATCGCCATGCCGAACAGCGAGCCGAGCAGGCCTCCCGCCATGAAGGCGGCGGTCAAGGTGGCGCGCAAGTGCGGCGGGAAAACCGCCAGCACCACGGCGATGCCGACGCTGCCATAGCCCGCCTCGCCGATGCCCACCAGCATGCGGGCCAGCAGCATCTGCGGATAATTCTGCGCCAGGCCGCAGCCCAGGGTGGCCACGCTCCACAGCGTCGCCATGATGGTGAGGGCGCGCACCCGGCCCCAGCGATCGGCCAACAGGGAAAGCGGAAAGGTCAGGACGCCGACGGTCAAGGCGACGACGCCCGACAAGGTGCCGAGCTGAGTGTCGGTGATGTACCACTCGGCCTTGATTAGCGGGAACACCGCGTTCAGCACCTGGCGCGACATGTAGTCGGACAGCAGCAGCAGGAACGACAAGGCGAAGACCAGCCAGGCATAGGACCGGGACGGCAGAACTTGTTCATGTGCGCTGTTTGGCGTCACCATTTCCTCCGAATTTTCGATAATGCTAGCTGCGAACGCCGATCCCCGTTTACCATTTGGCGTCAGACATTTTCCATTTTGCGACAGAGGCTCCTATGGCAGCCATGGTCCGCGCCGCGGCGCTTTCCAATTTCGTCGAGGTGTCACGCCAGTTTTCCATCGACCCGGTCAAACTGATCCGCAAGGCGAAGTTGGATCCGGTAGTGCTGACCAACCCCGACATCCGGATTCCCGCCCTGTCCGTCGCGATCATGCTCGAGGCGGCGGCCGAGCAGTCCGGCTGCGTCACTTTCGGACTCCGCATGGCGGAATCGCGGCGGCTGTCCGATTTCGGCGCGCTGAGCCTGCTCTTGTCCCACGAACCCACCCTGAGACAGACTTTAGCAACACTTGAGCGGTACCGGCATCTGCTGAACGAATCTCTGGCGATTTACGTCGAAGAGGGCGAGGACACCGTGATCATCCGCGAGGAACTGATCACCGAGCGCGGCGTGGTCACCTTGCGCCAGGCTACCGAACTGGCGGTCGGCACCATGTTCCGCCTGTATCGCGCCGTGCTTGGCGGCCGCTGGCATCCTGACAGCGTAGAATTCGTCCATGCCGCACCGCCGGATCTCACCGTGCATCGCCGCATTTTCAACACTTCCTTGCGTTTCGGCAGCGAGTTCAACGGCATCGTCTGCGCTCGCGCCGACCTAGACCGCAGCAATCCGGCCGCCGACACCACCATGGCGCAATATGCCCAGCAATTCGTCGACAGCTTGAACACCGGCCCCAACGCCACCAAGGCGATGGAGGTCAAGAAGGCGATCTATCTGCTGCTGCCCACGGGACGCGCCTCGATCGAGCAGATCGCGGACAGCCTGGGACTCAATGTCCGCACCTTGCAAAGGCAGCTCGACAATGAACAGGCGGTGTTTTCCAGCCTGCTCAACGATGTTCGGCGCGATCTGGTCATGCGCTATCTGGCCAGCCCGGGCTACTCCTTGACCCTGATCGCCGAAATGCTCGGCTATTCGCAATTGAGCTCTTTCACCCGCTGGTTCACTGCCCAATTCCAAATGGCTCCGACCGCCTGGCGCGCCGCCGTATCGGGCGACAATCCGGCGGTCCGATTATTGTCGTGAAATGCTAAGTCAATGTCGTTAAATGCGAAGTCTTCTAATTTACCCGGCGATAGAGTCGCTCCGATAAAGAGGGCTCAAAAATCGCCCATGGCCGCAGGGAGGCCGAACGTCCGGGAATCCCGATTCCCAGAATAGGCTGAACCGCGCCCATCGGCGCTTGCGAGCCCACGGTGTAATTTTACACGGGGGGACGCTTAGATGAACGATATGAACCGGAGAACGGGCCGGCGATGGAAGACGGCCCTGAAATCCTGGTCGATCCTGGCGGCAGAGGTGGGGACCGCCGGATTCCTGGGCTACGCCCAGGCTGCCGAAATCGATCTCAACGATAAGGATTTTTCGCTGCGCTGGGACAATACCATCCGCTATACGCTGGGCGATCGCGCGCAGGCGCCCTCCTATAAATTGCTGACCGACGCCAACGCCTCCGACGGCGACCGCAATTTCCAGCATGGCATCGTCACCGACCGCGTCGACATCTTCAGCGAAGCCGATCTGGTCTATAAGCGCATGCTCGGCGCCCGCGTCAGCGGAGATTTCTGGTATGACGGCGCTTACGCGATGATGCAGACCGCCGGCAATCCGACACCGGGCAATCTGTCGCCGCAAGGCCTGCCCACCAGCGGCCTGGCCAACTACACCAAGCGCTTCTTCGAAGGCCCCTCGGGCGAGCTCTATGACGCCTTCGCCTTTGTCAATTTCGACGTGGCCGACCATCCGGTCAATATCAAGGTCGGCCGCCACACCCAGATCTGGGGCGAAAGCCTGCTGCTGTCCGGCGCCATCAACGGCATTTCCTACTCGCAGGCGCCGATCGACGTCGCCAAAGCCTACGGAAATCCCGGCGCCGAAGCCAAGGAACTGTTCCGGCCGGTCAATAATGTGTCGGCTTCCCTGCAGGTGACCGACAATCTGTCGCTCGAAGCTCAATATTTCCTCGAATGGCAGGCCTATCGCTATCCCGAGGACGGCACTTATTACGGCATGTACGATCTGGCGCTTTATGGCGGCCGGGTCGGCTATCTCGGCGCCTTCCAGGGCCCGGTCGCGGCCGGTCAGCCCGGCTCCACCAATCTCTGGGTCCAGCGCGGCGCCGATCTCAAGCCCAAGGATAGCGGTCCGTTCGGCGTCGCCACCAGGTGGAGCCCGGATTTCCTGGACGCCACAATCGGCCTCTATTACCGCCGCTTCTCGGACATGAACCCGCAATTGGCGGTCATCCCCTCGGCCGCCGGCCTGGGCGAAATCCTCGATCCCAAACTGGGCGCCGTCAATCCGGCCCTGGCCAAGCTCTATCCGATCATCCCGAGCGGCAATCTCGGCAGCTACAACCTGACCTATCAAGAAAACATCAACATGTATGGCGCCAGCCTGGCCAAACAGATTGGCGGCATCAGCGTCGGCGCCGAATTCAATTACCGCACCGGGATGGCTCTGGTGTCGGATCCGGGAGTGATCGTCTACAACACCAGCGTACCGATCCCGGCGCCGTTCCAGGCCGCGCTCGGCAAGGCGCTTACCGGTCAGCCGGTGGCTCTGCCGGCGTTCACGCCGTCAATTCTCTATAGTTTGGCGCCTAACGGCGCCGTGCTCAATGTCCCAAGCCAAGGCCACGATGTCGGCGCCGTCGGCAACACCGCCCACGCCGTGGTCAATCTGCTCGGCCTGTTGAACGGCAACGCGATCTGGGACTCGGCGTCCTGGGTGGCGGAAGGCACCTGGAGCCACCTGGTGGCGGTCACCGCAAATCCCGGCGCCTATCTCGGCCGCACCTACAATCTGGGCTATTCCGACAGCTTCCGCGCCACCCGCAACGCCTTCACCGGCGCAATGGGTTTCACCCCCACCTGGTTCAGCGTGTTCCCCAGCGTCGACATCTCGATGCCGACCAGCTTCAGCGTCGGATTGTCCGGCAATTCTCCGGTTGCACTGGGGGGCAACAAGAACACCGGCACCTACAGCGTCGGCGTCAACGCCCTGATCAATCAGGTCTATAACGTGACCCTGCAATATGCCGGCGACATGGGCCAACTGCGCCTGTCGCCTACCGCGGGTACCGTGCAGAACGGCCTTGGTTCGCTGCTGGCGGATCGCGGCACGCTATACCTGATCTTCAAGACCACATTCTGATTCGCCGGGAGGGATGGAAAAATGAACTATAAAATCGCTTTGATGGGTGGCATCGCGCTGCTTGCCGCCACCACTGTCCATGCTGCGGTCTCGGCGGATGACGCCAAAAAGCTGGGCACCAGCCTGACCGCCGTGGGCGCCGATCCGGGCGCCAGCAAAGACGGTCAGATCCCCGCCTATACCGGCGGGCTGACCACCGCGCCGGCCGGTTTCAACAAGGCCAGCGGCGTACGCCCCGACCCCTTCGCCGGCGAGAAGCCGACCCTGGTCATCACCGGCGCCAATATGGACAAATATGCCGGATCGCTGACCGAAGGCACCAAGGAACTCCTGAAGAAGTACAGCGATTTCAAGGTTGAGGTGTTCCCCACACACCGCAGTGTCGCGTTGCCGAAATCGGTGCTCGACAACACCATCAAGAATGCGACAAAGGCAAAGACCTCGCAGGGCGGAAGGGTGCTGGAAGGCGCCAGCGCCGGCTTCCCCTTCCCGATCCCGACCAATGGCTTCGAGGCGATGTGGAACCATCTGGCCCGTTATGTCGGCCCGGCCTATCAGATGAAATACAACTCGATGAACATCGACTCGTCCGGTCACGCCGTGTTGGCGACTGCCGGCGAGGCGTGGCAGCAATATCCCTATTATATCGAGAGCAAGAGCGCAGACAGCGCCGAGAACGATCTGTTCTACCAGATCAAGGTCACCTATTCGGCACCCGCCCGCCGCGCCGGTGAAGCGCTTTTGCTGTGGGACTCGGTCAATCCGGTCGAGAAGGGCCGCCGCGCCTGGCAATATCTGCCGGGCCAGCGGCGCGTCCGCCTGGCGCCGGACATCGCCTATGACACGCCGAACCCCGGCACCGCCGGCACCACCACCTATGACGATGCCTTCATTTTCAATGGCGCCATGGATCGTTACGACTTCAAGCTGATCGGCAAGAAGGAAATCTACGTTCCCTATAACGACTATCGTCTGGTCTATGCGCCGAAAAGCGAGGACGTGGCGACGCCGAAATTCGCCAACCCGGACCTGACCCGCTGGGAGCTGCATCGCGTCTGGGTGGTCGAGGCCTATCTGCTGCCGGGCACCCGTCATGTCTATTCGAAGCGCGTCTTCTATCTCGACGAGGATAGCTGGATCGCTCTGGCGTCCGACAATTTCGACGCCAAGGGCCAATTGTTCCGTTCCGGCTTCGCGTTCCTGACCCCGAGCTACGACGTGCAGGCGCCCTATGCCGACACTTCGGCGTTCTACGACTATGTGGCGGGCTCCTGGAGCTTGTTCACCCACATCGGCACCCAGGGTCTGAACTACACCGACCCGCTGCCCGAAAAGGAATGGTCTTCGGGCTCGCTGGCCGCCAGCGGCATCCGTTGACGCAACCGGGAGGAGGCATCGCCTCCTCCCATTCTGAAACTGAAGGAATTCGCTGTTGTCGCACCGTTACCTGGTCGCATTGCTGATGCTCATCTGCGGTTCGGCGCAAGCCGACTTCAAGGATGTGCTGGATATGCCGGCATTGATGACGCCCCTCGCCAAATCATCGCCTCTGCAGGCGATCGCCCATGCCGGCAAGCGGCTGGTGGCGGTGGGCGGACGCGGCCACATCCTGATCTCCGACGACCAAGGCGCCAGTTGGACCCAGGTGCCGGTGCCGGTCAGTTCGGATCTCACCGCTGTTTCATTCGCCGATGCCGAATATGGCTGGGCGGTGGGCCATGACGGGATAGTGCTGGCGACCGGGGATGGCGGTCTGCATTGGAAAAAACAGATGGACGGCAAGGAGGCCGGCCGTCTGATGGCGCAGTCCTACAATGATCGAGAAGCCGGGCAATATGAGGCCGAGGGCGCCGACAAGCCGTTCCTCGATGTGTGGTTCGCCGACCGCGACCATGGCTATGTGGTCGGCGCCTTCAACCTGATCTTCAAGACCGAGGATGGCGGCCGCAGCTGGCGGCCGCTGTTCGATCGGACCGAAAATCCGCAACGTCTGCATCTCTACGCCATCCAGCCGGCGGGAGACCAGCTGTTCATCGCCGGCGAGGGCGGGCTGCTGCTCAAATCCAAGCTCGGCGCCGACGACTTTAAGCCGGTGAAGCTGCCCTATGACGGCAGTCTGTTCGGGCTGTGCTCCGACGGCCGCAGCCTGGTGGTATTCGGACTGCGCGGCAACCTGTTCCGCAGCCCCGATCTCGGCGCCAGCTGGAGCAAGGTCGAGACCAATGAGCGTTCGGCTCTGGTCGGCGCCGCCGATGGCGATGGACGCATGATGGTGGTGGCGCAAAGCGGCGCGCTGCTATTGAGCAGCGACGGATATCAGACCTTCCAGCGCCTGACGCTGCCGATGCCGCTCAACGGGGTGGCCGAAACCGAAGATAGGCGCCTGGTCCTGGTCGGCTTCCGCGGCGTGGTGCTGCAATGAAGATGAGCGATTTCGACGTCAATTCCGGCAATCGCCTGGAACGGCTGATTTTCAACAATCGCCGGCTGGTCATCCTGCTCTGCGTCGCACTGACCCTCGGGTTCGCGGCGATCACCTCGGGACTGCGGCTGAACGCCAGCTATGAGAAGGTGATCCCGACCCATCATCCGTTCGTGCAGGCTTATCTGCAAAACCGCGACGAGTTGCATGGCCTCGGAACCTCCTTGCGCATCGTGGTGGAAAGCCCGTCGGGCGACATTTTCGACGAGCGCTACCTCAATACGCTGAAGGAGGTCAGCGACGAGATCTTTCTGACGCCGGGCGTCGACCGCGCCTGGATGAAGTCGCTGTGGACCCCGTCGGTGCGCTGGACCGAGGTCACCGAACAGGGTTTCCAAGGTGGTCCGGTGATGCCGAACAAGTTCGACGGCAGCTCCGCCAGCATGCAGCAATTGAAGCTGAACATCGCCCGCGCCGGGCTGGTGGGCTCGCTGGTCGCCAACGATTTCCGCTCCACCACCATCTTCGTGCCGCTGTTGGATCGGGGGCTGGATTACCGCAAGCTGTCGAAGTCGTTGGAACAGAATGTCCGGGGAAAATTCGATCTGCCGATCCATATCGTCGGCTTCGCCAAGATCGTCGGCGATCTCTTGGACGGCATCGTCCAGGTCACCGCCTATTTCGCCATCGCTTTCGTGATCGCCGGCCTGTTCCTCTATCTCTATACCCGCTGCATAAGGAGCACAATTCTGGTGCTCTGCTGCTCGCTGATCGCGGTGATCTGGCAGCTTGGCCTTCTGACTCTGCTCGGTTTCGATCTCGATCCCTACTCGCTTCTGGTGCCGTTTCTGGTGTTCGCCATCGGGGTCAGCCACGGCGCCCAGAAGATGAACGGCATCATGCAGGATGTGGGGCGCGGCATGCACCGGCTGGTGGCGGCGCGCCAGACCTTCCGCCGCCTCTTCCTGGCCGGCATGAGCGCGCTTCTGGCCGACGCGGTGGGCTTCGCGGTGCTGATGGTGATCGACATCCCGGTGATCCGCGAATTGGCGATGGCGGCCAGTCTCGGCGTCGGGGTGCTGATCTTCACCAATCTGATCCTGCTGCCGGTGCTGTTGTCCTATACCGGGGTCAATGCCCAAGCCGAGAGCAAGGCCGGCGGCGCCTTGTGGAGCCTCCTCGACCGCTTCGCCGCCCGGCGCAATTGGGCGATCGGCGCCATACTGCTGTTCGCGGCGCTGGCGGCGGGCGGCTTGGTGGTGTCGCGCGGCCTGCAGATCGGCGATCTCGATCCGGGCGCTCCCGAACTCAGGCCGGACAGCCGCTACAACCGCGACAACGCCTATGTCAACGCGCACTATTCATCGAGCGGCGACATCTTCGCGGTGATCGTCAAGACCCCTACCGATGGCTGCTTGAAATATGAAACCCTGATCGAGGCCGACCGCCTGTCGTGGGCGCTGCGCCAGCTGCCGGCGGTGCAGTCGGTCTCGTCGCTGGTCGACGCGGTAAAGCAGATCAGCGCCGGCTCCTTCGAGGGCAATCCGAAATTCTACTCGATCTCGCGCAATCAGGGCGTCCTCAACTATGCCGGCCAGCAGGCGACGGTGAACAATCCCGATCTGTTCAACGTCGATTGCTCGGTGATGCCGGTGCTGGCCTATCTGACCGACCACAAAGCCAGCACTCTGGAACAGGTGCGGAGGACCGTGCTCGACTTCGCCGCCAGCCATGACGCGGTGGAAGTGAAATTCCTGCCCGCCGCCGGTTCCGCCGGCATCGAGGTGGCGACCAATGCGGTGGTGGCGGAAGCCGACCGCACCATGCTGATCTACGTCTATGGCGCGGTGATGCTGCTTTGCCTCATCACCTTCCGGTCCTGGAGGGCGGTGCTGGTCGCGGTGATCCCACTGGCGGTAACCTCGGTGCTGTGCGAGGCGCTGATGGTCGAGCTCGGCATCGGGGTCAAGGTGGCGACGTTGCCGGTAATCGCGCTCGGCGTCGGCATCGGCGTCGATTACGCCCTCTATCTGGTCAGCGTCCAGCTAGCGGCGCAGCGCCGCGGCCTGCCCTTGGCCGAAGCCTATGGCCAGGCGGTGCAGTTCACCGGCCGGGTCGTCGCCCTGGTAGGGCTGACCTTGGCCGCCGCCGTGGTGACCTGGGCCTTCTCGCCGATCAAGTTCCAGGCCGATATGGGCCTGCTGCTCACCTTCATGTTCCTTTGGAACATGGTGGGGGCGCTGGTCCTGACTCCGGCCCTCTCCTACTTCCTGCTGAACCCAAAGAAAGAACGGTGATGGTGAAACTGCGCGAATTGCTGAACCGGGTGCAGTCCTGGCCGATCGGCCGACGCCTTCTGGCGATCTCCCTGATGTCGCTTCTGCCGATCGCCTATCTGCTGATCGAACTCGGAGTCGAAAAGACGGTGGCGCTCAGCTATGCCGCCACCGAACTGTCGGGCGTGCGCGGTATCGAGCCGCTGCGGGCCGAAGCGATGCGAACCGCCAGCGACGGCGCCGATCATCGCGATGCGCTGGAGCAGGCCACCGCCAGCATCGCCAAGACCGCGTTTGAGCATAATCTGACCCTGGACCCCGACGCCGAAAGCC
>Ga0213872_10001436_pt1 | contig 15539 bp, 9 predicted proteins | sample VelepicomBERX_R2_FD_160071 | JGI IMG/M metagenome (GOLD analysis project Ga0213872, IMG submission 160071) | Rhizosphere microbial communities from Vellozia epidendroides in rupestrian grasslands, the National Park of Serra do Cipo, Brazil - RX_R2 | ecosystem: Host-associated > Plants > Roots >...
GCTGGAACCCAGGCCGCCGCCTTGCTGAGGCACAGGGCCGTAGCCGGGACCATAGCCCTGCTGCGGATAGCCGCCCCCGCTGCCCCAGCTCTGGGTGCCGCCCAGGCCACCGCCGGAATAGGTCGGCGCGACTTGCTGGGTACGGCGCGACATGAAGCGCGAGGCGACGATGATGAAGCCCACCACCAGCGCACCCAGGATCAGGATGGTGCCCCAGGGCGTGCCCCGCTCAGCATTGCGGTATTGGACATTGGACGGAATGGCGGCAGGCGCCGGCTGGCCATAGTTGGTACGCGCAGCCGGTGCGGACTGGCCGCCGGCCAGCAAGGTGCGCAGCTTGGCCACGGCGTCGGCCTTGGCGAAGGGCAGGCCCGGTTCCAGGCGCTCGGCGGTCTTCAGCTCGGCGTCGGCAGCGGCGAATTTGCCCTGCTTGGCCAGCAGTTCGGCTTCCACAAAGTGCGCCTTGCCGCTGTTGGGATGTTCTTTCAGCACCTGGTCCATCATGGCCTGTGCTTCGGCGAATTTGCCCGCTTCGGCGGCCACGTACACGTCATGCGTGCTGGGCGCGGCGAAAACCGGCGCAGACAGCGCCAGGGCGCTTGCCAGCAGGGTGGTGCGGATGAGTGATTTTGCCGTCATGATTCATTTCTCCAATAAGGATGGGCAGGTTACTACTACAGCTGCGCCTCATATGGTGTTAATGAGGACGCAATTCAAGTCCATTTTAGCCAATTTGTATCATTTTGTAGCGCGTTTGGCGAAGTCATAAGCTTGTCATTTCATCAGCCTAGCATTGCCACACTGGCAATCCTAGTCAATCTGACTTAACTTTTCATTAGACCGAGCGAATCGAAATGCGCCTTCCCCTACTTTTCCTGAGCATGGCCGCCACCCTGGCGACCGTGACTGCCTGCGGCGGCTCCGACACCGCCCCGGCCCAAACCACGCCACCGCCGGCGCCAGCGCCGCAGGTCCGTACCATCATCATGGTGTGGGATGGCCTGCGTCCCGACTCGGTCAATCCCACCGACACGCCCAATCTGTATGCGCTGCGCCAGGCCGGGGTGAACTTCACGGATAACCACTCGACCTATCCGACCTTCACCATGATGAACGGTTCCTCGTTCGCCACCGGTTCCTTCCCGAAGACCAGCGGCTTCTATGGCAACACCTTCTGGACTCCGCCACAGGGCGGCGCCAACTCCATCCCGGTTGGCAAGAGCGCTTCGGGAGGCAACCAGGACTACGTGGCGCCGGTCTTCACCGAAGACTACGCCGTGCTGAGTACCCTGAACGACTACTACGGCGGCCAGCTGCTGCTGGTGAAATCGCTGTTCAAGACCGCGCAGGATGCGGGCCTGAAGACCGCCACCATCGGCAAATCCGGCGCGGCCTACATCCAGGACCTGGGCCGGGGCGGTGTCTTCCTCGACGAGAACACCGTGATGCCGGCCTCGCTGGTGACCGAGCTGCAGGCGGCCAACGTCGCCCTGCCGAAGAATACCCCGTACGCCTACGCTTCCGGCGCCGTGACCCTGAGCGCCACCAACGGCGACCCGACCGCCCGCGCCGGCGCGCTGACCTTTGCGCTGCCGAACGGCCTGCAAGCCAAGGACGTCACCGACACCACCCAGGGCAATCCGGAAGACGCGGCCAACAAGTACATGATGAAGGTCTACACCGACTACATCCTGCCGAAAAAGCTGCCGGACCTGTCGCTGATCTGGTTCCGCACCCCGGACAACACCGAGCACGCCTACGGTCCCGGTTCGGCCAACTACAAGAAGGCGCTGGCCTCGCAGGACGCCCGCCTAGGCGAGCTGCAAGCCGCCCTGAAGGCCAATAACATGGACACCACCACCAACATCATCGTGGTGTCGGATCATGCCCACAGCAACGTCTCGGGCGCCACCAGCCTGTATCCACTGCGCGCCATCACCGCCAGCACCAGCGTGACCAACGGCGTGACCAACGCCGTGCTGGGCAACCGCGACGCCATCAACGGCTTCTCGGTCTCGGGCGACGTGCGTACCGCCGACCTGCTGACCTATGCGGGCTTCCAGGCCTTCGACGGCAATGGCTGCAGCACCTCGGCCATGTACGGCATCAAGGCTGACGGCACCAACGTGCAGCCGGTGAACGTGGATACCACCGGCGCGCTGTGCGGCACGGCCAACGCCAAGTACCAGGCCATCAGCGCTACGCTGCCGACCCCAGTCGCCAGCTTCAAGGTGCCGGCGACCCTGCCTGCCAAGGGCATCGTGGTGGCGGCCAACGGCGGTTCGGACTACCTGTACGTGCCGGATCATGACGCCACCACCGTGACCAACGCGGTGCGCTTCCTGCAGTCGCGCCAGGAATACGGTGCGGTGTTCGTGGACAGCCGCTACGGCTCCATCCCCGGCACGCTGCCGATGTCGATGATTAACCTGGAAAACGCCACCCGCCAGAACAAGGGGCAGCCGGATATCGTGGTGTCCTTCAACTGGGACGCGCAGCAGCTGGTCAACGGCCTGCCGGGCACCGAGTATGAGTCGACCGGCGGCAACCGCGGCATGCATGGCTCCTTCAGCCCGATCGATGTGCACAACACCCTGATCGCATCCGGCCCGGCCTTCAAGACCTCGACTGTGATCAGCAACCCGACCGGCAACGTGGACGTGGCGCCGACCGTGGCTTACATCCTGGGCCAGTCGATGCCTGCCGCCGACGGTCGCGTGCTGAACGAAGCCCTGGCCAAGCCGGCCAGCACCGCCAGCGCTTCCGTGAAGGCGTCGGTGGTGAATCCGACCACCGTCGCCACCGGCCTGACCTTTAAGGTGCCGACCGACCTGACCGGCGCCACCGTGGATACGGCCCTGAGCAACGGCAGCTACTCGATCAACCTGATGGTCAAAGACCTGACGGTGGACGGCAAGACCTATCGTTACTTCGACTACGCACAGCCAGTCCGTAACTGATTGATGATGTATTGATGCCGCGAGGTTTCAGGCCTCGCGGCATTTGCTATTGGGATTTGGGATGCACATGAAACTGAACGCAGCATGTTTGATCATCGGCTTGAGCGCCAGCGTGGCGAACGCCGCTGAGCTGGACTTCGACAAGACCTTCAGCACCAAGGGGGAAGCGGCGCAGCTGAGCTACAGCGCCACCTACAGCGTGCAGGGCAGCGAACATCAAGTGGAGATCTGGCGCGACCGCGATCTGCGCCTCAAGCGCCGCACCGACGGCAGGCTGGAAACCTATATCTTCAAACCGGCCAGGCAGGATGAGTGGCGCATGGTGGTGCTGGATTTGCCCCGCAAGATCCGCACCGATATCGACCGCTCGAACCTGTACCGCATCGGCCACTTCACCGACTGGTTCAGCATGTCGCACGCGCTGGCGCGGCCGACGGGATCGTACCTGCTGAGTGAACTGAAGTCGGCGCCGAGCGGCGAGAAGCCGCTGGCGGAATGCCGCTGGTATGCGCTGAACCGCGCGGGCTCGGTGAGCCACATCTGCTGGAGTACCGATCTGCGCCTGCCGCTGCTAATTACCGATGGCGGCGGCGTGGTGCAGTGGCGGGTGACGGCGGCCAGCAAGCAGGGCGTGCCTGCCAGCGCCTTCAAGATCAACGACGCTGGCTTCGTCAAGAACGACGCCAACGCCGATATCCACACGGATTAAGCCTTCTTGCGGGTGGCGACGTAGCGGTCGATCACCGATGGCAGGATGGTCAGCGGCACGCCGGCGCTGGTCACCAGCGCATCGTTGAAGCCTGCGAGGTCGAACTTCGCGCCCAGCGCCTTGCGGGCGCGCTCGCGCTGGCGTAGGATCTCGTTGTGGCCCATCTTGTAGCCGCACGCCTGGCCTGGCGACACCGTGTAGCGGTCGATCTCGCTGGTCATGGCCGCTTCGCCGCGACCCGTGTTCTCCACCAGGAACTGGATGGCCTGCTTGCGCGACCACTTCAGCGCGTGCATGCCGGTGTCCACCACCAGGCGGCAGGCGCGGAACTTCTGGCCCTGCAGATAACCCAGCTGGCTGAATGGGTCGTTGGCGTACAGGCCGAATTCGTCCACCAGCTGTTCCGCGTACAGCGCCCAGCCTTCGATAAAGGCGTTAAAGCCCATCAGGGTGGAAATCAGCGGCAGCTCTTTGGAGTGCTCGGCCAGATAGGAGCCTTGCCAGGCGTGGCCGGGCAGACCTTCGTGCGCGGTCAGCGAGGACAGTTCGTGCTTCGGCCACAGCGTGGTCGACTTGAGGTTGATGTAGTAGATCGACGGACGCGAGCCGTCCAGCGAAGCAAAGTTCATATAACCCAGCGGCGCACCGGCTTCGATATCGGCCGGCACGCGCTTGATCACCAGCGGCGTCTTCATGTCCAGATGCGAGATCCGCGGCATCAGCTTGCGCACGGCGGCCACCCGCTCGTTGCAGAAGGCGATCAGCTGGGCGCGGCCGGCATCGTCATCGGCGTAGAAGCGCGACGGATCCTTGGCCAGGGCCTGGATACGCTCGGCCACGGTCCCTTGCGTCATGCCTTGCGCGCGCAGGATGGCGTCCATGCGCGCGGTGAGTTCCTTGTTCTGCTGCTGGCCGATGGCGTGGACTTCCTGCGCGCTGTGGGTGGTGCTGGTGCCCAGCTTGAGGGCCCAGGCGTAGTAAGCCTCGCCGTCCGGCAGGCGGTGCACGCCGGCGACGTCGGTGGCTTTGGCGGTGGCCTTGGCGAAGACATCGATCTGGCGGTCCAGCGCGGGATAGACGCTGCCTTCCACCAGCTTGGTGGCGCGCGCTTCCCAGTCGCCGGCGAGGCCCAGCCTGGAGGTGCGCTCCACCAGCGAAGTCACCAAGCGCTGCCTGCCGGCGTCGATGGCGCGGTATTCCTTGAGCTGGCCCACCGCGGTGGCGGCGATGAAGTCCGGCGGCAGCACGTTCTGGCCGGCCTGTTCGAGGATGCGCTGGTTCTCCTGGTCCAGCAGGCGCGCCAGGGCGGCGACGCGGGCCAGATAGGCTTCCGCATCGGCGGCGTTGGCGATCTGGTGCTGCGAGTCGAGGAATTCCGGAATGCGGGTCAGGGCGCCGTCCTGCTGGGTCACGGGGAAGGGCGCGGTGCCGCCGCCCCAGCCCGAGGCTGCGCCGCCGTAGGACCAGCGCAGGCCTTCCACACCGGCGCTGGCGGCGTAGTGCACGCTGTCGTAGCGGGTCTGCGCGTCCGGGCCAAGAGCGGCGCGGTCGATGGCTTTCAGTCGGGTCAGCATGGAGCGCACCTGGCTGGCCCACTGCAGGTCGGCGGCGTCCGACAGTTCTTCGATCTGCGACTTCAGACCCGCGCGCGCGCCGGTGTCGATGCCCAGGCCGGTGGCGGAGGTCGGCGTCAGGCGCAGCACTTCCTCCGCAAAGTCGGCCAGCAGGACGGACAGGCGGGCTTCCGCAGGCTTGGCGGAAGCGGCGGCGAAGGCGGGCAGGGAGGTGACGGTGGCGGCGGACAGCGCGGCCTTGAGCAGGTCGCGACGGGAGAAGTTAGCAGTCATGGTGGTCCAGTTTCGAAGGAGACCGGAGACCTTAGCGCGGGAAGCGCGGCGCTGTCAATCGCTTCCCGTGCTGCGTTGCAGTAGCAAACAATAGGTTACAAATCGAGCCTGGAAATCTTGGTGCCTTCCAGGTTCAGATTGGCCATCAGGCCCGCGTTGGTGAGGACGAAGGCCTCGACTGGATTGTTGGCGGTGGTGGTGTCGATATCGCCGTTGGCGCCGATCTTGATGAGGGCGATGGAGGCATCGGCGCCGGCGGTCCAGCCTTTGCTGTTGCGGAATTTGTTGAGGGCGTCCTGGGTCATGAAGAGGATCACCATGGCCTTCGATTGCGCGCCCGCCTGGAAGCCGACCGAGACCGAGGCCACGCTGTAGTAGCCGACATGCGCGCCGCGTTCGCGTAGCGCACCCTTGCCGTATTCGCCGCCGACCACAAAGCCGGCCGCCAGGACGTTGGGGAAGACCAGCACGCCATTGGCCTTGCCGACCAGTTCGCGCGAGCCGCGCACTTCCTTGTAGAGGCGCTCCAGGGTGCTGTCGACGCCGGCGTTGATCTCGCGGCGGACGGTGGCACTGTCGGATTTGCCGGTGGTTGTGGTGGTGGTGCAGGCGCTGATCGTCAATGCGGTGAGCCCGGCAAAGGCGAGGGCAGGCAGGGTCTTGAGCAGGAAGGAACGCTTTTGCATGGGAATCTCCGGTGGTCAAAGAAGGTCATGGCAATGCGAGTGCCAGCATACCATCTATGATCCGGAGCGATACGGCGGCGCGCAATGGTGCGCGCCTGGTCAGACGCTGCGGCGGCGCGCGGCGAAGGCCAGCAGGCCCAGGCCCGCCATCAGCATGGCGTAGGTGGCAGGCTCGGGCACGGCGATCGCGATCGGCGTGGTGCCGGTGTGCGGCGAGTACACGGGCGCGCCGCCGACCCACCAGTTGACCGAGGAATAGCCCCAGCCCGAGCCGCCGCTGGCCGAGTCGAAGGCGAGGAAGAAGCTGTTGGAACCCACGCCCGGGGTCTGGAAGGCGACCCCGCTGCCGGTGCCGCTGAAGTTGAACTGCAGCTGGCTTGGGGTGGCGAAGAAGTAATAGTTCGGTTGTTGCGACAGGTGGCCGGAGTTGCCGGGATTCAAGGTGAACTTACCGAGCGGGTTGAGCGGATCGCTGCTGGAACCATCGTTCAGGAGCAGGCTCCAGTCGAGGATATCGGCGCTGGCGACCTGGCCGAGCACGCCGTCGGTCTGGATAAAGCCGGTAACGGAGGCGTTGCCCGAGGTTTCATTGACCAGATAGGTAATCGGCGACGCGGCCTGGGCAGCCACGGCGACGCTCAGCGCTGCGCCGAGTGCGAGGGTGCGGAAGATGGCAGCCATGATGGTCTCCGAATTTCCAATTATCAATAATGAATGTCATTATCGCACTTTTGGGGTGCCGGGGCGAGTTTTTTAGCTGAAATTCGGTGTCAGGTCTGTCATTTGGACACACGCGTCAAGCTTTTGAGCGAAATCAAACTGTCTTCTGGACTTTCAAGATTCGAGCTCGTGACTGCGGTTTCGCAATTGCTCCGAATAAGCGTCGGAGTACGGTGTCGTGATGAACCGGCCTCTACGAATCGAATTGGACGATGCGCTGTATCACGTCACCGCGCGGGGTGATCGGCGCGACAGCATTTTTCGCTCTGATAGCGATCGGCTGGTTTGGCTTTCAATTCTTGGCGAAACCTGTGAACGCTTCAACTTCGTGATCCGCGCGTACTGCCAGATGACGAATCACTATCATCTTTTGCTTGAAACCTTGAGCGGCGAATTGGCGCGTGGAATGCGTCAGCTCAACGGGAATTACTCACGTTATTTCAACCGGACGCATGGTCTGGTCGGACATGTGTTTCAAGGCCGCTACAAGGCTATTCTTTGCCAGAGTGAGCCTTATCTGCAGGAGCTGTCGCGTTACATCGAGCTTAATCCGGTGCGCGCGCGGATGGTTGCTCTTCCCTTTGAATGGCCATGGAGCAGCTATCGCGCTACTGTCGGCCTGGTCGACTCGCCGCCCTGGCATTGCGCTGAGCCAGTATTGATGCGATTCGGTAGCAGGCAATCAGAAGCCCGGCAAGCCTATAAGGAGTTTGTTGCTGCGGGCGTTGGTGGCATGAGCCCCTTGGCGCAGGTCTCCAATGAAATGGTGCTTGGCGACCAGGAATTCCGTGCCAGCGTGGTTGGTGTTGTGCCAGCAGGCAACTTGCAGGAGATTAAGCGGAATCAGCGACGAGCAATTGCGCGATCTTTGCAAGAATACTTCGTGGTCTATAGGGATCCCAAGGAGGCGATGGCGCGCGCTTATCTTTCGCTTGGCTATTCGATGCCCGAAATTGCCAGGTACGCCCGGGTCTCGGTTAAGACTGTGAGCCGGGCGATTGCGGCGTTTAAGTTAGAAGGCCATTGAGACGGATCAAATGTGTGCGGTGAGTGTCCAAATGACAGACCTGACACCGAATTCAGACACCAAAGCGCAGGCCGTTGCGGGTGGCGTATTCGGGCAGGGCGCCGGTCTCCTGGCGCGGCAGGGCCAGCGCGACGTAGCCGTCCGGGCGCACCAGGTAGGCGGCGTCGTGCAGCAGGCCCGCGTGGACGGCGGTGTCGCTCCAGGGGAACACATGGCACGGCAGGCCCAGACTCTCCGCCTCCGCCGCCAGCGCACCGCTCAACTCGCCGTACACGTGCAATTGCCAGTCCAGGCTCTGCAGTGGCGCGAAATTGTCGCCGTTGCCGAGGCAGACCCAGGGCAGGCGGTCGCCGCCCAGCACATCCCCCGCGCGGCCGCCGCTGAGACGGCTGTCCTCGTAATTGATCTGGACCTGCGACAGGGTCTTGAACACGGCCCGGCGCGCGGCCGGGAAGCCGGTCAGATAGGGGAACAGGTGCGGCAACAGCCAGTGCCGCAGCAGCTGGCCGCCCATGCCCTGCGCCACCACGGCCTTGAAGGCGCGGTCGGTGGTCGCCACCAGCTTGCGGGCGAAGATGATGCGCTCGGCTTCGTAGCTGTCCAGGATGGCGGGCGCGGCGCGCTGCTGCAGCACCTGGGCCAGCTTCCAGGACAGGTTGACGGCGTCGCCGATGCCGGTGTTCATGCCCTGGCCGCCCGCCGGACTGTGCACATGGGCGGCGTCGCCCAGCAGGAAGCAGCGGCCGGACTGGAACTCGGACGCCACCCGGTGGTGCACGCGGTAGGTGGAAAACCAGTTCACTTCCTCCACGCGGATGCCCAGCAGCGGCTCAAGCACCGGGCGCACGTCTTCAAAGCCCGGTTCCGGCAGCTGTTCGGCGGCGGGCGGCATGATGCCGATCAGCCGCTGCATGCCGCTGGAACGTACCGGCAGCATCAGCGCGAAAGTGTGCGTGCCCAGGTGGGCGACCAGGTCGGTATTGAGGGGGCCGCTGGTGCGCACGTCGGCGACGTAGTACAGGTGGTCGTAAGTGCCGCCGGGGAAGCCGATCTGCAGCACTTCGCGTACGCGGCTGTGGCCGCCATCGCAGCCGCACAGGTAGGGGGTGTCGCTGTAGGCTTCCTGGCCCTGATGCTCGAGCAGGGCGTGGACGCCGTTTTCGTCCTGCGAGAATGTGGCCAAGGCGGTGTTCCATTCCACCTGCACGCCGCATTCGTGCAGGCGGGCGATCAGGAAGCGTTCGTGATCGTCCTGCGGCCAGGCCAGCACGTAAGGGTAGGGGCTGAGCCCGGCGCCGATGTCTTTCAGCGGCAGGCGGCCCACTTCCTGGTCCGCTTCGCGCAGGTGCACGGTTTCGATGGGGATGCCGCTGCGGACGATCTCGTCGGCACAGCCTAGCTGGCGGTAGAACTCCAGCGTGCGGGCGTGCACGGCCATGGCGCGCGAGGCGGTGCCGGGGCCGGCTGCACGGTCGATGATGCGCACGGCAATGCCATGGCGAGCCAGCCGCAGCGCGAGCATCAGGCCGGTGGGGCCGGCGCCGACGATGAGGACTTGTGCGGGCTTCATGCAAGCAGTATAGGACGCGATCGGAAAAAAAGGGGGACAGACCACGTTTTCCCTCTGGTCGGGAAAACGTGGTCTGTCCCCCCTTTTTTTCCGATTCTAAAAAGCCAGGGTGGCGACGAGGTGGGGCGGGACGGGGAGTTCGATCCGGCTTAGCGCTGGTGGCGACGCGGAGGCGAACCATTCTGTCAGCGGCAGGCCGAGACATTTGAGTGCCGCTTCGTGCGCGGTCCAGGCTTGGGCCAGGGCGCGCGGACGGTCTTGCGCGGGGCTGGCGCGTAGCATTGCACAGGCTTCGGGGCCGAGGTAGTCGCGCGCCACAGTCTCCCAGTCGGGGATGGCCTGCACTTGCATCAGGTCGACGCCGACCGGGCCATGCAGATTCCACGCAGCCAGCGACAGGCCGTCTTCGTGGCTGAAGGAACAAGCCACCTTGCGGCCCGCTGCGTCGATATGCGGTGCGCTGCCGGGCGTGGCGTGGATGGTGATTTGTTCCTGCGGCACCGACAGCAGCTCGGCCAATGCGGTGCGTACGGCCTGGCGCAGCTGCGCGCGCGCGGGCTCGCGCCGCTGGCCGCTGCTGGTGCGCACGGCCAGCACATACAGGCCGTCAGCGATGCGCCGCAGGCCGCCCATGTTCAGGCGGAAGCCGGTGCGGCCGGGCAGCCGGCCCAATTGCCGGCGGCGGGAATGTGCTCGCCCTTCATCACCAGCGTCAGCGGACCGAGGCGGGCGTTGTCGCCCACCACTGCGCTGTACAGCACCGCGCTGCGCGGTCCCATGTAGACGCGCCGGCCAATCTGCACGTGGTCGATCTTCATCACGCGGTCTTCGAACAAGTGGGTCTGCGGGCAGGTCAGGGCATTCAGCTCGCTGTATTCGCCAATGTGCACGCAGTCGAATTCGGTGATATCGGTGGTGTCCAGGTAGACGCCGCGTCCGATGCGGGAGCCCAGCAGGTTGAAGGCCAGCGGCAGCCACGGCGTGCCGCGCAGGTAGCGCATGAAGTTGGGCACGGCGATGCCTTCATACAGATTGGTCACGCCTTCGGACAGCCAGACGAACGGGGTCCACATCGGCTCCGACTGTTTGCGGTAGCGGCCGATCAGCGCCCATTTCAGCAGCACGACGAAGATGAAGTTGCCGATGCCGTAGGCCAGTCCGGCCAGCGTGAGATCCCAGATCACTTCGCCCCAGCGGCCCGCGCCGGCAATCGGCATCACCGCCAGCACCAGGGTGTAGCCGACCGCGATCACCAGGGCGTGCGGGGCGACGATGCGGAAGGCTTCGATCAAACCACGGCCCAGGCGCCGTAGCGGCGATGGGTGGAAGGTCAGGTTTTCGGGATAGCCGCTGGTCTGCTCGCGCGCGGGCAGGTTGATCGGCGGGGAACCGAGCCAGGTGTCGCCGCTGTTCATCTGGGCGTTGTCGGGCGCGCGCGAGTGCACGCCGATCAGCACGTGCTCGGGCAGTACGGTGCCGTCCGGGATGTAGGCGCCGTTGCCGACAAAGCTGCGGTGCGAGACCACGGTCGGCTCCATCACCATCCAGCCGCCGTCGATTTCTTCGTCGCCCAGCATGACGGCGTCGGCGATGAAGGTTTCGTCGCCCAGGGTCAGCATGTCGGGCACCACGCCCAGCGCGGTGGATATCTCGGCATCGCGGCCCACCTTCGCGCCCAGCAGGCGATACCAGAAGGGCGCGTAGATGGTGGCGTAAATCCCGTGCAGCACGTTCAGGCTGGACTCCTGGATCTGGCTCACCAGCCATTTGGCGACGTAGGTATTGCTGTGGATGGGCGAGCGGCCCGGACGCAGGCGCGGCAGCACGCTCCAGCGGATCGCCGCCGACAGCAGGGCGGTCAGCACAATCAGCACGGCGCTGGCGGGGAAGGCCAGCAGGAAGTAGCGCAGCAGCTGGATGCGCAGGTCGTCGCCTTGCACCCAGGGCAGCCAGCCGGCTTCGTCGAACCAGTCGATCAGCACGAAGCTGGGGAAGACCGGCATGAAGAACAGGGTGACGATCAGCAGGATGCCGAAGATGAAGAACAGGCCTTCGCCCAGGCGGCGCGCGTGCGTGACGGCGGGGCGCGGCGGCAGGCGGTGGGGATCGAAGGCGCCGGTGTCGCGCGCGGGCGAGCCGCTCCAGATGCGGCCTGCCGGGACTTGCGCGCCGTCGCGCAGGGCGGACTGGCCTTCCAGGTGGCCGGCCGGTTCGACCCTGGTGTTCCCCTCCAGGACGGCGTAGGAGCCGACGTAGGATTCCTCGGCCAGGGTGACGGCGCCCAGCCGCAGGCGGCCGCGCTCGACGCGGGCGTTCTCGAAATTGACCGCGTTGCCGATGCTGACGTGGTCGCCGATCCGCAGCAGGTCGGGCGCGCGCAGGGTCATGGAGCCGATCACCACTTCCTTGCCGACCTTGGCGCCCAGGGCGCGCAGCCACCAGGCGTTGAGCGAGGAGCCGCTCAGCAGATAGGCCGGTGCGGCTTCGACCAGGCGGTCGGCCAGCCACCAGCGGAAGTAGGTTACGCCCCACAGCGGATAGTCGCCCGCCTTGAGGCGTCCGGCGATCAGCCATTTGCCGCCGATGGCGATCAGGAATTCGGCAATGGTGGCGAGCAGGAACACGCCCGCCGACGCGGCAATCGCGCGCGCCACCGAGTCGCCGGGATCGCCGGTGAAGAAGTGATAGGTAAAGAAGGGCGCCAGCCATTGCGCCATGCGCAGCGCCACCAGGCCGGGCATGGCGGCGGCTTGCGCCAGGCCGCAGGTCCAGCGCTTCCAGGCGGGCGGCGGGGGCCAGTCGGATTCGGTGCCGGCAGCGGCGGGGGCGTTGGCCAGCACTTCGGCGATCTTGCCGATGCGGCGCTGCTGGTAGATGTCGCGCACCGTGATGTGGGCGAAGCGCGCGTCGGCACGCAGGGCCGAGGCCAGGCGCGCGGCAAAGAAGGAGTGGCCGCCCAGGTCGGAGAAGAAGTCGGCCTGGCGCAGGATGGGCTGGCCGGGGAACAGCGTGGCCAGGGCGGCGAACAGGGCTTCTTCGGCCGGGGTTTCTGGCAGATCGGAGTCTTCGGCGCTGCCGGCGGGGGCGGCGCTGAGCGGCATCGCCTTCAGGGCCTTGCGGTCGATTTTGCCGGAGGTCAGGCGCGGCATGGCGGGCAGCATTTCGTAGCGGCTCGGGACCATGTAGGGCGGCAGCTTGGCCGCCAGCTCGCGGCGCAGCGTGGACGGCTCGGGCTCGATGCCGCCTTCCGGAACGATGTAAGCCACCAGCAGATCCATGCCGTCTTCCTTACGCAGCAGGACGGCGTTGGTGCCGACGCCTTGCTGTTGCGCCAGCAGGGCTTCGATCTCGCCCAGTTCGACGCGGAAGCCGCGGATCTTGACCTGGTCGTCGGCGCGGCCAAGGCAGACCACTTCGCCATCTTCGCCGATGCGCGCCAGGTCGCCGGTGCGGTACAGGCGCTGATCGTGCAGGCCCGGCTCGCCGCTGGACCAGGGATTGGGCAGGAATTTTTCCGCCGTCAGGTCGGGGCGGCCCAGGTAGCCGCCGGCCAGGCCGACGCCGGTGATGCATAGTTCACCCACTTCGCCGCGCGGCAGCAGCTTCAGGGCCGAGGGCGATTCGGGATTCGCATCAGGATCGGCTTCAACCACCAGCAGGCCGTAATTGGGCAGCGGCGTGCCGATGGTGACCGGCTGGCCGGGCTGCAAACGCGCCAGGCTGGCGGAGACCGAGGCTTCCGACGGTCCGTAGGTGTTGAACATCTGGCGGCCCGGCCGCGAGAAGCGTTCGACCACCGATTCCGGGCACATCTCGCCGCCCAGGTTAATCAGGCGCAGGGACGGCACGTCGCTGCTGAACAGCGACAGCAATGTAGGCACGGCGTGCAGCACGGTGACCTGGTTCTCGGCCAGCATGCGCGGCAGGGACTCCGGGTCGCCGGTGACTTCCTTGGGCGGCAGCCACAGGGTGGCGCCCACCAGGTAGGCGATCCAGATTTCCTCGAACGACATGTCGAAGGCGACCGAGAAGCCTTGATACACCTTGTCGGAGGCGCGCACGCCCAGCACGGAATTCTCGCTGCGCAGGAAGTGGCAGATGCTGCGCTGGGAGATGACAATGCCTTTCGGCTTGCCGGTCGAACCGGAGGTGTAGATCACGTAGGCGGGCGAATCGGGCGGCACCAGGCCACGGCGGGCCAGCGTTTCGCCTGGCGCCAGGGGAGCGAGCAGCTGCTCGGCGGTCCACACCGGACGGCCGATTTCCGCAAGCCGGGTCGCCATGGCGGCATTGGTCAGCACACCGGCGGCCTTGGCGTCGTCCAGGCAGACCTGCAAACGTTCGACCGGGGTATCCTCGTCGACCGGCAGCCAGGCCGCGCCGGCCTTGGCCACGCCTGCCTGCAAAATCAGCAGTTCGATCCCGCGCGCCATCCACAGGCCGACGATCTGGCCCGCGCCCACGCCGGCGGCGATCAGGCGGCCCGCCACCAGGTCGGCCTGGCGGTCCAGCTCCGCGTAGCTCAGGGTGCGCGTTCCCGCGACCATGGCGGCATGATCGGGATCGCGGCGTACCGTGGCTTCCAGCAGATCGGCGAGGATTTCTTCGCGCAGCATCTCTCCCTGCTGGGCGCCGAACAGGATGTCCGGATGGGTCTTGGCGTGTTGCGGTGTTACTTGGTCGTTCATTCTGGTGTGCTTTCCGTTCTGACCGCCATTGTACGGCACCACAGGAGGATTCAATAGCATTTACAATAGGACCTACTTCGTTACGATCAAAGGAGCTGTATGTCGAACCACTCCCACCACCCGTTCATCGCCCCCATGCGCTTTGACGACCCGGACGCCGCATTTGAACAGGTGCGCATGATCTACGATGCCAATATCGCCTACCTGCGCGACGCCATGCACCGTTTTGTGGCGGGCGAGGACGTGGGCGAGCGGATACGGGCCTGCTATCCCTTTGTGCGGGTGCACACGGATACGGTGGCGCGCGCCGACTCGCGCCTGTCGTTCGGCTTTGTGGCCGGTCCCGGCACCTACGAAACCACGCTGACCCGGCCCGACTTGTTTGAACGTTACTACCGCCAGCAATTCCGCCTGCTGTTCAAGAACCACGCCAACCACCACACGGTGCAGCTGGAAGTGGGCACCAGCGCCCAGCCGATCCCGATCCACTTTTCCTTCGCCGAGCATGAACACGTCGAGGGCAATCTGACGCCGGAACGCCGCCTGCTGATGCGCGACGTGTTCGACCTGCCCAACCTGGCGGCGATGGATGACGGCATCGCCAACGGCACCTACGAGGCCGCGCTGGGCGAGGCGCAGCCGCTGTCGCTGTTCACGGCGCCGCGGGTGGACTACTCGCTGCAGCGCCTGCGCCATTACAGCGGCACCTCGCCGGAACACTTCCAGAAGTTCGTCCTGTTCACCAACTACCAGTTTTATATGGACGAGTTCATCAAGCTGGGGCACGCGCTGATGAGCACTCCGTCCAGCGGTCCGGAAGATGAATATGTGGCCTTCGTCGAACCGGGCAACGTGGTGACGCGCCGGGTCGGCCAGGAAGTGCAGCCCGGCGACGCGCTGGGCGCGCAGCCGCCACGGCTGCCGCAAATGCCGGCCTACCACCTGGTGCGGGCCGACGGCAGCGGCATCAGCATGGTCAATATCGGGGTCGGTCCGGCCAATGCCAAGACGGCGACCGACCATATCGCCGTGCTGCGCCCGCACGCCTGGCTGATGCTGGGCCACTGCGCCGGCCTGCGCAACAGCCAGCAGCTGGGCGACTACGTGCTGGCTCACGGCTATGTGCGCGAAGACCACGTGCTGGACGAGGATCTGCCGCTGTGGGTGCCGATTCCGCCGCTGGCCGAGGTGCAGGTGGCGATCGAAGCCGCCGTGGCCGAGGTGACCCGGCTGACCGGCCATGACCTGAAGCGCGTGATGCGCACCGGGACGGTGGCCAGCACCGACAACCGCAACTGGGAGCTGCTGCCGCACCGCACCCCGGAGCGCCGC
>Ga0213872_10001437_pt1 | contig 15536 bp, 7 predicted proteins | sample VelepicomBERX_R2_FD_160071 | JGI IMG/M metagenome (GOLD analysis project Ga0213872, IMG submission 160071) | Rhizosphere microbial communities from Vellozia epidendroides in rupestrian grasslands, the National Park of Serra do Cipo, Brazil - RX_R2 | ecosystem: Host-associated > Plants > Roots >...
TAGGGCGTGCCAACGCTGCGCCCGAGCCCTCGCGGAACGGCCGTTCCGGTCGCTACCGCACTTATCTCCTTTTCGGCGCGCCCGGCAGCGGCAAAGGCACGCAGGGCAAGGCGCTTGGCATGGTTCCACGCTTCTTCCACTGCGCATGCGGCGACGTGTTCCGCTCTTTGGATACGCGCACTAAACTTGGCCAGGCATTCGTCTATTATTCGAGCCGGGGCGAACTCGTGCCGGACTCGATTTGCCTCGAATTGTGGAAAGATTCGATTTCGGGCGCTGTTGAAACGCATCGCTTCAAACCGGAGCTCGATGCCTTGCTGCTGGACGGCATTCCTCGGAATTTGAGCCAGGCGGAGCTCATGGAATCGCTGATTGAGGTGGTCAAAGTTTTCCATCTGTCCTGCCCCGACCGCTCTACGCTGGTCGAGCGGCTCAGGAAACGCGCGCTCAAGGACAATCGCCTCGATGATGCTAACGAGGCTGTCATCCGCCAGCGTCTCGAGACTTATGAGATCGAAACTAAGCCTCTCCTTGGTTACTACGCACCGGAGCTGATCCATACGATAGACGCCACGCTATCACCGGCGCGCGTGCTCTGGGAAATCCTTGGTGTGATCACTGGACAGGGGGCAAACGCAAAGAACAAAGCTCGCACGGGTGTCGCGGAGTTCACAGAGGCTGAAGGATCGCATCATTCAAATATAGGCGTTTCGCTCGCGCCTTGAGCAAAGACTATAACAGACGAGGGCTTCAGCCCTATACGCGCTAAGTAAAGCGCGAATACATAATCACATCGTCCCTCCGGGACGGGCTCCTTTTTCTTACGGTATTCCAGGCACTTCGTGCCAGGCTACCATCGTGCAGTCCCTCCGGGACAGCTAACTGGCTAAGCGCAGATCAGCTATAATACGAGATCCGGGGGGATGCCCAGTTCGTTGCGGGCTTTGAGCCAATCGGAACATGCATCCTCAAAGTAGCCCCCTCCCTCTCCGACTCGTCGCTCCCAGATCGCGAATGCGCGGTTGCGCACCTCGTTGCGCAGTTCCTCCAGTCTTGACAACCGCCCCTGCAAGGCTGCACCAATTTCTGATAGTACAGCGGGATCTTCAATGGTTGCCGGCATGGTCCAAACATCGTAATCGGCGATTTTCTTCATCGTACCACGCAAGATCTTGCCGGACCGGGTCTTGGGCAGACGCTTCACCACAAGGGCGATTTTAAACGCCGCCACCGGCCCAATCTTGTCGCGCACCAACGTGACAATTTCTCGCTCCACTTCGGCAGGTTCTCGATCGACGCCCGCTTTCAGCACCGCAAAGCCGCACGGCACTTCGCCTTTCAAATCATCTTTGATGCCAATGACTGCGCATTCTGCCACATCTGGATGTGACGATAGCACCTCTTCCATGCCACCCGTTGACAGACGATGGCCCGCGACATTGATGATGTCGTCAGTGCGGCTCATAATGTAGAAATAGCCATCTGCATCGCGATAGCCCGCATCGCCGGTTTTATAGAAGCCGGGAAATTCGCTGAGATAGCTTTCCACCATCTGCGCATCTTGCTGCCACAGGGTTGGGAAACAGCCGGGCGGCAGCGGCAGTTTCACCACGAGGGATCCCATCTGCCCTGTCGCCACGGGCTGCGCAGCGGCATCGACCACTTGCACATCATAGCCGGGCAGCGGCACGGTCGGCGAGCCATGTTTCACCGGCAACAATCCCAACCCCACCAGATTCCCGACTATGGACCAGCCGGTCTCCGTCTGCCACCAATGGTCAACTACCGGCACGCCTAACATCCGTTCTGCCCAGGCGATTGTATCAGGATCGGAGCGCTCACCCGCCAGAAACAAGGTACGCAAGCAGGAGACATCATAAGCGCCAAGATATTTGCCCTCTGGGTCTTCCCTTTTTATAGCACGAAAAGCCGTCGGCGCCGTGAAAAGAGCCGCGACACGATTCTCTGAAATCACCCGCCAGAAGGCCCCCGGATCAGGTGTTCCGACCGGTTTGCCCTCATAGAGAATGGAAGTGCAGCCATGCAGCAGCGGGGCGTAAATGATGTAGGAATGGCCGACCACCCAACCGACGTCTGACGCCGCCCAAAAGACTTCGCCGGGGTCAACGCCGTAGAGATTTTTCATCGTCCATTTCAGCGCCACCATATGGCCGCCATTGTCACGAACCACGCCCTTCGGTTTACCCGTGGTGCCTGACGTATAGAGGATATAAAGCGGATCGGTCGCGGCAAGTTCGACACAGGGTGCCTGCCGTCCACGCGTTTTGGCAGCCGATACCAACTCCGCCCAATCATGATCGCGCTCATGCAAGGCGGCCTGCGCCTGGGGGCGCTGGAACAGCAAGGTGGCATGCGGCTTAAACTTTGCCAGGCTGATGGCCTCGTCGACCAGCGGTTTATAGGGCGCAACCCGCTTCGGCTCGATGCCGCAAGAGGCGGTGAGAATGAGTTTCGGAGCGGCATCATTAATACGGGTTGCCAGTTCCTTTGACGCGAAGCCGCCAAAGACAACCGAATGGACCGCACCAATGCGGGCGCAGGCGAGCATGGCAAAAACTGTCTCAGGGATCATCGGCATATAAATGAGAACACGATCGCCTTTGCTGACATCAAAATCCTGCAAGACAGCTGCAAGAGTCGCGACTTCCAGCAATGTGTCGCTATAGCTGAACTTGCGCTTCATCCCAGAGAGAGGGCTGTCGTAGACTAAGGCAATTCGTGCCCCATGCCCAGCCACCACATGGCGATCCAATGCATTCCAACAAGTGTTGCAGGTCGCATCGGCGAACCAACGGCCGTAGACACCCGCTTTGGCATCAAAAATGGTTTGCGGCGCTTGGATCCAATCAATCTCCTTGGCCGCTTCAGCCCAAAAATTCAGCGGATCACGCTGCCAAGCAGCATAGGTTTCGGCATATCGGCTAATCATATGATCTCCCATTCTGTTTCGTCGCCGTTTCGCTCTGGGGCTCAAGATGGCGATCGTTCTCTACCGGAAAAGCTATGGTTAGAAACATGTCGCGAACAAACAAAAGCGACATTACCTATATTGGCACCTTTTATACCTTTTTTGGCATGCGGTAGCGGATCCTTGGCGGATAGGTGTAGCGTTATACAAAGTTATACGCTGACGACGCTAATAGTTAGCCTAGCAGCCGCTTGTCGGCGCTATAGGGGAAGATATCGAGGATGTTACCGGCGCGAAGGGCAGTTTGCACACGCCGCCAGGCCAAAGCTTGGAACAGGTCGCCATGGTAGTCGACCAAGGTTTCGAACAGATCCGGATGGAAGTTGAGGAAGCGCGGAAATTCCTCTGGAAAAATGTCGTTTTCGTGCACGGAAAACCACGGTTCGGCGGCGATCTCCTCTTCGTAGCTGGTGGCTGCTGGCAGCTCGCGAAAATCGCAATCGGTCACCCAGCAGAGCTCGTCGTAGTCGTAGAAAACTACCCGTCCGTGGCGGGTGACGCCAAAGTTCTTCGGCAGGAGGTCGCCAGGGAAGATGTTCGTCGCGGCCAGGTCTTTAATAGCCTGGCCATAATCAATCACCGCAGCTCGAGCAGCGGGTTCGTCCGTTTCGGCAAGATAAAGATTCAGCGGGCGTACCCGCCGCTCAACATAAAGGTGCTGAATCACCACAGATTCATTCTCGATGCTTATTGAGCCTGCCGCGCAGCGCTGCAGTTCTTCGAGTAATTCGGGCCGAAAGCGGTCTCGAGGAATCTGCAGATGTTCAAATTCATAGGCCTCTATTAGCCGTCCGGCCCGGTCATGCTCGAAGACGAGGCGGTATTTGCGCATGACCTCCGATCTTGAGGAGTCCTTCGGGTAGTCGAATCGGTCCTTGATCAGCTTGAAGACCACGTCGTAGGAGGGAAGATTGAACACGACCATGACCATTCCCGGCGCGCCTTCAGCTTGCTCGAATTGATCTTCGGAGGCCTCAAGGTGGCGCAGAAAGTCGCGGTAGAATTCGGTTTTGCCGTGTTTGTGGTAACCGATGGCCGTATAGAGCTCGGCTAAGCGCTTGCGGGGCATCAGCGTTTTCAGAAAACGCACGAGCTCATACGGTCGCGCCGCGTTCACCCGGAAGTACGAACGAGTAAAACTGAAAAGGATGGCGAGGTCAACCTCGCCCAGCAGCACAGCGTCGAGCGTAATTCCTGTCTCACCGTTCAGCAGCGCCAGTCCCAGAGGCAAGCCGTCTTCGTCGCCGGCCCGAAACGCGGCGCCGACCAGGTAAGCGCTCCTCCCGCGAAAGAAGACGCTTTCGACCATCTCAATCCGCGCCACCGGGCCGTTCAACTCCTTCTCCAAACGCGAAGCAGCAGTTGCGGCAGCCGCAGGCAGATTGTGGTAGCGTTCCGCGGGAAAACCTAACTCAGTCAGAATTGTTGCTAGTGAGGCAGGAAGTTCGGCCCCCTGATAGCAACGTTGCACAGTGCCGGACAACGCGGTTGGCGGGGCGTCAAAGTCGGTGTCAACAAACTCAACCTGCTGATTGACACCGACCGTGACGAACACACGCCGGGTCAGAGAGTTGAAAAAACTCTCCGCGATTTCCCACTCGTTGCAATTCGTGATTAACGATGAGTAAACCGCTTTGGTAGCGGCCCAGATCGACTTTTCCTCGAGGCGGTTGCCCATCAGCCCGTGAATCGCCACTACGAGCTCATCGAGCACCCGGCCGTAGAGCCCGAGTCGCTCCGCCGCGTCCGCGTAGGCGCCCGGCCAGTCACGACCCAAGAACCGGTCCGCGGCTCGGCGAGTGATCACGTGGAACTCAGCTTGGTAATTGAGAAACGCTCGATAGGCGGCGTTCGCGCAGAGCGCCGCCAACCGGCTGTCGGTCAGAGCCTTAACCGGCGGTGGGCACCGGGAAACGGCTTTACCGCTGATAGCACCCGGAGATTGCAAATGGGACGTGGATTCAATCACCTGAAACGATAACTTTTTCCTAACAAATTAGTTTTCTGACCAATTCTCTTTCTCAAAGGTTCAACTCTATACAACCCTTCGTTGCGCAAACCACTCACACCGCTTGCGTCGCCTGAACCGCAGTCAAGGCGATTGTGTAAACGATGTCATCGACCAGAGCACCGCGCGACAAGTCGTTGACGGGCCGTTTCAGGCCCTGCAACATCGGGCCAATGCTGATGACGTTGGCGCTCCGTTGCACCGCTTTATAAGTCGTGTTTCCGGTGTTAAGATCGGGAAAAATAAAGACTGTCGCCCGCCCCGCTACCGGACTAGCCGGCGCCTTCGTCTTCGCCACGTCCGGCATGAATGCGGCGTCGTACTGGAGCGGACCGTCGATCAGCAAATCCGGTCGCCTGCCTTTGGCCAGTTTTGTTGCTTCCCTTACCTTCTCCACATCAGCTCCAGAACCGGATTCGCCTGTCGAATAGCTAATCATGGCAACGCGCGGGGGAATTCCAAACGCCGCTGCTGAATCAGCGCTCTGAACCGCAATATCCGCCAAGGTCTCTGCGTCAGGATCCGGGATCACGGCGCAGTCGCCGTATACCAAAACCTGATCAGGCAGACACATGAAGAAAATCGATGAAACCACTTTCGCGTTCGGCCGGGTCTTAATGATTTGCAGAGCCGGGCGGATCGTGTTGGCGGTGGAGTGAATCGCGCCCGAAACCAAGCCGTCAACCTCTCCCTCTGCCAACATCATAGTTCCTAGCACCACATTGTCTTCCAGTTGGCTTGCCGCCATCTCGAACGAAAGCCCTTTCTCTTTTCTAAGCTCAAACAACGGTTGGATGTATTTGGGACGCAAACCAACCGGGTCGAGAACCTCCAAATCCGCGGGAAGGTCCAGTTCCTGGCTCTTGGCAAACGCCTCGATTTCTCTCGGATCCCCCAGCAGGGTGCAACGCGCAATCCCGCGCTGCGCACAAATCGCCGCGGCTCGAATTGTCCGTGGCTCCGCCCCTTCCGGAAGAACGATTCGCTTTTGCGCTACGCGTGCCTTTTCAGTGAGTTGGTAAAGAAACGCCGCTGGCGACATTCGAAAGTCCAACTCTGTCTTCGATCGCGAAATCAACCAGTCTACGTCTATGCTCTGAGCTACGTGCTTCATCGCGGCTTGCATTCGGGCCAGGTCGTCGATCGGCACTTCAGGACTGAGTTGATATAGTTCCGCTCCCGTCTCGTAGCTGTTGGTTGTAACGCGAAATACTGGCAGTCCGGTGTCGAGTCCTGGCCGGCAAAACTCGATGACTCGCTGATCGATCTCGGTATCTCCGGTCAAAATCAGCCCGGCCAGCGGTGCTCGGCTCAAAGCAGCCATCGACACCGCGATAATGACGTCGTTGCGGTCGGCCGGTGTCGCTAGCATTGCGCCCGGCGTGAAGTAGTGCAACAAATTCGGCACGGTACGGGCCAGGATTGTTGTCGATTTGACCCTGCGCGTTTGCATTTCACCGGCGTTGATTACCACTGCATGCAGGTGTCGTTGGACGTCGACCGATCGACAAAACGTGAGCGCTTCATTGTTCGTTACAGCTCCTACCAAATGAAGGTTTCCCCGCCGAAAAAGCCGGCTTCGGTGCTGATAGTCTGCCGCCAGATCTCCGACGCTTTCTGTGCGGGCACAACGATTGATGATCAGACCGACGATTTTTTCAATCCCACCGTAAACCTTGGCCGCATACTCGATCTGATCATCCAAGTCGGCCACGGACCTATTACCCATTGCAGCGACCAGAATGACTTCACCGTTCAGGGCCTTAACCAGCTCCTGGTTCAAAACGCCTCGGTAGGAATCGTCCGATGATGGCGGCAGGCCCTCCACTACAACCATACGAGCACCCTTGGTCGAATCCTCGTAGGCTCCGATAACCTTTCCCAACACCTCGTCCAGGCGGCCATCCGAGACGAGTTTGGCCACCTGCGCCAGCGGCAGCGGATCGACAGGCGCAAGCGTCGTGATCGCTCGCAAAAAGTGCGTTGAGCGCTCCGGTTCCGGGCATTCCTCAACATTCTCGTTGATTGGTTTGTAGAACGCGACACGGACCCCACGGCGATCAAGGGCCTCGACTAACCCAAGGGCTACTGTAGTTAATCCCTGGCCTCGACCAGCCGGAGCAAGAAAGTACACGTGTTTCATACGCCAGAGAAATATGACTAACTAGCCTGCATCGCTCACAAATCTTCAGAGATTTGTGAGCGATGCAGGCTACCGCGACCGTACCGTGTTCAAAGGTTAGAGATAGTTCGCCACGAGGTTGAGATCCCCCGGATATATTGAGCTCGCTCGAACGCCTCGGGATCGGGGCAACTTCTCTGGCACATGCTTCCTCTGAGTTGGTCAAGCGAATCATACTCGTGTTCCTGCAACCATTGCTCGATCTCGTGTTCAATCACGCGAATATGCCCAATACCGCGGCGTAATAATACCGAACAAAGCATCGTTACGTCCGCACCAGCCATGACCATCTTGATTACGTCGGTAGCACGATGAATGCCGCTTGTCGCTGCCAGATCCGCATGGACGCGTCCGCGAAGGATCGCGATCCACCGTAAGGGTAGTCGCATAGCCATCGGAGTGCTCAGCAGAATATTTGGTGAAACCTCGAGTCCTTCCACATCGATGTCCGGTTGATAGAAGCGGTTGAAAAGTACGAGCGCGTCGGCACCTGCACTGACCAGCTCTTTGGCCATGTGGGCAAAGCTGCTGAAGAATGGGCTAAGCTTAACCGCGACAGGAATAGAGACCACGGCCTTGACGTGCTTCGTGATTTCAAGATATCTGGACTCTACCTCGTTGGCTTGCATCTCGGGGTCCGTCGGAATCCAGTATATATTCAGCTCGAGGGCATCGGCGCCGGCCTGTTCGATTTGCTTGGCATATTCGGTCCAACCGCCCAAAGTCGAGCCGTTGAGGCTTGCGATAATCGGGATGGCGACAGCTGCTTTGGCGGCTGCAATTTCGTTCAGGTAAATTTCAGGTCCAATCGTTAATTCGTCTAACTCCGGGAAGTAAGTTAGTGCTTCCGCATAGCTCTCGGTGCCATGCGTCAGATGGTGATGGAGTTGCCGGCTTTCGGTCTGGATGTGTTCCTCAAACAAAGAATGGAATACGACGGCGGCAGCACCTGCGTCTTCCATTCGTTTGACGTTGTCCAGATTATCGCTCAGCGGCGACGCCGATGGAACAAGCGGCGTCCGAAGCTTCATGCCTAAGTATTGCGATGTTAGATTCATGCCTTTACATTTTCTTTGCTCGATGAACCGCTCTTGGCAAGTTGCTGGTACAATTGCCAACGCGCATCCACCTGTTTCTGTGCTTCCTGGAATAACCGTTTCGCGTCCGCCGGCCGGGATTTGCTCAGCATCTTGAATCGATTCTCGAGGTTTAGATATTCTTCGACCGGCACCTTCGGTGCGGCTGAATCAACGTGCAGCGGAGTTCCGCCATTTTGAGACTGCTCAGGATTGTAGCGATAGAGCAGCCACTGTCCGGACAGTACCGCGGCTTTCTGATTCAGCATTGCAGTCGTCATATTAATGCCGTGAGCAATGCAATGGCTATAAGCTATGATCAGGGCAGGGCCGTTGTAGGCTTCAGCTTCAAGGAAGGATTTTAGGGTATGCTCATCCTTGGCACCCATCGCGACAGAGGCGACGTAAATATTGCCGTAGCTCATGGCTATCAGGCCCAGGTCCTTTTTCGGTGTCCTTTTTCCAGCTGATGCGAACTTGGCTACTGCGCCTAAAGGAGTCGATTTCGAACATTGGCCGCCAGTGTTCGAATACACTTCCGTGTCGAGCAGCAAGACTTTCACATTGTGACCGCTGGCCAGCACATGATCGAGGCCGCCGTAACCGATGTCATAGCCCCAACCATCACCGCCGATAATCCATACGCTCTTGCGTACGAGGGTATCCGCCAACGACAGCAATTGCATGGCCTCGTCGCTGTTGAGCCTCTGCAGCTCTCGTTTGAGGTCAGCGACCCGTTGCCGTTGCGCAAACACGCCGGCCGCATCCCGCTGATCAGCATCCAGGATTTCGATTACAATGTTTTCGGGCACCTGGCCACGTAACCTTTGTAACAGTTCTTCCGCGAACTCGCGCTGTTTATCCAGGGAAACCCGAAATCCGAGACCGAACTCCGCGGCATCCTCGAACAAAGAATTGGACCAGGCGGGCCCACAACCGTCACTCCCCGCGGCATAAGGAGTCGTTGGAAGATTGCCGCCATAAATCGACGAACAACCTGTTGCGTTCGCAATCAGCAGTCGATCCCCGAATAGCTGGGTTAACAGCTTTATATACGGAGTTTCGCCGCAACCCGCACATGCGCCGGAGAACTCGAAAAGCGGCTGAGCCACCTGCGTTTCGCGAACATTTGCAAACGAGAGTTGGCGTCTCCCCCGGTCAGGAATCGAGAGAAAGAAATCCCAGTTTTTCCGTTCGCTCTCACGCAACGCCAGCTGCGGCTGCATATTAATTGCCTTCCGGCGTGCTTCGGACTTGCTGCGAACCGGACAAACATCTACGCAGATCCCGCACCCGGTGCAGTCCTCTACGGCCACCTGCAAGGTATAATTGAGTCCTTTCCACTCCGGCAACCGGGCCTCGCGAGATTTGAAAGAGGAAGGTGCGAGCTTCAGAATTGCGGAATCATAGACCTTACTGCGGATCACCGCATGAGGGCATACCAGAACGCATTTGCCACACTGGATACAAAGGTCCTCATCCCAAACGGGGACCTCCTGGGCGAGGTTACGCTTTTCAAACCGAGAAGTGCCGGTAGGAAAAGTGCCGTCCACAGGCATCGCACTGACCGGAACTTCGTCGCCACGACCTGCGAGGATTCTTCCAAGTACGTCTCGCACAAAGGCCGACCCTTCAATTAACGGAGTTTCACTAACCCGCGGCTGGGGCAAGACATGATCGGGGATCTGCAGTTCCTGAAGATGCGATAATGTATGATCAACCGCGTCCAAGTTCATTTGCACAATTTCCGCGCCCTTTTTGCCATAGGTCTTGCGAATTGATTCTTTTATTGCCGAAATAGCCCGCTCACGCGGCAGAACCCCGGAAATTGCAAAGAAGCAAGTTTGCATGATCGTGTTGATCCGCCCCCCCATTCCGCATTGACGCGCGACTTTGTGTGCATCGATTACAAAAAAACGTGGACGTTTTTCCACCAATTGATGTTGTGCGGATTCAGGAAGATTCGACCACAATTCCTCCGGCCCAACAGGCGTATTCAACAGAAATGTCCCATGCGGCATGAGTTGATCAACAACACCATGACGATCCAGAAATTCCGGTTGATGACAGCCGACAAAATTCGCTTTCGAGATGAGATAGGTGGAACGCACCGGGCGCGGACCGAACCGCAAGTGCGAGATTGTCATCGCCCCTGCCTTTTTCGAGTCATACACGAAATAAGCCTGTGCATAATAGCCTGTATTCTCCCCTATTATCTTGATCGATTCTTTGTTTGCGCCCACCGTACCGTCAGAACCCAGCCCATAAAACAGCGCGCGAAAAACGTCATCCGGTTCGATCGAGAATGACTTATCATAGTCGAGGCTTGTATTGGCAACGTCGTCTCGAATACCGATCGTAAAGTGATTCCTCGGTACCGGCTCCTTCAGGTTATCGAGCGCAGCTTTAATCATCGCCGGAGTGAACTCTTTTGACGACAGGCCGTAACGTCCACCAACGATCCGCAGATTGGTGCGGCCTACCTCCTGCAACGCGGTGACGCAATCCAGGTAGAGTGGTTCTCCAGCGCTGCCCGGTTCCTTTGTACGATCCAAAACGGCGATTGATTTGACAGTGGACGGAAGCGCCTGGGCAAAGGCGTTAACATCAAATGGGCGATACAGCCGCACCTTGAAAACGCCGACCTTTTCTCCATTTGCATTCAGGTAGTCCACGGTCTCGTGAGCCGCTTCGCACCCTGAGCCCATCAGCATTATCACCCGTTCAGCGTCGGTCGCGCCGTGGTAGTCAAACAGATGGTATCGGCGACCGGTTAAGTCCCCGAAAGAATCCATCGCTCGCTGGACGATGCCGGGACAAGCACTGTAGAAGCGGTTCACTGTCTCTCGCGCCTGGAAGTATACGTCCGGATTCTGCGCCGTTCCGCGAATCACGGGATGATCGGGAGACAAAGCCCGAGCGCGGTGCTCCCGAACAAGGTTCTCATCGATCATCGCGCGAATGGTCTGCGGTTCGAGCGGTTCAATTTTGTCGATTTCGTGAGATGTCCGAAAACCGTCAAAGAAGAACAAGAACGGGATTCGGGAACGAAGAGTCGCGGCGTGCGCTATCAGCGTGAGATCCTGAGCTTCCTGCACTGACGCCGCGCACAGCAAAGCGAACCCGGTGGAACGGGCGGCCATGACATCGCTGTGGTCACCAAAAATCGATAGGGCTTGCGCGGCGAGTGATCGCGCCGCAACGTGCAGGACAAATGGCGTCAGCTCACCGGCGATCTTAAACATGTTAGGGATCATGAGAAGCAATCCCTGTGATGCGGTAAAGGTCGTGCTCAAAGCCCCGGTTTGTAGAGCTCCGTGGATTGCCCCCGCCGCGCCACCTTCACTTTGCATTTCGATGACCGCCGGCACTGTACCCCAAAGGTTCTTCAGCCCGGCCGCGGCCCATGCATCTGCCCATTCCCCCATCGGTGAGGCAGGAGTAATGGGGTAAATCGCAATGACTTCGTTGAGTTGATAAGCAACCCGCGCAGCCGCTTCATTTCCATCGATCATTTCGAAGTTTTCCGTTTTCATTCCATCTCTTTCTGATTCATCGCAAAGCGATTTCGGCCCTCATATCTTCTGCGAACGAGTCGTAGTTCAGCTTAAAGCCAACCTTCCTGCAGAGTTTCAGCATCGGGTGATTCTCGGGCAGGACGTGCCCAATGATGCGGTCCAGCCCTTCCTTGCGGCCTATATCAAAGAGCAGCTCTAACAGGTGAGTTCCAAGTCCGTGCCCTTGCCACTGATCACTGATTAGAACGGCAAATTCGGCTTCGTTGACGCCATGAACTTTAATTAGTCGAGCTATGCCAAGGATCTCCTCCTCCTTAGTTTCAGGCGCCTCCCTGGTAGCGACCATTGCTATCTCGCGATCGTAATCATTGAAACACATTTGAGTCAGTCGTTCGTGTGCGACACGATGCTCTAATCTCAAGGTTGCAAAGTACCGGAAACGGACGGTTTCTTCCGATAAAGACTCATGAAATTTCACCATTAACGGTTCGTCCTCAGGACAGATCGGCCGCATAGTCAGCGGAGTTCCATCATGGAGCTTCCATTTACTGACGAATTGCTGAGGATAAGGACGAATCGCAAGCCGGGGCAAGCTTTCCTCTTTAACGGTCGAATCATGTAGAACAATCCTTGCATCGAGAGCAAGGATTGTTGTCGGTGACGCGAGCAGCGGATTGACGTCAATCTCCTTGATCCAGCGCTGCTCAGCTACCAGGAAGCTGAAACGCACCAGTAGAGTCTCGATGGTTGCCAGACTTACCGGAGCCCTTCCACGAATTCCCTTGAGAGCGGCATAAACGCGCGTCCGCTCCATCATCCGTCGCGCCAAGGTGCCGTTCAAGGGAGGTAAACCGAGTACATAATCATGCATGACTTCAACGAGTTGGCCGCCTGCGCCGAACAGCAGGACCGGCCCGAATTGCGCATCAATGCTGCTGCCAAGAATAAGCTCGTAACCTTCCGCATGAATCATCGGTTCGACCGTGACCCCAAGAAATGCGCCCGGGACCTGCACTATAGCATCCTTGATTGATCGATAAGCTTGGCGCACTTCGCTTTCAGATTTGAGATTGAGCTTGACGCCGCCTACGTCGGTCTTGTGCGTGATTATCTCCGAGTAGAGTTTGAGAACAACTGGCCGACCGAGTTCTGCAGCAATTTTTGCCGCGTCGTCTTCAGTTGTTGCAACCCTGGTTTTTACAGTCGGTATCCCATAGGCCTCGAGAACGCGTTTCGACTCCACCTCTGTTAACAAGGTCCGATTGCTTTCTCGAGCCGAACGGATGATGTCCTCCGCTTTGCCGCGACTCGCGGCGTCCGCACTTACATTGGGACCAGTTTCCCGCGCCGGCGTCTCATACAGCGACTGCAAATTGCGGGTATATCGCCACATCTTACAAAAACTTCGAGCCGCGATGTCCGGATACTGGAAGGTGGGAATTCCGCAGCCGTTAAGCAAGGCGCTTCCTGCGGCGACTTCATCGGCGCCCATCCAGCTTGCCAAAATCGGCTTGGTCGAAAGCCTGTGAAATACCTGAAGTTCTTTGGCGACCGCTGTCGCATCAGACATCACTTGCGGCGTTAGAATCACCAGAACGCCGTCGTTATTGTTATCTTTACTTACAATCTCAACAACTTTTGCGAAGCGTTCAGGTTTGGCATCTCCGAGGATATCGACCGGATTGTTCCGGCTCCAGTGCCGGGGCAAAATCGCATCCAAGTTTTGGAAAGCTTCTTGTGATAGAGTTGCTATTTCGCCGCCTTCGCTTACTAACATGTCTGTGGCGAGTGCGCCCGGTCCACCAGCGTTAGTGACAATCGCAAGTCGAGGTCCTCTCGGACGTGGCTGTTTACTCAGGACCTCTGCCATATTGAAGAGATCCGATACGGTATCGACGCGCAACACTCCTATGCGGCGAAACGCTGCGTCGAGCACATCGTCGCGACCCGTAAATGCCCCTGTGTGCGACGCTACCGCACGCGCGGCTGCTTCGGTGCGCCCAACCTTGATCACGATGATCGGTTTCCTTAGCGCGACTTCTCGCGCCGCCGAAAGGAAGGACCGCGCGTCGCCGATCGATTCCATATAGATCAAGATGCTGCGCGTATCGAGATCATCAGCCAGGTGATAGATTAAGTCCCCCCACCCTACATCAAGCATCGACCCGATCGACAGGAAAGCGCTGAATCCCACTTTCTCGCGCAGGCTCCAGTCCAGGATTGCGGTACACAGTTGCCCGCTTTGACTGATGAACGCCACGTTTCCGGGGAGCGCCATCCTTTTGGCGAACGTTGCGTTCAGACCCTGCCGTGGAATCATCACGCCGAGGCAGTTCGGCCCGATTATCCGCATTTTTCCGCGACGCACATTGATTGCCTCCTCCAGTTGTACGCCGACGGCGCCGCATTCACGGAACCCGGCCGAAATGATGGCCGCGCCTTTTACGCCCGCCTCGGCGCATTCGCTCACCACGTCCGGAACCGCGATCGCCGGCGTCGCGATTACGGCTAGATCGACTGGCCCTGGAACGTCTCCGATTTTGGGAAATGCCTTGAGGCCCAGTACACTGCTCCGCTTCGGATTGACCGGGTAAACGTCGCCGGTAAACGACTGGAGGTTTTCCATCAACGTGCGTCCGAAACTCTGCAAATGTTCGGTTGCTCCAATGACTGCGACGCTCTTTGGATTCAACATTGCGCGCAGAATTGGTCTTCGGTCGCCTACGACTCTGGGAGCATTAGCAGCCCGGGAAAGGTCCGGCATTCTCATTTCCAGTAACCTTTATCGTTTTGCGCGGCGCCGCGCTTCTCGCTGCTTGTCTAAAGCCGGTCATTTTTTGGCGGGGTTTGGATATGGATAACCTTTAATTTAAATGTTGTGTTCTTTGGGCGCGATGACTTATTTGTTCGTAGTAGCACGGGCGTCCCGCCCGTGACCGGCAACTCTACCGATAGCACGGGCGGGACGCCCATGTCACATTCACATTCAAATTCACATTCAAATTTTGTACCGATGCGGGACGATAAGATAGAAAAACGGCGCCGAAACCTTCCGCATTGGGAACAAGACGAGTGCACATATTTCGTCACCTATCGCCTGGCGGATTCTTTGCCCGGATCAAAACTTGCCGAGTTGCGGGCCGAGCAGGAGAATTGGAAGAGGCTGCATCCGGAACCCTGGACGCAACAGACCAAAAAGGACTTCCAACTGTTTTCTAATCGCCGAATTGAGAGGTGGTTGGACAGCGGTTTTGGATCGTGTTTGCTGAAAACGCCTGACACCCGCAAGATCGTCGAGGGTTCGCTAACATTTTTCCACGACAAACGTTACAGACTCGATTGCTACGTGGTCATGCCAAACCACGTTCACGTTCTCGTGAAACCTTTCCGCGGCTACCCGGTTTCAGGCATACTACATGCCTGGAAGTCCTTCTCGGCGCACCGAATGAATCGACTCTTAGAAACTTCTGGATGCATTTGGATGGAAGAATATTTCGATCACATTGTCCGCAGCGAAAGACAACTGGATCGCTTCCGAGAATACATCTTTTCTAATCCCAAGCGCGCGGGCCTGCCGCATGAGCACTTCGGTTTTCAATCAGTGATCTAAAATTAAAGTAACATGGGCGTCTCGCCCGTGAAGCTCCCAACGTAACACGGGCGTCCCACCCGTGAAGCTCCCAACGTAACATGGGCGTCCCGCCCGTGAAGCTCCCAACGGAACATGGGCGTCCCGCCCGTGAAGCTCCCAACGGAACATGGG
>Ga0213872_10001438_pt1 | contig 15520 bp, 17 predicted proteins | sample VelepicomBERX_R2_FD_160071 | JGI IMG/M metagenome (GOLD analysis project Ga0213872, IMG submission 160071) | Rhizosphere microbial communities from Vellozia epidendroides in rupestrian grasslands, the National Park of Serra do Cipo, Brazil - RX_R2 | ecosystem: Host-associated > Plants > Roots >...
GGGCGTTTGTGCCACAGGCGGGGCAGGGACGCAAGCCTTGCGTTGGCGGGCCGCAAAACCGCTGAATCTCAAGGCATTGCGGGCATTTGCGCCATGGCGGATGGGGCGTGCCGCCGGGTGGTGGAATCCGGCCATTCTGGTTAACGCTGACGCTTTTATGGGAACGAAACTATTTCCATCTATTATAATGGTTGCGGTTTCAGGGCGTTATTTTAGGGCGGTATTTCAGGTCATGGCTAAGGGCAAGCAGGAACCCGTTTCGGCATCCAATCCGCACGCAGAACTGGCGCGGTTGCGCTTTGAGCATCCTGTTGTTGACGAGGCACTGCGTCGTAAGGATGAAGAACTCTCCGAACTCTATTCCCGTTTGGCAGCGACAACGACGCTGGCGCTGCGCGACCAGTTAACCGGCCTTTATAATCGTCGCGGGTTTGAAGAAATGGTGGGCCGCGCGCATGCCGACCTGCAACGCGGTGCGTTGGATGGCTGTTGTGATCGCGGCTTGGTCATCATCATGGCGGACCTTGACCACTTCAAACGCGCGAATGACACGTATGGTCACGCGGCAGGGGATCAGGTGTTGGTCAACACTGCCGACAGTATGCGCCGTGTGTTCAGCCGTCGCTCAGACGTTCTGGGCCGCCGTGGCGGCGATGAAATGATTATCGCCATTTCCGGTACCGCCGAAAGTTTACGGATCGAAAAAGTACAAATCATGGCCGACAAACTGTGCGGCAGCCTGCGCAGAAATTGCGGCTATGGCGTCACGGCCAGCGTTGGCGTTGCTCTGTGGCAACCCGGCGATAGTCTGGATGACGTCATTGGTAATGCTGACCGGGGTGCCTATGTATCCAAACGCGCGGGGCGCAACTGCGTGACGCTCTATACGCCGGATATGGCCGAGGTAGAACAAACCCCCATCGCGCGCGAAGAAGTCGGCACACCGCAAATCGATGGCCAGCAGGTAAGGCTGGAACGCGGATAATTTGCCCGGCTATGGGGAGGCTGGCGTCGTCAGTCCCGCATTGCCGTAAATAGCAATCGCGTTGCATCCGGGGTTCAGCTCACGCTCCAACCAGGCCCATAGCTGATCGCCCCTGCTGAAGTGCCACCATTCCAGTTTGTGCCGGTGAAAGCCCTCGGCGTGCATAATGTCGTACAGAAGCGCGCGATTGCGGTGCGCCGCCTGTCCGGCTTCATCTGTTGCGTTGGCAAAGTAATCGGGCGCAGAGGCCTCAGTCGTTTCATCGACCTTGGTGCCCATATCCACTTCACGACCTTGTTCATCGACCAGCGTTATATCCATGGCGGCACCCGTGCTGTGCGGCGGCGGCGTGGCCGGATTGTCGCTGGGTATCGCCCAAAAAGGCAGGACTAGCGGTGCCAGTTGTTCGCGCTGTTCGGGGGTGATGTGGCTGGGGTCCAAACCGGCCTCAGCCGCCCTGATGGCGTATTCGCGGTCAACCATGAATTGTTGAACGCGGTTGGGGCGATAGGCATCATGGAACTTGATTCGCCAGCCGGTATGCTGTGCTTGTAAACGGGCCTGCGCGCGCTTCAGGGCCTCGATCACGCCACGACGCAGCATCCAGGGGCTTTCGTTGCCGTAAGGTGCTCCTAACGCTACATAAAAATGGGGGTCCGTCAGGGTGAATAGCGGCGTCGGAATGGGCTCCATCGGGTCGGGAACCGGCTGGATAGGGATTGCGCTATAGGGCTTCATGGCTTAATACTTTTCCATCCGCGAACAGCATAAAAACTAGTCGGTATATGAACAAGAAGCAACAGCCAGAACCCAATTACTACACTCCAGAGCGGGAAGAGCGTGTGGCCGCCGCCCTTCGCGAAAATCTGCGTAAACGCAAGGCGCAGCAGAACGCTCAGCAACAAATCGATACCCAGAAACAGTAAGGATCTTTTCAATGCCCGTGATGCCCGACCATTGGATACGCGAACAGTCCCTGAAAGCCGGGATGATCACCCCGTTCGAAGAAAAGCTGCAACGGCAGGGCGTCATTTCATACGGGCTTTCGTCATACGGGTATGACGCGCGTCTGGCGGATGAATTCAAGATTTTCACGAATATCGACAACGCGATTGTTGACCCTAAGGATTTTTCGGACGCCAGTTTTGTGAACCGCAAGACGGATGTGTGTGTAGTGCCGCCGAATTCCTTTGCGCTCGCCCGCACCGTTGAATATTTCAAGATCCCGCGCGATACGCTGGTCATCTGCCTTGGTAAATCGACCTATGCCCGTTGCGGGTTGATCGTCAATGTCACGCCGCTGGAACCCGAATGGGAAGGGCATGTGACGCTGGAAATATCGAACACTACGCCGTTGCCCGCGCGCGTTTATGCGAACGAAGGCATTTGCCAGTTTTTGTTCCTGAAGGCCGACAGCCTTTGCGAAACATCCTATGCTGACCGCGGCGGCAAATATATGAAACAAACAGGCGTGACCCTTCCCCGTATGGAGAAGAAGGGCGCAGCCTAACCAATCGGAATCAAGGACAGTATTATGGACAGTATGCGTATCGTGGGCGGCAAACCGCTCGTCGGAAAAATTCATATCAGCGGCGCCAAGAATGCGGCGCTACCCCTCATGACGGCCTGTTTGTTGACCGATGAAAAGCTGACGCTTGGCAATGTGCCGCATCTGGCCGATATCGCGACGATGGCGAATTTGCTGGGGCAGTTGGGGGTTGAGCTAGGCTTAAACGGGCACCATGCCAATAATGGCCATACGGGTCGCGCGATGGATTTCACTGCCAAGAATTTGACCAGTGTCATCGCACCTTATGATTTGGTCCGCAAAATGCGCGCGAGCATTCTGGTGCTGGGCCCGCTTTTGGCCCGTGCGAAAGAAGCCAAGGTATCATTACCCGGCGGCTGTGCCATTGGCACGCGCCCCGTTGACTTACATATCGAAGCTTTGCGCGCCATGGGTGCCGAAATAACGATTGAAAATGGTTATATCAATGCCCGTGCACCCCATGGGTTGCAGGGGGCAGAGATTGTGTTTCCGACCGTCACCGTCACCGGTACTGAAAACATCATGATGGCTGCGGCCCTTGCCAAGGGAACGACGACACTTGTCAACACAGCGCGTGAGCCAGAAGTCACCGATCTGGCGCATTGCCTGCAGGCCATGGGGGCGGAAATTGATGGTATTGGGTCAGACCGCCTACGCATTACCGGCAAAGACAGGTTGCACGGCGCGTCACACGACGTTATTCCCGACCGTATTGAAACCGGTACTTTTGTCATGGCGGCTGCCATTACAAATGGTGATCTGGAATTGATTGGTGCGCGTATGGGGCACCTGAACAGCGTTGCCCGCGTATTGGAAGGTGCCGGTGTCGCCCTGACCGAAACCGAGCGCGGATTGCGGGCGCACCGTGTAAACGGGCTGCACGGTACGGATGTCATGACGGAACCCTATCCGGGCTTCCCGACCGATTTGCAGGCACAGATGATGGCCTTGATGTGCGTGGCCGAAGGCGCCTCGATGATCACGGAAACCATTTTCGAAAACCGCTTTATGCATGTGCCGGAACTGCGCCGCATGGGGGCCAACATTACCGTCCATGGTTCTTCGGCTATGGTTCGCGGCGTCAAAAAGCTGGCGGGGGCGCCGGTGATGGCGACCGATTTACGCGCGTCGGTGTCGTTGGCGCTGGCGGGGCTTGCCGCCGAAGGTGAAACCATGCTGAACCGCATTTATCATCTGGATCGCGGTTATGAGCGTCTGGAAGACAAGCTCGCGGCCTGTGGTGCAACCATCGAACGCGTCAAGCAGGCGGCCTGATGTCTGCGCTGCTTAAGCTGAAAGCCAAGGATGCCGAAGATCTGCAGGTTATCTCTGCCGTTTTGCAGGATGCCATAGCGCCTGTTTGCGACATGGTGTACCGTGACACGGATAGAAACTTTGTGCTGGTCGTACAACGCCTGTGCCGTGAGCAGCAGGGGGAACTGAACCGCATATGCTGTGCGGTTAATCTGGACAACATTACCCTGACCCAGCTTAAAGGCTTCGAACAGCAGGACAAAGCCCGCATGCTGGACCTGCTGGCCATCCTGCCGGATGAAGAGGGGGTGCAGTTTGTCTTTGCTGGCGGGGCGCGGCTGCGCTTTACCGGTGCCGACTGGGCCCTGCATATCGAGGATTTTGGCGAAACATGGCCTGCTGCCTGTTCCCCCTGTCATGACGATGAAACCGGCCAAAAAACGGAAAAACTTGACGCAGGCCAATAAAACGGCCATTTTCCGGCACCGTAACAATAACTCTTGATCAGAATCGAAACCGATACACCATGGCCAAAGAAGATTTGCTGGAATTTGAAGGCACTGTCACCGAGCTCCTGCCCAACGCCATGTTTCGCGTAAAGCTGGATAACGGGCATGAAGTGCTGGCGCATACATCCGGCAAAATGCGCAAGAACCGTATTCGCGTTCTGGCGGGCGACAAGGTGAATGTCGAAATGACCCCCTATGACCTGACCAAGGGCCGCATTACCTTCCGTCACAAGTGACACAGAAACCGCCCCTCATCCTTGCCTCCTCTTCACCGCGGCGTTTGTCGTTGTTGAAAGATATCGGGATTGTACCCGATGCCGTTCTGCCTGCCGATATGGATGAAACCCCGTTGCCGCGTGAATTGCCGCGTGCGCTGGCATTGCGTCTGGCGTGTGAGAAGGGGCGCATTATCGCTGCGCAAAAACCAAATTGTTACGTTTTGTCGGGGGACACGGTTGTTGCCTGTGGCCGCCGTATTTTACCCAAGGCCGAAAGCGTTGAGCAGGTTATTGAATGCCTGTCCCTGTTACAGGGCAGACGGCACCAGATCTATACCGGCGTTGCCCTGTCTTTGCCGGACGGCAGGCAAATATCGCGCGTGGCAGACAGCACCGTCACTTTCCGGCAGATGAGCCATGCGGAAATCGTAGCCTACGCTGCCTGTGGCGAGGGTGTGGGCAAGGCCGGTGGTTACGCCATACAGGGGCGCGCTTCGGCCTATATCCGCGCCATGTCCGGTTCGCATTCATGTATTATGGGATTGCCGTTGTTCGATGTCGCGCAGATGCTGCGCGGCGCAGGCTATCTGTTGACGTAATTTGCAGGAGTAAACCATGGCACAGGCAGCGCTGAAACCATGCCCCCTATGCGGCAAAATAGCGGTTGAAAGCTTCAGCCCGTTTTGCAGCAAGCGTTGCGCCAATGTCGATTTGGGCCGCTGGTTGGGCGAAAATTACCGCATTGAGACGGACGAAGGTGCCGTCAATGATGACAATCCGGAAAACGCCTGAACCTGTTACGTATCGAGGAAGCTGCGGAGCTTGCGCGAGCGTGAAGGATGCTTCAGCTTGCGCAACGCCTTGGCTTCGATCTGACGAATACGTTCGCGGGTCACGCTGAACTGCTGCCCCACTTCCTCCAGCGTATGGTCGGTATTCATGCCGATGCCAAAACGCATGCGCAGCACGCGTTCTTCACGTGGCGTCAGGGTTGCCAGAACGCGGGTAGTCGTTTCGCGCAGATTGCCCAAAATGGCGCTGTCCAGCGGTTGCACCGCGTTTTTATCTTCGATGAAATCACCCAGATGTGAATCTTCTTCATCACCGATGGGGGTTTCAAGGCTGATTGGTTCCTTGGCGATCTTCAGCACCTTGCGCACTTTTTCCAGCGGCATGTGCAGCTTTTCGGCCAGCTCTTCCGGCGTCGGTTCGCGGCCGATTTCATGCAGCATCTGACGGCTGGTACGGACCAGCTTGTTGATGGTTTCGATCATATGCACGGGGATGCGGATGGTACGTGCCTGGTCCGCGATCGAACGTGTGATCGCCTGGCGAATCCACCAAGTGGCGTAAGTCGAGAATTTGTAGCCGCGGCGATATTCGAATTTTTCGACCGCCTTCATCAGGCCGATATTGCCTTCCTGAATGAGGTCAAGGAACTGCAAACCGCGATTGGTGTATTTTTTGGCGATCGAGATAACAAGGCGCAGGTTGGCTTCGACCATTTCCTTTTTTGCCTTGTTGGATTCACGTTCGCCCTTTTGAACGGTCATGACAATACGCTTGAAATCATCAAGCGGCAGGCCGGCTTCATCGCAGACCAGCGCGATTTCAGCGCGCAGACGGTCAACTTCGCCTTCGTGACGTTCGACAAATTTGGTCCACGCCTTGACGTTCGGTGCGACGGGCTTCGGCTCCGGCTTCGCATCCTTGGTGCCGTCTTTCTTGGCGACCTTGGGGGCGGCGGGCTTCGGGTTAAACACATCCTGCAGCCAATTGCGGTCAAGTTCATGGCCGGCATAGCGGGCCAGGAAGTCTTCGCGCTTCACGCCACATTCGCTGGCCAGACGTAAAATACGCCCTTCGACACCCACCAGACGGCGGTTCAGCGTGTAAAGCTGCTGCACCAACTGCTCGATGCGATTGTTGTTGAGGCGTACGGTGCGAACCAGATCAACCAGTTCATCTTTTGCCTTCTCAAACTTCTTGTCGGCCTGCGGGGTGATCTCTTCGCCCTTTTGCAGAGTGGCGTGGCGCTGCGTTTGCAGCTTGAACAGGCGGCCATAAGATGCGGCGATCTGTTCAAATGTTTCCAGAACCTGCGGCTTCAGCTTTTCTTCCAGCATCGACAGCGACAGGTTTTCCTGATCGTCTTCGCCGCCGAATTCGCCCTCGGCTTCTTCGCCTTCAGGTGGTTCGTTTTCTTCGGGTTCGGCGGTTTCGCCTTCATTCATCATATCGGCTTCGCTCGACGGGCCGCCGCCATAGGTGGCTTCGAGGTCGATAATGTCGCGCAGCAGCATCTTGCCTTCGTTCAGGGCGTCGTGCCAGCTGAGGATCGCCTGAATGGTCAGCGGCGATTCACAAATGCCGCCGATCATCATTTCGCGGCCCGCTTCGATGCGCTTGGCAATCGCGATTTCACCTTCACGGCTCAGCAGTTCAACCGAACCCATTTCGCGCAGATACAGGCGCACGGGGTCGTCGGTACGGCCCAGTTCTTCGGCGTCGACATTGCTGCTTTCTTCGCTCTCGCCTTCTTCGCTGGCGGGCTTGGGCGCTTCTTCTTCATCGCCTTCGGTGACGCTGATGCCCATTTCGGACAGCATCGTCATCGTGTCTTCGATCATATCGGAATTGATTTTATCCTGCGGCAGGGCAGCGTTGATTTCGTCAATCGTGACGTAACCGCGCTCCTTGCCCTTGGCGATCATGCGCTTAACGGCATCGACGGCGGTGTCGATGATCGGGGCTTCGGCCTTTTCTTCATTGGCCTTGGCTTCATCGCCCAGGTCGGCGAGGGCAACCTTGACCTTCTCAGGCTTGGCGGTTTCAGTCTTCGCGGCTGGTTTGGCAGCTTTTACAGGTTCGGCCTTAACGGGGGCCGGTTTTGCCTGAACCGCTTTCTTGGGTTCGGGCTTTTTGGCAACCGGCTTCGGTGCCGGTTTTTTGGAAACGGGCTTCGCCGCAGGCTTGGCTTTGGCTACGGGCTTTTTCGGTGTGGGCTTGGCCTTGGCGGCTGGTTTAGTCTTTTTCACTGGCGCTTTCTTCTTTGCTGTCTTTGTGGCCATTTTTAATTCCCGCTAGATACCCAACTTAGTGTTAACCCGTGGTTACTGGGCAGATCCGTCAATTTCTCGCTCCAAAGCATCAGCTTGCAAATGCAACGCCTTAAGGCGATTTTGGTTTTCGTCCGTGGCATTTTCAGCAAAGATACGGCTGGCGCGTTGAATGTCTGACTGAAGCTGCTCCCTTAACTGCATATTTCTAATCGACTTCCAGCGCAGCCTGACTTGCACAAGCGTTTGATCCGGCGTAGCCAGACTGGCGTGAAGGGCGGTTGTGGACAGGATATCATCCAAATGCGCCTGTCTGTATCCTACAGACAGATCCCCCGCCGCCAGCCTAGAGAGATGGCGATAAACCTCTGTTGCGTCAAGGGGTTCATGCGAATCAGAGGCTAATAAATCGACGATTTGCTGCCGGACAGCCTCCAGCGGGGCTTGGGTAAAGGTTAAGGTAGCGAAATCCTCGCCAAAATCGTTAAAAAGGGCCGGATACCGTAACATCATGGCCAGTAGGGCCATTTCCCGACCCGGACGCGCGCTTTGCGGCAGGCGGCGGTTCAGGATCGGTGGTGCTATATCCTGTTGACCCTTGCTAAACCTAGATTTTTGGGCAGTCAGGCGTTGCCCGCCTTGCTGTTGGAACTGCTGCGGACGAAGCAGGGCGTCGATACGCTTGTTCACTTCATCCAGATAAAGCTGTCGCAGGGTCTCGTGACCGATTCGGCTGACGCGTTGCCGCAGGTTGCTGATGAAGCTGCCCCTGTCTTCTGGCGTGCGAAGCGTGCGGCCTGTCAGCGCGCTCTCCCAGACCACGTCAATCAATGGACGCGCCTGCGTCAAGATGGACTCCATCGCGCCCTTGCCGCCGGACTTGATAAGGTCATCCGGGTCCTGCCCCTTGGGCATAAACGCAACGCGTAAAGTTTGTGCAGGCGTTACGATGGGCAGGGCGCGTTCGACGGCACGTGTCGCAGCGCGCAACCCCGCATTGTCACCGTCGAAGCACAGAATAGGGCTGTAATCACACCCGGGCTCGCGCGTGTCTGCGGGTGGCAGCAATTTCCATAAAACCATCATCTGGTCTTCGGTCATCGCGGTGCCAAGGGGGGCGACGGCGCCGCTGTACCCCGCTTCGACCAGCGCGATAACGTCCATATAGCCTTCGACGACGATCAAAGGTTGGTTCTGGCTAACGGCGGTACGCGCGCGTGACAGGCCGTACAGCAATTTACCTTTGTGAAACAGGCTGTGATCCGGTGAATTCAGATATTTGGGTTCGCCTTCGCCCAGCACGCGCCCGCCAAAGGCCACGGTGCGGCCGCGCCTGTCGCCGACCGGAAACATGACGCGGTGGCGGAAGAAACTGAAAAACTCGTCACGCGTTTCCAATTTTTTGGCGAGGCCGACACTAACCAGCTCTTCCATCTTGAAGCCTTCGCTGACCAGCTTGCGGATCATGGCCTGACTGTCCTGCGGCGCGTAGCCCAGACGGAAACGGCGCATTGCATCGTCGGACAGGCCGCGCCCGCGCAGGTAACTCAACCCCTCGCGGCCTGCGGGTGAAAACAACTGTTCCTCAAACCACGCGGTGGCGCGGTCCAGCAGGTTCAGCAACCGCTTTTCCTGATCGAACTTTTCGCGCTCCATTGGCGTTTCGCGCGGCATGGGCAGGCCCGCTTGTCCTGCCAGCGCTTCAACCGCTTCGGGGAAGCTCAGCCGGTCATGGCGCATGGTAAAGCCGATGATGTCGCCATGCGCACCGCAACCAAAGCAGTGGAAAAACTGTTTGTCGTCGTTGATGTAAAAGCTGGGTGATTTTTCGTTATGGAAGGGACAGCACGCCTTGAATTCCCGTCCGGCGCGGGTCAGGCGCACCCTTTTGCCGACGATTTCCGACAAGGGCAGGCGCGCGCGCAGTTCTTCCAAAAAAGACGGGGGAAAGCTCATATCAACATCCTGCCCCTGTTTTCCTATGCGGCAAGGGGAAGATCAAGCGGTAAAAGATACGCAATATAAAGGGTTTAGCCCGCCAGCGCGGTTTTAACCAGGGCGCCTGCCTGCGCAAAGTCCATGCGGCCGGTATAGGCTTTCTTCAGCTCACCCATCACCTTGCCTATATCTTTGACGGATGCCGCGCCGGTTACGGCGACGGCGGCGGTGATGGCGGCCTTAATCTCATCCTCGGTCATCTGCTGCGGCAGGAAGGATTCAATCACGCCGATTTCAGCCGCTTCCTTGGCGGCCAGGTCGGGGCGGTTACCCTTTTCATACAGGGCGATGGATTCGCGGCGTTGCTTGATCATCCCCTGCATCATGCTCAGGATCTCGTCATCGCTGATGCCGTCCATATTGCCTTTGGGGCGCGCTTCGATATCGCGCTTTTTCATCTCGGCGATGATCAGGCGAACGGTACCCGTCAGATTTTCATTCCTGGAACGCAAACCCTCTTTCAGGGCTTCGTTAAACTTGTCGCGCAGCATGGACTGTCCCTTCTTTCTATCGACGGGCAGCATAGGCGGATTGTCGCGCGAAGGGAAGGGGGCTCAGGCCTGACCGATGACTTCAATCATAGACGCGGCCATGGCTTCGGCCGGACGCTTGCCGCCCCAGATCACGAACTGGAACGCGGGATAGAAGCGTTCGCACTCAGTCAGGGCAATTTCGACCAGATCTTCCAGAATCTCAACCTTGGGCATGCGGTCGCCACGGGTCAGGACGGTATAGCGGAACAGAGGGGTGCTTTGCTGCAATTCCAGGTCAAAGTGACCCAGCCACAGGCGGGTGTTCAGCATCGACAGCAAATCATTCACATCGCTGCGTTTCGCATCCGGCACGCGCATATCGAACTGGCAAGAAAACTGAAGCGCGCCAATTTCACGCTGCCATACAAAGAACATGCGGTAATGGCACCAGCGTCCGGCGAGTTCGACCACGAGCTCGTCGTCATTCGAACGTTCAAAGACCCATTCATTGGCCGTCACAATATCTTCAAGCAGGTCGAGCGGGTTAGACGCCAGTCCAAATTCTTGTACAGCCAACGTTGACATCGCGAAGCATCCTATAGTCGTTACCCGACTACAAATATCAAACGCGGAGTCTGCGCCGCAAGAGTCGTGGCACCCGAAACGTGACGACAGTCACGCAGCGTGTTTTTTGAGTCACAGGGCACGGATGCGTAATAATTGCCAACCCGTGCCTCTAAACGATTCAAATGACTCGGTTTTTCGAGTCATTACGTGGCTTTAGTGCTTGCGGCGTGCTTTGCCAGTGTTGCGCGCTTTCTTAACAGAAGGTAAAGACCGCTTGGAGGTTTGTGTTTTGCCGTTGGCCTTGCGTGCGGGTTGCTTTTTGCCTTCCAGCGCGTCGAGGCGACGCAGAATATCGTCCTGCAGCGCGCGCGCTTTTTGCAGCATCGCAAAAGCGGCGTCGAATTCTTCGCGTGTGACGATATCCAGACGCTGCGCCAGATCCCCGAATTTATCCGCAGCCTGTGCTTTCAATTCGTGGCGTGCTTCTACCAACTGGCTCAGCAATCCGCTGCCGAGGGTCATCAGGTCATCAATCAAGGTCTGGCTGTCGCGCATCATACGCCTCTTGCAACTGTTTTGAACAACGCGCCCTGTGTAACACAGGTGGAAATAGAATCAAAATCTGCGTTGCGGCAAATATTTTTTAAAAATAATTCTGCGGCTCTCAGCAATTCACGCCAGTTTTATCGCGCATTTGTGCGGAATGAAAAATGAATTGTACGCGTGCGCGTCGTTGCGTGCGTGTATTCCGGCCTAACGTGTTGATATTGTTTTTGCCTATTTTGCAATCAACGCAAAAATGCGGTAGAATTAGTTCAAAGGACGCACGTATTTAGCGAAATCTTATCTCGATTGTTCCCCAAACTTGACGATAAGTACTTGTAATATTAGCAAGTTTTTCAGCGCCTCCTGATAAATTCTGAACTACGCAACAACGCGAAGCAACACTTCGAAACACACACAAGGGGGAGGGGTTAATGCGTACATTCATGAAGCGTTTTATGAAAGAGGAAAGCGGCGCCACGGCTATTGAATACGGCCTGATCGCGGCCTTGATCGCCGTTGCTGTCATCGCGACAGTCACGACACTTGGCACCAACCTGAAGGCGACGTTCACAACTGTCTCGAACGCGCTCTAACCGGAACGGATTTCCAAATGATGCCGGCCTTGCGCCGGCATCGCTCCGGTTCTTTCCTGGATCATTTTATGCACACACTCGGTCAGCTCATGCCTGTTTTGATGCTTGCGTTCGCGGCGCTGCTGATGATTCATGCGGCCTATTGCGACTGCTTGACCTACCGTTTGCCGAACCGGCACAGTTTCCTGCTGGTTGTGGCCTATATGATTTTTGCGATCACGCTGCCGGGACGCGCGGACTTTTTCTCGCATTTGCTGACGGGCTTTCTGGGCCTGATCGTCGGCATGCTTCTTTATGGCGGCGGCGTCATGGGGGCGGGCGACGCAAAATTTCTGGCGTCCGTTCTACTGTGGGTGGGTTACCGCGACGCCGGTGTTATGTTGTGCATCATGGCGATAACGGGCGGTATGCAGGCGCTCTATCTGGCGCTGCGTTATCAATGGGGTCGCATGATACGCAGCCCGCAAGTGGTGATATTGCCCGCGACGTTGCATCAGGTGCGCGTGCCCTATGGTGTCGCGATTGCCGTTGGCGGTCTGGCGATCCTTAGCATGAAGTTCCAGCAATTGTGGCTGGAGTAACGCCATGGACCGTCGCAAACTTATTCTTCTGTTCCTTGCAGTCGTTATTGGTTTTGGCACCATTCTTGTGATGAAGCGCATTCTGGCCAATCAATCGCAAACGACAACCATTGTTCAGGCGCCGACGTCACAGATACTGGCTGCCGCGCGTGACCTGCCAGCCGGCACACTGTTAAAGGATGGCGATGTACAATGGACCGACTGGCCCGCCGATCCGGCCAATGCCAGCCCCGGCCTGATCTTCAAGGACAAGGCGAAACCCGAAGATTATCTGGGCTCCGTCCTGCGACAGAGTGCCCGTAAGGGTGAGATCATCCAAAGCGGCCAAATCATCAATCCGCATGATCGCGGCTTTTTGGCTGCTGTGTTGACCGAGGGCATGCGCGCCGTCTCTGTCACCGTAAAGCCGGAGGGCGAGGTGGCCGGCTTTGTATTTCCGGGCGACCATGTTGATGTCATTCTGACGCATGCCATCACGCGTCATGACGACCCGGATATGAATGACCGCCATGTCAGCGAAACGGTCCTGAGTGACGTGCGCGTTTTGGCGCTGGATCAGAAAATGGATTCAACGCCGGCTGAAATCAAGGCGGCGCAGTTGGTCACGCTGGAGGTTACGCCGCGTCAGGCTGAACAGCTGGCGCTGGCCGCGCAACTCGGCACGCTTTCGCTCTCGCTGCGTAGCATTAATGCGGCGGAAACCGTCAATGGCAAGATTGTCGATAAAGCAGGGCAACGCGGCACGTGGGACAGCGATATCACACATGTGTTTCCGTCACCCGATGGTAAGGATCAATTGTTACAGAAAGTGCTGATCATTCGCGGCAAGGATGTGTCGCAGGCCAGTTTTGAGCGTCATCAATAGGGGGCCCTATGCGTCATTGCCGCATCCTGGTAACATTGTTCATGGCGTTGATTATGTTAACAACGCCCACGCTCGCTGCCGTAAAGACGGATGCCAAAGATGCATCCGCCACCGCGCATGTATCCACTTCGCTTGATTTGAACATTGACCACGCCATGACGTTGACGCTGCCGCAACCGGCATCGTCTGTTTTGATTGCCAACCCCGAAATTGCGGATATTCAGGTGATATCGCCGACCTCCGTCCTGTTGATGGGCAAACGCACCGGCGAAACAACGCTGATCGCCAGCAACACGGATGGTATTGTCCTGCAAAAGACCGTAGTGGTGACGCAGGATCTGAGCGACCTGCGCCGTGAACTGGACGCTGTTATTCCAGGCGGTGCCATCAAGGCCCATGCTGTGCCGAATGGCATTATTCTGACCGGCGAAGCGCATGATGCGGGTACGGTCGAAGATGCGCGCCGTATTGCCGCGCGTTATATTCCCAAGGACGGCGGTGACGTCATCAATCGCATCAAGGTTGCGGGCAGTAACCAGATTCAAATTCGTGTGCGCTTTGCCGAAGTATCGCGCAGCGTCGATAAGACATTGGGTATAGATTGGGAAACCATCAGTTCGGTCAGTGGCTTCGCTTTTGGTGTGGCCAGCGGCGCCACCGTCGTTGGCGGCAGCAATATTTTGAACGCGACACGCCCCTATAACACTACGCTCGCGCAAAGCAACGACATCATCACCATGTCGCATAGCGGCCACCATTTTAATATTAACAGCATGATTGATGCGTTAGCGCAGGATGGTCTGGTGACCATTCTGGCGGAACCCAATTTGACGGCCATGTCCGGCGAAACCGCCAGCTTTCTGGCGGGTGGTGAGTTTCCTATACCCATCCCGCAATCGCAGAACCAGTTTACGATTGAATTCCACCATTACGGTATCTCACTGTCCTTTACGCCGACTTTGGTGGGCTCCAGCCGCATCAATCTGCACGTAAAGCCGGAAGTCAGCCAGCTTTCGCAAAACGGTGCAGTGGTTCTGAACAGTATTACCGTGCCAGCGCTGACGACGCGTAAAGCGGAGACGACCGTCGAAGTTGAAAGCGGTCAAAGCTTTGCCATTGCGGGGTTGCTGGATAACAGTCAGGCGCAAACCGTCGATAAGTATCCGGTGCTGGGTGACTTGCCGATTTTAGGCAGCCTGTTCCGTTCATCGGAATTCAAGAATGACCAGAGCGAGCTCGTGATCATCATCACACCCTATATCGTTCGTCCGGCGGATAATACGCAGGCGCTGTCTATGCCGACGGATGGATATAAACCGCCTTCGGAAGAAGATCGTTTGCTGTCGCGTCGTCATAATGCCAGCGACCCGAATGCCCGCAGCATGAGCGGCGACCCGCTGGTGACGCCCGGCACGACCGCACCGACCGTGGCACCGAAAACCGACGAGGCAGGGAGGGAATAACCATGTCATTCACTTCACGCATCGCATCCGTTCTCGCACTAACTGCGCTGGCCGCGTGCGATTTGCCGCCGCCGACTACGGTGCCCAATTATACGGTCAAGGTTAACCAGAACGCGCAGGGGCAATGGGTTGCCGTGCCACCTGATTGTCTGGACTGGACCCAAAACACGGCCAGCGATTTTGACAATATGCCGATGCCACAGTTTGGTTGTGCCACAGCGCGTAATCTGGCGATGATGGTTGATCATCCGCATGATCTGCTGCAGGGGCGACCGACGGAGCTGGCGCGTGGTACCGTGGCAGCGGCCTCTATTAACAGTTATGACTCTAACCAGACGCGCGGGCTGATCGATCCGTTTACGCCTAACACTTCAGGTATAGCTGTCACGACGGCGCCCAGCGCTTCGTCAGGTGGCGCGGGATCGGGCTCCGGTTCTGGCTCCAGCAGCGGCAGCGGACATTAAGGCGGGATGATGTAATGAGCGCGCCACCCAACTTCAGCCATGACAAGGATACGGTTCTGCATTCCGAATTCATGGGTTTTGTACGAGATGAGGAGTCGCATCGCGAGATTGTCAGTTGGGCCGCAGGGCAGGGATTGCCCGCAAATGTTGTGCAGATGTCGGACCATGTGACGTTTGCCGGATTGTTGACGCAAACCATTTTACCGAAAACCATACTGGTCGATATCGATGGGCAGGATGATCCGGTCACCTTTATCGCGCGCCTTAAAAATCTGGCAGGCAAGGCCAGTGCGATTGTGGCGTTGGGCACGGCAAATGACGTCAAGCTGTACCGCACGCTCACGGCTGCAGGCGCTGCCGATTATATTGTAAAGCCTGTGACGGCTGCCCTGATGG
>Ga0213872_10001439_pt1 | contig 15516 bp, 17 predicted proteins | sample VelepicomBERX_R2_FD_160071 | JGI IMG/M metagenome (GOLD analysis project Ga0213872, IMG submission 160071) | Rhizosphere microbial communities from Vellozia epidendroides in rupestrian grasslands, the National Park of Serra do Cipo, Brazil - RX_R2 | ecosystem: Host-associated > Plants > Roots >...
ACGGCGTTTTCAATGTAGTGCAAGGCGATCACGTGGCGGTGGATCGATTGCTCGAACATCCTGACATTCAAGCCATCAGCTTCGTCGGTTCCACGCGGGTGGCAAAATCCATTTACGAGTCGGCTACACGCCATGGCAAGCGCGTGCAGGCGCTCGGTGGGGCAAAAAACCACATGCTGGTGCTGCCCGATGCCGATATCAACATGGCGGCCGATGCCGCGGTGTCGGCCGCCTACGGCTCGGCCGGTGAACGCTGCATGGCGATCTCGGTCGTCGTGGCGGTGGGAAAGATAGCTGATCCTTTAATCCAGGCTATTCGCGAACGTATAACCCGCATCAAGGTCGGGCCGGGCCTGGAACAGGCAAACGAGATGGGTCCGCTTATTACAAGCGAGCACCGAAAGCGCGTCGCATCCTACATAGACCAGGCGCCGTCGGAAGGCGCGGCCATCGCGGTCGATGGACGCGAGCACGCAGCGGCGAAGCAAAGCGGATTCTTTCTCGGTCCAACCTTGCTCGACAACGTGCAACCGGGCATGCGGTGTTATGACGATGAGATCTTCGGTCCCGTGCTCAGTGTCGTTCGCACACAGACCTATCAGCAGGCCGTGGACCTGATCAATGGGAACCGGAACGGCAATGGCACCGCTATCTTCACGCGCGACGGAGGAGCGGCACGTCAATTTCAGTTCGATGCCGAGGTGGGCATGGTCGGTATCAATGTTCCGATTCCTGTACCAATGGCCTACTACAGCTTCGGTGGCTGGAAGACTTCCCTATTCGGAGACCTGCACATGTATGGGCCCGAAGGCGTTCAGTTCTATACCAGGGCAAAGGTCGTGACTAGCCGATGGCCCGATCCAGGTACCGGCAAAGTCGACCTAGGCTTCCCGCAAGCAAGATAGGTATCAGGTAATGGGTAGTCGTGCCCGCCGGGAATCGGCTCGTCCATCTGCTCAGCCGCGTCCGATTGAGCATTTCTGTGTTGTTCGATCTATCACGAACGAATTCCACCTGCCGCCCCGAAATTCGTTCCTGCCTGCTACATCTTCTGGTAATTCGAATTCTGTTCATTCACGGTGAGGTGCTTGCTTTCGCCGTTTATGACCATGCTGGCCACATGGTTGGTGCCGTCCGGCAACTGGGCAAATTGCGCAGAAATCGTAACCGCGTCGCTCGGATCGTTCAGGTACGACTGGATTTGCGCGCCTACCGGCGATTTGGTCTGCTCGCTGATGGTCAGCGTCACCTGATCGTTCGGCTTTACGAAGCTCTTGATGACCAGGCTTATATTGCCGCTCCCTCCGCTTTGCAGTGAGATGTTCCCCTGCTGTTTGGCCTGCATCAGACGGTCGGGATCGGGCGTTGTGTACTGCTTGGCCAACGCGCCGATCTGCTGCCCATACTGTTGAAATTCCCCGGTTTCCTTCTCGACGATCCGTTTTTTCATGCGGCCTTCGCGTCCACCAGACTGTGCTTTCTGATCGTTGACCAATGTCTTCTGCTGGCCGTTCGGCCCCATCTGTACCTGGTAGGTCTTCGTGTCCTTCACGTCGCCCTTAATGCTGATGGTTTCCGTTTCCTGCCAGGTGTATTGCCCCAGTTTCTGCTTGTTCGCAGCCATCGCCTGCTTGATGGCCGTCAACTTCTCTTCCAGTTGCGGGCTCTGTGCCATCATCAGCACGCCCCACAGAAGGAGAACGGCAGGCACAGTGGTGGTGGCCCAAGCGGAGCTCATTGTTTTCAAGGCTGCTTTGGATGAGTACGTCATAGGTCGGTCGAATTGCTCCTGCGTAGTTACGATGGCGTAACCCATGGGCGGACTCGAAAATTATTTCTCGCGCTTCGTGGTCCAAGCCGCTGCATTCGTGTCGTGGCCGGTCCGAACACCCAAAAAAAATCCATCCGGTGCCTGGCGAAGGAATCAAACCGGATGCATAACGGGATTTTGCTCGGAGGTTTTCTTGGTTATCAGCAGCTGGGAGATCTGTCAAGTCCCAACCGATAGATAGATAGAAGTTACAGAAAGGAGACATTTCTTCATGCCAGTGAAAGACCCAAAAGAAGTGTTTGTAATGATGCTCAGCGATGTGCGGCGAGGAGCCGAAACCTCGACGAAGATTTTTCAAGAGCTAGCCGGGCACGCCCAGGACGAGGCTATAAAGGAGGCGTTGAACGCGCGTGTATTTATCTCGGACAGCATTGAAAAGCGTCTTGACGAATGCTTCAGGCTCATCGGCGCGCAACCGGTGAAACGGGAAGGAAAACTTCACGATGTGTTGGCAGAGGACTTCCGTCGGGAACTCGCTGCAATCGAGTCTCCCGAGGCGAAAAAGTTGTACGTTCTGATCAAGGCCAACCATCTGCTGCACTTCCGAATGGGAGAGTACGTGGCCCTGATCGCGGCAGCGGACCTGACCGGTCACTACGGGGTAGGTGTGCTGCTGGAAACCTGTCTTGCGGACAAAGCGGCCTTCGTCGAACGGACGCGGCGGCTTATTCGCGAAAGAATCGTACAGAAGATTGCGGCGGCGACAGCATAGCTGCACTGTTTGCCAGGCAAGTGTCCGGGGAGGGCGGCTTAAGGAATCCACCCGCCCCCGGGCAGACGGATCAACTGACTTTATCCAGTAAGTTCCACAGGGTCATGCCGCTTTCAGACCCTTTGGGTTCCCTCGGACACAGCGGATCCTACCGGCGCCCGCTTGTGAAAAAGCAAGGTGGAGAGTTTCCCTTCGCCCATCACTCGTTCCAACTCCCTGTAAGCGAATAGCGGAATGAAAGCGCAAAACATGACCAGGGCGCGCGCCGCCAACTCGTCCGACCTGCCCAGTTCGTGGAATAGCCCGGCCAGGCCTTCTCCGTGCACAAGGCCTCTGACAGCCTCTTCGACGATGTGAAACGCTGCGACAAGCAGCCCGAACAAAAACGCTTTGTACAGGCTGGAAATTAGCAGCGGCCTGTCCTCCTGCTTCTTGCCAAGTCGCATGTAATCTCCCACGAGTATGATTTTGGCCAAGATCAGCGCGGTGACCACCGCCGAGCCGTACGCGAAATACTTGATGTGGAACTGATGCAACACCAACATTTCGTAGGTGTGGAACGCACCAAGGAACAGCGCCAGAAACACCGCAATCGCCAGAAATTCCCTCATTTCGTGGACGATTTTCGGGTTCAGATGGACTTCTTTCATACCGCTCTAACCTAATCCAATTTATTCGCCGGCAACCGGGCCCTGATGCAAGCGGCGGGCGGCGACTCCGCCAGCCAGCGAGGCACGCCGCCGCTGTAGAGAATTCTCTATTTTCCGGGAGGTGGAGGGAAGTTCTTCAGCAGCTTGTTGATGCCCTTTTGCAGGTTCTTCATATTCTTCTGCTGGTTCCCGCTAGGGTCCAGAGTTTTGGTTGCATCCCCGCGCCAGAGCTGCTGCTTGGAAGAAGCATCGTAGAAGTCAACAACAAGTGTGCCGTTACTGATGGTTGAGCTGGTGGCCTGCCCCATGCCGCCAAACCCTCTCATGCCCCAGGCATTCCACTGCTTCTCCTGATCGACTGCAATCTGGTAGACAACGTAGAGGTCGGGATTACCGGTAGTGACTTGGGTGAAACCTTTCTGGCTCAGTGTCGTATCCACGTCCTGTTTGATCTCCTGATCGAGGATCTGACTGGGGTGCCTCCCGCCCGGAACCTCCGCCCACTTATAGGTGTGGAACTTACTGAAATCGGTCCCCGGCATGTAGTTGTACTTGACATCCTGAGCTAGGCCGAGCGAGCACCAGAAAAGCAGAGCTGCACAGACGCTTGCAGCGCTTAGGGCTGTCCGTTTTCCGATCTTGCAATTCATCTGAGTCCCCTTTCTGAGGTTGCGTTCGACGCCTTTAGATGGCTCTTTGACCAGAGCCTAGACCTTCCTGAGCCGGTTGGGCGATGGGGGGCATTTCGCGCTGCCGGTGCAACGCCAACTTCAGTGCGGCGAACAACGTTTGTATCCGTAGCGAATGATGATTCAAGATGGGGTGGGATTTCTTTTTTTGCACAGGCGGGTGGAGTTCGGAGATCGGGCGGAAGTGAATTTCGGATGTGTATTGTGGCGCTGTTGGCGATCAGTATTTTGCTCTGCGCCAAGCCAGCTTTTTTGCTTCTGCCAATGCGTCCTCTGCGTTCACCCTCACACTCGGCTCCACGCCAATCCCTTCCCAATCAGTCGTTGAATAGGGGTTTATTGCTTTCACTTCGGGGATACCCATCCCGAAGTGATCGTCAATACGATAGAACACCCCTGCGTGCGCGCTACCGTGCGTTGTTCTGCCTACCAGGATGGCTCGTTTCAGCATTTTGAGGTTGTAGCAAAACTGCTCTCCACCGGAGATCGTTGCGGATGATGTTAATACGAAGACCGGTTTGTCCGCGAGTCGATTTCCGGGTACCGGCGAGCGCGTCCACGATTGCGGCGTCGGGGCTTCCCTCGGGTTGTATAAATACTCCGGGTGGTCGAAGAGATACCTAGCGATCAGTTCAACCATTTCCGGAGCACCGCCAGCGTTGTTGCGCAAATCGAAGATGAGCGCACCAACGTTGTTCACCGACGCCATCACCGTCTTCGCCTTCGATCCGCAAATTGCGGGGTCAGGAAACGAATTCAGTTTGATGTAGCCGACATTGTGCGACAGAATTTCAACCTTTTCGAAAGTGCAGTTCTCGCGCTGCAGTGCTTCGCGATACTGTGCACGCTCCTCCGGTGTCATCCCGACGGACACATCAGGCAGAGGACGCTGACTATACATCACTTCGAGATGCATATCATGGCTGATTTTCCTTGTTTGCCTGGTCAGCATACTGGCAAGGACTGCACCGTCGGTTATAGCGTCATAATTGCCTCGCCTCTCGGCGATGAGGAGTTCATGTGCTATTTCTTGCCCAGCAACATGGTCGAAATAGTGGTCCTTTAGATTCTTGATCACTGCGTCTAGCACAAGTCGCCGCTCGCCGTTATCTATCTGGGAACGGGCGGCTTCACGCTGGTACAGCAAAAGACCAGCGTCGCGGTCATTTTGCCGCTCAACCGGGCCCTCGACCAATTCGTTTCGGCTCGTGTCGGCCCCGACATTGTGGCCAAGGTCGTCCTCAGGAAAATTGCTGCTCCGGTCAAGCCCGATGAAGGATGCCAGCAAGCCAAAGACGACCATTGAGACTGCGCCTGCGCACAAGAGTAGTCCGAGGTCGGGTCGCTCGCCTTTCAAATTGCAAAACATCGGCACCGCCGCCTCGCTAAGAATTTTCTCGTGTTTCTATGCCGTCTCTTCCACCGGGTATTGCATCGGCCCTTCCCTGTTCCTGCGGAAATCTGAATCCTAACGCTATCCATGATAATCATCATGCTTGTAGAGGTTGATTCATGATGACGATCATGCTTGCGCTGGGATAACCGCTGCCGGGCTTCGATCCCTTTCGGAATACCAGCGCTGACCTCAAAATAAGGAGACTCAATCGTGAAACTCACAGGAAAAAAGGCTCTCATCACAGGCGGAAACAGCGGCATCGGGTTGGCCACGGCCAAACTCTTTATTGAAGAAGGTGCTGAGGTCGCCATTACGGGCCGAAATCAGAATAGCCTCAGCGAAGCGCTCCAAGTCCTGGGTCCCAAAGCCAGGGCCTACCGTGCTGACGTCAGCAGTGCTGACGATCGTCAGCAGCTTTTCGAGAACCTCGCGAAGGATTTTGGAAAGCTGGATATCGTGTTCGCAAATGCAGGAATTGGCGGCCAGACCTTCGCAGGCAAAACGGCCGAAGAAGAGTTCGAGAACATCATTCGCATCAATTTGAACGGCGTTTTCTTCACCGTGAACAGTGCCATTCCTCTGTTGCGCGATGGAGGTTCCATCATTTTGAACGGATCTGTCATCGGCACGCTCGGGCAACCAGGATACTCCGCATATGCTGCCACCAAAGCGGGGGTTCGTGCTCTCGCCCGTACGCTCGCGGCTGACCTGGCTGGACGTAACATTCGGGTGAACGTTGTGGCTCCCGGAGCGACGAAGACGCCGATCTGGGGCAGGAGCAGAGCTGCATCAGATGTGGAGGCGCTGACCGATCGCCTGGCGAAGACCATTCCGCTGGGCCGCCTCGGGGAACCGGAGGAGATTGCCAAAGCCGTCCTGTTTCTTGCGTCGGACGATTCGTCTTACGTCAATGCAGTCGAGTTGTTCGCTGACGGCGGAGCCACCGGCACTCCGTTCGGCGGTCCTGCGTTTCGCGGATAATTATCGGCCATCCGGTAGTCAGAACGAATTTTGATCCGCGCGTGTGAGGCACGCGCCTCTGTCCAGGGCCGCGTCCTCTTGCAGTCGTGGCGTCCGATGCACATCGGATTGCCACTTCCGCAAGAAATTGCGCAGCATCAATTCATCCGAACCACGTACGCGTAGAAGAGGACCTCGAGTCCGATAACGCTCGCGAGAAAAAGGCTGTGTCGGAGAGCGAAGCGGAAGAGCTTGGCTTGATCTGTGGTGGATAGTCCTGTGGCGGCTGCGGCCACCGCAATCGTTTGAAGGCTGATCATCTTTCCCATCACGCCGCCCGCTGAATTTGAAGCGGCCATCAATGCGGCACCGAAACCGAGTTTCCCCGCCGTGACGACCTGAAGACTTCCGAAGAGCGCGTTTGCTGATGTGTCGGAGCCCGTAAGGAAGACTCCCAACCATCCGAGTAACGAACTGAAGAATGGAAACATTGCCCCGGTCGCCGCAAATGCCAGCCCAAGCGTTCCGGTCGCACCACAGTAATTCATGACAAAAGCCATAGCGAGCACTGCTGTCACCGTTACAGTTGGCAGGAATAATTGCCGCGATACCGAAATGAGCAAGAGCAAGAATGTCCTCAGTCTCATTCGAAGAATTGGCGCCGAAAGCAGCGTCGCAAGCATGCACGATGTGCCCGCGGCAGAAAGCCAATTCAGTTTGAATAGGGCGGCATAAGCTGAGGGCTTTTCGACAACCGGAGGCATCCGTCGAATCTCATTATGAAGCCAAGGCCATCGGATAGAGGTCGTCACCATGTCCAAGAGATGCTGAACTGGTTTGTAGCCCCACGCCAGGACAAAAATCACTAGCAGAATGTACGGCAACCACGCGAATGCCACTTCACGAATCCAACGTGTCTTCTCTTCCTGCATAAGAGCAATCGCGGTTGCGTCGGGTTGAATTTTGCTCTGATTGCCCGTCTCCTCAATGTGTTCGAATCCCTTTCGGCGCAACATTCCACCACCTCGTTGCGTTCCGCGGGGTGCCGGCGGATGCCAGAAGCGCAGCAACATAATCAACGCGGTCATCGCCAGCAGTGAACTCAAGATGTCCGTTAGCGGCGCTCCAACATAGTTCGAGACAATGTACTGCACTCCTGAGAACGTTCCGCCGCAAACCAGTAATGCCGGCCAAACCTCGCGCACCGCAGAGCGTCCTTCCGCCACCCCAATCAGATAGGCGGGAACGATAAATGAAACCGGTGCACATATGCGCCCCACATCAGCACTAACCCGGTCGAGAGGCAGCCCCGTGATGCCGGCGAGCGTGACCACAGGAATTCCAATCGCGCCAAACGCCACCGGAACCGTATTCGCAAGCAGACAAATCGCGGACGCATATAGCGGCGAGAAGCCTAAGCCAGTCATCATCGCCGCAGCGACTGCCACTGGGGTGCCAAAACCGGCTCCCCCTTCGAGAAAGGCGCCGAAAGCGAAAGCGATCAGCAGCACCTGCAGCCGTCTGTCGCGGGTGATCGTTTCGACCGAGTGCTTCAGGATTTCAAATTTTCCAGTTTCTACTGTCACCCGATAAAGGGTAATGGCCCAAAAGATGATCCAAGTTATCGGGAAGATGCCGAACGCAGCGCCATAAGCAGCCGAGCTAACGGTGTGCCTGACCGACATTCCATAAGCGGCGACAGCCAGCACAACGGTAGTGGCCAAACCCGCCAAACCGGCCTGCCATGCAGGCTTCCGTCTTACGCCGAGCAGAAACAGCAGCAGTAGTATAGGTATCGAGGCGATCAGCGCCGAGCCTGTTAGTCCTTGTCCGCATACCAAGTACTTCTGGTTCCAGATTGTGTTCAAGTCGTCACCTAGACGGGTCGGGCTCGCATCAATGCCAAACTGATCGGCGCTGCGATGATCTGAGCAATGGGCGAGAAAACCACGTGTCTGTTTATCACAGGCTACCGCTTAGGTAATTCGAGCAGGTTGGGGCATTCCAATGAAGAAGAAATCAGCCCAGGACAGCTTGTTTAAGACAGGATCGTCGCTTAGCAGGTCTCCTTCAGCACGTGAGCAAGGAATCTCTTGAACTCTGCTCTGTCCTGCTACTCCTCCCGCAACGCCCGCATCGGATCGATCCGCGAAGCACGCCGGGCGGGAAGGTACGTCGCACCCATTGTGGTCAAAACCAGCAGCAGAGAAACTGTAGCAAAGGGTAGAATGCCCGGTTGCCCAAGGTGCAAAAATGCAATCGATCCAATCGCTCTGCAGGCGAACACCCCGATTACCAGTCCTGCCGCGACGCCGGCAAGTCCTAGCGTCAACCCCTGCCTCAGAACCATTGCCAGTACGCTCAGCCGGTCCGCCCCAATGGCCATTCGAATGCCGATCTCCCGAGTGCGGCGGTTGACGGAGTAAGCTAACAGCCCATACAGCCCGACCACCGCAAGGATCAGGCCCATGAGTCCCAAGGCCGCCACGATTTCACTGACTATGTTCGATGACGTCACCGCACGATTGGCATAGATATCTTTCATGCTGCGCGCATCGAAAATAGGCATGTTTCGGTCGATGCTCCGAATCACGCGCCGAAGCACCGGCGCAAGAACTCTCGCATCCAAGGATTTCGACTCGGCAACCAAACTCATTTGTGCTTGCTGATTCTGCGCGAATGGCAAATACACGAAATCGAGCGGCGACTCACTGATCGAAAGATACTTTGTCGTCTTGGCGATCCCGATGATCTCGACTAGCTTGCCCGTCGCATTCCGGAGCCGGAATCGCTTCCCAAGAGCGCTCTGATTCGGCCAGTAATGTCCTGCGAACTGCTCATTCACTACAGCTACCGCTGGAGCGTTTTCGTTGTCCGATTCCAGTAAGCCGCGGCCCTGGACAACCGGTATCGCCATTGTTTCGAAATAGCCATCGCTGACGACGTTGTCAAAAACGGTAATCGCCTCCTGGCCGCGCCTCAGTTGATAACCCTCAGGCACAACCCCTATCGTGTTGCCACCAATTGCTATCGGAACGGCAGACGCTAGCGCCGCCGATTTCACGTCCGGCGCCAACCGCGTCCGGTCCAGAAGATCTTTATAAAACTGGTCCCTTTGCGCGCCTGTATAGCGGGTCAGGCTGGTATTTAGACTCGTAAGGAACAGATGCTCGATTCGAAAGCCGGGACCGCGAATCAGGTCGGCCCGGAATCCCTCTACCAAAACAGCGGATACGATGAGCAGCACGAGTGAAAGCGCAATTTGTCCGGCCACGAGCAAATTGCGGCCCCACAACCGCCCGGGCTTCGAAGTCACAGCGTCGGTCGCCTTCAGCGCCGGGACCAGATCGGGGCGGGTAGTTCGAAGAGCAGGAGCCAAACCGAAAAGAAATGTGCTCAGGATGGAGGCGCATGCAGTAAACAGCAACACACGATTGTCGAGCTGGAAATCAAACTTTAGCGGCAAATCGCTGGGCAGCGGAATTGTGCTGAAGAATTTCACGATCGCGTATGCCAGTCCGAGCCCTGCAGTTCCGCCTCCGATTGCCAGTAGAAGATTTTCTACAAGTAATTGACGCACCAACGAACTGCGTCCTGCCCCGATTGCCAGACGCACCGCAATCTCACGAGCTCGCGCACTCGAGCGGCTCAACAACAATCCAGCCACGTTGGCACATGCCACCAGCAGCACACAGATGGACAATAGACCCAACATAATGAGGAAAGCGGTCCTGGGCGGAGAGAACTCCGTCTGATACTGTAGTTGGGTTTCCACCTTCACACGCAGATTCCCGTCAACCTGTGGGTATGCCTTTTGCAACGAGCTTGCAATGGCGCTGAGATCGGCTTGGGCCCGCGCGACGCCGATGCCCGGCTTCAACCTGCCGTTGACTTTCAGCCATCGGACCTCCCGCTGATCAATAGTATTGGCGCCTGTCACAGTCGGCGCCATAGCAAAAGGCACATACAAAGCCGGCCTCAGAAACTGATCGGCTCCAGTAAAAGACTCCGGCGCAACACCAATAATCGTGAACTCGATTCCGTTCAGCCAAACCTTGTCTCCTATCACGGAGCGCCTTGCATCGAACTCGCTGATCCACAAATCGTGGCTCAGCACAGCCACAGGATCGCGCCCCAGCGCTCGATCCTCTTCCGGGCGAAAGCACCGGCCAATGGCGGGCTCGACGCCGAGCACCTGAAAAAAATTGCCGGAAACGAACATCCCGTACTTCATGCGGGGCAGCGTGGCGCTGTCCGCAGCGAACCCGAAAAAGGAGTACGCGTCCGCAGTCAAACCCTCAAATGTCCGATTCCGGTCTCGAAAATCAACATAGTCCGGGTAAGAAACCATGTTCAAACCAGCGAGTGTCTGGTCTGTGATGGGACTCACCGCTATAACGCCGCCCGCGTTCGGAACCGGTAGCGGACGCAGCAGTAGCGCATCAGCGATGCTGTAAATGCCGGAGGTCGCCCCAATCCCGATTGCAAGTGAGCACACAGCAACCACGACGAATCCCACGTTCTTTCGCAGCATTCTGACGGCATGGCGCAGGTCTCTCAGCATGAATCACCCCCAATCGTGTTTACAATACCTACGCAATTCCCATGCCGCCACACTCCTGGTGAAATCATGCGGTTAGAGCACACTGAACACCCTTTCTGTCCGATTCTGGGACAGAAGCCCTCATGGCGGACCGAGACAGCGGAAGCACTCGAAAGAGTGGATGCTACACCCTTTGGGGGCTTCTGCTCCGGTTCGGTGGACAGATACACTCTAGCCGGAGGCTTCCTGCGTCGACTATTCTCAACATTCGCCCGTGGCTGGCCAGGTGCGGGACTTTTATTCATGCGGCTTGTGGCCGGCACAATGTTAATCGGGCACGCAGTTATAAGGTTGAGAACTGAATTGTCTATCGAATCAGTGATCATGCACGTACTCGCGATCGGCGCGGGAGCATTGCTTGCCGCAGGTTTATGGACGCCCGTCTCGGCAGCGTTAGTGGCAGTCTTTGAGCTATGGAACGCTCTCTCACAGCCTGGAGATCCGTTGGCCAAAGTCCTGTTGGGAACCCTCGGCGTGGCTTTGGCGCTCCTCGGTCCTGGTGCGTGCTCAGTCGATGCTCGACTCTTTGGATGGAAGCGCATCGACATTCCAGCTCGGAACAAGTAGATACAAAAATCGCATCCCGGATGAGTTTCTCCGTCTTTGCTTCGTATGCCGTGTCTTAGGTGGTTTGTCTCGCGAAGCCTGCGCTCGCCTGTTGCGTTTGGATCTTTGCCAGATCGATGCGTTTCCTTACACCGCGATGGGTAAATTGGCAAGAACTGGCCTCAAAGACGCACCTGACACTTGCCGTGCTGCCCTGCGACGAGTCGCCCCAAGAGGGAGCCGCTGCGGTGGGCAAAACTGTGTCGCGCATCAATGAGATTGCTAGTGGACATGAAGCGCGAACTCATTGCAGTATGAGTCTGACATGCGGTTAAGAGAACTCTGGGACCCTATTCGGCGATTTTCTCCCGGCCTCTCTTTACGATTGGCACGATAGCGGTCTCCCCGTCTTTCATCTTTAAATCACTCGTATTTGTTGCTGCTCTCACGCTGGTTTCACGGTGGGTGGAGAAGGTACTTCGCACACGCGTTCTCGCGTATAGGCGCTTGACGAGGAACATCGTCACATGTTCTCCCGCTTCTCTTCCTTAGCAGTGTTCGGAACGGGCCTGATCGTAGGATACCGCAGGAGTCGACCTCCGCAGCTTGGCATTGCTGGGCAGCGCACTCGGTTTGGGAGTCGGCCTGGGCTCCAACCTATCGTCGCAAACTTCGTAGCAGGATTGATCTTGCTCATGAAGCGGCCTGTCAAGCTGGGAGACCGAATCGACGTAGGAGGCACGAATGGAGAGGTCATGCGCATCGGAGGCCGTAGCACGTGGGTCTGCACCAATGACAACGAGGTCATTATCGTTCCAAACACTGATTTCATAACCAATCGTGTAACTAACTGGACTGCAAATGACCCGAAGGCCCGGTTCGCGATCAAGGTGGGCGTCTCCTACTCGAGCGATCCGAAAGCGGTGAGGGCGATCCTGCTCGAGGTTGCCGCGCGCAATCCGGACGTGCTGCGCGAGCCGCCGCCCGAGTGATCTTTAATGAATTGGGGGACAGCTCACTCAGTTTCCTTTTGCGCATATGGAGGGATAAAGAGTTAGGAAATCCGCAAGCACTGAAAAGTGATCTCTACTTCTCGATCTTCGAGGCGTTTCGCGAGCACGGTATTGAGATGCCCTTCCCGCAGCGCGACCTGCATTTGAGGACCGTCGACGCATCGGTCATTAGTACGGTTTCCCAAAGCAGTCTATTCTCGGATCCCACATTGCTCCGTCAAGGGAACTTGAAAGTCGGGTTCGTTATCGCACTCTGCAATAGCAGTAAAGAAATTGCTGGGTTGTGCCGAAGGGCGTGACGTGCAATTCCGTAGTGCTTGTGACTAACTGAAAGGGGCCACCGAACTGATTGTGAAGTGATTCGGCATCATATCTCAGGACATCGAGTCCACTGCATTTCGTGGGACCTTCCGGACCAAAAGTGCTGACAATCACATGGCCGCCTCGCTTTACGGCCGCGACTACGTTTTCCACATAGACAATTCGTTGCGCCCTCTCGGTCAGAAAGTGGAATACCGCCCGGTCATGCCAAAGATCGTAGGAGTCAGACATCACGCCGGTTTGCGTGATGTCGCCAAGCAGCCAGCCGACCTGCTTTGCCGCCGGTCCCAGGCGCTTCCGGGTCACTTCGAGCGCGGTTTCGGAAATATCGAGAACTGTGATGTTTCCGTAACCCCGCGCCAGCAGATCGTCAACGAGAGTGGATTCGCCGCCCCCAATATCGATTATCGAAGCCGAATGCTCAGGCAAAGCCTGTTCAATCAGGCCGAGTGAGATCTCAAGGTGCGGACGATACCAACTGACCATTTCGGGAGACTTGGCGCCATACACTGCCTCCCAATGTGATCGCGCATCCATTTCACTCACCAGTTTATTTGCGCTGAGCCCCTTTCGGATCGGGGCTGCGCGAAGCCTTGGTACGTATAAGTCATCGCGCGCGGTCCAGGTAGATAGCAGGTTTTCAGCTCAGTAATCTGAAATCCCGCTTCCGTGATGAGCTTATCGACCTTCCGATTCAGGTGACAACCACCGGTAATACGCTTCCAGAACGGGGTGAGCCGGTCCTGCCAGACGATCACAGACGGATCAGGAGCAAGGCCGTGCTCAAGAAAGATGAGGCATCCGTCTGCCCTGAGTACTCGCTTCACCTGCTGAAGTGCTGTTGAAGCGTCTGGGATAGAACACAAGGTCCACGTTATTACAACGGTGTCGATACTCGCATCGGCGAGGGGCAGCGGATCCTCAGCAGACTGCGACAGGAATTCAACCTGACCGCGCCCGGCCGCCCTTTTGGCCGCCATCTGCCGGAGTTCTAGAGATGGGTCCACGCCATAAACACGCTGAACCTGTGATGAATAGAAAGGTAAATTTAGGCCGGACCCGATGCCTATCTCCAACACCTCACCGTGAGCGTGAGGAATCCAAGCCGCGCGGAGGCGAGTTGCCTCCTTGTTCCTCATCGCAAGATCGATGACGTGTGGAAGAACGTATCGCGAATAAAGGCCCATACCAGGAAACGCGTATTAAACAGTCAACGTACAATACCGAGGGGGATAAGGCAACCAATGAAGAAAGCCGTTCTGTCTCTCTTACCCACACTGGTTCTTATGGCAGCCGCGCCCGGCATCCGGCCAAGAGCGGATGCCAACAGCTACCCCGCACACCGGGAACAGGCGGACTTCTCGATCGGGGCTGTTCTGATCCCGTCCGAGCAGGTCAAGAAGATGTTCAAACTAGACCTGAACCACGCTGGTTACGTCGTGATCGAAGTTGGTGTTTTTCCGGCCCCCGGTAAGGATGTTGACCTTTATCCGAGCGATTTCACTCTGTCTGTGGGCGAGAAATCCGCGGCCCTGCGGCCAGTTTCCGCAGACACCATCGCAGAAATACTGGCCGCTAGATCGGAGCCGCCGAGCCCACGCACTCCTGGTGGCGTCAATACTTCCACCGGCGTCTCCGTGGGCCACGGGTCCTACACGGACCCCGTTACGGGGCGCAGAACGAGTGGAACCGTCACGGAAACGGAAGGGGGAGTCGGGGTTGGCGGTCCAGCACCGCAGGCTTGCCGGGGATACGACTGCAATCCGACCACACCGATTCCACCGGCCTCGCAGCCTTCCCCCGTCCAAAATGCGAACGCCATCTCACAGGACCTCTGGGAGAAGTCGCTGCCAGATGGAAAGACAGCGCACCCGGTAGCCGGCTATTTGTATTTCCCGAAACCGGCACGGAAAGCGAAGGACGCTGTTTGGGAATTGCGATATGAGAATGTGGATGGCAAGACTCGGTTGCCGCTGCCGAGGTGAACTGGGCAGGTGATGCAATCGGGCATTGTCTGACGAGGCGGCCATCCATCGCTAGCGCCCGCCCCAGTCTTTCCGCTTCGCCACCACCGACCGTCCGAACGACCTTCCACGCGCAGGCGCCCCTTGCCGGAGTCACCGTCGATCCACCCCGCCAGAAACGCCGTTACGGGCCCCGGAGCTCCCAGCTGGCTCTCTTTCGGCCACTCGCCTGGGAAGGAAAGTTCCACATATCCGTCGCGCCACGTACCGGTCACGATGCAACCCTGTCCCAAGTCGCCCGACCATGTTCCCTTCACCTTGTTTCCCTCCCGGCTCAAAATCATTGAACCATCCAGCACGCCAGCGTCGCTCAAGTACCTCACCGCCCACGTACCTGCCACATCGGAGCCGTTTCTGACTGGCTGCGCAACTGCTGAGGTTATCCGCACGTTAGAAAAGTAGGCTTCCTCATTCGTGTAGTTCCACAGCGCTACCACTCCGCGCAAATCCTCGCCCTTCAAACCGTCCACTATCAGGGTTGGCTTTGTCGATTCGTTGAGATAGAGTTTGGCACCTCGGCCTGCCACCTCGATCTTCACTTTCGTCCATCGCTCGAGCTCCAGATCTGCATGTGACTCGTAAACCCAGGGCCATTCTCTGCGCAATCGATACCATTCGAAACCGGGCTCAGCGGCATACTGCACGACATGATTTCTCATCGCTGAATCCTCCGCTCCTGCGTTTCCTGGCCGCAGGTAAAAGAGATCATAATGCGATGCATCCGGTCTCGCCCGGAACGCAATTCCAACAAACCCAGGGTTTCTCACTCCC
>Ga0213872_10001440_pt1 | contig 15506 bp, 15 predicted proteins | sample VelepicomBERX_R2_FD_160071 | JGI IMG/M metagenome (GOLD analysis project Ga0213872, IMG submission 160071) | Rhizosphere microbial communities from Vellozia epidendroides in rupestrian grasslands, the National Park of Serra do Cipo, Brazil - RX_R2 | ecosystem: Host-associated > Plants > Roots >...
GAGGTAATACGCTCTTGCAGGCGGCCCATTTCTTCGGCCAGCGTCGGCTGGTAGCCCACGGCGGAAGGCATACGGCCCAACAGCGCCGACACTTCGGTACCGGCCAGCGTGTAACGGTAGATGTTGTCGACGAAGAACAGCACGTCTTTACCTTCGTCACGGAAGCCTTCGGCGATCGTCAGACCGGTCAAGGCGACGCGCAGACGGTTGCCCGGCGGTTCGTTCATCTGGCCGTAGACCATCGACACCTTGGAGTTTTCCGGGTTTTCCAGATCCACAACCTTGGCATCGGCCATTTCGTGGTAGAAGTCGTTACCTTCACGGGTACGCTCACCCACGCCGGCGAACACGGACAGACCGCTGTGCGCCTTGGCGATGTTGTTGATCAGTTCCATCATGTTCACGGTCTTGCCGACGCCGGCGCCGCCGAACAGGCCGACCTTACCGCCCTTGGCGAACGGGCACACCAGGTCGATAACCTTGATGCCGGTTTCCAGCAGTTCTTGCGAAGGCGACAGTTCGTCGTAAGTCGGCGCAGCGCGGTGAATCGAAGCCGTTTGCGCATGGCTGACCGGACCGCATTCGTCGATCGGGTTGCCGAGCACGTCCATAATGCGGCCCAGCGTTGCTTTGCCGGTCGGCACCATGATCGGCGCGTTCGTGTTCTTGATCATCATGCCGCGACGCAGACCGTCGGACGAGCCCAGAGCAATGGTACGGACCACGCCGTCGCCAAGCTGCTGCTGCACTTCCAGAGTCAGATCGGAACCATCCATTTTCAAGGCGTCGAACACCTTGGGCATCGCGTCGCGCGGGAACTCCACGTCCACCACAGCGCCGATACACTGAACGATTTTGCCATCAGCCATTTTCGTTCCTTCAATATAAAAATTTAAATTCGTTACCAAGACGCTCGCGCGCCACGTGTCTTAAACCGCTGCCGCGCCGGCCACGATCTCGGAAAGTTCCTTCGTGATCGCAGCTTGCCGTGTCTTGTTATAGACCAGCTTCAGTTCGCCGATGACGTTGCCGGCGTTGTCGCTTGCCGCCTTCATCGCCACCATACGCGCCGATTGCTCGGACGCCAGGTTTTCAGCGACTGCCTGATAAATCAGGGCTTCGACATAACGCACCAGCAATTCGTCGATCACGGTTTGCGCTTCCGGCTCGTACAGGTAGTCCCAGGCATGGGATTCCTTGTCGGCTTGCATGCGGTGGTCGGCCAGGGGCAACAGCTGCTCGAGCACCGGTTCCTGCTTCATCGTGTTGATGAACTTGGTGTACACCAGGTACACCGCGTCGAGCCTGCCTTCCTGGTAAGCGTCGAGCAGCACCTTGACGGGGCCGATCAGCTTGTCCAGATGCGGCGTATCGCCGATCTGCACAGCCTGCGCCACCACCTTGGCACCGATGCGGTTCAGGAAACCGAGACCCTTGTTGCCGATAGCGACCGCTTCGATCTTGTTGCCAGCCGTTTCCAGCTCGCGGATCTTGCTGGTCGCAATGCGCAGCGCGTTGGTATTCAAACCGCCGCACAGACCCTTGTCGGTCGTGACGACGATGAAGCCCACGGTCTTCGCACCGACCTGTTTGACCAGGAAAGGGTGCGTGTATTCCGGGTTGGCGTCGGCCAGATTCGAGGCGATATTACGAATCTTGTCACTGTAGGGACGGGCGGCGCGCATCCGGTCCTGCGCTTTGCGCATTTTGGATGCGGCGACCATTTCCATCGCCTTGGTGATCTTCTTCGTATTCTCTACGCTCTTGATCTTGCCACGTATCTCTTTGCCTGCAGCCATGAGTTATTACTCCTTGCTCCAGTTGAGATCAGAACGACTTCTTGAATGCGGCAATCGCGGCGGCCAATGCTGCTTCGGCGTCCTTGTCGAGCTGCTTCGTGTCTTCGATCTTCTTCAACAGGTCGGCGTGGCTGGTCTTCATGTGGCTGTGCAGACCGGCTTCGAAAGCCAGGACGCGCTTGACGTCGAGATCGTCGAAGTAACCCTTGTTGACGGCGAACAGCGACACCGACATCAGCGAGATCGGCAGCGGCGCGTATTGCGGCTGCTTCAGCAATTCGGTCACGCGGGCGCCGCGGTCGAGCTGCTTGCGGGTCGATTCGTCGAGGTCCGACGCGAACTGCGCGAACGCGGCCAATTCACGGTACTGAGCCAAGTCGGTACGGATACCGCCGGACAGGCCCTTGATTGCCTTGGTCTGCGCAGCGCTACCGACGCGCGACACCGAAATACCGGCGTTAATAGCGGGACGGATACCGGCGTTGAACAGCGAGGTTTCCAGGAAGATCTGGCCGTCGGTGATCGAGATCACGTTGGTCGGAACGAAGGCGGACACGTCGCCGGCCTGCGTTTCGATGATAGGCAGTGCAGTCAGCGAACCGGTCTTGCCCTTGACTTCACCCTTGGTGAAGGCTTCGACGTACTCGGGGTTGACGCGAGCGGCACGCTCCAGCAGACGCGAGTGCAGGTAGAACACGTCGCCCGGGTAAGCTTCGCGGCCCGGCGGACGGCGCAGCAGCAGCGAAACCTGGCGGTAAGCCACGGCTTGCTTGGACAGATCGTCGTACACGATCAGGGCGTCTTCGCCGCGGTCGCGGAAGTATTCGCCCATGGCGCAGCCGGAGTAGGCCGACACGTATTGCATCGCAGCCGATTCGGAAGCGGAAGCGGCTACAACGATCGTGTATTCCATGGCGCCATGCTGTTCCAGCGCGCGCACGATGTTCTTGATCGAAGAAGCCTTCTGGCCGATCGCGACGTAGATACACGTCATGTTCTGGCCCTTCTGGTTGATGATCGTGTCGATCGCGACGGCGGTCTTGCCGGTCTGGCGGTCGCCGATGATCAATTCACGCTGGCCGCGGCCGATAGGCACCATCGAGTCGATCGACTTCAGACCGGTCTGCATGGGCTGCGAAACCGATTGACGCGCGATAACGCCCGGGGCGATCTTTTCGATCGGCGAGCTCAGCTTGGCGTTGATCGGGCCCTTGCCGTCGATAGGCTGACCCAGTGCGTTGACCACACGGCCCTTCAGTTCCGGACCGATGGGCACTTCCAGGATGCGGCCGGTGCACTTGACCGTGTCGCCTTCCGAGATGTGCTCGTAGGCACCGAGAATAACGGCGCCTACCGAGTCGCGCTCGAGGTTCAGCGCGAGGCCGAAGGTATTGCCCGGGAATTCCAGCATTTCGCCTTGCATCACGTCCGACAGGCCGTGGATGCGGCAGATGCCGTCCGACACGGAGATTACCGTGCCTTGATTGCGAATCTCAGCGGAGTCGCCGAGCCCTTGAATCCGGCTCTTGATCAGTTCGCTGATTTCAGACGGGTTGAGTTGCATGTTAACTCCTAAATCCTTAAATATTCCGTGCTCTATAAATTACGCGGACAGCGCAACTTGCATCTGTTGCAGCTTGGCGCGTACCGAGGTATCCAGCACTTCATCACCAACCACCACGCGCACGCCGCCGATCAGCGAGGTATCGACACTCACCGAAGGGTTGAGCTTGCGGCCGAACTTCTTTTCCAGCGTTGCGGTCAGCTGCTTCACCTGGGCGTCGTTCATGTCGAACGCGCTGGTGATGACGGCGTCGGCTGCGCCTTCCTGTGCATTCTTGAGCACGTGGAATTGCGCGCCGATTTCCGGCAACAGCGTCACGCGGCCGTTTTCGACCAGCATGTTCACGAAGTTCTTGGCTTCGGCAGTGACCGGCGACTTCAGCAAGGCCAGCAGCGTGTCCGCCACTTGCTTGTCGCTGACGTTCGGATTGCGCGACAGCGCCTGCATGTCGGGGTGAGCCGCGACTTGCGCCATCTCGGAAACCAGGTCGGACCAGGCCGACAGGTTGCCGGACTTGGCCACGCGGAACAGCGCTTCTGCGTAGGGACGAGCAATCGTTGCGAGTTCAGCCATGATTACAGCTCGGTTGCAAGTTGGTTCAGCAAGTCGGCGTGTGCACCGGCATTGATCTCGCGCTTGAGGATCTGCTCGGCGCCCTTGACGGCCAGCGCGGCAACTTCGCCGCGCAGCGCTTCGCGCGCCTTGCTGGCTTGCTGTTCGGCTTCGTCCTTGGCGGCGGCAACGATACGCGCAGCTTCATCCGACGCGGTCTTCTTGGCGTCTTCGATGATGCTCAAGGCACGCTTTTCAGCGTCGCCAACGCGCTTTTGACCTTCGTCGCGAGCGGTAGCCAGTTCGGCGGCAACGCGCTTCTCGGCGGCTGCCATCGCTTCCTTACCCTTGTCCGCGGCTGCGAGGCCGTCGGCGATTTTCTTGGCGCGGTCGTCGAGCGCCTTCATGATCGGCGGCCAGACGAATTTCATCGTCACGAACGCCAGAATGAAGAAGACGACGAACTGTGCCAGTAATGTGGCATTAATATTCACGGTACGTCCTTTTCGTTTAAGTTAAATACGCGATCCGTCGACGATTCACCGAGCGGACCGAAAGGCGTAAACGAGTAAATGGGCGCCCTGTTCAGAAGCGCCCGTCGTTCCGCCAACTTAAACCGACTTAGCCAGTGAACGGGTTGGCGAACGCGAACATCATCGCGATACCGACACCGATCAGGAATGCAGCGTCGATCAGACCGGCCAACAGGAACATCTTGGTTTGCAGGGTGTTCATCAATTCAGGCTGGCGAGCCGAGGCTTCGATGAACTTGCCGCCCATGATGCCGATACCGATACAAGCACCGATAGCGCCCAAACCGATGATCAAACCACAAGCCAAAGCAACCAATGCGACGTTAGTCATGAGAACTCCCTTAAGAAAAAAATGAAAAAACTAAAAATCAAAAACTGCGAAACCTGCGGTACTACAAAACTTTCAATGCGCGATCAGTGACCTTCGTGCGCCTGGCCGATATAAACCAAGGTCAGCATCATGAAAATGAAGGCTTGCAAAGCGACGATCAGGATGTGGAAGATCGCCCAGATCGAACCGGCGATCACGTGCATGCCAAAACCCCACCAGGTGGCGGTCGAACCGAGCAGCGCGATCAACAGGAAAATCAATTCGCCGGCATACATGTTGCCGAACAGACGCATACCGAGCGACACGGTCTTGGCGGTGAATTCGATGATGTTCAGGCCGAGGTTGGGAATCCACAGCGCCGGGTGCGAGCCGAACGGGGCGCAGAACAATTCGTGGACGAAGCCGCCCAGTCCCTTGATCTTCACGTTGTAGTACAGCATCAGGGCCAGCACGCCGCAAGCCATGCCGAGCGTGCCGTTAAGGTCGGCGGTCGGCACCACGCGCTGGTGATGGAATATGCCGTCAAGGCCAAGCAACTTGAACAGGCTGCCGAACAGGTCGACCGGCAGGAAGTCCATCGAGTTCATCAGGAACACCCAGACGAACACCGTCAGGGCCAGCGGCGCGATGAAGGCGCGGTTGCCATGGGTGATGATGGCTTTCGACTGTTCTTCAACCATTTCGACCAGGATTTCGACCATGGCCTGGAAACGGCCCGGCACGCCGGCGGTGACCTTGCGTGCGGCCAGCCACATGAGCAACAAACCGATCACGCCCATCAGCACGGACCAGAAAATGGTATCCATGTTGATGACGTGGAAGTCGATAACGCCGTGCTGCGGGGTGGATTGGAAATGCGTGAGATGGTGCTTGATGTATTCGGACGCGGTCGGTGCTGCTTCCGCCGCGCCGTTCGCTGCGCTCTCAGGAGCTTGTTCAATTGCCATGTCAGTGCCTAAATAATAAGATGATGTAACTTTTCAGCGCCACGATGAAGCCGGCGATCAGCGCCAGCCAATTCAAACCGTGGTACAGCCATCCGATCGCGCCCAATAGCGCCACCGTCAATGCAATCTTGATAAATTCGCCGATGAAAAACGACATCGGATTGGCGCCGCCCCTTTGCGCGCTTGCGAACAAACGCAACGCAAACAGGCTGTTCGGCACCACGCAACACAAGCCGCCCAGCAAAGCGGACCACAACGCTGGCGATCCACCTACCAACCAAGCCACCAAACCGGTCACGATCGTTGCCGCAAGTTGCAGGAGAATGACGCGCAGCATACTTGCTCTGGATCGTGCGACCCGCTGCCGCCCTCTTTACCTTCTGGGGCGATGCTTGCGAGCCTAGGGTGTGAATTATAGCGATGCGTTCTGTGAAGCCACGGGATTATAAGGGTTTTACACAAGCCCAGTCAAACATTTGCTGCACCGCAAGGGGGCATTTGCCACAGCTTGGTGCGTAAAAAAATAGCGGCAATCCTCTAATTGGGGCGGCTTGAACGCAGCTTGAAACACCGCACCAGGCTTCGAAAATCAGCGCGATATTGTCAAATAAATAAGGCGCTAAGCTTTCAGCTTGGCAATCAAATCGTCAAGCACGTCGAGGTCGGCAAAATCGATCACGAGCTGGCCGCGATTCTTGGCGCCGACCTTGATCACAACCTGGGTCGCCAAGGTGTCCGACAATTCTTCTTCGAGGCGCGTGATGTCGCGCGACTTTTCTTTGCCGCGCGGCTTGCCGGCGCCGGCCTGTTCGGTGGTGGTTCGCACCACCAGCTTTTCCGCTTCGCGCACCGACATGCGTTTGGCCACGATCTGATTGGCCAGGTTGATTTGCGTGGCTGAATCGACGGCCAGCAAGGCGCGCGCATGGCCCATGTCGATGTCGCCGGCCATCAGCATGGTCTGCACCGGCTTGGCCAGGTTCAGCAGACGCAGCAGGTTGGAGACGGCACTGCGCGAACGGCCGACCGCGCCGGCTGCCTGTTCGTGGGTGAAACTGAAGTCGCTGATCAGGCGGTGTATGCCTTGCGCCTCTTCGAGCGGATTGAGGTCTTCGCGCTGAATATTCTCGATCAAGGCCATCGCGGCAGCGGCTTCGTCACCGACTTCCTTGACCAGCACCGGCACTTCGCTCAAGCCGGCCAATTGCGCGGCGCGGAAGCGGCGTTCGCCGGCGATGATTTCATACTTGGTCGCGCCGAAGTGGTTAGGGTGAGCCGGCAGCGGCCGCACCAGGATAGCCTGCAACAAGCCTTGCGCCTTGATCGAGGCCGCCAGTTCGTTGAGCGCCTCTTCATCCATGCGCGTGCGCGGCTGGTATTTGCCGGCCTGCATGTCGCTCACGTGCAAAATGGAGGGTGCGCCCGGCACGTCGGCCACGGCGTCGCTGAGGTCGGCAGGCCCGCCCAGCAGCGCGTCCAATCCACGTCCCAGGCCCTTGGGTTTTTTCGTTACCATGATCTGTAAATCTCTTTCTTACATTGTCTGGATGCGTTCGACCATCTCGGCGCCAAACGCGATATAGGCTTGCGCACCCTTCGCGGCCGGATCGAAGGACACGCCCGGCATGCCATAGGACGGCGCTTCGGCCAGACGCACGTTGCGCGGGATGATGGTCTTGAATACCTTGTCGCCGAAGTGCTGCTCGAGCTGGGCCGAGACTTGCTGCGACAGGGTCATGCGCGGATCGAACATCACGCGCAGCAGGCCGATGATCTTCAAATCCGGGTTCAGCTTGGCGTGCACTTTCTTGATGGTGTTGACCAGGTCCGACAAGCCTTCCAGCGCATAGTATTCGCACTGCATCGGAATGATCACGCCGTGCGCGGCGCACAGGCCATTCAGGGTCAGCATGGACAGCGCCGGCGGGCAATCGATCAGCACGAAATCGTATTCGGCATCAACCTTGGCCAAAGCTTCCTTCATGCGCTTTTCGCGGTTGTCGAGTTCGACCATTTCGACTTCGGCGCCGGCCAGTTCACGGTTGGCCGGCAATACGTCGAAATTGCCGGTCTCGGAAGTCTTGCGCGCAGTGGCGACGTCGGACAAGCCCAGCAAGACCTCGTATACCGATGCTGTGAGATCGGCCTTGTTGATGCCCGAGCCCATGGTGGCATTGCCTTGCGGGTCAAGGTCGACCAGCAGCACGCGCTGTGCATGTTGCGCCAGACCGGCCGCCAGGTTGACGGCGGTCGTGGTCTTGCCTACCCCACCCTTTTGATTTGCGACGCAAAAGATTTTTGCCATGTTTTTATAATCAGTTTGTCTGGCAATCCCAGGTCCCGGGATTTACAGACGATCACGTCAACACATCGTCATTCCCGCGAAAGCGGGAACGACGGGTTATATATTGCCTGAGCAAGCCATTAAAGCCGCTCGATAAAAACCAAATGCCGCTCAGCATCCAAGCCCGGCACCGCCAAGGGCCGCAGCTCCTTTACCTTCCAGCCTGCCGGCAGGCGCTCAATTTCGCCGTCCGGCGCCACGCCCTTCAATGCAATAAACCGGCCACCCGGCGCCAACAAATGCCCGGACCAGGAAACAAAATCATTCAACTCGGCAAACGCGCGCGAGGTGATCACGTCGAAGGGCTTTGCAACTTGCATCTGTTCGACACGGCCAGAGTGAACACTTACATTCACCAAACCCAGTTCAGCCTTGACCTGGGTCAAGAAGGCAGTTTTCTTGTGCACGGTGTCGACCATGGTCACGTGTAGATCGGGCCCGCATATCGCCAGCACCATGCCAGGCAAGCCACCACCGGCACCGACGTCGAGCACATTGGATGCGCCAGTAAAGGCCGGTACTGCCGCCAAGCTATCGAGCAAATGCACACTCACCATCTCGGCCGGGTCGCGCACCGAGGTGAGGTTGTAGACGGCATTCCACTTGTGCAGCAGGGCCAGGTAGTCGAGCAACTGTTCGACCTGGGAATCGCTCAAGGCTAGCGGCAGGTCTTGCAGACCTTGCCGCAGGCTTTGCGTCAGGGAGGCGCGATCGAATAACTTCATGCGGCGTCCGCCGTGACCGCAGGTGCTACGGCGTCGGCGAAGCCTTTGAATCCCGCTTTCTTCAAATGCACGAGCAGCAGTGAAATCGCCGCCGGCGTCACGCCCGAAATGCGCGAAGCCTGGCCCAGGGTCTCCGGCTTGTGCTTGTTCAGTTTCTGGCGCACTTCGAACGACAGCGACTTGACCACCATGTAATCGAAGTCGGTCGGCAGCTTGAGGTTTTCGTAATACTCGTGGCGCTCGACTTCCTTGGCCTGGCGGTCGATATAGCCCGCGTACTTCAATTGGATTTCAATCTGTTCCTTGACCGCGTCATCGACTTCGGTCTCGGGTGTGAAGCGTTGGCCTTCGACACCGGTCAGGCTCATCAAGCCGTCGTAATCGACGTTCGGCCGGCGCAGCAAGTCGGCCAGCGAGTATTCGTGGTCAATGGCCTTGCCCAGCACCCGCTCGGCTTCGTTCTCCGCCAGCAGGCGCGGGTTGACCCAGGTCGACTTCAGGCGTTCAAGCTCGCGCGCGACCGCTTCACGCTTGCGTTCGAACACTTCCCATTGGGCGTCGCCGACGCAGCCGAGGCGACGGCCGATCTCGGTCAGGCGCAAGTCGGCATTGTCTTCGCGCAGGCTGAGGCGATATTCGGCGCGGCTGGTGAACATGCGGTACGGTTCCTGCACACCTTGCGTGACGAGGTCATCGACCAGCACGCCGAGGTAGGCTTCGTCGCGGCGCGGGGTCCATGCTTCACGGCCCTGGGTCTGCAACGCCGCGTTGAGGCCGGCCAACATGCCTTGGGCAGCAGCCTCCTCGTAACCGGTGGTGCCGTTGATCTGGCCGGCAAAGAACAAGCCTTGAACAGCGCGCGTCTCGAGCGAACTCTTCAAGCCGCGCGGGTCGAAATAGTCGTACTCGATCGCATAGCCGGGGCGCAAAATATGCGCGTGCTCCAAGCCCTTCATCGAGCGCACCAGTTCGAGCTGGACGTCGAATGGCAAACTGGTCGAGATGCCATTCGGGTAGAACTCGTTGGTGGTCAAGCCTTCCGGCTCGAGAAAAATCTGGTGCGAGCTCTTGTCGGCGAAGCGGTGGATCTTGTCTTCGATCGACGGGCAGTAACGCGGGCCGACGCCTTCGATCACGCCGGTATACATCGGGCTGCGGTCGAGGCCGCCGCGGATGATGTTATGCGTCGCTTCATTGGTATGCGTGACCCAGCACGGCAGTTGGCGCGGGTGCATGGCGGCGGTGCCCAAGACCGAGAACACGGGAATCGGATCGAGGTCGCCCGGCTGCTCCTGCAGTACAGAGAAGTCGATGCTGCGACCGTCGATGCGCGGCGGCGTGCCTGTCTTCAGGCGGCCCTGCGGCAGTTGCAGTTCCTTGAGGCGCGCCGACAGCGAGATCGCGGGCGGATCCCTGCCCGGCCCGCCGCGTAGTTATTCAGACCGACGTGGATCTTGCCGTCAAGAAAAGTTCCTGCCGTCAATACTACGGCACGTGAACGGAAGCGAATGCCGACCTGGGTTACGGCACCGACTACGCGGTCGCCTTCCACCATCAAGTCATCCACGGCCTGCTGGAACAGCCAGAGGTTAGGCTGGTTTTCCAGGCGCGAGCGGATCGCCTGCTTGTACAGAATACGGTCGGCTTGAGCACGGGTTGCGCGCACGGCCGGACCTTTCGAGGAATTCAGGATGCGGAACTGGATGCCAGCCTCATCGGTGGCAATCGCCATCGCGCCGCCCATGGCGTCCACTTCCTTGACCAGGTGGCCCTTGCCGATGCCACCGATGGACGGGTTGCACGACATCTGGCCCAGCGTCTCGATGTTATGCGTGAGCAGCAGCGTCTTCTGTCCCATGCGAGCAGAAGCAAGTGCGGCTTCGGTTCCGGCATGACCGCCGCCAACTACGATAACGTCGAATTCGGTAGGAAATAGCATGATGCGCCTCGGTGAGACACTACGGGCAGAGGCGCGATTATACGGCGTTTTGGTCTGGATGCCTAACTTCGGCTTTTGATTGTTTCACGTGGAACATGGGTTGGCTGGCTGCCGACGCTATTTTTCTGTGTTTGATCTCGGAGTTACCGTAGGTGCGCCCTCGCCTACCTATGGGAATGTGCTCCGTCGGAAAGACGCGGCTTTCTTCAATGGTTTTGATTCGTCACTATGCTTGCTTTGGTGGTATGTACTCCGTTAGTGATGTAGCCTAGTTGCCCGCGCTTTCCTTTCCGATCCGCACACACCCATAGATAGGCGGGTAATTGGGTCCGTGAAAAACACAATCAAAATGCGTGCATAGAACTCTAGGCAAGGCTCTCCTCTCACCCTGCCAACCTATTGTTGGGCCTTTGTTCTATTGATTGCGCCCTGTAGACGGCATTACCCGCCTATCTATGGCGTGTGCGCGGAGCGGGAAGAGGAAGCGCGGGCGATCAGACTGCAATGCCTACGAAGTACATGCGATGCAACCAAGCATAGTGAGGTATTAAGACGAGTCAGGAAAGCCGCGTCTTTCCGACGGAGCACATTCCCATAGGTAGGCGAGGGTGCACCAACCTCAGCGCACGTTCCCATCAGTAGACGGTTGAACGGCACCAGGCCCTAGAACCCTACGGCCCATATGTTTCACGTGAAACAATACTAGGCCATTACCAACTTGCTAGAATGAGAAGAAAGGAGCCCCCGATGCAAGTCTTCAACGCCTTTGCCTTTAATACCGTCCCGCACTTGGTCTGCGAGCTGGGTGCTACCAAACGACTCGGCACCCTGATTACCGAACAGTTCGGCCGGATCAAGCATGCCCTCATTGTCACCGACCCCGGCTTCCTGAAAACCGGCCAAGTCGACCCTGCCCTCGCCAGCCTGCGGGCTGCAGACATCCAGGCCAGCGTGTACTCGGACGTGGTTGCCGATCCTCCTGAGGCTGTAGTGCTGCAAGCAGCAGCCTCGGCCAGAGAAAAGAATATCGACCTGGTGATAGGCCTGGGCGGCGGTAGTTCCATGGATGTCGCCAAGTTGATCGCCGTTTTGGTTGGCAGCGACCAAGACTTGAAAACCATGTACGGCATCGGCAACGTCAAGGGTAAGCGCCTGACTCTGGTACAGATTCCTACCACTGCCGGCACCGGTTCCGAAGTCACCCCTATCTCTATCGTCACCACCGGCGCCACCACCAAGATGGGCGTGGTCTCGCCTCAGCTATATGCCGACCTCGCCATCCTCGATGCTGAATTGACGGTAGGCTTGCCATCCAAGGTTACGGCAGCGACCGGCATCGACGCCATGGTGCATGCGATCGAAGCTTATACCAGCAAGATCAAGAAGAATCCTCTGTCGGACGTGCTCGCCCGCCAAGCTTTGAATTTGCTTTCGAGAAACTTGGTGGTTGCCTGCGAAGACGGGAAAAATCTTGCCGCTCGTCAAGCCATGTTGCTTGGTGCGACCCTGGCGGGGCAGGCATTCGCCAATGCGCCGGTGGCTGCCGTGCATGCACTGGCCTACCCTATCGGCGGGATCTTCCATGTACCGCACGGTTTGTCCAACTCCCTGGTATTGCCGCACGTATTGCGCTTCAATGCGCCAGCCGCTGCCCCGTTGTACGCCGAGTTGGCAGAAATTGTGCTTCCCGGCCTGCAGGGTTCGGCTGAGGCCCGTAGCCAGGTTCTGGTGGAAGAAATGGAAGCTTTGGCTACACGGGTCGGCATCGAAACGCAATTGCGCCAGGTCGGCATTACGGCATCTGACATTGATCGCCTGGCCGACGACGCCATGCTGCAGACTCGTTTGCTGGTCAATAATCCGCGTGAAGTGAGCCGGGCGGATGCACGGGCAATCTATGCTGCGGCTTTATAAATAGTTGCTTTTTTTATAATTCAAGCACTCTTTATAGGCGTCCTGCCCAGCCAAGCCGAAATCTCGCCGACGATGCCGCGCCGGAAGGCCAGTACGCAGATCACGAAGATAAAGCCGGTCACGATGCTGGACGATTCGCCAAGCGCATTGAACCACTCTATGCCGGTGCTATTGGCCAGGAATGCGCCAAGGTCGCCGAGCCGGCTTTCCAGCGCAATAACGATCACGGCGCCGAGCACCGGACCCAGCATGGTGCCCAAGCCGCCTACCAAGGTCATCAACACCACCAGACCCGACATGGTCCAATCGACGTCGGTCAGCGTGGCAAAGCCGAGCACCACGGTCTTGGTGGCTCCGGCCAAGCCGGCCAGGCCGGCCGACAGCACGAAGGCCAGCAGCTTGTACTTGGCGACGTCATAACCGAGCGAAATCGCACGCGGCTCATTTTCCTTGATCGCCTTCAGCACCTGGCCGAAAGGCGAATGGACGATGCGCACGATCAGGGCAAAGCCGAGCACGACAATCGCCAGCGTGACGTAGTACATGTTCAAATCACTACTGAGATCGAGCAGGCCGAACAGCTTCCCGCGCGGCACACCCTGCAAGCCATCCTCGCCGTGCGTGAACGGCACACGCAGGCAAATGAAGTAGATCATCTGCGCCAGCGCCAGCGTAATCATGGTGAAGTAAATCCCTTGCCGGCGTACAGCCAGCAAGCCCATCAAACCACCGATCGCCGCAGCCCCGAGTACGCCCGCCGCGAGACCCGCCTCGAGCGGCAACTCCATCGTCTGCAAGGCATATCCACAGACATAGGCGGCGACGCCGAAAAAGCTCGCATGGCCGAAGGACAGCAAACCGGTAAAGCCGAGCAGCAGGTTGAAGGCACAGGCGAACAAGGCGAAACACAGCAGCTTCATCAACAGCACCGGATACATGACGAACGGTGCCGCCAGCAGCGCCAGCAGCAGAATTGCATACCCGAACTTTTTATTCGCTATCTTCTTATTCGCCATGCCTTATTTTTCCTTGCCGAACAGTCCTGCCGGGCGCAGCGCCAGCACGATCGCCATCACAATGAACACTACCGTGGCTGAAGCCTCCGGGTAGAACACGCGCGTCAATCCTTCAATCACGCCCAGCCCCAAGCCGGTGACGATGGAACCCATGATCGAGCCCATGCCGCCGATCACCACCACAGCGAACACCACGATGATCAGGTTGGAACCCATCAGCGGTGACACCTGGATCACCGGAGCCGCCAGCACGCCCGCCAAGCCGGCCAAGGCCACACCGAAGCCGTAAGTCAACGTCACCATCAGCGGCACGTTGATGCCGAAAGCTTCGACCAATTTGGGATTCTCGGTGCCGGCACGAAGGTAGGCGCCCAGCTTGGTTTTCTCGATCACGAACCAGGTGGCAAAGCACACCACCAGCGACGCCAGCACCACCCAGGCGCGATAGTTCGGCAGGATCATGAAGCCAAGATCGGTGGCCCCCGCCAAGGCATCGGGCACCGAGTAGGGCTGGCCCGACACGCCATAGATGGAACGGAACACGCCTTCGACAATCAGCGTGATGCCGAAGGTCAGCAGCAAGCCGTAGAGATGATCAAGCTTGTACAGCCAACGCAGCATGGTCTTTTCGATCACGACGCCCAGTACGCCGACCACCAGCGGCGCCAGGGCCAGCATGGTCCAATAACCAAGCTGAAAATACTCGAGCCCCATCCAGGCCAGGAAAGCACCCAGCATGTACATGGCGCCATGTGCGAAGTTGATGACGTTGAGCATGCCGAAGATCACGGCCAAGCCTAGCGACAGCATCGCGTAGAACGAGCCGTTGACCAGTCCCAGCAAAAGCTGGCTCAACAAGGCTTGCAGGGGGATGCCAAATATTTCCATGCCTGTTTTAATACCTGATTACTGCAGAACACACTGGAAAAACAGGCGTACCGATCCTCGGTACGCCGCCTGTTTCAGCCGCGCGGCTTTACTTCCACAAGGCGCACTTGGACTCTTCCTTGGTAGTGAACGCCTGGTCGCCGGGAATGGTCTGCGCGACCTTGTAGTAATCCCAGGGATATTTTGATTCACTCTGCGCTTTGACTTGCATCAGGTACATCTCGTGCACCATGCTGCCGTCCGGGCGAATCGTGCCGTTCTTTACATACATGTCGTTGAGCTTGGCCTTCTTCAGATAAGCCAACACCTTGTCAGGATCATCCGTGCCGGTGGCCTTGACCGCGTTCAGGTATTGCGTCGCTGCAGAGTAGTCAGCTGCCTGCAGGCTGGAGGGCATCTTCTTTTCCTTCTCGAAGTAGCGGCGCGCCCACTTGCGTGTTTCGTCGTTCTTGTCCCAGTACCAGCTGTCGGTCAGATACATGTCGTGCGTGAGGTTCAGGCCCAATGCGTGGATGTCGTTGATGAACATCAGCAAACCGGCCAACTTCATGGTCTTGGTGATACCGAACTCGTTGGCAGCCTTGATGGCGTTGACGGTATCGCCGCCGGCATTCGCCAGACCAAGGATCTGCGCCTTCGACGCCTGCGCCTGCAACAGGAAAGAGGAAAAATCAGAAGCATTGAGCGGATGCTTGACGTCGCCCAGCACCGTGCCGCCGTTGGCCTTGACGATGCGTGCCGTATCGCTTTCCAGCGAGGCGCCGAATGCATAGTCGGCGGTCAGGAAAAACCAGGATTTACCACCCTGCTTGACCACGGCCGAACCGGTACCCTTGGCCAGCGCCACAGTGTCGTAGGCATAGTGCACCGTGTAGGGTGTGCACTCCTCGTTGGTCAGGCGCGCCGTGCCGGCTCCGATGGAGATGAATGCCTTCTTTTTCTCCGCAGCGACTT
>Ga0213872_10001441_pt1 | contig 15498 bp, 15 predicted proteins | sample VelepicomBERX_R2_FD_160071 | JGI IMG/M metagenome (GOLD analysis project Ga0213872, IMG submission 160071) | Rhizosphere microbial communities from Vellozia epidendroides in rupestrian grasslands, the National Park of Serra do Cipo, Brazil - RX_R2 | ecosystem: Host-associated > Plants > Roots >...
CATGGTGCTGGTGGCTTGCGCGCTGATCGTGCAAATGGTGCTGTGGATGCGGCGCCACGGCCGCTCGCTCAAACGCGATCTCGAGAGCGGCCTTTCCGCACAAGCCGAGCGCGAGAACTGGTGGGGCGTGCTGATCCTGGCTGCGTTGGCGGTTGGCCGTGAAGGCAGCGAAGCCGTGGTATTCCTCTATGGCACGCTGGCGGCCGCCGACCGCTCGACATTCGCCGGTCTGGCCTTGGCTGGGCTCGCCGGGTTCGCGTTGGCGCTGGCGATGTACGGTTTGCTGCAGTTGGGCAGCAAGCTGCTGTCCTGGCGCGTGTTCTTCCGCGTGACCGAGATGATGTTGCTGCTGCTGGCGGCATCGTTGTTCGTCAGCGGTGTCGAGAAGATGATTTCCATGGATTGGCTGCCGCCGTTGCTCGATCCTGTGTGGGATAGTTCGCGCGTGATCGACGATGGCAGCGCGCTGGGCGGCGTACTGGCGGCATTGACCGGTTATCGCGCGCATCCCGCGTTGACCAGCCTGATCGCCTATGCCCTGTTCTGGGCGGGCGTCTGGGGCATGCTGCGCCCGGGGCGCCGTAGCCGGGCATGACCATGCAAGCATTTTTGATTCAATCCGGCGATTGGCTGCGCGATCATGCGCGGCTGATTCGCCGCCTGCAATGGCTGGTGGTGCTGGTCTATGGTTTTCTGCTGATCGCGCCCGCTTGCCTCGCGTTGCCGGACGACAGCGCGCGCATTCTCAATAATCTGACGCTTTTTGCCCAATTCGTGTTTTGGGGGATCTGGTGGCCGTTCGTCCTGGTCAGCATGGTGCTGTTCGGCCGGCTATGGTGCGGCGTGCTGTGCCCTGAAGGCGCTTTGTCGGAGTGGGCGGCGAAGCGCGGCCTCGGCCGCGCCATCCCGCGCTGGATGCGCTGGGGCGGCTGGCCGTTCGTCGCTTTTGCCATGACCACGCTCTACGGTCAGATGGTCAGCGTCTATCAGTATCCGCGTCCCGCCTTGCTGGTACTGGGCGGTTCGACCGTGGCCGCGATTGCCGTGGGGCTTGTTTATACCCGTGGCAAGCGTGCCTGGTGCCGCCATCTGTGCCCGGTCAACGGGGTGTTTGCCTTGCTGTCCAAGCTGTCGCCGCTGCATTACCGCGTTGACGAGTCGGCCTGGAAGGCGGCGGGGGCGGGGATTATTCCGATCCGCTCGGTCGATTGCGCGCCGCTGATGCCGTTGCGCCATATGCAGGGCAATAGCGGTTGCCACATGTGCGGGCGTTGCAGCGGGCACCGTGGAGCGATCGCACTCACCGCGCGGCCTTGGGGGCACGAGGTGATCGAACTCGCGGAGAAAGACAGCAATGGCTGGCAAAGCGCGCTGATACTTTATGGTTTGCTTGGCATCGCGCTTGGCGCGTTTCACTGGACCAACAGCGACGTGTTCGTCGCCGTCAAGCTTTGGCTGGCCGACTGGCTGGCCAACCGCGGCGTCTTATGGCCGTTGGCCGATGATGCGCCGTGGTGGCTGTTGACGCACTACCCCCAAGTCAACGATAGCCTGACTTGGCTCGATGGCGCCGTCTTGATCGCCTATATCCTGACGGCCGCGCTGCTGATGGGAACCGTACTGGCATTGCTGCTGGCCGTATCGGTGCGGCTGGCTGGGCCCTGGCGGCGGCAGCGCTTCCACCATTTGACGCAAAGTTTGATTCCGTTGGCCGCATGCGGCGTGTTTCTCGGACTGTCGGCGTTGACGGTGTCTTTGCTCAAGGCCGAGGGCGTGCCGCTGTGGTGGGTGCTGCCGCTGCGCGTCGGTCTGTTGGCCGGCGCCAACCTGTGGTGCCTGCGCCTTGGCTGGGGCATCGTCGGCCGCTGGCGCGGGCGGCGTATTCCGGCGCTTGTGCCGCTGGCGCTGGCTTTGGCTTTGGTCGATGCCAGCTGGTGGTTGCTATGGTGGACTTGAATCTCTAACAAAAGCCCTGGCAAGGCATCTGCTCAGGTCTTGTATCGGCAATGCACGGCTTGTGCGGGTACTGGGGCCGTGCTACCCAACCGCGAAACGTGTTCTGTTAGCGGTTCTAAACCGCAACATCGACGCTGACCGGCTGCAGCACGCGGCATAGGTCCGCCGGAGTGATGCCGACCAGAAAACCGCGTTTGCCGCCGTTGATGTAAATCCGCGGCAGCGCGGCAATGCTGGCTTCCATATAGACCGGCATAGCGTGCCGGGTGCCGAACGGGCTCGTGCCGCCGACTTGATAGCCGCTGTGCTTGTCGGCGGTTTTCGGGTCGCACGGCTCGACGTGCTTGACGCCGATCTGGCGCGCCAGGTTGCGCGTCGACACCTCTTTGTCGCCATGCATCAAGACGATCAACGGCTTACGCTGCTCGTCTTCCATGATCAATGTCTTGATGACGCAATGCTCGTCGACACCTAATTCTCGCGCCGATACGGTGGTGCCGCCGCGTTCCTCATACTTGTACAGATGTTCGCTGAAGGCGACCTGATGTTCGCGCAATACGCGGATCGCTTGGGTAACCGGGGCTTTGCTCATGACGGGCTCGTTGGACTGAATAAGCCGCCATTTTACGGCAACCTGAAGCAATTGATGTCAATCAAATGGCATAAAGTAGCCGCTTGACTCCGCGGCATCCGGACATATCTACAAAAGTGCGGTAGCGGGAACATCCCGCCACGTTGCAACCGTTGAGTGAAAGGAGCGTAGCCATGAATCAACTGATTCGTCGTTCCGGTCTGGAGCCTCTGTTCGACGATATGCTGAAAGGCTTTTTCGTGCGGCCGCTGTCTTTTGAGTCCGAGCTTGGCGCCAGCATCAAACTGGACGTCAAGGAAGACGAGAAGGCTTACACGGTGCTCGCCGAGATGCCCGGTGTGAAGAAAGAGGATATCCAGGTTCAAGTGGACGGCAACCGCGTTTCGTTGACCGCCGAAGTCAAGCGTGAGTCCGAAACGCGCGAGGGCGAAAAGGTCCTGCGCGCCGAGCGCTATTTTGGCCAAATCTCGCGTACCTTCCAACTGGCGCAAGACGTCGACGAGAGCGGCGCCGACGCCGAGTTCAAGGATGGCGTGTTGACACTGATTTTGCCGAAACGCGAAAAGGCGAGCACACGGCGCATTGCCGTCAAGTAAGACGTGTTTCAGTTAACCAGGCCGTGCCTCGATGGGCACGGCTTTTTTGCTTGCCAGCGCCGGTGAACCGCCCAGATCAGACGCAGCCCCAGCAGCACGGCCAGGATGGCGGCAAACAGTATCGGCTGGCGCAGGTCGCGTTTGACCAGCCACCAGTAATGCACGACGCCAAGAAGTGCCACGGCGTACACCAGGCGGTGCAGCCGCGCCCAATGGCGCTTCAGGCGCCGTATCCAACCGTCGGTCGAGGTGATGGCCAACGGCGTCATCAGCAGTAGCGCCGTGAAGCCGGCGGTGATGAATGGCCGCTTGACCACATCGTGGGCGATGGCCGCCGGGTTGAAAAATTGGTCCAGCACCAGATAAATGGCGAAATGTAGGCATCCGTAGAAGAAGGCGAACAATCCCAGCATGCGGCGCAAGCGAACGATCCAGCCGGGCGCGCCCAAGCGGCGCAGCGGCGTGATGGCCAGCGTCAGCATCAGAAAGATTAACGTCCAATCACCGGTGGCATGGGTCATGAACGCCACCGGATCGATCGCCTGGCCCTGGATGACCGTCAATAGGGTGCGCGCGCAAGGGATGAGGGCAAGCACGAACAGCAGGGTTTTGACCACGGCAAGCGGCGGGTTGGAAATGGGATGTGCCATGAGGGTCCTAAAAGTTTTTACGCAGATCCATGCCCTGGTATAGCGACGCGACCTGGCCGCCATAGCCGTTGAACATCAGCGTGGGACGACGCAGGAATTCGCCGATGCGCCGTTCGGTCGCCTGACTCCACCGCGGGTGATCGACGCCGGGATTGACGTTGGAGTAGAAGCCGTATTCGTTGGGCGCCGCCAGGTTCCAGCTGGTTTGCGGCGGCGTGTCGGTCAGATGGATGCGCACGATGGACTTGATGCTCTTGAAACCGTATTTCCACGGCACGACCAGACGGATCGGCGCGCCATTCTGGTTGGGCAGCACATTGCCGTACAGGCCGACCGCCAACAGTGTCAGCGGATGCATGGCTTCATCGATGCGCAGCCCCTCGCGGTATGGCCAAGCCAGCAGCCCTTCGGCCATGCCGGGCATCTCGCTTGGACGACTGAGCGTTTCAAAGGCGACATAACGCGCTTTGGATGTCGGTTTCATTTGCTTGAGCAAGGCGGCGAGCGGGAAACCAACCCAAGGAATCACCATCGACCAGCCTTCGACGCAGCGGTGGCGGTAAATGCGCTCTTCCAACGGCATGCGCAGCAGCGTATCGATGTCGAAGGCGCGCGGTTTTTCCACCGCACCGTCCACGACGACGTTCCAGGGGCGGGTTTTCAACACCCCGGCGTACTGGGCCGGGTCGGCCTTGTCGCTGCCGAATTCGTAGTAGTTGTTGTAGTGGGTAATGTCGTTCAGGCTGTTGGGCTTGTCGTTGGCGGCAAGCGCGCTGATGCCTTTTTTGAACGACAACGCGGCGAAGGCGTCGCTGGCCATCAGCAATCCGGCGGCGCCAGCCAGCATGAATTGACGCCGGTTGAGATAGGTGCGCAGCGGTGTGATCTCGGAGGGCGCGATGTCCTCCGGATGGCGAATCAGCATGACGTATCTCCCAATGCAGAGCCGGGCGAATGCCGGGCTCCTTGTCGATGAGTCGGACGAAGTCCATCATTCTGACAGTAGACGGGAAATGATTCTCATGCCACCCAAGGGCGGCCAAGCGCGCTACCTTGCGCGCCAAGCCGCGCGAGCCGGTCGGCAATGGCTTGCATGCCTGACCAGCGTGGTGCGCACCAGTCCGGTGCGATCAGTGTCGGTGCCTGCGCGGTGGCGGAGACGCGATGGAACACCACTTCAGGCGGTGTATGACGGATGAGGTCGGCGGCAAGGTCTGCATACTCGGCAAGCGTCAACGGCGCCACCTCCCCGCGGCGGAACTGTGCCGCCATGCGGCTGCCTTTCACGATCATCAGCGGATGCAGCTTCAAGCCTTCCACGCCCAGCGACAGCACCTGCGCCAGCGTGTCATGCATCATCGCGGTGGTCTCGCCCGGCAAGCCGACAATCAGATGGGTACACAGATTCAGCCCGCGCGCCCGGCATCGCGTCACGGCATCGCGGTAGGCGGCCATGCCGTGACCGCGGTTGATCGCCGCAAGCGTTTGCGCGTGGGCGCTTTGCAATCCAAGCTCCAACCAGACTTCCAATCCGCGTGCACGATAGCCGGCGAGCAAATCGAGCACGGCATCGGGTACGCAATCGGGGCGGGTTCCGACACACAGACCGACGATATCGGTCTGGGCCAGCGCTTCCTCATACGCGCGCCGCAAGGTCTCCACCTCGGCATAGGTGCTGGTGTACGCCTGAAAATAGGCCAGGTAACGTCGTGCGCGGTCTGTCTTGTCTTTTTCCTTGCCGATCTGCGCGCCGATCGACAACTGATCGGCGGCACGGCCGAAGCTCCTGACGTTACAAAAGGTGCAGCCGCCCCGGCCCAAGGTGCCGTCGCGATTCGGACAGGTGAAATCGCCGGCCAGCGACAGCTTGTGCACCCGCTCGCCGAAGCGATCTTTCAGGTAGCGGCCGAAAGTGTGTACGAAATGGGAGATATCCATAGTTGGAAAACGGCGAAATCAGAGGGAAACAACGCGTGTGAGGCTGAGCGCAACCATCAACGCCGCGCTGACCAGCAAGGCCCAGGCCAGCGTCTGAAATAGCCGGTGCAGACCCGCGCGCTGTTCCGGGCTCAGCAGCGCGCGCACGAGTACCGTCGCGAGACCGGCCAACAGCAGCAGTTTGAAAAGTCGTCCGAGCATGGGGCAGTCCGTGGTGAAGTTGCGATTATCGGTGCCACCCACCCCTCGCGCAAGTCGCATGTATCGTTATAAACTCATTTCGAATATGCCTTGACGCCGACAAAAACCAAACAGAGGGCCTCTGTCTCATGTCCAATACTGAACAATCAGTCGGCACCGTTACCGCCCAACAAGCGGATTTTTCCACCCCTCTCGAGCTGGCCTGCGGTGTGGTGCTTCCCGCCTACAGCCTGCGCTACGAGACCTATGGCGAACTCAATGCCGCGAAGAGCAACGCGGTGCTGATTTGCCATGCCTTATCCGGCCACCATCACGTCGCCGGCCACTATGCCGGGGACGATAAGTCCACCGGCTGGTGGGACAATATGGTTGGGCCTGGCAAGCCCATCGATACACGGCGGTTCTTCGTCGTCGGCGTCAACAATCTGGGCGGCTGTCACGGCAGCACCGGGCCGGCGAGCGTGAATCCCGACACAGGCCGGCCCTGGGGTTCCACCTTTCCGCTGATGACCGTGCCCGACTGGGTTCGCGCTCAGGCGCGGCTGGCCGACCGGCTGGGTATCGATCGATGGGCCGCGGTGATCGGCGGCAGCTTGGGCGGCATGCAGGCGCTGCAATGGAGCATCGATTTCCCCGAGCGGGTGGCGCATGCGTTGGTGATCGCCTCGGCACCGAAGTTATCCGCGCAGAATATCGCCTTCAACGACGTGGCGCGCCAGGCGATCCTTAGCGACCCCGAATTCCATGGCGGCGATTTCTACGCTCACGGTGTGGTGCCGCGACGTGGCTTGCGCTTGGCGCGCATGCTCGGCCATATCACGTACCTGTCCGATGACGGCATGGGCGAGAAATTCGGCCGTATGCTGCGCTCCGGGGAATTCAAATTCGGTTACGACGTCGAGTTCGAAATCGAGTCCTATTTGCGTTATCAGGGCGATAAGTTTTCCGATCGCTTTGACGCCAATACCTATTTGCTGATGACCAAGGCGCTGGATTATTTCGATCCGGCCAAACCCAACGGCGATAATCTGGTGGCCGCGCTTGGCCGATCGCAAGCACGTTATCTGGTCGCCAGCTTTACTTCCGACTGGCGTTTCTCGCCGCTACGCTCGCGCGAATTGGTCCGCGCGCTGGTGGCGGCGGACCGGCCGGTGGCCTATGGCGAGATTGTCTCCACGCACGGGCATGACGCGTTTTTGATGCTTGATCCCCCCTATGTGCGCTTGATGCAGCGCTATTTGTCCCGTGTCGCCGAGGAGGTGCAAGCATGACAACCCTGTTGAGAAACGACCTGCAGCTGATCGCCGGTTGGGTGCGCCCCGGGGCGCGCGTGCTGGATCTGGGGTGCGGTGACGGCGCCTTGCTGTCCTGGCTGCAACAACACAAGCAAGTCCGCGGTTATGGCGTGGAACTCGATGTCGACAACGTGGTGCGCTGTGTCGGCGCGGGCGTGTCGGCGATTCAGGGCGATTTGGAGACTGGCCTCTCCGACTTTACCGATGGCAGCTTCGATCTGGTCATTCTGTCGCAGACCATCCAGGCGATGCACCATACCGAGCAGATCCTGCTGGAAATGCTGCGTGTGGGGCGCGAGGCCATCGTGACTTTCCCTAACTTCGGTTACTGGCAAAATCGCTGGCAGATTTTCCGTGGACGCATGCCGGTGTCGGAGACCATCCCTTATCAGTGGTACGATACCCCCAATATCCATTGGTGCATGCTGGGCGATTTCGAAGCACTGTGCGCCAAGAACGGCATCCGGCTGCTGGAGCGTGTGGTGATGGATGGCAGTCGACGCGTCGGTTTTCTCCCCAATTTGTTGGGCAGTCTGGCTTTCTATCGCGTAGGCCTCTAGCCCGTTTGCAAGGAAGTTGTATTGAGTTCGCCAGAAATGGAAGCGGTCAGCGTGCGGCGCGAGATTTTCTCGCGCCCCATGTTGACTTGCATTCTCACCGGCTTTGCCTCCGGATTGCCGCTTTATGTATTGATTAGCCTTTTGCCGGCCTGGCTGCGCGGCGCGGGGGTGGACCTCAAGGCGATTGGCCTGTTCGCCCTGATTCAATTGCCGTTTACCTGGAAGTTTCTCTGGTCGCCGTTGCTTGACCGGTTCGTGCCGCCGTTTCTTGGCCGCCGGCGTGGCTGGATGCTGGTCAGTCAGCTCCTGTTGATCGGCGGCATCGGCGCGTTTGGCTTTTTCGACCCGCGGGCCGATCTGTGGACGATAGCGGGGCTCGCCCTGGGCGTGTCGTTCTTTTCTGCGAGCCAGGATATCGTGCTGGATGCTTTCCGGCGTGAAATCCTCAGCGACCGTGAACTGGGGCTTGGCAATACCGTGCACATCAATGCCTATCGGCTCGCGAGCCTTGTGCCGGGGTCGTTGGCGCTGGTGTTGGCCGACCATCTGCCATGGGGCAGCGTGTTTTGGATCACGGCCTTGTTCATGCTGCCAGGCGTCGGCTTGTCGCTGTGGGCCAAGGAGCCGTCTTTGGTGCACGGTATGCCCAAGACGTTGCGCGAAGCCGTTTGGGAGCCCTTCCATGAGTTCGTGCACCGCGGCGGCTGGCGACCGGCCCTGACCATCCTGCTGTTTATCTTCCTGTACAAATTGGGCGACAGTATGGCCACCTCGTTGGCCACGCCGTTTTATCTCGATATGGGGTTCACCAAGTCGCAGATCGGCCTGGTGGCCAAACATGCGGGGCTGTGGCCGAGCGTGATCGGTGGTCTGGCCGGCGGGGTATGGATGTTGAAGATGGGCATCAACCGGGCGTTGTGGGTGTTCGGCCTAGTGCAATGGCTGACGATCCTGGGGTTTGCGCTGTTGGCGTCCGCCGGTCCGTTTCATCATGTGGGCGCGCCCGAGTTGATCAAACTTGCCGGCGTGATCGGGTTCGAAGCGCTCGGCGTGGGGCTTGGCACGGCGGCGTTCGTTGCCTTTATTGCGCGTAGCACCCACCCAGCGTACACCGCTACCCAATTTGCCCTGTTTTCCAGCTTGTCGGCGGTGCCGCGCACGCTGGCCAACGCCGCCACCGGCTATATGGTCGAATCGGCCGGCTGGACGATGTTCTTCCTGTTGTGCTTCGTGCTGGCGGTGCCGGGTTTGCTCATGCTGCCTCGGGTCGCGCCCTGGCGCGAGCGCGGTGAAAACGAAAGCTAGGAGTTGTTGCATGGCGTCGGAAAAGAGGGTGCTGGAAGTTTGCGCCGGATCGCTGATTTCTTGCCTGGCTGCGCAACTTGGCGGCGCGGATCGAGTCGAGCTGTGCGCCAACTTGAACGAGGGCGGCACGACGCCATCCTATGGGGCCCTGGCGGTGGCGCGCGACCGGTTGCACATCGATCTGAATGTCATGATCCGGCCGCGCGGCGGCGATTTTCTCTATGATGAGATCGAACTCGAGGAGATGCGGCGGGATATCGACATCTGTAAGCGTGTCGGCGCCAATGGCATCGTGCTGGGCGTTTTGACCGAGGACGGCGGGGTCGACGTGGCGCAGATGCGGGAGTTCGTCGCTTTGGCTGCGCCGTTGCCGGTGACTTTCCATCGCGCGTTCGATCTGACGCGCGACCCGCTGCAGGCGCTTGAGCAGGTCATCGCCAGCGGTTGCCGCCGGCTATTGAGCTCGGGCCAGGCAGCCAGCGCGTATTTGGGCGGCGAACTATTGCGCGATCTGCATATCGCCGCCGCCGGCCGTCTGGCGGTCATGCCTGGCAGTGGCGTGCGCGCCGACAATATCGGCGCGTTGCTTCGGCTCACGGGGTGTCGCGAATTTCACGCCTCGGCGCGTCTGCCGGTGGCAAGCGCCATGCTTTATCGCCGCGAGGATCTGTCGATGGGCGCGGTCGGCGCCGACGAGTATGCGCGCGAAGAAACCTCGTCGGCGCAAGTGGCCGCGATTTTGCAGGCGATGCGCGACGCCTGACGGTTCAGGCCCGAGCAAAACAAAACACCCCGGCAAATTTGCCGGGGTGTTGTCATTTATTGCGTCGGCGATGTCAGCGTTGGCCGATCTTGCCGGTCACCGGATCCTTGCCGTCCAGCGTGGTCAGGGCGCCGTAGTATTCCGGACGGCGGTCGCGGAAGACGCCCCAGGCGCGGCGCTTGGCGGCCAATGCCGCCAGGTCGAACGATGCGGTCAGGATTTCCTGTTGATCGGCCGAAGCCTCGGCGACCAGTTCGCCTTCCGGGCCGGCAATGAAGGAGCGGCCGTGGAACGTATTGGCCCAATACTTACCGTGCTCCATGCCGATGCGGTTGGACGACACCACCGGCAGCAAGTTGGCGGCGGCGTGGCCGCGCTGCACCATTTGCCAATGATCGGCCGACTGCAGGCTGTTGTCATGCGGCTCGGTGCCGATGGCGCTCGGGTAGAGCAGGATTTCCGCGCCGCCGAGCGCGAAGGAACGGGCGGCTTCGGGGAACCACTGATCCCAGCAGATGCCCAGGCCGATGCGCGCATAGCGGGTCTGCCAAACCGGGAAGCCGGAGTCGCCCGGAGAGAAATAGTATTTTTCGGTGTAACCCGGGCCGTCCGGGATGTGCATTTTGCGATAAACGCCAAGCATGCTGCCGTCGGCGTCGATAACCGCCACCGAGTTGAACTGGGTCTGACCCGCGCGTTCGAAGAAACTTACCGGCAGAACCACGTCGAGTTCACGGGCCAGCGCTTGGAAGCGCGGCAGCCAGCTATGGCCGGTGAGCGGTTGCGCCAGATTGTTGTAGCGCGCCTCCTGATCGATGCAGAAGTACAGGGTCTCAAACAGCTCTTGCAGCAAAATGATTTGAGCCCCTTGACTCGCCGCCTGACGAACCATGGCTTCGGCATTGGCCAAGTTGGTGGAACTGTCGGGCGTGCAGGCCATCTGAGTGGCTGCAACGGTAATTGTGCGCATAGATCGTCTCCGGAAAATGCAAATAATCCCACCTGCACCATGCGGCTGGTGCCAGGCGGGTTGCCATGATGCCTGTTCAATACTGAAAGTACGAAAGTGTTACCTGTCGGCGAGTTTCAGTGCAATGCCCGCCAATCGTTTTCCTTGCGCCAAAGCAAGGATCTTTTCTTCTTCTGTCAATGTCGCGTCGTTTTTTATGCCCGCTACATGGCTTGCGCCATAGGGGGTTCCCCCGCGCAGGGTTTGATTCAGTTCGGCATGCGTGTAGGGCAAACCAACCCACAGCATGCCGTGGTGCATCAACGGTAAAACCATCGACAGCAGCGTGCTTTCCTGCCCGCCATGCATGGAGGCCGAACTGGTGAACACGCATGCCGGCTTTCCGGCCAGTGCGCCGCGCAACCATTCGCCGCTGGTGCCATCGAGAAAATACTTTAATGAGGCGGCCATGTTGCCAAAGCGTGTCGGACTGCCCAATGCAAGACCGATACAGGCCTCCAGGTCCGCCCGTTCCACGTAGGGCGCGCCGCTATCGGGTATATCCGGCGCCACCGCCTCGCAGACCGTGGAGACTTTGGGAACGGTGCGCAGGCGCGCCCGACAACCCTCCACGCTTTCCACGCCGCGTGCGATCTGCTGCGCCAAAGCCCGCGTGGCGCCATACTGGCTGTAATACAAAACCAGAATATCCTGCATGGGTTTTTAAATCATGTAAACGCGAATTTTCTATTATCCCACCACTATGCGCTCTCGCACAGATTCACGGAGACGACTTGTTGCCGGCGTCGATAATATCGTAAGGTGCGCGCATGAAGACCATTTCCGCCAACGCCTCGCATTGGATCAGTTTCGGCCGCTTTCTGTTGCGCCGCATGGCTGAGAACCGCCTGCTGCAGGTGGCCGGCAGCCTCACCTTCACGACCATGCTGGCCCTGGTGCCGCTGCTTACGATCGCGCTGATCGTGATTTCCGCGCTGCCGATGTTCGCCGATTACAGCACGCGCTTTAAAGTCATGCTGCTGACGACGCTGGTGCCGGAGTTCGCCGGCAAGATCATGACGGTGTACATGCGCCAGTTCGCCGACAATGCCGAGAAGCTGACGGCGGTGGGCATTTTAATGTTGGCGGCCACCTCGCTGATGCTGATGGCCACGATCGAACGGACGTTCAACGCCATCTGGGGTGTGGCGCGGGCGCGCCACTGGCTGCAGCAGACGCTGATTTACTGGGGCATGCTGACACTCGGGCCGATGGTGCTGGGTGGCGGCCTCCTGGCATGGCACAACCTGTTCCGCGCCTCGCATCTGAAACACACTGCGCCGGTTTTGGCGGATCTGATTCAATCGGTCGGCGCCATTGGCCTGACCACCATGGCGCTGTCGCTGCTCTTCCGTCTGGTGCCGCACCGCTTCGTGCCGCCACGGCATGCTTATGCCGGTGCGCTTTTGACGGCGCTGTTGCTGGAAGTGGCCAAACTCTGCTTCGGTGTCTACATCGAAAGCGTCGCCTCGTACAAACTGGTGTACGGCGCTTTCGCCAGCATTCCCATCGCGCTGCTATGGGTCTATTGCATGTGGCTGGTCGTGCTGTTCGGCGCGGTGTTCACTTGCGCGCTGTCTTATTGGGAGGGTGCGGCCTGGCGGCGCAGGCTTAACCCGCGCCGTCGTTTACTGGATGCGTTGCAATTGTTGTTGGCATTGCAGCACGCGCATGATCAGGGCTTAGCGTTGGGACCCGCCGAGTTGCGCCGGCAGGTGCCGATCGGTTATGACGAGCTGGGCTGGATTTTGGATCAATTGGCCGTGCGTGGCTGGGTACAGCAGGGCGGGGAGGGTCGCTGGGTGTTGATGAAATCGCTCTCGGCGGTGACGTTGGCGGATCTCGTGCGCTTGTTCGTCTATCCGGAGGGCCGGCGGCGGCGGGACGACGATTTGGCGCAATTGTTCGACAGCCAGATGGACCCTCTGCTGGGGCAGCTCAACGAGACGACTCTGGCGCAATTTGCCGAACGCCTCGACGATAGGCCCTAAGCTAGCCCCAACGGCAATTCGCCTTGATGCACCGGCTTATCGTCGAACTCAGGCGCGCAAACGCGATTGCGGCCCTGTGATTTGGCCTGATATAGCAGCCGGTCGGCATGGCCCAACATGACGTCAAGGCTTTCGTTCGACTGCATGATGGCGACGCCGATGCTGACCTGGAAGCGGATGGTGTGTCCTTCATGCGTCAGCTCGGCCTGAGCCACCTGTTGGCGCAACCGTTCCGCCACTTGCCGCGCTTCCTCTAACTCCGTATCCGGCAGCAGGGCCGCGAACTCTTCGCCGCCCAAGCGTCCAACCACGTCGGAACCACGCAGACAATGGCGACATAGATGACTGAACAGCGTCAGCACGCGGTCGCCTACCGCATGGCCATAGCGATCGTTGATGGCCTTGAAGTGATCCAAGTCCATCATCATGACCGCCGATGGCCGTTGATAACGTCTGGCTTGGTTCAAATGGCGCTCGGCCGACTCGATGAAATGACGGCGATTGAAGAGATGGGTGAGGCCGTCTTGGGTGGCCAACTGGTAGAGCTGTGACTCGTGCAAATTGCGCTGCAGCGTGATGGCGGCGATGTGTGAACAGCGATAGACCAACCGCAGTTCTGAAGGTGAGGGGCTGCGCGGCATGTCGTAATAGATGGCCAGCGTGCCGAGCAACTGGTGGTCCGATGTGAAAATCGGCGTCGACCAGCAGGCGCGCAGCCCGGCATCTGCGGCGTGCTGGCCCAGCGAGTCCCACAACGCGCTTTGCGTCAGGTCGTTGACGATGATGCTGCGTTTCCAGAAGGCGGCGGTACCGCAAGCGGCGACCTCCGGGCCGATAGGCAATTGGGCCAGTTGCTCCGCATAGGAGACCGGCAGCGAGGGCCCGGCCGCGAGCGACAGCGTTTGCCCGCTGCGGTCCAGCGTCATGATGGCGCTCATGCAGTTGGGCAACTGCGATTCGATCATCTGGCAAATGCTGTGCAGAATCTGGTTGACCGGACGGCTGTCGGCGATCATTTCCAGTACGGCGTTTTCTTCCGTCAAGAGTCGGCGGGCCAGGCTGGCCTCGGTCATCTCGCGCGCGATGCACAGGATGGACCCGAATTGCCGGGCATTATCCCGCTCCGGAAACAAGCGGGTTTCGAACACATAGCGTTGGCCGTTCAACTGGAGCGTCAATTCGACCTGCTGCTCGCATTGCAGCGTGCGAACCTTTTCCATCGCTTGTTGCAGCGGCAGCGCCAGCGGAGTCGGCAAGCCGCCATCCTCCGGGGTTTTGCCGAGCAGCCGGTTACGCTGGACGCGATGGTAGCGCATGATGCTGCGATTGATATAAAGACAGCGTAACTGCAGATCGAAGCGGGCGATGATGTCGGAGGAATTTTCGATAATGGCGCGGAAGCCTGCCTCGTCCGCAAAGGCATTGCGGGCGGGAAAATGCTGAGCGTCAGCCTGGTGGTTGACGTTGCGCTGTCGATTCACGCCAGGCTCCGGCAAAAAATGGCTATCGGGATATCATGACACTTTACGAAATGCGCATGTATTACTCTCCGCAGAAAAAAAGATCGTGCGTCGTATTTGTGCAACATTTAAAGTAACGCCATTATTTTGTCGCTCCGTCTTGGCTCCATGGACTATTTTCCGATTTTTTTGAAGCTCAGCACGCGGCCCTGCCTACTGGTCGGCGGCGGCGAGATCGCTTTGCGCAAAGCGCGGCTGCTATTGCAGGCCGGCGCCACGTTGACCGTGCTGGCGCCGACATTGGGAGCCGGTCTGGCGGCGTTGGCGGAGCAAGGCGCGTTGCGTCACGTCGCCGAGCGTTTTGCCCCGCATCATCTGGTTGGCATGCGCTTGGCGGTCGCAGCGACGGGGCTTGCGGATGTCGACCAGCAAGTGGCGGATGCCGCCGAGGCCGCCGGCATTTGGGTCAATGTGGTCGACGATCCTCAGGCGTCTAGCTATATCACCCCATCGATCGTCGACCGTTCACCGTTGGTGATCGCCTTGTCGACTGGCGGCGGCGCGCCGGTGTTGGCGCGTATGCTGCGCGAGCGCTTGGAAAGTCTGATCCCCGCCGGTTGGGGGCGCGTGGCGGATTTCGCGCGGGTCATGCGCGAGCGGGTGGCCGCGCGGATCGCCAATAGCGATGCGCGGCGCGCGTTTTGGGAGTCCGTGTTGGCCGGGCCCATCGTCCAGGATCTGGTGGCCGGTAATCTGGACCGTGCCGAGGCCCTATTGTCGGATCGGCTGGCCGCCTCCGACGGGATTCCTCGCGGCGCTGTCTATTTGGTGGGCGCCGGGCCGGGAAATCCCGATTTGCTGACTTTCCGCGCACTGCATTTGATGCAGCAAGCCGACGTGGTGCTCTACGACAAATTGGTCGCGCCGGCGCTGCTCGATTGGGTACGGCGCGATGCCGAGCGCATTTTCGTCGGCAAGACGCGGGCTAATCATACGTTGCGCCAGGAGGAGATCAACCAATTGATGGTGCGCCTGGCCTCGGAGGGCAAACGGGTGCTGCGGCTCAAGGGGGGCGATCCGTTTATCTTCGGCCGCGGCGGCGAAGAGATCGAAACCTTGGCGCAACACGGCATTCCCTTCGAAGTGGTGCCTGGCATCACCGCCGCCAGCGGCGCCGCCGCC
>Ga0213872_10001442_pt1 | contig 15485 bp, 13 predicted proteins | sample VelepicomBERX_R2_FD_160071 | JGI IMG/M metagenome (GOLD analysis project Ga0213872, IMG submission 160071) | Rhizosphere microbial communities from Vellozia epidendroides in rupestrian grasslands, the National Park of Serra do Cipo, Brazil - RX_R2 | ecosystem: Host-associated > Plants > Roots >...
AGAAGCGGCCGACCACCGGTACTTCCTTGCCCGAAAACAAAGCCGAGGAGCTGTACTCGCGCGCCTCCTTGGTTCCGGTGAAGCTGCCCGCGACGCACACGCCCTTGGTGTGATTGCGGCGCATGCCCTTATGCACCCCGCCCAATTTCTCGAAGGTGTCGACGACTGTGCTGGCGTCCGGAGGATCTTCGGCCTTTGCGGCCAAGGAGAAGCACAGCCCCGACAAAACGGCCAGGGACAGGGTTTTACGAAGGATCATCGACTATCTCCACTGAATGAGGCTACAGAGAGTGTTCGAACGACTTCGCCTCTTTATTACAGGGTATTTATGGCTCCTGCACGATCGGCGGCATTTTACGCGCCGAGGAGGTGCTGCCCAGTGAAGCAATCATGACGCAGGCGATCGCCACCATCTGGCGGACCGTCAGCCCCTCACCCAGCAGAATCAGCCCGCTGACGGAAGCCACCGCCGGCTCCAGGCTCATCAAAATGCCGAAAGTGCGGGTCGGCAGGCGCTTCAAGGCGATCATGTCCATCGAATAGGGAATGGCGCTGGAACAGAAGGCCACGCCGAGCGCGATGCCGAGGGACGACCAGACGAACATGGCGGTGCCGGCATGGATCAGCCCGACCGGTACGGTGATCATCGAGCCGATGGTGATGCCGAGCGAGGTGACCTGGCCGCCCGGCATCAGGCGCGACGCCTTTTGCCCGAAGACGATGTAGAGCGCCCACAGCACACCGGCCCCCAGGGCGAAGGCGACGCCGATCGGATCGGCGGCGACCGGTCCTTCGCCCCAAGGCAGCAGCATGGCCAGTCCGGCGATCGCCAGCGCCAGCCAGAAGAAATCCGACATGTGGCGCGAATGGATCAGCGCCAGAGCGAAGGGACCGGTGAATTCGATGGCCACCGCCAGGCCCAGCGGCAAGGTTTTCAGCGAAGTATAGAACAGCAGATTCATCAAGCCGAGACTGACGCCATAAGGCAGCAGCAGACGGACCTGCGGCCAGCTCAGCGCACCGGCGCGCCAAGGCCGCCAGAAAGCCAGCAGCATGATCGCCCCGTAGCCGTTCCTGAGCGCCGTCGAACCTTCCGGCCCGATGGCGGCGAACAGGCTTTTGGCCAGCGCGGCCCCGCTGGTGACCGAAACCATCGAGAACAGCACCGCCGCCACCGCGATCAGCAATTGCCGCGGCGTCGGGTGGTGATCGGCATGCGAAGACAAGATGGAACCCCTAACCCGCCCTTGACCGGACATCGGCCTTGGGACATTCTCCGCCCCGTGCTGGTTCCCCGGTTCGCACCGGGGAGGCAAGAGGGAACGCGGCGAGACCATCGGTCACATCCGCGGCTGCCCCCGCAACTGTAAGCGGCGAGCCCGCGTCCGACAAGGCCACTGGGAAACCGGGAAGGCCGGACGCAAAAGGGCGATGACCCGCAAGCCAGGAGACCTGCCAGCACAGTCACCCAACCAGCGGACGGAGGGTCCGAATGGTGCGGCTTCGCAGCGGTGACGCCATTGGCCCATCGTTTGTGAAGGATCGCAAAGTGACGAAAAGACAGTCCGATTTGGTGATTGCCGGTTTGGTGACGGCTCTGGCGGCTCTGCCCGCCACGGCCGACGAGGCCGACGCGCCCCTCGAGCAGGTGCAGGTGACGTCCAGCCGGCTGGGCGACGGGCTGGCCGGCGCGCCGGTCTCGGTGATCACCGCCGAGGAAATCGCCCGCGACCCCGCCGCCGACCTCCCCTCCATCCTGTCGCGGCAGGCCGGCGTACAATTGTTCAGCCTGTTCGGCGGCATCGACGGCGCCCAGGCCGCGATCGGCCTGCGGGGCTTCGGCGCCACCGCCACCTCGAATACGCTGGCACTGGTCAATGGACGGCGCATCAACGACCCCGACCAGTCGAACATCGATTTCGCCGCCATTCCGCAATCCGCGATCGAGCGCATCGAGATCGTGCGCGGCAATGCCGCCGCCGTACTTTATGGCGACGGCGCGGTGGGCGGCGTGATCAATATCGTCACCAAGAATGGCGGCAACGCGCCGACCGGCACCACGCTGGGCGGCTCGATCGGTTCCTATCAGTATCGCGAGGCCGATCTTTCGACCAATCAGCGCTTCGGCGAGACCTCGGTCTCCTTTTTCGGCACCGAGCTGGTCTCGAACGGCTATCGCGACGACAATGCGATCCGCGAGCGCAATTTCGACGCGGAAATACGCCATCCGCTGGGAGATGGCGAGATCTACCTCAATGTGCGCGGCGACGATCAATATCTCGGCCTGCCGGGCGCCATTCCCCTGTCGGGCTGGAAGGCCTCGCCGAAAACCGACTCGACCCCAGGCGATTACGGCGACCTGCAGGCCCTCAACCTCACTCTGGGCGGGACGCAGCGTCTGGCCGACGGGATCGAGCTGGTGATCGATGCCGGCCTGCGCGAAAAGCAACTGCCCACCCAATACGGCTTCTTCGGCGATTTCTACAAAATCGACCTGACCACCCTCTCTCTGACCCCGCGCCTGCAGATCGATCTGCCGCTGTTCGGGCTGCAGCAGAAGATCACGGCGGGCTTCGATCTCTATCAGAGCTTCTACCGTACCGCCTATTCCGCGGCGAGCGGGATCGCCGGCTATGACACCCACCGTCTCAACCAGCGCACGGCGGCGGTCTATGCCGAAGACGCGATGGCGCTAACCCCCTCTGCCACTTTGTCGGCGGGCCTGCGCCTGCAGCGCGCCGACATCGCCGCGCGGGAGACGGTCAACGCGGACGCGCCGGGTTACAGCCCTTTTACCGTTCCCGGCACGCCGCTCAATCAGGTGGACGATGAATATGCCGCCAATCTGGGCGCCGAGCAGCGCTTGGATCAGCATGTCTCGCTGTTCGCCGGCCTGTCGCACGCCATGCGCCTGCCCAATCTCGACGACCGCAATTATGTGATCGCCTATCCCACCAATTTCCTGCTGAAAACCCAGACCTCGTGGGAGGCCGATGCCGGCGCTTCGTTCACCTGGGAGCATTTCGGCGGGCAGATCAGCCTGTTCGGCATGATTCTGCACAATGAGATCGACTATGACCCGGGCGCCAATTTCGGTCTGGGCGCCAACGTCAATCTCGATCCGACCCGCCGCTACGGCACCGAGGGCGAACTGCATTGGGCCGTCACCGAGTCGGTCCGCCTGCATGGCAGCCTGACCTTGACCAAGGCCGAATTCCGCCAAGGCCCCTACAAGGGTCGCGAAGTGCCGGAAGTGGCCCTGGTGACGGGCGACGCCGGAGCTGTCTGGGATATCTGGCAGGACTACCTGTCCCTGGCGGGCGACGTGCGCGAGACCGGCCCGCGCGCGCTCGGCGACGATTATGCCGGTCAATATGCCGCCTCGCGCTCGATCACCACGGTCGACGCCAAACTTTACGGCAAGATCGATCAGGTGGGCTGGTCGATCGCGGCGCAGAATCTGCTCGGGACCAAGACCTACGATCTCGGCTTCGCCAGCTCCTATGGCGGCGTGTCGGTCTATTCCCTGCCCGGCCGCAACGTTATCGGCCACCTGTCGGTGAGCTTCTGATGAGAACAGCCGCGGCCCTGCTGATCTTTCTGGCGGCGGCCGCGGCGCAGGCTGGCGCCCCGAAACGCATCGTCTCGGCCAATCTGTGCGCAGACCGGCTTATCCTCGACCTCGCCGATCACGAAAACATCGTCTCGGTCAGCAAATATGCGACCGATCCCACGCTTTCGACGGTGATCGACAAGGTGGGAGGGCTGCCTCTCAACGGCGCCGACGCCGAGGAAATTGCGGCGATGCATCCCGATCTGGTGGTGTTCGGGCAATATACGCAGAAGGCTGCGTCCGATACGCTGAAGGCGCTCGGCTATCCGGTTTATATGCTGCCCCATCCGCACGACCTCGAAGGAATGCGCAAGGTGATCCGCGACCTTTCCGCCCGTCTTGGCATTCCCGAGCGCGGCGAGGCGATGATAGAAGGCATCGATTCCGACTTGGCGGCGCTGAAACCGCACGCGCCGGCGCGCGCCGCCTTCTACGCCGCCGGCGGCTGGACCTCCGGCAAGCCTTCGATGGCCGACGATCTTCTGACCCGCCTCGGGGCCACCAATGTCGCTGCTGCCGCCGGAATCGGCTATTCCGGCACCCTGCCGCTGGAGCAGCTGATCGCCGCCGGCCCGCAATTGATCGTGGTCGAGACCATGGGCGAACAGGAACCCAGATCGCTGGCCAACGCCCTGCTCGACCATCCCGCGCTGGCGGCGCGCGGCATCAGACGGTTGCAAATGCCCATGAAATATTGGGATTGCGCCGACGGCGCGATCGTCAAGGCCGCCCGCCTGATCGACGGAGCCCTGCCATGAGGCGCCCCTTTGTGGCCGAGGCGGCGATGGCGTTGCTCCTGATCGCCCTCACCCTGCTCTCGACCGCCGTCGGCGCCAGCCATTTGTCGCCCTTGAAGCTGTTCTCTGCAGATCACGCCCTCGCTTCGCTGGCGGGCCAAGTCGTCTTCGACATCCGCCTGCCGCGCACGGTGTTGGCCATCCTGGCCGGCGCCTCGCTCGGCCTGTCCGGCGCCGTCCTGCAGGGACTGCTGCGTAATCCGCTGGCCGATCCCGGCGTGATGGGCGTTTCCGCCACCGCTTCGCTGGGGTCGGTGCTGGCCTTTTATTACGGTCTGCAGTCGGTAACGGCGGGCGGCATCGCCGGCAGCTTCTTCGCGGTGCTGGTGCTGGTGGTGCTGGCGGGCCGCCAGGCGGGCAATATGACCCTGCTGCTGGCCGGCGTGGCGCTGGCCAATTTCGCCGTGGCGCTGACCACGCTGGCGCTGAATTTCGCTCCCAGCCCGCTGGCGGCTTACGAAATCATGTTCTGGCTGCTGGGCTCGGTGGCCGACCGTTCCTGGCATCACGTCCTGACTGCCCTGCCGCTGATCCTGGCCGGCTGGGTGGTACTGGGCTCTACCGCCAAAGGCCTCGACGCGCTGGCGCTGGGCGAAGAGGTGGCGCATTCGCTGGGTATCAACTTGGCGCGCCTGCGCTGGAGCGCGGTGGCCGGCACGGCGCTGGCGGTCGGCGCGGCGGTGGCGGTGACCGGTTCGATCGGCTTCGTCGGGTTGGTGGTACCGCATCTGATGCGCCCCCTGGTCGGGCACCGTTCCGCAAGGCTGCTGCCGGCTTCGGCCCTGGCCGGAGCGATTTTGCTGTTGGCTGCCGATATCGTCATCAGGCTACTATCATTGACGGCGGAACTGAAACTGGGCGTGGCGACCGCTTTGCTGGGGGCGCCCTTCTTCCTGGCCAAGGTCCTGAGAATGAGGGAAGGATGAACCGTCTCGAATGGCGCGGTGTCGGCCTGACGCGGCAGGGCCGGCCTATTCTCGAAAGCGTGTCCCTGTCGGTGGCGGCCGGCGAGATGGTCGGGCTGGTCGGCCCCAATGGCGCCGGCAAGACCGCTCTTTTGCGCCTCGCCGTCGGGTTCGAGCATCCAGAACAAGGCGAAGTCCTGCTGGACGGCCAGACGATCCGCAGCTTGCAGGCTTCCGACCGGGCCCGCCGCCTGGCCTATCTGCCGCAGCTGCACGAGGCCGCCTGGCCGATCACCGCCAGGGAAGCTGTTTCCCTGGGCCGGCTGCCGCATGGGGACCAGAAGCCGGAAGCCGTCGAGCGGGCTTTGGACGCGGTCGGGATGAGCCATCTGGCGGAACGCCCACTGACCCGTCTGTCGGGCGGCGAACGCGCGCTGGTATTATTGGCCCGTTCGCTCGCGGTCGAAGCCGGCACTCTGCTGTTCGACGAACCGACCGCCAATCTCGACCCCGCCCATCAGCTGCGCGTCATGGAAGTGCTGCGCTCGCGCGCCGATCGCGGCGATGCGGTGGTGGTGGTGATGCATGATCTCAGCCTCGCCACGCGAAGCTGCGACCGCCTCGCCGTGATGCATCGGGGCAAGCTGGCCGCCGACGGCGCACCGGCCGCCATTCTCGACGATCCCCTGCTGCGCCAGGTGTTCAGCATCACCGTCGAGCGCGGCCAGATGGAAGGAAGGCCCTTCCTGGTCCCGTCGCGCTGGGTCGCCTGATGCCGCGCCTCACCCTGTCGGCTCCCTGGCTGGAGATGGATCTCGGCTATCGCCATCAAGTGGCGGGCTGGCCGATCGTCGGGCCGGCCTGGGGCACCGCCTCGGCCATCGCCTGGCTGCAGGTCCAGGACGCCGACCTGCCGGCAGATGTGCCGCCCGAAGCCTATTTCGAAAGCCGCGCCAAGGCGGACAAGGTCGCGGCGGAAATCGGCCTGATGACCGCCGCCGACGTCTCCGCCTATGCTTGCGAACGGGCCGGCAAAGCGGCGATGGAGGTGACCGCGGTGGTGACCGCCGGCCTCACCAATGGCGAAAGCGTCCAGCCCTGCGCGGTCCCGCCGGCCACCGGGAACTGGCATGCCGGCACCGTCAACACGGCACTTCACACGACGGTGCCGCTGACCCAGGCCGCCATGTTCGAGGCCATCTCGATCGTCGCCCAAGCCCGAACGGCCGCCATTCTCGATCTCGGCATCTCGCTGATCGACGGCCGCAAGCTGACCGGCACCGGCACCGACTGCATCGTCATCGCCGCCCCTGCCGGCCCGCATGCGCTGAAACATTGCGGGCTGCATACGGTTTTGGGCCGGCTGATCGGCGAGACCACCTATAGCGCGACGCGACGAGCCATCGTTCCGCGCGGATAAATGGCGGGGCCTACGGCGTACGGGGGTGAGGTGAGGCTCAGCCAGCCTTGATTGAGCGCCCAGCCCGCCGGGGGAAGCCAGGCCAATCTCGTGAACCTGATTGTAAACAGGCAATAAACAAGCGCTCGACCGGGGTTTTTCCCTGGGCTAGTCTCCCCCGATGTCAGATCCCCGTTTCGACCATTTCATCGACTATATGCTGCTGAGTCCGGACGAATTGCTTCTGGCGCGCAAAGCCGCCCAGAATGTTGCCCGCGTCCTGCGCGAAGCGCTGCAGCCGGAGGTGGATGAGCGGGCCGATCATCTGGTGATCGGCAGCGTCGGCAAGCGCACGGCGATCCGGCCGCTGGCCTCGGTCGATCTGGTCTATCTCTTGCGCGACCAACGGCTGGTTTCCGACGGGCTGGGCCGAATAGAGCGCATCATACGCCAAGGCATGCCGGGAACGCTGCCTCACCCGACCGCCCATGGCCTCGCCATACCGCTGGAGGATTTCACCGTAATGGCGCTGATCGCCAAGGAGCGGCCCGGGGGGTTCGCCTTCTGGTCGGAGAAAGGCTTCGTCGACAGCCATCCCGCCGCCGAAATCACCGCGCTCCGCCTGTCGGACAGCCTGACCGGCGGGCGCACGACGCGGCTGTTGATCCTGCTCAAGGCCTGGGCCGCCGCCGACACCGTGCCCCTGCCCTCCTTCGCCCTGGAAATCCTCGCCCGCGAATTCATGAGCGACCATGGCGGCGAAGATTGGCCGGACATGCTCAGCGACTTCTTCGCCTGGATCCGCCAAAATGAGATCGATATCGTCGCCCGCCCCGGCAGCGACGCGCCCCTGCATCTCGGCGACCGCGCCTGGTGCAAACATGCCGAAGCGGCTTATTGGCGCTGCGTGCTGGCCAAGCGCCTTGCCCATGAAGGCGACGCGCTGGCAGAATTGCGGGAATGGCAAAAACTTCTCGGGCCGGCTTTCGGCCATGGAGAGGAATAAAGGAACCGAAATGACCACAATCGCGAAAAAGCTCGCCGAGCTGTCGATCACCCTCCCCGACGCCGCGGCGCCGGCGGCCAATTACGTGCCCTTCGTCCAAAGCGGCAACATGCTCTACATTTCCGGCCAGCTTCCCTTCGACAAGGGGCAGCTGATCCATAAGGGCCGCCTCGGCGACAATGTCAGCATTGAGGACGGCTACAAGGCGGCGCGCCAATGCGCCATCAACATCATCGCCCAGATCAAGGCGGCCGGCGGGCTCGAGAAGGTGCGCCGGATCGTTCGCCTGGGCGGCTTCGTCAACTCCACCGCCGATTTCACCGATCAGCCGAAAGTGGTGAATGGCGCGTCGGACCTGTTCGTCGAAGTCTTCGGCGACGCCGGCCGCCACGCCCGCGCCGCCGTCGGCGTGCCATCCCTGCCCCTGGGTGTGGCGGTGGAGGTGGATGCGGTGGTCGAGCTGGCGGATTGACCACCGCCGTCACCCCCGCGCGGGCGAGGGTCCAGGTGTCGCCGCGCAAGCTCTCGATTGATCCCCTGGATCCCCGCCTTCGCGGGGATGACGGAGGAAATCAAGGCGCCAGAGGCTTGAACCGCTTTGGCACCAGCACCGTGTTCTGCGGCAGGCCGACCGTATCTTCGTAGGAGAAGTCGAGGCTGTAATGCAGTCCTCGGCTCTCCTTGCGGGACAGGGCCGAACGGATGATCAGCTTGGCCACCATGGCGAGATTACGTAGTTCCAAGAGATCGCCGGTGACCCGGAAACTGCCGTAATAATCGTCGATCTCGGACAGCAGAAGCTCGATGCGGTGCTGGGCGCGTTCCAAGCGCTTGGTGGTGCGGACGATGCCGACATAGTCCCACATGAAGCGGCGCAGCTCGTCCCAATTGTGCGACACCACCACCTCCTCGTCGGAATTGGTGACCAGGGTCTCGTCCCAGGCTGGCACTGGCGGCGGGGTTGGCAAATCGGGGAGCTGTTTCAATATGTCGTCGGCCGCCGCCGCGCCGTAGACCAGGCATTCCAGCAGCGAGTTGCTGGCCATACGGTTGGCGCCGTGCAGGCCGGTGAAGGCCACCTCCCCCACCGCGTAAAGACCGGGCACGTCGGTGCGGCCCTTGCGATCGGTCATGACGCCGCCGCAGGTGTAATGCGTCGCCGGCACCACCGGAATCGGCTGCTTGCGCATATCGATGCCGAATTTCAGGCAGGTGGCGAGGATGGTGGGGAAGTGTTCCTCGATGAAGGCGGCCGGCTGGTGGGTGATGTCGAGATAGACGCAATCGATGCCGAGGCGCTTCATCTCATGGTCGATGGCGCGCGCCACCACGTCGCGCGGAGCCAGCTCGCCGCGCGGATCGAAGCGCGGCATGAAGCGCTCGCCATTGGGCAGCAGCAGCCGCCCGCCCTCGCCGCGCACCGCTTCGGTAATCAGGAAATTCTTGGCGTCCGGGTGATAGAGGCAGGTCGGGTGGAACTGCATGAACTCCATGTTCGCCACCCGGCAGCCGGCGCGCCACGCCATGGCGATGCCGTCGCCGGTGCAGCCGTCGGGATTGGTCGAATAGAGATAGACGCGGCCCGCCCCGCCGCTGGCGATGACGACCGACTTGGCGCGGAACAGACTGATGGCGCCGCTTTTGCGGTCCAGCGCGTAAGCGCCGACGCAGCGGCCCAAAGTGCCGTCAGCCGCCTTCTCGCGCACCAGATCGACCACCAGGCAATGCTCGAACACCTCGATATTGGGGTGGTTGCGCGCATGCTCCTCGAGCGTGGTCTCGACGGCGCGCCCGGTGGCGTCGGCGGCATGGATGATGCGGCGGTGGCTGTGCCCGCCTTCGCGGGTCAGGTGATATTCGTCGGGCGAGGTGCCATCGCGGGTGAAATCGACGCCGTAATCGATCAGCCGGGTGATGGCGTCCTTGGCGTTCTCGACCACGAAGCGCACCACGCCCGGATCGCAAAGCCCCGCCCCCGCCACCAGCGTGTCGGCGACATGGGACTCCACCGAATCGGTGGCGTCCAGAACGGCGGCGATGCCGCCTTGCGCGTACAATGTGCTGGAATCGGTCAGACTGCCCTTGGAGAGCAACGCGATCTTCGCATGTGGCGCCAGCTGCAAGGACACGGTGAGGCCGGCCGCGCCGCTGCCGATCACCAGCACGTCATGGACGGGCATCTCGTTCATATATGCGTTTCCTTGGGGGGCGTTTCCCAATCGAGGCCGATATCGACCGCCGGCGCCGATTGGGTCAGCCGTCCGACCGAGATGAAATCGACGCCGGTGGCGGCGATCTCGGCGATGGTTTCCAGGGTCACGCCGCCCGAGGCTTCGGTCTTGGCGCGGCCGCCGATCAGTGCCACGGCTTCGCGCAGCTTGGTCGGGGTCATATTGTCGAGAAGAATAATGTCCGCCCCCGCCTCGACCGCATCCCTGACCTGTTCGATCAGGTCGCATTCGACCTCGACCGGCAGATCGGTGACGGCTTTGGCCCGGCGCACCGCGTCGGCCACCGAGCCGCACACGGCGATGTGATTGTCCTTGATCAGGACCCCGTCATAGAGGCCCATGCGGTGATTTTTCGCGCCACCCATCCTGGCGGCGTATTTGCCCAATTGACGCAGGCCGGGAATGGTCTTGCGGGTGTCGAGCAGCACGGCGCGGCTCTCGGCGATGGTGTCGGCATAGCGGCGCGTCAAGGTGGCGATACCCGACAGATGCTGCAAAAGATTGAGGGCGGTGCGCTCGGCGGTCAGCAGGCCGATGGCCGGCCCGTCGAGCAGCGCGAGAACGGCGCCGGCCTCGACCTTGTCGCCATCCTCGGCCTTCAGCGTCACCACGGCCTCGGGCACGACTCGGCGGACGATCTCCGGCACGAAGGCGAGGCCGGCGACCACCATCGGTTCTCTCGCCGCCATTACGCCATGGAAATGCAGATCGGGCGGGATCACCGCCCGGCTGGTGACGTCGCCGCTGCCGATATCCTCGGCCAGCGCGTCCTCGATCACGCGATCGATGGCGGCCTGCAACTCAGGCGCCGGCGAGGGAATGGACATTGACCGATTTCGACATATCGAGCATGCGTTGCAGCGGCTTGAGCGCCGCCTTGCGCAGTTCTTCCGGCATCTCCAGCGCTGGCGTCATATCCCGCAGGCAGAGATAGAGCTTCTCCATCGTGTTCTTGGCCATGAAGGGGCAGCGGGCGCAATCGCAGGTGCCGTCGGCACCAGGGGCGGCGATGAAAGTCTTGTGCGGCGCGTCCTTCTGCATCTGATGGATGATGCCGGGTTCGGTGGCGACGATGAATTCCTGCCCCGAATCCTGGGTCACATAGTCGAGGATCGAGCGGGTCGAGCCGACATGATCGGCGTGGCGCAAGAGAACGCCCGGGCATTCCGGATGAGCCGCGACTTTGGCGTTGGGATGGCGGGTCTTGAGCTTGATCAGCTCGCGCTCGGAGAATTGCTCATGGACGATGCAGCTGCCCTGCCACAGCGCCATGTCGCGGCCGGTCTTGCCGGCCAGATAGGCGCCTAAATGCCGGTCGGGAGCGAAGATGATCTTCTGGTCGGGCGGCAGCTGCGACAGGATCGTCTCGGCGTTCGACGAGGTGACGATGATGTCGGACTGCGCCTTCACCTCAGCCGAGCAATTGATGTAGGTGACGGCGATATGGTCCGGCCGTTCGGCGCGAAATTTGCGGAACTCCTCGGGCGGGCAGCTATCCTCGAGCGAACAGCCGGCTTCCATGTCGGGCAGCAGCACGGTCTTCTCGGGGCTGACGATCTTCGCGACCTCACCCATGAAGCGCACGCCGCAAAAGACGATGACATCGGCGTCGGTCGCCGCCGCCTTGCGCGACAGGTCCAGCGAATCGCCGACAAAGTCCGCCAGATCCTGGATTTCGCCGTCCTGGTAATAATGCGCCAGGATCACCGCGTTGCGCTCTTTCTTGAGGCGCTCGATCTCCGCCGGCAGATCAACAAACGGATCGAGTTTCGCCTGAACCATAGTCAAGGAATGTCTCCCATTGTGGGGCTCTCTTAAGCCCGAGCGGCGCCTTAGCCCTGCCGAAGCGGCGCGCAGGCGTCGTATCAATACTCGTCATGCCTGCGATCTCATTGGATCGCGGACATGACTAGTGCCGCAAACCCTGTGGCAATGCAATGCCTGCGATATGGGCAGCGGATCGGATGGGATCAATGAGTGTTTTGTCGGAAGATACCAGGAGAAACCATGTCGTTCAGGGACGGGCTCCCCCTGCTCAGATTGAATGCCGCGCCGAGAACCGGCCTGATTCCCCATTTCAGAATGGGCCAGAGCATCCCCAAACTGATCCATCAAACCTTTGGAAACCGCGATTTACCGCCCGAGATCGCGCGCAACATCGCCCGGCTGCGCCTGCTGAACCCCGGCTGGACCCACTATTTCTATGACGAGGATGACTGCATCGCCTTCATCCATAATGAATATGGCCCGGAGGTGCTGGATTATTACGTGCGCATCAACAGGGAGTATGGCGCGGCGCGGGCCGATCTGTTCCGCTATCTGCTGATGTACCGGCTGGGCGGCGTCTATCTCGATCTGAAAAGCAGCGCCTCGCGCCCGTTCGACGAGATTCTGGAACCCGGCGACCGCTATCTGTTGTCGCATTGGCACAATGATGGCGGCGCGACCTTCGCCGGCTGGGGAAAGCATGACGAGCTGCAAGACATGCCGGACGGCGAGTACCAGCAATGGTTCATCATCTGCGCGCCCGGCCATCCCTTCCTGCGGGCGGTAATCGAAAATGTTCTCGGCAATATCGACCATTACATTCCCGGCCTGCACCGCACCGGTGCGCATGCGGTCTGGCGCGTCACCGGCCCGATCGCCTATACGCTGGCCATCAAGCCGCTCCTGCCGACGGCGCCGCACCGGATCGTCGACGCCGAAGGCGAACTCGGGCTGATCTATAATATTTTCAACAAGCTGGGCCCGCAGGGGCACAAGCAGGTGTTCAAGGCGCATTACGCCGAATTGAAGAGTTCGATGATCGAGGTGGGGCCGGTGAAGAACGCGATCTTCTCGGCCTATAAGGCGATCGCGAAATTCTACAAGGCGCTGGTGCGCGGGTGATCAACCCACCGGATTTTCCTTATTTTTCAAGAGTTGGGCTACTCGCTCTTTCCGCCCAACTATACTAGGGTATCGTCAGATCCTTCCCTTCGGAGTGGGCGGATGGGCCTCGATGAGCTGATCGATCGTGTTTATGAGGCGGCCGCTTTTCCCGATTTGTGGCCTTCGGCACTGAATGGGTTGGCCGAGCTGGGCGATTCGGTCGGCAGCGTGGCGATCCTCCGCAGCGGCGATCAATGGACTGGATGGAAGGCCTCGGCGGTGTTCGAGGGGCCCTTCCAGGACTATCTGCAGACCGACATCAACCAGCGCTCGCTGACGACGCGCCGACTGATCGAAAGAGACTGGGCGGGATTCACCGCCATTACCGACATATTCACACCGGAGGAATGGGAGCTCGATCCGCTTCGCGCCGAATTCTGTCTGGTGCATGGCTGGGATCAGGCGACCGCCACGGCGATCCCGCTGCCCACCGGCGATATGCTTGTATTTCATGTGCAGCGAGCGCTCGGGGCGCGGAATTTTGACCAGGAGGACCATCGAAAGCTCGATCTCCTCCGTCCTCATCTTGCGCGGGCCGGCGTTCTGGCGGCCCGTTGGCGTCTAGAAAGGATGCGCGTCGCCACCGAGGCCTTGGCGCTGGTGGGGTTGGCGGCCTTGGTCGTCGATTACGATGGAAGAGTGTTGGCCGCAAACGAACTCATCCAGGGAGAAAAGAGCTACATAAACTGGCTCCCCGGAAACCGGATCGCTTTCTTCCAGGCGCAGGCCAACTCTCTGTTTCGCGATTCTCTGCACTGGCGCAAGCAAGGGGCTGATCGGGCCGCCAAATCCTTCGCCGTCAGGGCGCGCAACGGGGAAAATCCGGCCGTCGTCCACGTCATTCCCATCAGTGGCCAATCCCGGGATCTGTTCGATGGAGCCGGCGCGCTGATCTTGCTGACACCCCTGAACACATCGCCACAACCCGCCGCCGACCTGATCCGCACCCTGTTCGACTTAACGCCGGCGGAAGCTCAGACGGCGCGGTCCCTGCTTCTGGGCGGCACCATCGACAGCATCGCCAATAGCCGCGGAATCGGCCGCGAAACGATCCGGAGCCAGCTGAAATCGGTATTGGCGAAGACAGGCGTCAAACGCCAAGCGGAACTGACTACGCTTCTTGCCGGGATCCCTGTCTGGCCGCAGGCTGAAGACTAAGCGTCTCCCCCGTTCGGGTGATGCGCAAGCGGCTGCCCCGGCCTAACCTCCCGGACGCGTGGATATGCGGTCCGGGGGGAATTGCGTGACGACGACCAACAACATGTCTCCTACCTTGTCGCTCGCCGGCACTTGGCAGCCGGTGTCAAACCAATATTTCACCAGCACCTATCAGGGACAGCTGGCCAATACATACGATGCGCAGATCGCGCTCGGCGCCGCGGGGCTTAACGGGTTGGTGCTGGCCGGCTGGGCGGAGGATCCCGGATCGACAACACTGATCCCGGTCAATGCGGCGATCTTGGAGCAGCAGTCCGATGGCACGATGACCCTTGCCACCTCGAAATATATTTCCGACACCCAGACTAACGGCGTCGGACGGTTGCTCGTGACCGATCTCAATGGCGACGGCAAGCCCGATATCGTGATGCTGGCTTATAACGAGACGCCGGTCATCGCGGAAAACTCCACGGTCCTCATGTCCAATGCAGACGGAACGTACAGCAATGTGACGATCAATGATCCAGGCCGCCTTGCGGGAGGAGCCATCGCCAGCATCAACGGCGTTCTCACGATCTTCGGCGTCGGCGACACCATTCCGACCTATACGTGGAATGGCAGCGCCTTCACCGTCAGCCATAGTCTTCAACCCGGCTATGCAACCCAGCCCAATGTCAATGGAGAGGACATGGTGGTCGCCGATTTTAACGGCGACGGGCAGCTGGAAGTCGTCTATGGCAACTCGACCTACGGACCCGGGTACCAGTATTCATCGAGTAATACAGCCGACATTCTGCTCTATCACCTCCAGAATGGCGGCCCAACCGGGTCCCCGGTCTATCTGACGCCCTATTTCAACGGCAAGGCGCTCTATGCCGGCTATACCAGTTCGGTCGGCGGGTCGAACCCGACCGAGACCTATCAAATGTGGGTCGATGATTTCAATCATGACGGAAAGCCGGACATTCTGACCGCCGCCGATATCTGGAATGCTAACACCGGCGGCACCAAATTCACCATGCTCCAGATGTTCCAGAACAATGGAAATCTCAGCTTCACCGACAAGTCAGACACGCTGAACCCCGACTATAACAAGCGCGCCGAACTGACCGATTTTTCGATGCAGCTTATCGATATCGATCACAGCGGCATCAAGACCTATATGGGATCGGTTCAGAGCTACAGCACCGACCTCTCGTTCCAGAACAATTTCGTCATGGTCAATGACGGCACCGGCCATCTCTATTACGCCCTTCACGACGAATTCCAGAGCTGGGGCCAGCAGGCGAACGCCTATGTCAAATCTTTGGCGCCGGGAAATGAGACCGGCGCGGGCGTTCCAAAATTCGTCGCCTATGTCGACGCCAAGGGGCTGCTGAATTTCGAAGCGATGGTCATTTATGGCGACTACAACTCCGCCAATCGCGGCACCAACGCCTATGGGG
>Ga0213872_10001443_pt1 | contig 15483 bp, 11 predicted proteins | sample VelepicomBERX_R2_FD_160071 | JGI IMG/M metagenome (GOLD analysis project Ga0213872, IMG submission 160071) | Rhizosphere microbial communities from Vellozia epidendroides in rupestrian grasslands, the National Park of Serra do Cipo, Brazil - RX_R2 | ecosystem: Host-associated > Plants > Roots >...
AGGCAAGACCATGGGCGATATGCGGCCCGATGGGCGGTAGTAGAGCGCTGGATCCATCCTGCGCCTCGCTTTCTGGCAGCAGAGTCTGCTACTGCAGGCCAAACGTGATATAGGAGCGCTCACCGTTCACGCCGGTCGCCGAGATGCCGAGGTCGACTTGCATGACGGGCAGGCCGTTGCAAGTCTTCGGGATCGTGATGGTCACGCTGGTAGCGCCATTGCCTGTCGGTACGTCGTTATCACACTCCAGGGTGCTGGACAGCAGCTGACTCCCCGTATAGGTCTGAGCGTTGAAGTCAACGGCTGCGACGGCAAACGTCGTGGGCAAGGTCCAGGTCACGGTAGTCGGGCTGCCTAGATTCAGCACGGACAGATTGTCGGACGTCGGGTTGGTGAGCGACATCAGTTCTGTCGTGAATACATTCGTATAAAGCGTCGTCGTCGAGGATTTGCCATTGGCTTGCATGACCGTAAAGGTAAATGCCGTTCCTGCGGGAATCAGCTGCGACAGGACGCCGCTATTCCAGACGAAATGGTCATACTTGCCGGAGGCTCTGACGACTGTCGGTGACGGCGCCAAGGTCTGGTTAGTGGCGACGCCACCGCCTGTGACGGTCACGCTGGATACCGTACCGGCGGGCGCTTGGACGTCCAGATTGATATCCGGACCATTGCTGGCTCCGGCCAGTATGCCGCCGTTCACCCTGGCTTCTGCTTGTAGCGAGAAATGCGCAGGACGACCGTTCCCCGATAGCAGCCATTGCCCATTTATCTGATGAAAATGGAATTCCAGCGCTGGCTGTGCCTGCGACTGGCCATTGGCCGTTTGCGTCGCGGTGACCTCGACGTCGGCGATGTTGTTGACCGTATCGAGCGATATGATCTGATTGATGGAAAGATTGAGCGTGCTGCCCCCCAAGTCGCTCGCAACGTCGGTTGCGAATTGGTTTGCGTTTTCACCGTCGTTGAGCAGATTCGGATCGAGATAGGGGAGCAGATCGTTTGCCGACAGTGCACTACCGCGACTGCTGACGGTCGATGCCATATTGCTCAGCGTTGCGTTGATGCCGGTCACGGCCGTTTGCGCCGCACTCCCTGAGGGAATGACGCTGGTGGTGAGGCTGGTGCTGGTGCCGCCGCTGCCGGTCGTGGTCGTCGCAATCGATACTGAACTTGTCGCCGACGAAAAGCTGATGGTTGAGGATTGCGAAATCCCATTGCCACTGACTGTGAGCACACCCGTTCCCGTATTGATCTTGGTTTCGCTCAATACTTGATCTTCACCGCTGCCATTGGCGACAAAGGGCGTCGACACGAAGGAAAAGCCGTTACTACCAACTTGGCTCTGGTTCAGCCAGAGCTGCATCACAGGCTGCAAGGCAGCTTGGATGGTCGCGACGTTGGCGGGCGACGGGGCGGGGTTCGATACGGGGTTGGCATAGGCCGTGTCGGCAGCGCTACCTTGTACGCCGTACCAGGTGCGCACCATCAAGTCGGTGAGCGGCGTGACATTCATCGTCGTGTAGGCGTTCGTATCGGCGCTGACGCTGTACACGCCGCTGCCGCTGGCGGGAACAGCCTGTACGAGGTACGGTGAGGTCATGCCGCTGGTGTCGATCAGGTAGCTGCCGTCCGCGACCGTCGTTCCCTTCCTGCCTGCGCCCTTGGCGTCCTTGATTGTTACCGTTGCGCCGACCAGGGGTTTGCCGGTCGCTACCGTGCCGTTCGCGCTCGCCGTGATGCCATTGGCAGCCATGGCTTCATTGGCGTAGGTGCTGAAGGGCCCCAAGTCTGCCAGCGGCTGGTTCGGCGCAAGGAAGAAGGCGTGGCGGTCGGTGACGGCGCCGAAGGTGGCCGTGTTGACACCCACGTAAATGCCCGTGCCGGGGTAGTAGCGGTAATAGAATACGGACGCCGTTTTCGAAGGCTGATTGGGCGGAGAGAAGAACTGCGGCAGGCGCTGTTCGGCCCAGTTGAAGACGTAGTCGTAGTCTGCGTTGCCGTAGGCGAGGGCACCCGTACTGATCCCGCTCAGTACGAGTACAAGGCCCGCTAGACGTATATTCATAGCCGTATCCTCCCGTATGGGGGGTCCAGCCTTCAGGCTAGCGCCTGGATGCCGGATTTTCCCCTATAGGGTGACGGACGGATGCAGGTACTGGCGGCGAACTCAACCAAGCGTCGTGCTAATGATGGCTTTCACCGCGTCGGCGTCGTTCGGCACCACGGTCGATCGTTGCGGTCGGCTTTCCAGGTCGGCCAGCTCAGCCGGGCGCGGCGGCTTCTCACCCAAGGCTTCGACGATGGTCGATTCGAACTTGGCGGGCAGGGCCGTTTCCAGCGTCACCATGGGCACGCCGGGGCGGCGCGCTTCCAGGGCCACCTTGATGCCGTCGGCCGTGTGCGGGTCGACGATCACGTTCCAGTCTTGTTTGGCTGAGCGGATGGTGGCGATGCGGTCTGTGTGCGTGCTCTTGCCGGAGGAGAAACCAAATTCACCCACCATGCGCGTGAAGTAAGGTGTCTTGCTCAGGTCAAAGCCCCCTGTGTTATCGACCTCATGCCATAGGCGCGCGAGTTCCGCCCCGTCGCGGCCGATCAGGTCGAACACGAAGCGCTCCAGGTTCGAGGCCTTGGAAATGTCCATGGAGGGGCTGGACGTCGCATGCGTATTGGCCGAGGTGCGCACGCGGTAGAGGCCGGTGCGGAAGAATTCGTCCAACACGTCGTTCTCATTGGTGGCCACCACCAGCTTGCCCACGGGCAAGCCCATCTGGCGCGCGATATGGCCGGCGCAGATATTGCCGAAGTTGCCTGACGGCACAACGAAGTCGACCGGTTCGCCGATCGCAGTCGCGACCTTGAGGTAGGCGCGGAAGTAGTACACGACTTGCGCCACCACGCGGCCCCAGTTGATGGAGTTCACGGCGCCGATTTTGTAACGCGCCTTGAAGGCGGCGTCGTTATTGATGGCCTTCACGATGTCCTGGCAGTCGTCGAAGGTGCCTTCGGCCGCCAGGTTGTGGATATTCGCATCCGGCAGGCTGAACATCTGCGCGCGCTGGAACGGGCTCATGCGGCCGTGCGGCGATAGCATGAACACGTTCACGCCGCGCTTGCTGCGCATGGCGTATTCGGCGGCCGAGCCCGTGTCGCCCGAGGTCGCACCCACGATATTGATCGTTTCATTGCGCTTCGCGAGCACGTATTCGAACAGATGGCCCAGCAACTGCATGGCGATGTCCTTGAACGCCAGCGTGGGGCCGTTCGACAGGTGCAGCAGGTGCAGGCCCGGTTCCAGTTCCGTCAGCGGCGTGATGTCGTCCGTGCCGAACACATCCTTCGTATAGGCGGCATGAACCAGGCGCCGCACCTCGTCGGTCGGGACATCGGTGGCGAAGCGCGAGACGATCTCGAAGGCCAGCGCCGGGTAGCTCAGTTCGCGCCAAGCGGTGAGGGTGGCATGGTCAATATGCGGATAGCGATCAGGTACGACCAGGCCCCCGTCCGGAGCCAGGCCGCCAAGCAGGATGTCGGTGAATTGCTGCGCGGCCATGCCGCCGCGGGTGCTGATGTAGTTCATCGTCTGCTTTCTGATGCTATTGATCGTGCCATGCAGCCCGCGCAGGTTGGGCAGAGCGCAGAGAAACCCAACAATGGTCCGGTCGACACTGGGATGTTGGGTTTCGCTACGCTCTACCCTACCTACGGGCTACTCGCTTAGCCGCAAGCCCAAGATATCCAGCGAGCGCTCCACCCCATCCAGTTCCGCCACATTGGGCAGATGCGCCCAGCGCTCGTAGCCCAGCTTCTCGAACAGCTTCAGGCTCGGTTCGTTATGGGAGAAGATAAAGCCCAGCAGCGTCTTGATACCCAGGGCCGGGCAGGCTGCCGTGGCGTATTCCACGGCGGTACGCCCCAAGCCCCGGCCGCGCGCCGCCTCGTCCAGGTAGACGCTGATCTCGCTCGTCGCGTCATAGGCCGGGCGGCCGTAGAAGGCGGAGAGGCTGACCCAGCCCAGCATCTGGCCATCGGCCTCGATCACCCACAGCGGGTGCCGGTCCGGCGTGTGCGCGGCAAACCAGGCGCGGCGCGACTCCACGCTCACGGGCTCCAGGTCGGCCGTCACCAGGCGCGAGGCGACGGTGCTGTTATAGATGCGGACGATCTCGGGCAGGTCTGCCTCGGTCGCGTAGCGGAAATTCGGGGTACTCATGTTTCTAACACTGTCCTACTTGTCGAGATTCTCTAGACGCAGCTTGGTCACGTTGCCCGCGATCGTCGGCATGCCTTCGATCAGCTGGATGGCCGTGTCCACGCTGCGCTCCTTGGCCACGTGGGTGAGGATGATGATGTCGACGATCTGCTCGCCCTCGTCGGGCTCCTTCTGCATCATCGCATCGATGGAGATGCTGAGGTCGGCCAGGATGCGCGTGATATCGGCCATTACGCCGGGGCGGTCGTGCGCGCGCAGGCGCAGGTAATAGCTCGTCTCCACTTCCTCGATGGGCAGGATGGGGAGGTCAGACAGCCGGTCGGGTTGGAAGGCGAGGTGCGGTACGCGGTGCTCGGGGTCGGCCGTGAGCAGGCGCGTGACGTCCACCAGGTCGGCCACAACGGCCGATGCGGTCGGCTCGGAGCCGGCGCCGCGGCCGGAGTAGAGCGTCTGGCCCACCACGTCGCCCTGCACGACCACTGCATTCATCACGCCTTCGACATTGGCGATGATGCGCTTGGCGGGTACCAATGTCGGGTGTACGCGTAGCTCGATGCCGTTGGGCTTGCGCTTGGTGATGCCGAGCAGCTTGATGCGATATCCCAGCTGCTCGGCGTAGGCGATGTCTTCCTGCGTCAGCGTCGCAATGCCTTCCAAATAGGCCTTGTCGAACTGCATGGGGATGCCGAAGGCGAGCGCGGCCAGGATGGTGAGCTTGTGCGCTGCATCGTGCCCGCCGATGTCGAAGGTCGGGTCGGCTTCCGCGTAACCGAGCTTCTGCGCCTGCGCCAGTACGTCGCCAAAGGCCGCACCCTTCTCGCGCATCTCCGTCAGGATGAAGTTCGAGGTGCCGTTGATGATGCCGGCGATCCATTCGATGCGGTTGGCCGTGAGACCCTCGCGCAGCGCCTTGATGATGGGGATGCCGCCGGCGACGGCCGCCTCGAAGGTCACCATCACGCCGCGGCGCTGGGCGGCGGCGAAGATTTCGTTGCCGTGGGTGGCGAGTAGCGCCTTGTTGGCCGTCACCACATGCTTGCCGTTCTCGATGGCGCGCAAAACCAGGTCGAGCGCCAGGGTAGTGCCGCCGATCAGTTCGCAAATGATGTCGATGTCCGGGTCGTCCACCAGCGCATGCATATTGTCGCCGAAGGCAATGCCTTCCACCACGGCGGCCGGTGCAGCAGCTCGCGCCTTGGCGATATTGCGCACGCCCACGCGTTTCACTTCGATGGCGCGACCGGCGCGGCGGCCGATTTCCTCGGCATTGCGCGCCAAGACCTTGGCGACACCGGATCCGACCGTACCAAACCCCAATAGACCTATTTGGATAGGTTTCATGTGACTTACCTAATCAATCGATATTCTGAAATTGAAAGACGGGATGACCAGCCCCTCGCGGAAATAGAAGCGGTGCGCTTCCGTGCGTTGGGTGCCGGAGTCCAGCATCAGATTGGCGGCCTGGCGGCGGCTGGCTTCCTGTTTGAGCCAGTCGAGCAACAGCTTGCCGACGCCTTGTGAGCGCCGGGCGGAGGTCGTGACGAGATCGTCGACGTAGAGCTTGCGTCCACTGAAGGTATCACGAAACACCCGGTACACGGCAACCCCGCGCACTTCCTCGCCATCGACGGCCACGATCATCTCGCCGCCGTCGGCGAAGATGCCGGCCATCTGTTCGGCGTAGTCGCTGGAGAGATGCGGGCGCAGCTCACGGTGTACGGCTTCGGCGCGAGCAAGCCAGGTAGGCTCGACAATATCGCGTTGGTCGGACGTAATGCGGATGATGTTCATACGGCGGGGTTCGTATTCAATGTGGGGTGGCGGTCGTGGCTGCGCACTAGCAGCCCGCATAGGATCAGGCTGATTGGCAGTGCCAACTCCAGCAAGCTGGGGCCGTCTGGCACCAGCGAAATTGGCCCCAGGGTAAACTGGCTGAAGCCGATCCATGCAGCCTCGCCAGCCAAAGTACAGAAACCACCCAGCGCCAGCAGGGTAACTCGCACGACTTGGTATGCCCGGCGCGAGCGAGTCAGCAGCGTCAGCCCGGCGGGTATGCAGAGGAGGTATATGCTGACGGTGGATTGCCAGGTGTGCGTCACAAGTGCACCAGTCCGCGTAATGGTCACCGTGCCTTTGTCATCGCGCGATACTTCTTGATGGGAAGGCGTGGTTGTCGTGGTGGTTCGATAAAGGTCCGGTATGAAACACAAGCCGAGCACCACGAGGTAGATCGCAATGACAAGGCGTGCCAAAGGCGTTCTGGAGGAAGGGCTCATGTGCCGTGCCTCTTGCGGTAGCCGGCCAAGAAGCGCTCGATGCGGTCTAGCGCCTCTTCCAGCTCGTCGATATGGGGCAGGAAGACGACGCGCAGGTGGTCGGGCGTCTGCCAGTTGAAGCCCGTGCCCTGCACCAAGAGTACCTTCTCTTCTTCCAAGAGCTCCGTGATGAAGGCGAGGTCGTCCGCGATGGGGTAGACCTTCGGGTCCAGGCGTGGGAACAGGTAGAGCGCGCCCTTGGGCTTCACGCAGCTCACGCCGGGGATAGCGGTGAGCCGTTCCCAGGCCAGGTCGCGCTGGCGCGTGAGGCGGCCGTGCGGCGCGACCAGGTCGTCGATGCTCTGGTAGCCGCCCAAGGCCGTCTGGATGGCGTACTGACCCGGCACATTGGCACACAGTCGCATGGAGGCGACGATATTGAGGCCGTCGATATAGTCCTGCGCGTGGCGCCGGTCGCCGGAGAGGATCATCCAGCCCGCGCGGTAGCCGCAGGCGCGGTAGTTCTTCGACAGTCCGCCGAAGGTAACGCAGAAAACGTCGTCCGACAGCGAGGCGATGGACGTGTGGCGGGCGCCGTCGAACAGCGTCTTGTCGTAGATTTCGTCGGCATAGATGATCAGGCCGTGCTCGCGCGCGATCTGCACGATGCCCTTGAGCACGTCGTCCGGGTAGAGCGCGCCCGTGGGGTTGTTCGGGTTGATGACGACGATGGCGCGCGTGGTGTCGGTAATCTTGGCGCGGATGTCGTCGAGGTCGGGCAGCCAGCCATTGCCCTCGTCGCACAGGTAGTGCCGTGCCGTGCCGCCGGAGAGCGAGACGGCGGCCGTCCACAGCGGGTAGTCCGGCGCCGGCACCAGCACTTCGTCGCCGTTGTCCAAGAGCGCGTTCATGCTCATCAGGATCAACTCGGATACGCCGTTGCCGATGTAGATGTCCTCCACCGTGACGCCGTGGATGCCCTTCTGCTGCGAGTAATGCATGATGGACTTGCGGGCCGAGAACAAACCTTTGGAATCCACGTAGCCGCCGGCCGCCGGCAGGTTGTGGATAACGTCGTGCACGATCTCGTCCGGCGGGTCGAAGCCGAAGACAGCAAGGTTGCCGATGTTCAGCTTGATGATGCGTGCGCCGTCCTCTTCCATCTGCTTGGCTCGCGCGAGCGCCGGGCCGCGGATTTCATAACAGACATTGTCGAGCTTCTGCGATTTCTTGACGGGACGCATGGCGATGCAATCGGAACGGTTGGAAGAGCCTTCGATACTAACAAAGAATTTTGCGCTGCAATATTCGGTTTATATACGTGCCTTATTCTCCCGCGGCGCGGCAACGCACCGTGGGTTTCACGTGTCGTCGGCGTGGGGCAGGATGTACTGTTGTACAATAGCGGTTTCACTCGCAAGCCCGCCCCGCGCAGCCCGGTTCGGTATACCCCATGAAACTGCACGCCAACGCCCCTAGCAGCTTGAACGTTTTCACAAGCTATGGCGCCGACTTCGTCGCCGTCAACCAGGTGCGGCACGCAGGCAGCATCGTGGTCACACCGACCAGCGTGGAGCCCTGGCGCCCAATAGGTTTCGATGATTTGACCAGCGAAGACTTCGCTGCGTTGCTAGCATGGAAGCCGGAGGTGGTTCTGTTGGGAACCGGGGAGCGCTTGCGCTTTCCCCATCCGCAATTGACGAAGGCCCTCACGCAGCAGCAGATAGGCGTGGAAGCGATGGATGTGTCGGCCCTGTGCCGTACCTTCAACATCCTGGTGGCCGAAGACAGGCGCGTGGTCGCGGCAGTATTGCTAGGGAGCCTCTGAATAAGTACCCGGGATCGCGTTTGCCCGGATTTTGGCCTGCTGCAAGGCGAAAGGAGCGCGGTGTAACGGGTTACATAAGCGACTTTCAACGCAGCAGCAGGCCAAAAGCCGGGCAAACCCTCCGGGCTGGGTCGATTCTTGGGGCAATACTGCGTTGTAACTCGCTGACCTAACCCGTTAGGCGGCGCTCGTTACAGCCTTGTCTTGCCCCAAGACTCGACCCAGCGCGACCCGGGTACTTATTCAGAGGCTCCCTAGGGTAGTTTCTGCACAAATTCTTAGGGCACGGCCCATAAGGCCGTGTCTATTGGCATGTCTTCTTGGAGGCGTGCCGCACCGTCTTCGTCTTGCTGGAGAGTGTCATGTCCCAACTATTCGTCAACCGCTTGTTCGCGCAGATCGTCGCAGCTTTCTGTCTCGGTGCCGTTGCCCAAGCCGCGGTAGCACCGCTGACCGGCGCGGGCTCCACTTTCAGCGAGCCGCTTTATAAGAAGTGGGGCGAGCTTGCCAACCAGGCCAACGGCACGTCGGTCACCTACGATGGTGTCGGTTCCGGCGAGGGGATTGCCCGCATCGAAGCGAAGAAGGTCGACTTCGGTGCTTCCGATGAGCCCCTGTCGCGCGATGCGTTGGCAACGAAGAATCTGCGCCAGTTCCCCACCTGCGTGGGCGCGATCGTAGTCGCCGTCAACCTGCCGGGTGTGCCCAAGGGTAAGCTCAAGCTGAGTGCCGAGGCATTGGCCGATATCTATTTGGGCAAGGTGACGCGCTGGAACGACCCGGAGATTGCGGCCAGCAACGAGCCGGCCGAGGTCAAGCTGCCCAATCTCCCGATCAAGCCTGTTTCGCGTGCGGAATCGTCCGGCTCTACCTTCGTCATGGCTTATTTCCTTTCTGCCCGGGTGCCTGCCTGGCAGAAAGGGCCGGGCGTCGCCAAGCTTCTGAAGGGCGTGGTTGGCCAGACGGCAGAAGGCACGGGCGGCATCGTCAACTACATCAAGCAGACGCCGGGTGCCATCGGCTATATGGATTTCGGCCGGGCGACGCGCGATGGCCTGAATATGGTGCAACTGCCCAACCGTGTAGGGATTTTTGTCGAGCCCACGGTCGAATCCATCGAGGCGGCCATGAAGTCCGACGCTGAATCGCTGATGTACAACAACGATCCGGACTTCTACCTGATCCTGTCCAATAACGAGACTTACAAGGGCTGGCCCATGGCTACGGCGACCTTCGTGCTGCTGCCGAAGTCGGGCAAGGACGTGCGCCGCATCCTGGACTTCTACTATTGGGCCTTCCAGAACGGCGACAAGGCCGCGCGCGACCTGGGCTACGTGCCGCTGTCCGAGACCATGAAACTGGGCGTACGCAAAGCCTGGAGCCACCAGTACGGCTACAAAGCTGGGTTCTAAGGGTCAGTACGCGCTAAAGTACATGTCATTTGCATAGGGCAGGGGCAAACCCCTGCCCATCTGCCGTTCCTCCCGGTAGAATGCGCAATTCGCATCTATCTCACCATTGGCTGTCATGACCGTCCGCACCCGATTCGCCCCGTCTCCCACCGGCCTGCTCCACCTGGGCAGCGTCCGTACTGCCCTGTTTGCCTGGGCCTATGCGCGCCATCACAAGGGCAAATCGGTGCTGCGCATCGAGGACACGGACCTGGAGCGTTCCACGCCCGAGTCGGTCAAGGCGATCTTCGATGGCCTGGCGTGGTGTGGCCTCGAATTTGACGAAGGCCCTTTCTTCCAGATGCAGCGCATGGGCCGCTACAAGGAAGTCGTGCGGCAAATGCTGGACGCGGGCCAGGCCTACCTGTGCTACACGAGCAAGGAAGAACTGGACCAGATGCGTGCCGACATGGAAGCGCGCGGTGAGAAGCCCCGCTACGACCGCCGCTGGCGCCCCGAGCGCGGCAAGACGCTGCCCGAGGTGCCGGCCGGCGTGCAGCCCGTGGTGCGCTTCCGTAATCCCATTGGCGGCGTCGTGGCTTGGGACGATGCCGTGAAGGGCCGCATCGAGATCAGCAACGACGAGCTGGACGACCTGATCATCGCGCGCCCCGACGGCACACCCACCTACAACTTCTGCGTGGTGGTGGACGACTGGGACATGGGCATCACCCATGTGATCCGCGGCGACGACCACGTCAACAACACGCCGCGCCAGATCAATATCCTGGAAGCGTTGGGTGCGCCGCTGCCTGTGTACGGCCACCTGCCTATGATTCTCAACCCGGACGGCAGCAAGATGAGCAAGCGGTTTCAGCCCGTTGCCGTTGCCGACTACGAGTTCAAGGGCATTCTGCCTGAGGCGTTCCTGAACTACCTGGCCCGCCTGGGTTGGGGGCATGGGGATGACGAAGTGTTCTCCACGACGCAGTTTGTCGAATGGTTTGAGTTGACCGATGTAAGCCCCAGCTCTTCCCGCTTCGACAACGACAAGCTGTTGTGGGTGAACCAGCAGCATATGAAGGCGGCCGACAACGCGCGCCTGGCTACGCTGACGCAACCGTTCCTGGCCAAGCTCGATGTTCAGGTGGATGCGGGCCCCGTACTGTCGGACGTGATCGCACTCCTGAAGGAACGTGTGACGAATCTGGTCGATCTCGCCGCACAGGCTACCTACTTCTACCGCCACGACGCGGCGCCGGCCGAGTTGGCTGCGCAGCACCTGACGGAAGAAGCGCGTGGCCGGCTGGGCCGCTTCCGCGCCGTGCTGGCTGATGTGAGCTGGGACGCAGCCAGCTTGTCTGCGGCCATCAAGGAGTTCATCGCGGCGGAAGGAATCAAGATGCCGCAGATTGGCATGCCGCTCCGCGCCGCCGTGTGCGGCACGACCCAAACGCCGTCGGTCGACCTGGTGCTGGCCCTGTTGGGCCGCGACGAGGTGCTGCGCCGCCTGGATGCCACCTTGGCCTGAGTCGCCTGAAGGACGCCCCATGAGCGAACTCGATCAAGCGATGCTGCACGATACGGAGCCGACGACCAAGCGTCGTACGCGCGCCAAAGGCGAAAAGTCGCGCCAGGCCATCCTGACGGCGGCCATGGTCGTCATCGCCAAGCGCGGCCTGCATGCCATCACGCACCGTGCCATTGCGGCCGAGGCGGGCGTACCGCTATCGCTGACGACTTACTTCTTTACCAGCCTGCAAGACCTGGTCGAGCAGACTTTCGATCATTTTGTGGAGATGGCAGCCAGTGACAATGCCGAGCTGCTGCGTCGCATGGCCGAGTACATCGGTGCCATCCCGCCCGAGCAGGCTGCCATCCCGGAAGTGCGCCGCCGCGTGCATGCGGACATCACGCAGGCGCTGTCCTCTTTCATCGTCGATACGGCGCGCAACCATTTCGTCGGTATCGCCGTCGAGTTGAACTACCTGCAGCTGTCCGGTTTGGACGATCCCTTGATGCGCAAAGTGAAGGCCTATCGGGAGAACCTGGTGGGCAAGATCGCCAAGCTGGTCATGCCGTTTGCCCCGGAACAGCCGGAAATCGATGCCTCGCTGGTGCTGGGCATGGTGCATCGCCTGGAATTCGACTGCATCAACCGCGCTGATCCGCCGCCGCGCGAGCGCGTGGAAGCGGAGGTGCGGCGCTTGATTGGGTTTATCCTCAAGGTCTGATCTGGACGTCGCGTAGGCTGGATAGGGCACCCTACAAATGCGCCATATCCGCGAGAGCTGGAATCCAGCGGGAACACGCGCTGGCGCGAATCGCGTTGGGACTGTCTATACTTCATCCGGTATCCGAGCGCCGGGAACCCTGCATTTCTGGTCGTTAAACGACGGGTTTTCCGGTAAAATTCGCGCCTCTTATCCGGTCCCCAACGGTTTGTACGCCATGCCTTCTCTCCTCAAGCTGCGCGGCGGCATCGCGCTTTCTGCGTTCCGCATCGAAAAACTGATCAACAGCTGCAAGGAGGCGGGCGTCGCCGGCGTGGCCCCGTACGCCGAGTTCTGGCACTTCGCCGAGGTGTCGGCGCCCTTGGGCGGCGAGGCGCGAGGGCGGCTCGATCGTATCCTCGCCGACGACAGCAAACCGGACGACGCCCGTGCCCGCGGCACGATGATCCTGATCACGCCGCGCGTCGGCACGATCTCGCCCTGGTCCTCCAAGGCTACCGACATCCTCAAGCTGTGTGGCCTCGACGGCGTGGTGCGCGTCGAGCGCGGCATGGCACTGTACGCCGGGCGTGATCTCAGCGACGCCGAGCGCAGCAAGTTTGCCGCGCTCGCGCACGACCGCATGATCGAGGCCGTATGGCCCAGCTTCGACGGCATCGAGGCACTGTTCAGCCATGCCGAGCCGCAGCCGCTCGCCAGCGTCGACATTCTGGGCGGCGGCCGTCCGGCACTGGAAGCGGCCAACCGCGACATGGGCCTGGCTCTTTCGCCGGACGAGATCGATTACCTGGTCGAGAACTTCAAGAAGCTCGGCCGTAACCCGAACGACATCGAACTGATGATGTTCGCCCAGGCGAACTCGGAACACTGCCGCCATAAGATTTTCAACGCGGACTTCATCATCGACGGCGAGGCCCAGGCCAAGTCGCTGTTCGGCATGATTCGCGATACGCACAAGGCGCACCCGGAAGGCACGGTCGTGGCGTACTCCGACAACGCTTCCGTGATCGAGGGCGCCACCATCCGCCGCTTCCACCCGCAGCCGGGCGACCACAGCTACGCCTACCAGGAACGTCCTACGCATATCCTGATGAAGGTGGAGACGCACAACCACCCGACGGCGATTTCGCCCTTCCCTGGTGCTTCCACGGGCTCGGGCGGCGAGATCCGCGACGAGGGTGCAACTGGCCGCGGTTCCAAGCCCAAGGCGGGCCTGACGGGCTTTACCGTATCGAATCTCAATATCCCCGGCTTCAAGCAGCCCTGGGAAGTGTATTCCGACGACAAGCTGGAATACGGTCGCCCCGACCGCATCGTGTCGGCGCTGCAGATCATGGTTGAAGGCCCAATCGGTGGCGCGGCCTTCAACAACGAGTTCGGCCGTCCGAACCTGGCAGGCTACTTCCGCACCTTCGAAGAGAAGCATCTGGACGAGATGCGCGGCTACCACAAGCCCATCATGATCGCGGGCGGCGTGGGCAATATCGACGCCCAGCATGTGGGCAAGCACGATATTCCGGCCGGTGCGTTGATCATTGTTTTGGGCGGCCCCGGCATGCTGATTGGCCTGGGCGGCGGTGCTGCATCCTCGATGGACACGGGGGCGAACGCGGCCGACCTGGACTTCGATTCGGTGCAGCGCGGCAACCCGGAGATCGAACGCCGTGCGCAGGAAGTGATCGACCGCTGCTGGCAGCTGGGCGACAAGAATCCCATCCTGAGCATCCACGACGTGGGCGCGGGTGGCCTGTCCAATGCCCTGCCGGAATTGGTGCACGGCTCCGAGCGCGGTGCGCAGTTCAAGCTGCGCGACATCCACCTGGAAGAGAAGGGCATGTCGCCCTTGCAGATCTGGTGCAACGAGTCGCAGGAGCGCTATGTGCTGGCGATCCGCGCCGAACATCTTGAGCTGTTCCGCACCATGGCCGAGCGCGAGCGCTGCCCCTTCTCCGTCGTCGGCACGGCCACGCTGGAGCAACAGCTGGAAGTGGCGGACAGCCACTTCGACAACAAGCCCGTCGATATGCCGATGGACGTGCTGCTGGGCAAGCCGCCCAAGATGGTGCGCGACGTGGCGCGCCTGGCGCGCGAGCTGCCCATGTTCGACTCGTCCGCGCTCGACCTGCACGACGCCGTGTACCGCGTGATGCGCCTGCCTTCTGTTGCCGACAAGCGCTTCCTGATCACCATCGGCGATCGTTCCGTGGGCGGTATGACGGCGCGCGACCAGATGGTCGGCCCGTGGCAGATTCCCGTGGCCGACGTGGCCGTCACCACCATGGGCTACGACACCTATCAGGGTGAGGCGATGTCCATGGGCGAGCGTACGCCGCTGGCGCTGATCTCCGCTCCCGCCTCGGGACGCATGGCCGTGGGCGAGGCGCTCACCAACCTTGCTGCCGCACCCATTGCCAAGCTGGGCGACGTGAAGCTGTCGGCCAACTGGATGGCCGCTGCGGGTCACCCGGGCGAGGACGCCAATCTGTTCGACACGGTGGAAGCCGTGCGCGACCTGTGCGTGACGCTGGGTATAAGCATCCCCGTGGGCAAGGACAGCCTGTCGATGAAGACGGTATGGCGCGAGCAGAACGAGGAGCGCGCCGTGGTGGCGCCACTGTCGCTGATCGTCTCCGCCTTCGCTCCCGTGACGGACGCGCGCCGCACACTCACGCCGCAGCTGCGCACCGACCAGGGTGACACGGACCTGATCCTGATCGACCTGGGCAACGGCAAGTGCCGCCTGAGCGGTTCGGCCCTGGCGCAGGTGTACAAGCAGGTGGGCAACCACGCGCCGGACCTGAACGACAGCGAAGCACTGGCAGCGTTTTTTAAGGTCATGCAGGCGCTCAATGCGCAGGGCAAGGTGCTGGCCTACCACGACCGCAGCGATGGCGGCCTGATGGCGACCGTCGCAGAAATGATGTTCGCCGGCCGTTGCGGCGCAACGCTGGACGTGGACGAGCTGTGTATCGAGCGCCGCCGTGCGCAGCGCGAATACAGCGAAATCTCGCCGGAATCCGTGGCTCGCGCTGAGAACGGTCGCCTGATGGGCGTGCTGTTCAACGAAGAGCTGGGCGCCGTACTACAGGTGCGCCGTGGCGATACGCACGCCGTAATGGCCGCCTTCTTCGCCGAAGGTATCCGCAGCCAGTTGCACGTGATCGGTACGGTGAACGACGACGACCGCTTGAAGATCAAGAAGCGCAATCGCTTGGTATTTAGCGAGACGCGTACAGACCTCCAAAAGGCCTGGTCCGAGACCAGCTGGCAGCTGCAGCGCATGCGCGACAACCCGGCCTGCGCCGACAGCGAATACGCCCGCCTGGACGACCGCCATGTACGCGGCTTGTACGCCGAACTGAGCTTCGATCCGGCAGAGGACATTGCCGCACCGTATATCGCCAAGGGTGCGCGCCCACGCATCGCCATCCTACGCGAGCAGGGCGTGAATGGCCATGTGGAAATGGCTGCGTCCTTCGATCGCGCCGGCTTCGGTGCGGTGGACGTGCATATGTCCGACATCCTGTCCGGTCGCGTCAGCTTGAAGGATTTCCAGGGC
>Ga0213872_10001444_pt1 | contig 15463 bp, 14 predicted proteins | sample VelepicomBERX_R2_FD_160071 | JGI IMG/M metagenome (GOLD analysis project Ga0213872, IMG submission 160071) | Rhizosphere microbial communities from Vellozia epidendroides in rupestrian grasslands, the National Park of Serra do Cipo, Brazil - RX_R2 | ecosystem: Host-associated > Plants > Roots >...
TCGTTCCCGGACGCCGTGCGCCGATTCTCATCAGCGAAGCCGCAATCGCCGCTATGAAGCCCGGTTCGGTCATCGTCGATCTCGCTGCGGAAGCCGGCGGCAATGCGGCGCTCACCAAACCGGATGAAACGATCGTCACCGGCAACGGCGTAACGATCATCGGCACGACGAACCTCGCATCGACGATGCCGTACAACGCAAGCCAGCTCTATTCGCGCAACGTCTACGCGTTGCTCTCGCCGTTTCTAAAAGACGGTGTATTCGCACTTGATTTTGACGACGAAGTGATCAAAGGCGCGTGTATCACACGCGATGGCCAAGTACCGCTTGGAGGTTCGGCACCGTGACCGACGTGAGTCATCTGATTACGCTTCTCACCGTGTTCATGCTCGCAGTCTTTGTCGGCTTCGAGGTCATCTCGAAGGTTCCGACGACGCTGCACACGCCGCTGATGTCGGCGACGAACGCGATTCACGGTATCGTGATCGTCGGCGCGATCGTCGTAACCGCCACACTGTTCAATGCGGGCGGCAATCACGTCGCTGCGACGATCCTCGCCATTCTCGCGGTGACGCTGGGGGCGATCAACGTGTTCGGCGGATTTGCCGTAACGGAGCGAATGCTGCAAATGTTCCGCCGTAAGGAGAGCAAGTAAGTGACGACGATGGCGCTTACAGCGTCGCTACTCGATCTGGTCGCAATTGCGCTCTTCATCCTCGGATTGCATTTTCTGAACGCTCCGCCGACCGCGCGCTTCGGCAACCGGCTCGCGGCCGTCGGCATGTTCATCGCAATCGTCATCGCGCTCGTACAGACGATGGGCCTGGGCTGGTGGGCGATCGCGATCGGTATCATTTTGGGTGGCGCAATCGGCGTCATCGCCGCAGTGCGCGTGAAGATGACCGCGATGCCGCAAATGGTCGCGCTCTACAACGGCGCCGGCGGCGGCGCCGCTGCAACGATCGGCGTCGTCGAATATTATGTCGCGTTGCAGGACGCGACCGCGCTCGATCCGATCGTCTCCGTGTCGCTCGTGCTCTCGATGATCATCGGCTCGATCAGTCTTGCCGGTTCGATCATCGCGTTTCTGAAATTGCAAGAAGTCATGACCGGACGCCCGATCACGTATCCGGGCCAGCAAGTCGTCAACGCGTTGATCTTGGTCGTCATCGTCGCACTCGGCGTATGGTTTATCGCGAGTGCGGGCTCATTGCCGCCCGGTGCGTTCCTCGGACTGCTCGCCGCAGCGCTTGTGCTCGGCGTGCTCTTCGTGCTCCCGATCGGCGGCGCCGATATGCCGGTCGTTATTTCACTCTTAAACTCGTTCACGGGTCTCGCCGTGGCGATCACCGGCTTCGAGCTCGATAACGTACTGCTGATTATTTGCGGCGCTCTGGTCGGCGCGAGCGGTACCATTCTCACCGTCGACATGAGCAAGGCGATGAATCGTCCGCTCACCAACGTGCTCTTCGGGGCGTTCGGCGCGGCCGGTGGAACGGAAACGGCGGCGGCCGGCGGCGGACCGCAAAATGTGCGCAGCGTCAATGCCGACGACGTCGCGATCATGCTCGCATACGCGAACAAGGTGATGTTCGTACCGGGCTACGGCATGGCGGTCGCGCAGGCGCAACACAGTGTGAAAGCACTCGCGGACCAACTTGAGAATCGCGGCGTGCACGTTTTCTACGCGATCCATCCAGTCGCGGGCCGCATGCCGGGACACATGAACGTGTTACTCGCCGAAGCAAACGTGCCGTACGAGGAACTGCTCGATCTCGACGCAGCCAATGCCGAGTTTCCGACAACCGACGTCGCGCTCGTGATCGGCGCGAACGACGTCACGAATCCCGCCGCGCGCAGCGTCAAGAGTTCGCCGATCTACGGCATGCCGATTCTCGACGTCGATAAAGCAGGGAACGTCATCGTCCTTAAGCGTTCGATGCGTTCCGGTTTTGCCGGTATCGATAATCCACTCTACGAAATGCCGAACACCGCGATGCTCTTCGGCGACGCAAAAGCATCGGTCGACGCGCTTACCGCGGCGGTCAAAGCGTTGTAAACTAAGAGCGTGACCCGGCTCCATCGGTATCTGCGCCGCATCAGTTACGGCGGTCCGCTCTCTCCCTCGCGGCAAACGCTCCGGAATCTGCATCGCGCGCACGTGCTCGCGATTCCGTTCGAGAATCTCGACATACAGTTGGGAGTTCGGCGCTCGTTCGATCTGGATACGGTTTTCGAGAAAATCGTCGACGAACGCCGTGGCGGCTGGTGTTACGAGATGAACGGGCTCTTCGCATGGGCCCTACGCGAACTCGGATTTACGGTAGATCTCGTAGCGGGCGCCGTAAACCGCGAAAAGAACGGCAATGCTGCGCTCATGAATCACCTCGTGCTCATCGTGCGTCTCGATCAGCCGTTTCTCGCCGACGTCGGATTCGGAAACGGCATGCTGACGCCGACGCCGCTGCACGAGGGATTTTTCTCGGACGGACGCTTCGAGTTTCGTCTCACGCGCAGCGGCGACTGGTGGCGATTTCATAATCACCGTCAGAACGGCTCGACGTACGACTTCACCGAAGAACCGCGCGCGTTCGAAGACTTCGAGCCGAAAGCGCGATTGCTCGCGACGACGGCGGAATCGCCGTTCGTCCAGAATCTCATCGCGGCAAAACTCACCGATCGCGGCATGATTACGCTGACGAATTCCGCACTTCAGATTCAAAGCGATTCGGGAATGAGTGAGGAGAGCGCACCGAACGCCGAGGCGCTCGCGCGGATCCTGAAAGAGCACTTCGATCTGGAGACGGATCGCATGGACGCGCTCTGGCCCCGCGTCGCATCGCAACATAAGACGTGGTTGAGGAAACGAATTCGCGGATTTTAACCCGCTCTGTCATCCTGAACGAAGCGCCGCAGGCGCGCAGTCGAAGGATCGTTACGCGCGATTGTCTTGAGGCGATCCTTCAACTTCGTTCAGGATGACAGCGGCGATTCTCGCGCCATAAGGCGCGTTGCGCCCGAGCCACTAACCCGCTGTGTCATCCTGAACGAAGCGCCGCAGGCGCGCAGTTGAAGGATCGTTACGCGCGATTGTCTCGAGGCGATCCTTCAACTTCGTTCAGGATGACAGCGGCGATTCTCGCGCAACGAGGCGCGTTGCGTGCGAGCCATGCGGCTTGCGGCCATAGAAGCGGATTCATCAATGCGATCGCGGGTCTGGCCCAGGCCGCGGAGAGTTCGTTGTCCGGCGTATCGAGGATAACGCGCACGACGGCAATGCGCGGCGCGTCGATAAGGCCGCTCTCCATATCGACGCCCACAAAACCGCGTTCTGCAAAACGCGCGCGCTCTTCACCATGAACGATCGTTGCGCTCGTCATCATCGGTTCTTCGACCGGGTCGAACCCGAGCCGTCGTGCCGCCTCGACCAGCGCGCGTTGCATCGCCTCGTCACATGCAACCCGATTACCATCAACGCGCGCAACCTCGCGCGGTATCAGAACCGTCCCCGTCGGCAGCTCGCGCGATAATCCGCCGGCGAGGCCACAGCTAATAACCGCGTCGCTCAATCGGGAGCGATCCAACTTCGCTAGCGCTATGCCGGATTCCATGACGTTCAACTGCGGGCACTCGCGCCGTACTGCGCGCGCTTCCAATCCGGTTGCCGCGATGACCGTGACATCGCGGGGATCGATCACGAACAATAGCCGTGCGCGCGATACCACTCGAACGCGCGTTTGAGCGCCGCGCGCACCGAACGGGGGTGATAATACAGCTCGTCGATCGCTTTCGAGGAATCGGTGAACATCCGCCGCGTCGCCATGTGCACACCTTCCAACGGTGCAAACGGACGCGCGCCCGGCAGAATCCGGCAGCGTGCTTCGTCGACGTAGGCTACCGCGAGCGCGAGCGCGTACGGAGCGCGAAACGAAGGCGCAGGACGGCCGGTGATTTCGCCCAGCAATTCCCATAATTGATCGAAGGTGAAGTTTTCACCACCGGCGACATACCGTTCACCGGGACGTCCGCGTTCGAGCGCCGAGACGTGCGCATCGGCAACGTCCTCGACCGCAACGAGATTCATCCCGCCGTCGCCCGGCGGTCTTGCAAACATTGCGCCGCGTGCAAAATCGAGAATCATCTTTCCGGTCGGCGTCGGCTTCGAGTCACCGGGTCCTACCGGCGCGGTCGGCAATACGGCGATGACGGGGATGCGGGCGGAGAACGCCTCGTGCTCCTGCAGCACTTTCGATGAGTGATAGTCATCGCGGCGCGTGACCGAGGCAACGCCGAGCGTCGCGGAACTCGAAGTGACGACCGCGCGTTCGACGCCTGCGTGATAGGCGGCAGCGAGAAGTCCCGCGGTCCCCTTCACGTTGACGTCGTGCAGCAGCGCACGGTCGCGCGGCGTGAATGAATAAAGCGCCGCGCAATGCACGACGTACCGGCAGTCACCAAGCGCGCGCACGAACTCACCCGGGCGCGTGAGATCGCCGGTGACCGTTTCGCATTGGCCTAAGATGACCGACGGATCGCGCACCAACGCGCGTACGGCGTAGCCGCGTTCGAGGAGTGCGCGGAGAACGTGCGCACCGACGAACCCGGTTGCGCCGGTCAGAAAGACGCGATCAGCGGCCAAGGGCGGCGCGTATCGACTCTTTCAACGAACCCGTCGTGCGAAGGACGGCGGTCGGTTCGTAACCGCAGTGTGCCATGCAGTTTGCGCAGCTCGGGTGCTTTCCGCGTCCGTACTTCTCCCAATCGGTCTCCTCGATCAGTTCTTTGTATGTCTTCGCGTACGGTGCATCAGACATCAAATAGCACGGACGTTGCCAACCGAACACCGTGTAGCACGGGATGCCCCACGGCGTGCACTCGAAGTCGACTTTGCCTTCGAGGAAATCGAGATAGACGGGACTGTGATTCAGACGCCACCGGCCGCGCGCGCCGCCGGCGAAGGCTTCACGGAAGACCTTGCGCGTTTCGTCCACGCCCAAGAAATGCTCTTGATCCGGCGCCTTCTCGTAGGCGTACGCGGGCGAGATCTGCATCGAGTCGACTTTGAGATCGTCGTTGAGATAGTCGAGTACGGCGCGAATCGACGACGCATCGTCTTTATTGAAGAACGTCGTGTTGGTGAAGACCCGGAAGCCGCGCTCCTTCGCCACTTTGATCGCGGCCACGGCCTTATCGAAGACGCCTTCGCGGCAGACCGATTCATCGTGACGTTCTTTCAGGCCGTCCATGTGAATCATCCACGCGAAATACGGCGACGGCGTATACTGCTCGATTTTTTTCTCGAGCAGCAGCGCGTTCGTGCAAAGAAAGACAAACTTCTTGCGATCGACGAGCGCTTGCACGATCTGCGGCATGTGCTCGTGCACGAGCGGCTCGCCGCCCGCGATCGAAACGATCGGCGCACCGCATTCTTCAACCGCCGCGATACACTCCTCGACGCTCAGTCGCTTGCGCAGAATCTCGTTCGGATGCGCAATTTTTCCGCAGCCCGCGCATGCGAGATTGCACTGCAGCAGCGGCTCGAGCTCGAGAACGAGCGGATACTTCTTCTCGCCCTTGAGCTTCTTGCTCATAATGTACGATCCGACGGCCAGTTGTTGCCGCAGCGGCATGCTCATGACGGTGTGAGGTACTCCTCTTGCTCGGTAGGTAGCGCGAAGGCAAGTGCATCCGGCGTGCTGTCCATGGCCAGGGCCATGAGTGGAAAGAGATGCCGGTACAAATGATAGTTGATATAAAAGTAACCCGGGAACCCCGTTCCCGTAAAATACGGCTCGTCCCAGGTGCCATCCGCCCGCTGGGTCGCCCGCAAGTAATGCAGCCCCCGCTGGGCGGCGTTGCCCTTGCCGCGACCGGCAAGTTGCATCGCGATCACGGCCCAGGCAGTTTGCGAGGCCGTACTCGGTCCGACCCCCGCAAACGACTCGTCGACGTACGAATGGCACGTCTCGCCCCAGCCGCCGTCGTGATTCTGCACGCGCTCGAGCCAATCGGCGCCGCGCGCCACCATGTCGTCGCCGGTGCGCAAGGCGTAGAGCGCCGAAATTACGCACCACGTTCCGTAGACGTAGTTCACGCCCCAGCGCCCGAACCACGATCCGTTCGGCCGTTGCGTTTCGCGCAGATACCGCAACCCCGACGCAACATATTCGTTGCTCTCGTCATACCCTAGCGCACCCATCATCTCGAGCACGTGGGCGGTGACGTCTTCGCTGGGCGGATCGGTGAGCGCTCCGAAATCGGCGAACGGGATTTTATACACGAGTTCGCTCGTGTTGTCGCGATCGAAGGCGCCCCACGCACCGTTGCTGGAACGCATCGCGAGCGTCCAGCACGCGCCGCGATCGACCGCCTCTGCGACCGTATCGCGATCGCCGCCTTCCAACAGCGAAAGCACGACGACCGCCGTGTCGTCGATATCCGGATAGATATCGTTGTCGAACTCGAATGCCCACCCGCCGTTGGGAACGGCGGCGCACCTCACTTGCCAATCACCGGGTTGATCGGCAGCGATCTGCTCGCGTAAGATCCACGCAACGGCGCGCTGCATCACTGGATGATCGCGCCGGAATCCCGCGGCGGCAAGCGCGCGAAGAGCCCACGCGGTATCCCAGACCGGCGACATGCACGCTTGAAAACGCCAGCCGCGCTCGTCGTGGATCTTAAAGATTTCTACTCCGGCAAGGCCTTTACGCATCACCGGATGATCGAGTGCGAACCCTTCGTTGTTGAGTGCCATCAGCGAATAGACCCACGGCGGCTGAATGCCGCCCCAGCTTCCATCGGCTTCTTGACGCTCGACGATCCACTTCACCGTTGCCTGCATCGCGCGCGTGCGAAACGGTTGCCACGGCAAGCGGTCGTACCATTTCAACGCGCGATCGACCCAAGCGAAGAAACCGCGCCCTGCGACGCGATGCATCGAAGCTTGCGTGCCGTCGACAACCAATTCGTCGATCTCGACACCGAGTTCACGTACGGGCCGTCGCGTGATGACGAGCGTCAGCGGCGCGATCGTGCCGCGCGCCCAGCATGAAAAATCGTAGAGATTGAACGGCATCCACGACGGAAAGAACACGATCTCGGGCGGCAGCGAGGGTACGCCGTCCCATGGATATTTGCCGAAGAGCGCAAGCCAAATCTTCGTGAACACGCGGGCGTTGACCAGTCCCCCAAGGCGCAGAATGAGACTGCGTGCCCGGGTCATCGCGTCGCTCTCCGGATCGGCGCCGAGGACTTTGAGTGCGACGTACGATTCAATCGTCGTGCTCAAATCGGCGGCACCGTCGAAGTATTGCGCCCACGATCCGTCGCTGCGCTGTTCGGCCAGGATGTGTTTGATCGCGCCGTCGCGGATTGGCGCGAGATCGACGCCCAAAAAACGAAGCATCAAAACGTGCTCGGCCGTCATCGTTACATTCGACTCGAGTTCGCCGGTCCACCAGCCGTCCGGCGCCTGCCGTTCGATCAGCCAGTCTATCGCGCGCGCCAGAGCATCAACCAACTGCGGGAACCTCTTCTATATGGGCTTTCGCCGAACGCGAAAACCCGGTCGCTGCACCGTCGAGTACCGCAGCGGCTTCGCGTCCGCTGCGTACTGCGGATTCCATCGTATCGGGCCATCCGGTTCCCGTCCATGAACCCGCAATTGCGACGTTGGTTTGCAGCGTCCGCGACCGGGGTCGCGCAATACCGGGTTGCGCGAGATACGTGGCATTCGGATTTCGCGTCACTGCGCTCTTGAGCAGCGACGCGCTTGCGAGTTCGCGCACTGTCTCGCGCACTTCGTTCCAGGCAAGCGCGGTCAACTCTGCAGTGTCCATTGCCATGTAGCGATCGGCGGCGCTCACGCTGCAGCACAGATAGCCGTCGCCCTTTTGAAAAATCCATTGCACCGGCGAATCGATCAGCGCAGCAAAATCAAACGGCGTCGCGCCGCCGTCATGCCAGAGATGAATATCGACGATCGGCTTCGCTTCGAACCGTTCGAGATTTGAAACGCCGAAGCGTCGTGGATCGCCCAGAAGCCTCGCCAGCTGCGGCGGCGCGACCGCAAGTACGACGGCATCGAAGCGGTGAGCGCCGTTCGCCGTCTGCAACGTGACCGAATGCTCAGCCTGCGCTTCCATGTTGAAAACGGTCGTCGAGAGATGAACGGCGTCGGCGCGCTCGGCGGCTGCGCGCATGACGTGTTCGAGCGGAATCGTCGACCAGCCGAATCGCGCAGCGTCCGCATCGCTCAAAAATGCATTCACGATCACGAAGGCCGCATCGGCAGCCGTTACCCGTTCGAGCGAAGCATTGAGCGCGGGGACGACAAACGGATCCCAAAAAGCAGCGATCGCTTCGGAACTCTGTCCGTTGCGCGTGAGCCACGCCTGAAAGCTCTCCTGCGACGCAAGCGCGCTGCGGATCTTCGTCAGTGCGTAAGCCACCTGCAAGCGCGCGGGCCACTTCATATGACGATAGCGCATGAAGGATGCCAGGAGGTGCAGCGGTGCCGGAAGCGGCGCCGCACGCAGGCGGCTGCGAACGCCGGCTTTTGACAACGCAATGACGTCGAAGCGCTCTTGAAGATGCAGGTAGTCCGACATCCCGATGCGCTCGACGAAATCGATGAATGCGGTGCAGCAAGCCAGGAAGACATGTTGTCCGTTGTCGACTTCACGCCCGTCGATTTCAAACGACGTGGCCCGGCCGCCGAGTAGCCGGCTCCGCTCGAAGACTTCGACGTTCCAGCCACGGTCTTTCAAGTCGACGGCGGCTGCAAGTCCGGCGAGGCCGCCGCCGACGATTGCTACCCGACGCGGAGCCACGATCCGATCATCACCTGTAACTTCTCTGTGTTCGTCAAGCGCGCGCGTTCGCGCAACGGCAAGTCGGGGTCGCGCTCGATCTTCTCGAGAATCCGCTCGTAAATGCCCGCCATGGTTCCCACGCAGACCGCGCTTCGGCGCGGGATGTAATTCAGCACCTGGTAACCGCTCTCAAAAAGCGCGCGCGCGCGCTGCGTTTCGAGTGCGACGAGTGCGTTCCACTCCGGACTCGGCAGGCCGTCTTGAACCGTCGTCTCAGTTACGCCGAACCGTGCGAGGTCTTCTTGCGGCAAGTACACGCGTCCCAGGCCGGCGTCTTCACGCACGTCCCGCAAAATATTCGTCAACTGCAACGCACGGCCCAAATCGTCGGCGCGTTCGAGTGCAACCGGGTCGGTGAATCCGAAGATGCGAACGCACATCCGTCCGACGACCGAGGCGACAAGCGTGCAATACTCGCGCAGCTCGTCCCAAGTCGCATAACGCTTCTTCGTCAAGTCGCACTCGACGCCGTCGATCAACATCATGAGCTCCCCCTCGGGGATTGCATAGCGTTCGATCGCGCGCGAAAGCACGTGCATGACCGGATCGTCGTGTTCCCCGGCAACCGCGCGCCGGATGCGCGCGCGATGCACTTGCAGCCGCGCGGCGATAAGCCCGGGTTCGGATGTACTGCCGTCGGTCTCATCGTCGATTTGACGGGCGAAATCGTACAGTGCATAGATCGCTACCCGTTGATCGTACGGCAGCGAAATGAATCCCCAGTAAAAGTTCTTGGCTTCGCGACGTGCCATGTCGCGACAGTATCGTTCCGCTTCGCGCAGCGGATCGCGTTCGCGTTCAGGTAGCCGCAGCATCACGCACCTGTGTCCGCGGACGCAACGTTTCCATCATGACGCCGCTCAGCAACATCAGCTTCTTTTTCGCGGAGACGTGCGGCCTCTGCGCGTCCGTCCGGTAGTCGATCGCGGCGATCTCGTCGCAAATTGCAACGCCGCCCAGGCGATAGAGTGCGAGCTGCATCCGCAGTCCGGCCGGCGCCATCGCTTCCAAATTGCGGCCCGAATCGAGCAGACGCCGCGCACGCATTACCATCGCCTCAACCGCGCCTCGAACGCCGCCGGCGGCAAGATCGGTCCCGACGAGATACGTGCGCCCGAGTTTGATATCGCGACTTACGTCTTGCGCGTGATTGGCGAGTTGTAACCCGACGCAGACGTCGTCCGACAACCGTTGCGCAAGCGGACTCGTCAAACCGAATACTTCCAAAACCATGCGACCCACCGGCGCCGCAGAGAGCATGCAGTACGCATCAAGACTCGCCCACGTTGGATACGAGGATACGCGTTGATCCTGAACGTTCGCTTCAATCAGGTCGAGAAACGGCGCCTCGCTCATCCCGCGCCGGTAAATCGTTTCGCGCAGCGCATAGAGAACGGGATGTACCGGCAGCGCGCCCGCAAATGTTGCGACGACTTCGTCGCGCCACCGCGCAAGCCGCGCTTCGCCTTGCGTGCCGCTTTCATCGCCGAGATCGTCGGTGGTGCGGCAAAATCCGTAGACTCGCGCAAGATCGGTTCGCGTTTGCGCGTCGAGAAAAGGTGCGGCGACGATGAAGTTTTCGTAGTGTCCCCGCGAAAGTACCCGGCAATACGCGTCGGCGGCGCGTAGTTCGTTCACCGTTCTTCCTCGTTTTTGCGCACGAGCGTTCCGCGAAGATCGGCGAGCGTACGGGCTCCTGTCGCAAACATGACGATGCGCAACACTTCCGTTATTTCGCGGGCGCGCTCCACCGCCGCGTCGTGTCCGTCGGCCGCAGCGCGTAAAAACGGTCCGGCCATACCGGCGAGATCGGCGCCCAGCGCGATCGCTTTTGCGACATCCATGCCGTCGCGCAATCCGCCGCTTGCAAAGAGCAACCCCTCAGGAGCAATTGCGCGGGCTGCCTGCAAACATTGCGCGGTGGGAATGCCCCATCCGGCAAACGCGGCCGCGACGCGCGCGCGCCAGGGCTCGGCGAGACGATGACGCTCGACTTCACTCCATGACGTTCCACCCGCGCCCGCGACGTCGACCGCGCTGACGCCCGCATCGAAGAGCTTGCGCACGAGATCGTCGGCAATTCCCCATCCGACTTCCTTCACGACGACCGGCACGCCGGCTCGCTCGCAGACGCTCTCGATTTTTGCGAGCAATCCGCGAAAATCAGTATCGCCTTCCGGCTGCAACGCTTCTTGCAACGGGTTGAGGTGTAACACGAGCGCATCGGCCCGCAACATCGAGACGAGCCGGCGGCAATCGTCGATGCCGTAGCCTTTGTTTAATTGCACGGCGCCGAGGTTCGCGAAGAGCAGCACGTCGGGCGCGAGCGATCGCACGTCGAACGTGTCGACGACTTCGGGGTGCTCGAGCAGCGCGCGTCCGGAACCAAGTCCCATCGCGAGCCGCCCCTCTTGCGCGACCCGCGCGAGGACGCGGTTGAAACGGCGCGCTTGCATCGTTCCACCGGTCATGCACGAGATCAGAATCGGGGCGCGCAACGTCCGTCCGAAGATCGTCGTCGACGTGTCGACGTCATCGAGATCGAGCTCGGGCAGCGCATTGTGCACGAACGAATACGCGTCGAAGCCCGACGCGACTCCCTTCGATGAGACATCCTCTTCAAGGTTAATCCGCAGGTGCGCGCCTTTGCGCGAACGCGTGTCGTCAACCGTGGTGCCGGTTTCGGCTGCGACCTTACCGGCTTCTGGTGGAAACGTAATCTGCCACCGCCTCGAAAGCTTCCAGTGATTCGCCAGAGAGACGCGTTCTGGCCAATGCCGCGACAGCCTTTTGGGCGTAGCGCTGGGGGTCCTCGCTCGTCAGCGCTGCGCCTCCCGTCGCTTCCAATAGCTCCCGCAGTCGCGGCTCCGCCTCGCTGCTTGTGCTCTCAAACACCTCGCGCAAGCGTCGGCGTTGCAATTGCGACATCACGCGGTTCGCGGCGACGACTGGATAACTCATTTTGTGCCGGTTCGCATCGCTGGTCGCCGACTTTCCCGTGAGCGCGGGATCGCCCCAAAATCCGAGCCAGTCGTCGCGCATCTGAAACGCTGTTCCAAGCAATCTTCCTGCAAGTCGAAACAGACGGGCGTCATCATCGTCTCCTCCGCCGATGATTGCCCCCGTCTCGAGACTCGTACCCAGAAGGGCGCCGGTTTTTGCGCGCACCATCCGCAGGTACGCGAGCGGCGTCACATCTAAGCGCCCTTCGAGCTGAAGATCTTGACACTGTCCTTCAATCACTTCCAGTGTCGCGCGCGAGATCACGCGTAATACGCGCAATGTGCGGCTCGCATCATCGTCGCTTTGCGCTAACTGCGCGGTCGCGTGCGCGAACATCGCATCGCCGGCATTGATGCCCTGACCGACACCCCAGATCGACCACACGGTCTCGCGCCCTCTGCGTTCCCGGTCGCCGTCTTGAATATCGTCGTGCACGAGCGTGAAGTTGTGAATCCATTCGATCGCCGCAGCGGCCGGCAACGCATCGTGCGCAGAACCGCCGAGTGCCTCGCATGCCCACACGCAGAGCGCAGGCCGAACGAACTTTCCTTGCGCCTCCGACGCCGGCGCTCCCGTTGTATCGGTCCAGCCCATGTGATAGCCCGACATCATACCTGAAACCATGCGCGTAGGAAGCGGGGTTTTCGTGCGGAGATAGTCGCCGATAAGGGACCGGTTGCGGTTGAGAATTTCAGGCTCGGCCTCGGACGCCGGTGAAGAGCGGGACAAAGCCTTGGAAAGCATCAAGAGTACCGTTCCCTCTTTCTTGTCGAGGCTAGAAAACTTCACACGAGGTGAACGCGATGAGGATCGGTTCAGAGGAGCACAAGGAACTGTTTTGTCGCTCTTTCCTTTCGTCCCACCTGGAGTATGACCCGCCCGAGTTGCCCTGGCCCCATCTGACCGAGGCGGAGCTCGCACGCTTACGCGCGATCCCCGTGTGGACGATGGCCCTGCAAACAGAGTTGAATGCGGGCGTAATGGTAAACGGTTTCGCCGAATCGCAACCGGATTGGCTGATCCGTCAAGCGATCCGCTTGCAGGGCTATGAGGAAGACCGCCACGCGCGGATGATCGGCTATCTCTCGCAACGCTACGGCCTCGATGCGCAACCTACCGAACCGACGCTTCGTCCCGAACGCCGGGCGTTCATCGACTTCGGATACGCGGAGTGCGTCGATTCGTTTCTCGGCTTCGGCGTCTTCCGGCTCGCGCGCGAGATCGAATTCCTGCCGGACGCGCTCATCTCACTCTTTGCGCGCGTGATGATCGAGGAAGCACGTCACATCGTCTTCTTCGTCAACTGGATCGCGTACGAACGCGCGCGCCGCGGCTATGGCGCACCGCTTCTCCAGGCACTGCCGACTGCGATCGGATACGTACGTGCGCTTGCAAAAAACGTCGGCCGCGCGAAGGCGGTCGATCAAAAGGAGATGGGATTCGCAGCGGCGGGCGAGGTCTTCGGTGACGTCACGCTCCCGTCGTTCCTTCGCACGTGTCTGGAAGCCAACGAGTCGTACATGGCGGCGTTTGATCCGCGACTGCTCCGTCCGCAAGTGATTCCCAACATAGCTCGCTTCGCGCTGCTGCTCATGGGGCAAAGAAAAAAGTCCCCAAAGGCGCGAACGATTCCACGCAATGCGTGAGGTGATCATCAGTGCGGACGATTTCGGCATTTCCGATGAGGTCAATGAAGCGGTCGAGGCTGCGCATCGTAACGGCGTCCTGAACACGACGAGCCTGATGGTTGCCGCGCCGGCAACGGCGGACGCCGTCCGTCGCGCGCGCGCTCTCGATGACTTACACGTCGGTCTGCACGTCGTGCTCGTGAATGGACGGCCGAAACTGCCGCCGGAGCGCGTCCCTTTGCTGGTCGATCGCAACGGTGAGTTTGCGACGGATCTCGCGGCTGCGGGGGTCAATTTCTTCTTCCGTCCCGGCGTCCGGCGCCAACTCGAAGCAGAGATTCGCGCGCAGTTCGATGCGTTCGCAGCGACCGGACTCCCTCTCGATCACGTGAACGCGCAAAACCACATGCACGTTCATCCGACGGTGCTCGGCATCATCCTCAAAGTCGGGAAAGAGTACGGCCTGCGCGCCGTTCGCGTCCCCTTCGAACCGTTTCTGCCGTCCTGGCGCAGCATGCGGACTGCGATGCCGCAGCGCTTCGCAAACGCCGTGTTCCTGTGGCCGTGGCTTTCACTCATGAAGCAGCGCCTGCGCGGCGCCGGCATCGCGACGAACGATTACGTCTTCGGGATGAACGACACGGGACACATGACCGCCGAGCGCGTCGTGCAGTTCATTGCGCATCTGCCGCGCGGCGTCTCGGAACTGTACTTCCATCCGGCGACGACGCGCTGGGCGGAATCACGCGGAATGGACGACTACGATTTCGCGGGCGAATATGCGGCACTCGTCGCCCCGTCGGTCATCGAAGCGCTGCGCGGTTCCGGCGCGCGCAGCATAAGTTACACGCGGCTCGCAAACGGTGCTGCGTAGCCTCGCGGCGCTTGGTGCGGGACTCGCTTTCGCACTCACCGGCGCCGCAGTCGCCTACGACCTTATCGCGGCCGCGCGACTGCGAGGGCTGCGCGGGCGCTCGGCCCCGGCTACCTCCGCGACGATACCGGTAACCGTCTTCAAACCGGTGGCCGGCGTCGAAGCGGAATTGTTCGAGAATCTTTGTTCGTTCGTCGATCAGCAGTATCCGCAATTCCAAGTGATCTTCGGCGTCGCGCGCGGTTCCGATCCGGCGATAGAAGTGATCGAGCGCGTGATGGCGCGCTTTCCGCACGCCGATCTTGCGCTTACGGTCGGGAACGGCAGCGCGAACGGGAATCCGAAGATTGCGAATCTCTCGACGATGATGGAACGGGCCAAATACGACCTCTTCGCCATTGCCGACGCCGATATGCGCGTCGATCCGTCGTATCTCTCAACGATCGTTTCGGCGTTCGACGATCCACGTGTCGGTGCCGTCACGTGTCTGTACTGCGGGGAACCTACCGGCGGGTTTGCTTCCGGGCTCGGCGCGATGTACATCAACGAGCAGTTTGCGCCGTCGGTGCTCGTTGCGAATCTCGTCGAACCGCTGACCTATTGTTTCGGATCGACGATGGCGGTGCGGCGCGCGGTGCTCGACGAAATCGGCGGACTCGAAGCACTCCACGCGTACATCGGCGACGATTATCTGCTGGGAAAACGCGTAAGCGAACGCGGATACATCGTCGGTCTTGCCCCGTATGTCGCACGAAATATCGTGCACGAGCCGAATCTGCGCTCGCTCCTGCGGCACGAGTTGCGCTGGGCGCGAACGATTCGAGCGCAGCGGCCCTCGGGTTATGCTTCGCTTTTCGTCACGCAGCCGTTAATGTGCGCTGCGCTGCTTCTCGCAGCGACGAGCGCGTCGCAACCGGCGTGGATTGTACTCGCTGCTGCCGTGAGTGCGCGGGCCCTGCTCGCGGGAGCCGCAAGCCGCGCGTTCAACGTACCGCTTGCGCCGCTTTGGGCGATCCCCGTTCGGGATGCGCTCTCCGCCGCCGTTTGGATCGGGGGCTTCTTTGCGCAAGAGGTGCGTTGGC
>Ga0213872_10001445_pt1 | contig 15460 bp, 15 predicted proteins | sample VelepicomBERX_R2_FD_160071 | JGI IMG/M metagenome (GOLD analysis project Ga0213872, IMG submission 160071) | Rhizosphere microbial communities from Vellozia epidendroides in rupestrian grasslands, the National Park of Serra do Cipo, Brazil - RX_R2 | ecosystem: Host-associated > Plants > Roots >...
CGACCCGCACGGCCACATTGTGGACTATGCGCACAAAACCGCATCGACAAGCGATCCCGGATACCAGCAGATGCAATCGAAGATTGCGGTTGGCTCAGGCGGCCTCATCGGGGTCGGGTTGATGGAGAGCAAGCAGAAAATGCTTTACCTTCCCGAGGCGCACACTGACTTCATTTATGGGGTGGTGGGCGAGGAGACCGGCTTTTTCGGCGCGGTGCTCGTGGTGGCCGGATTTGTGGTTGTGCTGTGGCGTGGGCTGCAAACTTACTGGCATGCCGCAGACGAGTTTGGCCGATACCTGGCTCTCAGCGTCACGGTGTGCATCGTGGTTCAGGCGCTCATCAATATCAGCGTGGTGCTCGGGTTGGCGCCGAACAAGGGAATTCCGCTGCCGTTCATCAGCTATGGCGGGAGTTCTATCCTCAGCTCTTTACTGCTGATGGGCATGCTGTTAAGCGTGAGCGAGCACGCCGGGTAGGAAGCGTTTTGCCGTACTCTTTTGTTCTCACAGGCGGCGGTACCGGGGGCCATGTTTTCCCGGCGCTGGCAGTGGCGCGCGTGCTGCGGGAGCGGGGCCATCGATTGCTATTCATCGGTACTCGCGAGGGCATGGAAGTCAAACTCGTCGCAGACGCCGGCTATGATATGGCGTTCATTCGCAGCGGCGGCCTGAATCGAGTGGGCCTGCGCCAGCAGATTCAGACCGCGCTTCGATTGCCTGGGAGCGTGGCGGGTGCGCTGCGGCTGCTGCGCGGCTTCCGGGCGCAGTCGGTCTTCAGTATGGGCGGCTACGTGGCCGGGCCGGTTATGCTCGCGTCCGTTCTGGGGCGGATTCCACTCATCGTCATGGAGCCGAACGCCATTCCGGGCTTCGCCAACCGGCGGGTGGGAAAGCGGGTGTATCGTGCGCTGCTGGGTTTTGAGTCGACGCGGAAGTGGTTCCCGGAGGGCAAGAGCGAAGTCACCGGCCTGCCGGTGCGCCCGGAGTTTTTTGCGCTGCAGCCCAAGCAAAATGGCATGTTCACGGTCCTGATAACGGGCGGCAGCCGGGGCTCGCGAACGCTGAACCGGGCATCGCGCGAGAGCTGGAAATTGTTTTGCGAAAGCGGGGTTCCCGTACGCATCGTTCATCAGACCGGTGCGGCGGAATACGAGGCGCTCGCGAAAGAGTTTGCAACGGCCGGTTTGCCCGGGGAAGTGGCGCCCTTCATTCGAAACATGCCGCATGCCTTCGCGCAAGCCGATCTGGTGATTGGCCGTGCTGGCGGGGGAGCGGTCAACGAAATCGCAGCCGCCGGTATGCCGTCGGTTCTGGTACCGTTTCCGTACGCGGCGGACGACCATCAGCGCGAGAATGCCGAAGTACTGGCGAAGGCGGGCGCGGCCCGCATGGTGCTGGATGCCGAAATGAGCGGTGAGCGCCTGTTTCGAGAGGTGGAGATGCTGCGCGCGGCGCCGGACGAACTGGGAAGAATGCGGGAGCGTGTGCGTCCATTTGCCCGCCCGGGCGCGGCCGAACGGGCCGCGGACCTGATGGAAGAGGCGGCCAGAGCGCCAAGATGAGGAAAGGCAGCTGTTCACGAAGAAATTTGCGAAAAGATGCCGCAAACCGCGGGTTTGCGCATTGACACACCGATAGAAAGCCGAAACAATACTGTAGAAGAATGTTTTTTAAGCCCCAACACGTTCACTTCGTGGGAATCGGGGGCATCGGAATGAGCGGGATCGCAGAAGTCCTGCTCACTTTGGGGTACCAGGTCTCGGGTTCCGATATCAAACCGAGCCTAATCACGGAGCGCCTTGCCCGGCTGGGCGCCACCATCCACATCGGCCACAACGCCGAGAACGTCGGTACGGCGAAGGCCCTGGTTGTCACATCCGCTCTCGATTCATCCAATCCCGAGGTAGCGGAAGCACGCCGGCTCCAGATTCCGGTGATTCCTCGCGGTGAGTTGCTCGCGGAGTTGATGCGTCTGAAGTTCGGCATCGCGGTAGCCGGCAGCCACGGCAAGACGACGACCACCTCCATGGTCGCTTCGATCCTGAATGCCGCGAACATGGACCCTACTGTTGTGGTGGGCGGGCGTGTTGCCGGCCTCGAAGGCTCTAATGCGCGCGTGGGCAAGAGCACGATACTGGTTGTCGAATCGGACGAAAGCGATGGATCGTTCCTCAAACTTGCTCCGATTCTTGCTGTGGTTACGAACATCGACCGCGAGCATCTGGATCACTACAGTTCGCTCGAAGAGATCCGGGCGGCTTTCACGGAATTCGTTAACAAAGTGCCCTTTTACGGCGCGGCCGTGCTCTGCATGGAGGACGAGAACATCCAGCAGATCTTCCCCTCCATTCGGCGGCGCACCATCACTTACGGCCGATCGGCACAGGTGGACCTGGAGATTCAGAACATCGATCTCGGGCCAACTGGCAGCGATTTCTCCATCGGGCTCCGTGGGGCGGAGCTTGGCCGGTTTCACCTGAGTGTTCCCGGCTTGCACAATGTGCTGAACGCGACGGCGGCCATTGGTGTGGGCCTCGAGATGGACGTACCGCTTCCTCAGATTCAGGAAGGCCTGGCCGCCTTCAGCGGTGTAGACCGGCGGTTCTCGATTCGCGGTGTGGTGAACGACGTCACCGTGATCGATGACTATGGCCACCATCCGACTGAAGTGAAAGCCACGCTGGCAGCCGCCAAGCTTTCGCCGTACCGCCGGATTCACGTTCTGTTCCAGCCGCACCGCTTTTCGCGGACCAAGCACCTGATCGATGACTTCGGCATTGCCTTTCATCAGGCGGACGATCTGTATCTCCTCGATATCTACGCCGCCTCAGAGTCTTCGCTCGATGGCATCAACTCACAGGCACTACTCGAAAAGGTTCGTTCGTATGGCCATCGTTCGGCACACTATGTTCCGACGATGGAAGAGGGGGTTGCCGCAATAGCCGCCGCTGCCGAGCCTGGGGATCTCATCATCACGCTGGGCGCCGGCAGCGTATCGCAAGCCGCCGACAGAATTCTGGAGCAGTTGCGAGGCAGTGCGTAGTGCCGCGCCGGGAAGCCGCAGTCATCGAGGAGCCAGTGGAGCGTGTGCGCTGGGTGCGCTTCACATTCTGGCTCATCACTGGGATTGTGGCGATGGTCAGCGCGCTGGTTGTTTGGCACTTCATAGAAGAGTTCCTGATCAAGGACGACCGTTTCCGCATTCCGGAGGCGGACGATTTCGCCGGGCAGAGCCCGAATCTTGTTGTGGAGGGAATACACTATGCGTCGACTTCCCAGATCCGTCACATCTTTTCGGAAGATTTCGGCAGGAGCTTATATCTGGTGCCAATCCAGAAGCGCCGCGCCCAGCTTTTGGCGATCGACTGGGTGGAAAACGCGACGGTTGCGAAGATCTGGCCGAACACGGTGAAAGTGGTGATCCACGAACGCGTTCCGGTAGCGTTTGTAGTGCTGCCGGCCAATCGCAAAGACGGCAGCTCGTCCTTTGCGCTCGTCGACCGCGACGGCTACATTTTGCGTCCGCGTGTCATGGCCCGATTCACACTGCCGGTCATTACCGGCGTACGTGAAAATGAATCCCTCGAAGATCGCAGGGTGCGCGTCCGGCGGGTGCTCGCAATGCTGAAAGAGATCGGGCCGATGGCGGCGCAGATCTCCGAAATCAATGTGGCTGATCCGAACGATCTCATCGTTGAGGAAAAGATGGACAACGTGGTGCTGAGCCTGATGCTCGGCGATGAGAACTACTCGGACCGGTTGCAGAATTTTTCGGCGAACTATGCAGAGATCAGGGAAAAGCGGCCGGATGCGAGGACGCTGGACCTGCGCGTAGATGGCGTAATCACAGCAGTAGGAGACGACCAGAGTGGGAAGTAAAACGAAGTTAGCAGTAGGTCTGGATCTCGGAAGCACGACCACCCGTGTGGTAATTTGCGCGCTCGAGGGCGATACTCTTCGGTTCCTGGGTCATGGGGAAGCGCCGGTTCACGCCTGGAACAAATCGCGCTTATCAGACCGGGAGGCGCTTTCGCACAGCGTGCGGTTTGCGCTGCATGAAGCGGAGCTGCGCGCACAGGCTTCGCCGGAATCGGCAGTGGTGGGAGTGGGCGGATGCGTTTCGGGAGTAAATAGCCGCGGGCTGTACGAGTTCGGACGCCGCCGCGACATTGAGCCGGACGATCTGCGCTATGCAGTCGAGTTGGCGGCGCGCGTGCGACTGGAAGAAGACCGGCAGGTGTTGCAGATCTGCCCGCAGGATTTTACGCTTGACGGACGCGCGGGCTACCGCAATCCCAAGGGAATGTTGTGCGCGCGCCTGGAAGCCAACGTCCACGTCGTCACGGTGTCCATGCAGGACCATCAGGGTCTCGTCGCGGCCGTGCACCATGCCCATCTTGCGGTAGAGGAGTCGGTATTCGAGGCGATTGCCGCGGCTTATGGTGCCATTCTTCCAGAGGACCGGGCGCGCGGCGTGGTGCTGGTTGACATCGGTGCGCAGTCCACGCACATCGCGCTGTATGACGGCGATGCGCTGCTGCTTGCTACGTCCATTCCGGTGGGAGGGGATCATTTTACGCGCGATGTCTCCTGGCTGCTCAAAGTGAACTACGAAGACGCCGAGAACCTTAAACGCGAGTACGGCTGCGCGGTTACGGGTACGGAGTCAGATAACAGCATCGTGGAGATTCCCTCTGCCGAGGGCCGCGGCATGCGCGAAGCGCCACGCCGGCAGTTGAACGAGATTCTGGAGGCGCGCGCCGAGGAGCTCTTCGAGCGCATTTATGCAGAGATCCTGCGCGTAGGCATGGAACAGTCGCTGCTGGAGGGTGCGGTGCTCACCGGCGGCGGCGCATTGCTGGCCGGCATGTGCGATGTCGCCGAACGAATTCTGAACTGCCAGGCGAGAAACGGATTGTCGACCGGAATCGAAAACTGGCCCCAGCAGTTGGACAACCCGGTTTGGACCACTGCTGCCGGGCTCGCCATGTACTCCGGGCGGCTAAAGCTGAAGCGCGAATGGAAACGTGCATCGGCAGGGCTCGCCGGAATGGCCGCGAGATAGAGACCGACAGTCAAGCGCAAAGAAGAGGGGATAGACATGGCGGATGATTTGAAATTTTTGATTGAAGATGAGGTGCAACTCGGCACTCGTATCAAGGTGATCGGCGTAGGCGGCGGCGGTTCAAATGCTGTCGCCCGTATGCTGCAGGAAGGTCTTGGCGGCATCGATTTCTATGTTCTAAACACCGATAAGCAGGCGCTCGCGGCCTCGCCCGTTGCAAATAAGATCGCTATCGGCAAGAAGCTAACGAGCGGTCTTGGCGCCGGAGCCGATCCATCGGTGGGCAGGCAGGCGGCGCTTGAGGATACCGAGCAGGTGATCGAAATCCTGGAAGGCGCCGACATGGTGTTCGTCACCGCGGGGCTTGGAGGCGGCACGGGTACCGGCGCTGCTCCCGTGGTGGCTTCGCTCGCCAAGGAATTGAATGCGCTCACAGTAGCGGTGGTCACCAAGCCGTTTTCGTTCGAAGGCCCGCGCCGCATGCGGCAGGCTGAGCGCGGCCTTGCGGAATTAGCGGGAAGCTGCGACACCGTTATCAGCATTCCCAATGAAAAGCTGCTGGGCCTAGCGCCCAAAGGCACGAGCTTTGTTGATTCCTTCCGGATGGCGGACGACATTCTGCGGCAGGCAGTGCAAGGCATCTCCGACATCATCACCACGCCCGGCCTGATCAATCGCGACTTCTCGGATATCCGGACGATCATGCTGGGAATGGGCTACGCCATGATGGGAACGGCCGTCGCAAGCGGCGCGAACGCGCCAGTGGAAGCCGCGCAGAAGGCCATCGACAGCCCGCTAATGGAAGAGGGTGGCGTGCTCGGTGCACGCGGCGTGCTGATCAATATCACTGCTTCAAGCCAGCTTGGCATCCACGATGTCAATGAAGCCTGCAACCTGATCCGTTCAGCAACGAAGAATGAGGACGTGCAGATCAACTTCGGCATCGTGCTCGATGAACATATGGGGGACAAGGTAAAAATCACGGTCATTGCCACCGGCTTCCAGCGCGACACGCTGCCCGAGATTGATCGCCGCAGCCCGCACTTCCCATTCACGGCAGGGAGCGCGCCGGAGTATGCTCCACCTATTGCGCCGCTTCCCCAGCCGGAGGCTGAGGCTCCAGTGGTTGTTCAGGAAGCCGCGCCGGAGGCGGCAGCCGAGGAGGTTCCGCCGATGGACGATTACGAGCTGCCGGCGATTCTGCGCAAGCAGCGCCGCATGGTTCAGTAGGCGTTTTCAAGTGGCCGGGGATGCCCGGCCACTATTCCCCCATCAGTTGCAGCACTATCCGCCGCTGGTGTGGATGGGACCGATGCTCAAACACGTATAGCCCCTGCCAGGTTCCTAAAGCCAGTTTCTTTGAAATTACCGGCACCGTCAGACTTGTATGCGTCAGCGTGGATCGGATATGCGAAGTCATATCGTCCGGTCCTTCCGCTGTGTGGCGGTAGCCCGTCTCATCCTCCGGTACCAGCCGCTCAAAAAAGTCGCGCAGGTCGAGTATGACATCCGGATCCGCGTTCTCCTGGATCACCAGCGAGCAGGAGGTGTGCTGAATGAACACGGTAAGGACGCCGTTCGAGATATTTTGCTTGGCGACCCAATCTTCCACGTCTCTGGTAAATGGATACAGGCCCTTGCCCCGCGTGGAGATCGTTACAGTTGTATGACGCGTCACTGCCTATAAGAATCGCAAAGTCATGTATACGACGCTGGCCCTACTGCGCTTCAACTAGGAGTAAGATTCTATTTTTGATGCAGTGAGGGAAACCTCGTCTGCTTGCTGCGTAGTCAACGTTAGTCTTCACTTGACAAAGGAGACGAGATGACCGCTGTTTTGAGTTCGGAACAGAAGGCCGATCTGATTCGGCGCGGATTCACGCGCCGCAATTTCGGCCGGATCGCGACTGTGCTGACTGCCGGGGCGGCGCTGCCGTTCTACAACGAGCAAGCTCTTGCTCAACTTTCGATGGTGCGGAACATGCCGCCCGATGCGGTGAAAATCAATGCGAATGAAAATCCGCTTGGTCCCTGCCCGGAAGCAGCTGACGCCATCCACAATGCGGTAAAACGAGGCGGCCGCTACGAATACGAGGACACCGACGCACTAGCCGAGACGCTGGCGGGCATCGAAGGCATCAAGTTCAGCTATAAGCCCGATGAGAGTTACATCGAGATTTTTGCAGGATCCAGCGCGCCGCTTCACCAGGCGGTGCTGGCGTTCTGCTCGAAAGACCGGCCGTTCGTTAAGGCCGATCCAGGCTACGAAGCGGGTGAGCGCGCCGCAAAGTTTATTGGCGCGGAGGTGGTGAATGTACCCCTCCGAAAGGGCACGTGGGATCACGACGTAAGGGCAATGCTGGCGGCTGCGCCGAACGCCGGCCTCTTCTATGTCTGCAACCCGAACAATCCGACCGGAACTCTCACCAGCCATTCCGACATTGAGTATCTGGTCGCCAATAAGCCCAAGGGGTCGATCGTAATGATCGATGAGGCCTACATTCACATTTCGAAGAACGCGGTGGCATGTTGCGACATGGTGGCGGCCGACAAAGATATTGTCATCCTGCGCACGTTTTCGAAGCTTTATGGCATGGCGGGTTTGCGCGCCGGGGCCGCGTTCGGGCGTCCCGATCTGCTCGCGAAAGTGAAGCCTTATAGCGCTGGTGCGATGCCGATCACTGCCATGGTGGGCGCGACCGCCAGCCTGAAAGTCAAGAATCTGGTTGCCGAACGCCGGAAGATCATGGGCGACAACCGTGAGGATGTTTTCGCCTGGCTGACGGCGCGAAATGTTGAATTCATTCCTTCAGAGAGTAATTGCTTCATGATGAACGCGAAGCGTTCCGGACACGCCTTTTACGCCGATATGGCGGCCCAAAAGGTTTACGTCGGCCGGTCTTGGCCGGTTTGGCCCAATTGGGTTCGTGTCTCAGTGGGCACCAAGGAAGAGATGGCGAAGTTCAAAGAAGCGTTCTCCAAGTGCTATAACGCCTGATCTGAAACTCATCTGACAGCCTGGCCGAAATTTCGTCGCTGGTTGTCCCCAAATGTGTCTCCAAATGGGGACGGTCGCACATTTAATCTGAGAGACTAATCGCTGCGGGCATACAGAGTTATCGGCATGTCCCGATATGCACGCCTGGTAAGACCCGGCACTGTATTTCACATCACGGCGCGAGGGAATTATCGCCAAGCCATTTTCCTGTCAGTCGAGGATCGTGAACTGTATCTTTCGCTGTTTGAACGGCATAGCCGCAATTTCGGACTTACGCTGCTTGGCTGGTGCCTGATGACCAATCACGTCCATCTGCTTGCGATTCCAGAAAAGTCTGAATCGATGGCACAAACTATCAAGCGCGCACACAGCGAGTATTCGTCCTTGGTAAACCGAAAGCACCATCGAACGAGCGGTCACCTCTGGCAAAGCCGTTTCTATTCTTGTCCCGTTCAAGGCCGGTACGTCTGGACCGCACTTCGCTACATAGAACTAAATCCTGTACGCGCCGGCCTGAGCGGTACTCCCGAGCAATACTTCTGGTCAACCGCGAAATACCACACCGATTTGGAGCCTCCACCAGCGATTCTGGATGTACAGCCGTGGCGGGAAGTGTGGACGCCCGAGGCTTGGCGAGAGGTACTCGAGACTCAGCAGGATGCATTAGACATCGAGACGCTGCGCCGCGCAACTCAGCGGGGAGCACCGCTCGGCGCGCCTGAATTTACGCACGAATTTGAGTTGGAGGCGGGACGCAGTCTGCAGATCAGGCCCGTTGGCCGTCCACGTATTCCTCAGCGGGATAAGGTCTCAGATTAAATGTGCGACCGTCCCCATTTGGGGGCTCCATTTGGGGGCTATTCGACGGTTACGCTCTTGGCGAGGTTTCTTGGCTGATCGACGTCGCAGCCGCGCCGCACCGCGATGTGATAGGCCAGCAGTTGGAGCGGAATCATCTCCAGCAGCGGCAGCAGGAGTTCGCGCGTGACGGGGATGGTGATGAGGTGGTCCGCCATTTTCGCCACTTCCTCATCGCCCTCGCAAGCGACCGCAACGACTCTTCCGCTTCGAGCCTTCACTTCCTGAATGTTCGAAAGGGTTTTCTCATAATGCACCTGGCTCTCTTCGGACAGCGGATCGCGGGTCGCCAGCACCACGACCGGAAGATTCTCATCGATGAGAGCATTCGGGCCGTGCTTCATCTCTCCGGCCGGATAACCTTCTGCGTGGATATAGGAAATCTCCTTCAGCTTGAGTGCGCCTTCGAGCGCGATCGGGAAATGAATACCGCGCCCGAGGTACAGGAAGTCCTGCGCGCGGAACAAGTGCTTGACGAGTTCGTCGTAAATCTCCGTTTGCGCAAGCACCTGGTCCAGCTTACCGGGAATCTGGGTAAGTTCCTGCATCAGCGTGGCAGATGCTTCCGGATTCAAGGTCCCGCGCACCTGGCCCAGATACATGCCCAGAATCACCAGCGCGGTAATTTGTGACGTGAAAGCTTTGGTGGAGGCGACGCCGATTTCCGGCCCTGCATGGGTCAGCAACGTCCCGGCCGCTTCGCGCGTGATCATCGAGCCCACTACGTTGCAGATCGCAAGCGTCTTTGAGCCCTTCTGTTTTGCTTCCCGCTGCGCTGCCAGCGTATCGGCTGTCTCTCCCGACTGTGAGATGACGACGGTAAGGGTATTGGGCGGGATGATCGGATCACGATAACGGAACTCGCTGCCGTAATCGACTTCCACGGGCAGCCGCGCCAGGCGTTCGATGATGAACTTCCCTGTGAGGCCCGCATGCCAACTGGTTCCGCAAGCTATGATCTTCACCTGCTGGAAACTTCGGAAATCCGCCTCGGAGATGTTCACTTCATCCAGGAACACTCGGCCGCTCTCCTGCCCGACGCGTCCCAGGATGGTGTCCCGTATGGCCCGCGGCTGCTCATAGATTTCCTTGAGCATGAAATGCTTGTAGCCGCCCTTTTCGGCCATCACCGGATCCCACAGAATATGGGAGGGCTGGCGCCGGACGATGCGGCCGTCGAAGTCGGTGAGTTGCACACCCTGGGGCGTCAACACGGCCATGTCGCCATCATTCAGGAAGATCATGTCGCGGGTGTGGCTAAGAATGGCCGGGACGTCGGATGCAACGAAAAATTCATCCTGCCCCAGTCCGACGACCACCGGAGGCCCTGATCGCGCGGCAACAATTTTGTTCGGGTCACAGCTCGAAATGACGCTGATGGCGAAGACGCCCGATATCTCCTTCAGTGCTGCCCGGACGGCATTCTCCAAGGAGCCGTTGAGATGCTTCTCCACCAGGTGGGCGATGATTTCGGTGTCCGTCTCTGTCTTGAAGGTGTGCCCTTCCGCACTCAACTGCTTCCGCAGCGCCAGGTAGTTCTCAACGATGCCGTTGTGAACCACTACAATTTCGCCTTTGCAGTCGCGGTGAGGATGTGCGTTCTCTTCGGTCGGCCGCCCATGCGTCGCCCACCGCGTATGCCCGATCCCGTACGACCCGCTCAGCGGCTTGCTGCGAATCACTTCCTCCAAATTTCGCAGCTTCCCCGATGCGCGCCGCACTTCGAGGTGCTTTTCCCCATTCAGCACGGCTACTCCGGCCGAGTCGTATCCCCGATACTCCAGCCGCCGCAACCCGTCTACAATTACCGGCACCGCCTCTCGGCTGCCTACGTATCCCACAATTCCACACATAGTCCCCTCCGAGGCTGCTATTTTCCGAGCTAGTCTAAGATCTCTACGCGGTAGTCCTCTATCACAGGATTTGACAGTACATCGCGGGCAATTTCATCCAGGACTCTCGTTGCCGCATCCGGCGCAGTCCCCTCCGCTACGCCGATTTCAAAATATTTTCCCTGCCGTACCGACGCAATCTCTTTGTGCCCCATGTGATTCAGAGCGGAGCAGATGGTCTGACCCTGCGGATCGAGTACGGTAGGCTTCATCGATACATACACACGCGCTTTCATAGAACTCTTATTATGGCGTTGCTCAGGTAATGCATTCTATAGCGGAACCGAGTACGCCGGCGAAATCAGTCGCTCATCACGGTCATTGACTGGCCAAACAATTTACCGACGATTTGTTTGGTATAACCGATGAGAAAGAGTTTTTCCTATCGTTAAGGTTTGCATTCTCGCGAGCAGTAGCGCCGGAAATTCGGCATTCATCGCCACAGACCGCACGCGTCTGCTGGTGGATGCCGGGTTGAGCCGCCGGGAAGTGAAGAAACGGCTCGCGGCCATAGGCGAAGATATAGCAAATCTCGATGCCATTCTGGTGACGCACGAGCATAGCGATCACACCAGCGGCCTCGCTGCCATCGCCAAAGGCGGAGGAAAGCGGGCTATTCCGGTGTATCTCACCCAGGGTACGGCACGCTGCATCGATTGGGGCGAAAGCTGTTGCCCGGTTGCCGAAACGTTCCAGGCAGGCTGCGGTTTCACTGTCGGTGACTTCGATATCAGCAGTTTCACGATCCCTCACGATGCCGCCGATCCCGTGGGTTTTACTCTTACGGCACAGGGCATCAAAGTAGCGGTTGTCACGGATCTCGGCTATGTTACCGATTCTTTGCGTGTGCACCTGCGCGGAGCGGACATGGTCGTTCTCGAATCGAATCACGATCTGGAGATGCTGCGCGTAGGCCCGTATCCCTGGTCCGTGAAGCAGCGTGTCATGAGCCGCCGCGGACATCTTTCGAACGAAGTTGCGGCCGAGTTCATTCGCGAGGATCTCGATGCGCGAGTTTCCACGTTGGTTCTCGGCCATATCAGCGAACACAATAACCACCCGGAACTAGTTCGCAATCTGGCGCTGAAGGCACTCAAAGGGCGGACTCTTTTTACGAAGCTCGTGGTGGTGGAACCAGGCGTTCAATCTGAAGTCTTCTGCTACTGACGTACTCGCCAGAGGCGTCGGGGACAATAGTCGTTTACATGATTGCGCGATACACACGCCCCCAGATGGGTGCCATCTGGAGTGATCAACACAAATACGAATGCTGGCTTGAAGTGGAGCTGGCGGCCTCGGAAGCTTTGGCCGGGATGGGCGACGTGCCGAAGGAAGCGGCGCGCGCCCTTCGCGAACATGCTTCTTTCGACTTAAGCCGGATCCAGGAGATCGAGCGCGAGGTGCGCCACGACGTCATCGCCTTCACCACGGCGGTTGCCGAAACGATGAAGGCCAAAGACGCCGCCGAGGCTTCTCGCTGGCTGCACTTCGGTCTGACTTCGAACGACGTGGTTGATACCGCGCAGGCGCTGCAGATTCGCGATGCTTCACAGCTTATCGTGCAGGATCTAGCTGAGCTTTCCGCCGCGCTGAAGAAACTTGCGTTCGAACACAAGCATACTGTGCAGATCGGCCGAACGCATGGCGTCCACGCCGAGCCTATTACTTTCGGGCTGAAGGCGGCTATGTGGTGGGATGAAATAGAGCGCCATCGCAAGCGCTTTGCCGCCGCCGCGGAGGAGATGCGGGTCGGCAAGATCTCCGGTGCGGTGGGAACCTTCGCTCATATCGGGCCCGAAGCCGAAGAGAAAATCTGCGCGCGACTGGGGCTCAAGGCTGCCCCGATCAGCTCGCAGGTACTCTCGCGCGACCTGCATGCCCACTACATCGCAACCCTGGCAGGTATTGCTTCCAGCCTGGATAAGATCGCGCTCGAAATCCGTCACCTGCAACGGACCGAAGTGCGCGAAGCCGAAGAGCCCTTTGCCGCCGGCCAGAAAGGTTCATCGGCGATGCCGCACAAGCGCAACCCGGTCACTTGCGAACAGATCTCCGGGCTGGCGCGCGTGGTCCGTTCCAATGCACAGGCGGCATTTGAGAACGTCCCTCTCTGGCATGAGCGGGACATATCGCACTCCTCGGTAGAGAGGGTGATTTTTCCCGATTCCACCATCCTCACGGACTATCTCTTGTCCAAAACGATCTGGCTCATTAGCGGTCTTAGAGTAAACCCTGAGCGCATGCGCCGGAATGTGGATCAGACCAAAGGGCTCATCTTTTCCGGCCAGCTCCTTCTCGATCTGGCTGCCGCGGGGATGCTGCGTGAAGATGCCTACCGTCTGGTGCAGAGCCATGCGATGCGGGCTTGGGAGACCGAAAGCGACTTTCGCGCTGCGATCGAGGCTGATCCTGAGATTCGCCGCTATCTGCTCGGGGAGCAGCTCAATCATGTGTTCTCGTTAGATCGTCAACTTGCCCACATCGACACCATTTTCCACAGGTTATTCGATTAACAGTAACCCTAGTGCTGAGAAATTATTATGGGGAATTTCAGGATTTTCGTTTAAACTGAATGCGGGAAAATGGCGACCCCGACGACCATGAGCGAGAGTCCTCGCAAACCTCCGAGCAAGGAACTCGAACTCGCGAGAGTGCTTCTCGTCGATGATGATCTCACATCGCGGCTAACGCTCAAAGCCGTCCTCGAAGCGGGTGGTTACTTTGTTGACGCTGCAGCATCTGCTGCCGAAGCCGTCGGGAAACTCGACGAGCAGCAGTACGAACTTGTACTGAGTGATTTGCAGATGGAGTCGCCGGAGGCGGGACTCAAGGTTCTGGCTCATGCGCGGCTGATGGATTACAAACCAGCTACGGCGATCCTCACCACTTACCGGAATCGGCGGCCGGATGTGCGCCGGCCTGTGCTCATCTCGCCCGAAGACCTGCCGGAACTGCTAGGTAAGGTCGCGGACCTGATCAGCCATCGTGCCGCGCGAATGGTTGAGCGCCAGTTGCGGCAGGCTTAGCTAACTTACCTTTCGCTTCCAATCCGCTCGATCACGCGTTCATACGCGTCCAGCGAGTCCCGAAAAAAGTGGTCCTCTGCCGGAACCCAATCCAGGTGCTTCGGTTCAGGCAGAGATGCGAAAAATTCCGTCAACTCCGGCTCCGGCCCGAACTCGTCGTTTGTACTCTGAACAAAGTACTTCGGAACATCCACGTGGTACACAAACTCGCGTTCAGCGACCCGGGTGGGGAATCCTACGGCAATCACCCGCTTCACTGCGGGTTCTTGCGATGTAAGACGCAGCGCGACGCGGGAGCCGAATGAGAACCCTCCCAGAAGTACGGGTAACTCCGGATAGCGCTGCTCGAGTTCGCGCATCGCCACGCGCGCGTCCTCGGTCTCGCCGAACCCGCCATCGTACCTTCCTTCACTGAGGTTCACACCTCGGTAATTAAACCGTAGGACTACGCAGCCCGTTCTTCGCAGGCCGCGTGCGAGCCGGTACACGACTTTGTTGTGCATCGTTCCGCCGTGCTGGGGATGCGGGTGGCAGATTACAGCAGCCTCTACCGGCGGCGTAGTCTCCGGCTCTTCCAGCAGCGCCTCCAGCTTACCCGCGGGCCCCCCCAGAAACAGCGACTCAATTCGCCGCGGCATCAGTTCGTCCGGTAATTCGTGAACTGCATGTCGATGCCGAAATCTTTGCCGCGCAGTAGCGCGATCACCTGCTGCAGCATGTCGCGGTCCTTGCCGGTCACGCGGACTGCGTCGCCCTGGATGCTCGCCTGTACCTTCAGCTTGCTGTCTTTGATCAGCTTGACGATATCTCTTGCCTTCTCCGTCGAGATGCCCTGTTGCAGCGAAATCTCCTGCCGAACGCTGCCTTGCGAGGCCGGTGTGATCTGGCCATACTGCAAGCCTTTCAGCGGCACGTTTCTCTTCACCAGTTTTTGGCCGAGAATCTCGGTGACGGCTTTCAGCTTGTACTCGTCCGAACTCGCCAGCAGGATCTTGTGGTCCTTTTCGTTGAGCTCAACCGACGATTTGCTGTCCTTGAGGTCATAACGCGTCTGGACCTCCTTGGCGGTTTGCTGGACTGCGTTCAGCACTTCATTCAGGTCGATCTTGGAAACGATGTCGAAACTGTTGTCAGGCATTGAAGACTTCTTTCCAATCTTAGACGGGATGAGGCCGCGGATTTGAGCGAGCCGAAGACTCAAACGAAGCTAACTGCGGTGGGAGAGGGCCAGTAACACGCGTTCGGTCAGCTCTTCGATCAGCACCGGCATCGCGCTGTCCAGTGCCAGAGTAACGGCCGCCCGTATTGTGTTCCGGTCCAGTGCGGCCGCGCCCTCCGTTTTTGCCGCTGGTTTTGCGGCGGCGCTCTTCTCGATCAGTGTTTCGACTGCACTGAGCAGAGCCGACGCCTCAAAGGGCTTCCGCAAGACCACATCGGCGCCGGCATTCTTTGCATCCTGTTCATCGAAATCGTCAGCCGGGCCAGCCGCAAAAATCACGGGGATATGTTTATAGGCCGCTTGGGCTCGCAGAAACCGCGCAAGCTCAAAGCCGTTCTTGGTCGGAAGATAGACATCTGTGATCAGCAGATCCGGATTCACATCGGGCAGTCTACGCAGCG
>Ga0213872_10001446_pt1 | contig 15454 bp, 13 predicted proteins | sample VelepicomBERX_R2_FD_160071 | JGI IMG/M metagenome (GOLD analysis project Ga0213872, IMG submission 160071) | Rhizosphere microbial communities from Vellozia epidendroides in rupestrian grasslands, the National Park of Serra do Cipo, Brazil - RX_R2 | ecosystem: Host-associated > Plants > Roots >...
CCATGAACTCGCTCATGTCGATGCGGATCATCGCCTCCTCGGTATCGAAGAGATAGGAGGCCAAGGCCTTGCACAACTCGGTCTTGCCCACCCCGGTGGGGCCCAGGAACATGAAGGACCCGTAAGGCTTGCTGGGGTCGCCCAGGCCGGCGCGCGAACGGCGGATGGCGTCGGACACAGCCACGATGGCCTCGTCCTGGCCCACCACGCGTTCATGCAGCACGTCTTCCATGTGCAGCAGTTTTTCACGCTCGCCCTGCATCATGCGCGACACCGGGATACCGGTGGCGCGGGCCACGATCTCGGCAATTTCCTCGGCGCCCACCTGGGTGCGCACCAGCTTGGGCTTCTCGGCGGTCACACCGGCGGCATCCTTCTTGTTCTGCACCTCCAGCGCGGCTTCCAGCTCGGCCAGCTTGCCGTACTTCAGTTCCGAGACCTTCTGCCAGTCGCTCTTGCGGGTAGCCTCTTCCATCTGCAGGCGCACCTTCTCGATTTCTTCCTTCAGTTGCTGGCCGCCCTGGGCGGTCGATTTCTCGGCCTTCCAGATTTCTTCGAGGTCGGCGTACTCGCGCTCAAGCTTGAGGATTTCTTCCTCGATCAGTTGCAGGCGCTTCTGCGAGGCTTCATCCTTCTCGCGCTTGACGGCTTCGCGCTCGATCTTGAGCTGGATCAGGCGACGGTCCAGCTTGTCCATCACTTCCGGCTTGGAATCGATCTCGATCTTGATCTTGGAGGCGGCCTCATCGATCAGGTCGATGGCCTTGTCCGGCAGGAAGCGGTCGGTGATATAGCGGTGCGACAGCTCGGCCGCGGCCACGATGGCCGGGTCGGTGATGTCCACGCCATGGTGTACCTCGTACTTCTCCTGCAAGCCGCGCAGGATGGCGATGGTGGCTTCCACGCTGGGCTCGTCGACCAGGATCTTCTGGAAGCGACGCTCCAGGGCGGCATCCTTCTCGATGTACTGGCGATACTCGTCCAGGGTGGTGGCGCCCACGCAATGCAGTTCGCCGCGCGCCAGGGCCGGCTTCAACATGTTGCCGGCGTCCATGGCGCCTTCGGCCTTGCCGGCACCGACCATGGTGTGCAGCTCATCGATGAAGACGATGGTCTGGCCTTCATCCTGGGCGATTTCCTTCAAGACGGCCTTGAGGCGCTCCTCGAATTCGCCGCGATACTTGGCGCCGGCCAGCAGGGCCGCCATGTCCAGCGACAGCACGCGCTTGGACTTGAGGCTATCCGGCACCTCGCCGTTGACGATGCGCTGGGCCAGGCCTTCGACGATGGCGGTCTTGCCCACGCCGGGTTCGCCGATCAGCACCGGGTTGTTCTTGCTGCGCCGTTGCAGCACCTGGATGGCGCGGCGGATTTCATCGTCGCGGCCGATCACCGGATCGAGCTTGCCGGCACGGGCGCGTTCGGTCAGGTCCAGGGTGTATTTCTTGAGGGCTTCGCGCTGGCCTTCGTCCTGCTGCGAGGACACCGAGGCACCGCCGCGCACGGCCTTGATGGCCGCTTCCAGCGACTTGCGGGCCAGACCGTTGTCGCGCGCTGCACGGCCGGCATCGGACTTGTCGTCCACCAGGCCCAGCAGCACCATTTCGCTGGCGACGAACTGGTCGCCATGCTTTTGTGCTTCCTTGTCGGCCAGGTTGAGCAAGGCCATCAGCTCGCGGCCGACCTGCACTTCGCCGCCGTTGCCGGAGACCTGCGGCAGGCGCTTCAGGGCCGCCTGCAAGGCAGTGGTGAGGCCGTTCACATTGACGCCGGCGCGCTGCAACAGCGAGCGCGCGCCGCCATCGTCCTGGTTCAGCAGCGCCAGGATGAGGTGGACCGGTTCGATATATTGATTGTCGTGGCCGACTGCCTGGGATTGCGCATCGGCCAGCGCTTCCTGCAATTTGGTGGTGAGTTTGTCGAGACGCATGGTTCGCTCCAATTTTTCAATAGTATGAAAATTGGGCCGCCGGTTTGATTTTCAAGCAATGATCGTGCCGTCGGGTTTGATCTGCATCAGGTCGACCATTGGCGGCATGCCGGCGGGTCTGAGGGATTGCAACATCGACAATTACGCCGCCCCCTCCCCCGTATCTTGCTAGGTGGCCCGTCCCGCCGCCACACCCTGCATTTCCTCGCGCAGGTTCCCCAGGCGGTCCAGCGCCTGGTGGTCGTCCTCCAAGGACTTGTCCACGCTTGCATGCATCCAGTCGACCCAGGTGCTGATCTTGGCGTCCAGGTACTGGCGCGACGGGTACAGGGCATACACCCCCATGTTCTGCAGGCGGTGCTGCGGCAACACCCGCACGATGGTGCCGCTGCGCAAGGCATCCACGGCCGAATAGATGGGCAGGACCCCCACGCCCATGCCCTCGCGGATGGCAGTCAGCATGGCCTCGGCCACGTTGACCTGGAAGTTGCTCTTCACGGCGATCACCGCCCCGCCGCCCGGACCTTCCAGCACCCATTCGTCCAGCGGTGAAATGGGGCTGACCAGCTGCAGGCAGACATGGTGCAACAGGTCGGCCGGCTGCTGGGGGACGCCGTATTTCTCCAGATAGGCCGGCGAGGCGCACAGCATGCTGAAGGTGGTCCCCAGCTGCCGGTAGATCAAGCCCGAATCGGGCAGTTCGCGCGCCAGCACCAGCGAGACGTCATAACCCTCGTCGAGCATGTCGGGGATGCGCTGGGCCAGGGTCAGTTCCACGGCCACATCCGGATAACGCTTCTGGTAGCCCGAAATGGCCGGGATCACGTAACGCTGCCCAAAACTGGTCATCGCATGGATTCGCAAACGGCCCGAGGGCTTCACATAGGCAGCACCCGCCTCGGCCTCGGCTTCCTCGACATAGGACATGATCTGCTGGCAACGCAGCAGATAGCGCTCGCCTGCCTCGGTCAGGGCGAGGCGGCGGGTGGTGCGGTTGAGCAGGCGGGTGCGCAGGTGGCGCTCCAGATCGGCCACGGCGCGCGATACGTGGGCGGTGGTCAGGCTCATCTGCTGGGCCGCCTGGGTGAAGCTGCCGGCCTCGACCACGCGCACGAAGACGCGCATGTTTTGCAGGGTATCCATGGGTTTCCTATCGGTGAACCAGTGCTTTGCCAAATGCCACAACAGCGCTATAACTGCTGAACTTGCCTGAAACACTCGCATTTGACGCACCAGCGGATGACAGCATTGTTACCCAAAATGGAGCAATCATTATTTCAAAAAATGAGATAAACAATTGCGAATCTGCGAATTTTTCGAAAAATAATTACAAAATATAATACATACCATCTGATATTTGCATATTTTTTGGGTAATTCCATGAAACGCATCGCACTCCCCACACTGTCCGCCCTGACCGTCATTGCGCTATCGCTGACAATCGCCGGCTGCGCCGACCAAGGGGGCATCCATCCGCAATCCCAGGTACGCGACGTGGCCGTACTGGACGTCGGCCAGGCCATCCGCCAGGCCGGTGCCGAGGCCGGCTGGCCGCAGCGGTCCTGGTGGCAGGCCTATGGCGATGCGCAGCTGGATCAGCTGGTCACGCGTGCCGTGGCTGACAATCCCAGCATGGCCACCGCCGCGGCGCGGGTACGCCAGGCGCAGTCCATGGCCGTGGTCGCGCATGCCGGCGAGCTGCCCAGCGCCCAGCTGGATGTGTCGGTGGGACGCAAGGACTGGTCCGACAACGTCTACTATGGCGCCAGCTTCCGCGACAAGCTGACCTGGAACAATACCGCCACCCTGGGCCTGGCCTACAACGTCGACCTGTGGGATCGCAACAAGAACGCCACCGAACGCGCCGAGGACGAGCTGCACGCCGTGGCCGCCGATGGCCGCGCCGCCCAGCTCGACCTGGAAGGCAATGTGGTGCGCACCTACGTGCAACTGGCGCTGCAATACGGCCTGCTGGACAACACCGAGGCCATGCTGCGCGAAGAGCAGAAGATCCTGGACCTGGCGCACCGCCGCTTCAAGGGTGGCCTGGGCACGCAGCTGGAGATCACCCAGGCCGAGGCCTCGCTACCGGAAACACGACGCCAGATCGAAGCCCTGCAGGAGAGCATCGCCCTGATCCGCAACCAGTTGGCCGCCCTGCTGGGCGCCGGCCCCGGTGCGGCCGATGGCATCACCCGCCCGACCCTGGCCCTGCAAAGCGCCATTGGCCTGCCCAGCGCCCTGCCAGCCGACCTGGTGGGGCGCCGGCCCGACATCAGCGCGGCGCGCTGGCGCGTGCAGGCGGCCGCCAAGGGCATTGCCGTGGCCAAGGCGGCCTTCTATCCCAACATCAACCTGCTGGCCGGCATCGGCCCCACGGCTGCCGGTGGCGGCCTGTTCTCCTTCCTCAGCGGCCCCAACATGCAGACCACCTATGGCCCGGCGATCTCGCTGCCCATCTTCGAGGGTGGCCGCCTGCGTGGCCAGCTGGGTGCGGCCAGCGCTGGCTACGACCTGGAAGTGGAGCACTACAACGCCCTGCTTTCGCAAGCCTTGAAGGGCATTGCCGACCAGGTCGTGACGCTGCAATCGGTGGTGCGCCAGCAGCAACAGGCGCATGAATCGGTGCTGGCCGCCCAGAAGAACCTCGATTTCGCCACCCGCGCCTACCAGCGCGGCCTGACCGATTACCTCAATGTCTTGCGCGCACAGACCCAGTGGCTGCGCCAGCAGCAGATCGTGCAGCAGCTGCAGGCCCAGCAGCTCTCGGCCTACGCCACCCTGCAGACCGCGCTGGGCGGTGGCCTGGAAACCGATGCCGCACCGGTGGCCACGGCCGACACCGCCAAGGTGGCGCAATGAGCCAGCCTGCTCGCGGCCTGCCGCTCGGCAGCCAGCTCAAGGAGGCCGCCACCGACTGGTGGCGCAACGATGCGCCGACCTGGGTGTATGTCTTCAAGATGGTCTTCGCCGGCCTGCTGGCCCTGGGCGTGGGCTACGGCCTGGACCTGGAGTCGCCACGCTCGGCCCTGATCACGGTGTTCATCGTGATGCAGCCGCAAAGCGGCATGATCCTGGCCAAGAGTTTCTATCGCGTCATCGGCACGCTGGTGGGCTCGGCGGCCATCGTGGTCTTCGTCGGCCTGTTCGCGCAGACGCCGGAACTGTTCCTGCTGGCCTCGGCCCTGTGGATCGGGTTGTGTACGGTGGGTTCGGCGCACAACCGCAATTTCCGCTCCTATGGCTTCGTGCTGTCGGGCTATACGGTGGCCCTGATCGGCTTGCCGGCCGCGCTCAATCCGGCCATCACCTTCGACTCCGTGATGACCCGGGTCTCCGAGATCATGGTCGGCATCGTCTGTGCCGGCCTGGTCAGCGCGCTGGTGTTCCCGCAGGCCAGCGCCACCGGCCTGGTGCGCATCATCCGCGGCCGCTTCACGGCCTTCGTCGATCTCATCAGCGCTACCCTCGGTGGCACCGCCGACCGCAAGCAACTCGAAACCACCAACGCCCGCTTCGTGGGCGACATCATCGGCCTGGAGGCGCTGCGCAGCTCGGCCATCTTCGAAGACCCGGAAGTGCGCCTGCGCAGCGGTCGCCTGACCCGCATGAACAGCGAGTTCATGGCCCTGTCCACCCGCATGCACGCGCTGCACCAGCTGATGAATCGCCTGCATGCCAACCCCGCAGCCGGTGCACGCCTGGCCATCGATGCCATTTCGCCCTATTTCCGCGAGGTGCAGCCCCTGCTCACGCGTGCCAGCGGCGAGCCGGTGATGAGCGCGCTCGATGCCGCCGATGCAGCCCTGAAGCTGGATGCCTACAAGCGTGAGTTGCCACGCCGGGTGCGCGCCACCCGTGACCTGCTGGCAGCGGCCCTGGAGAACGACAACGCCATACTGGACTTCGATACCGCCTCCGAACTGCTGTATCGGGTCATCGAAGAACTGCATGCCTATACCCTCACCTACGCCTCGCTGAGCCAGCGCCACCACGAGCGCGAGCAATGGGAGCACTCCTACGCCCCCAAGACCAGCATGACCACGGCCCTGATCGCCGGCGCCCGCGCGGCCATCACGCTGTTGTGCCTGTCGGCCTTCTGGATCGCCAGCGGCTGGCCCAGCGGCGACGTGGCCGCCCTCAATGCCGCCGCCTTCTGCGCCATCACCTCGGCCGCGCCCGATCCGGCCAAGGCCACGCGCACGGTGGCCATCGGCGTGGTATTCGCTGCCATCGCCGGCTACCTCTATACCTTCCACATCCTGCCGCGCCTGGATGGCTACTGGATGCTGGCCTCGGCCCTGATGCCGATGCTGATGCTGGCCGTGTTCCTGACCACCAAACCCAACTGGGCCGGTTATGGACTGGGGATCTGCATCTTCTTCCCCTTCCTGGCGGTGCCCGACAACTTTGCCCGCTTCAATGCCGCCGGCTATCTCAATGAAGCGGTGGCGCTGATGGTCTCGCTCATCGTCACCGCGGTGTCCTTCATGCTGCTGCTGCCGCCCACCACCAACTGGACCGTGCGCGTGCTGGAGAAGCAGCTGCGCAAGCAGGTGGTAGACGCCTGCTTCGGCAAGCTGGCCCACCTGGCCCTGAAGTTCGAGAGCGGCACGCGCGACCTGATGCACCAGATCACAATGCTCACCAGCAGCCGCCCGGCCCTGCGCCAGGTAGCGCTGGGCTGGATGTTCGCCACCCTCGAAGTGGGCCACGCCATCATCGAATTGCGCACCGAACTCAACGGCATCCGCACCGAGACACCCGACCTGTTGCCGCCCTCGGCCATGGCTGCCCTCAATGGCCTGCGCGAGACCATTCCGGCGCTGTTCGCGCGGCCCGACGGGGCCACGCTGGCCGCCGCCCTGGCCGCCAACGACCAGGCCATCGTCGAGGTTCAGCAAGCCATCGGTCCGCACTACCGTGACCGCAGCGAGCGCCATCGCCTGCAACGTACGCTGAGCTATCTGCATTTCATCCGCACCGCCCTGCTCGACCCGCAGTCGCCGCTGCATACCATGCGCGCCGGTGCCAACCAACAACCGGGAGCCCGCCATGCCACGTGAGATTTCCTTCTTCGACGCCTACATTCCAACCGTATTGCTGCTGGCGGTATTGGCTGCCGCCCTGACGGTGGTGATCGATCGCCTGCTGGTGCGGGTCGGCTTCTATGCCCTGACCTGGCACCCGGCCCTGTTCCGGGTCAGCATGTTCGTCTGCTTCACGGCCCTGCTGGGGCTCTACGTGTATCGCTAGCGTCACCGTCCTGCATTCTCCCGCGCCATCCCGCATCACCTACGAAAAGATAAAGAATCATTCAGGAGTAGTTCATCATGTCGGTCAAATCGATCTTCCGCCTTCTCATCACCCTGGCCATCTTCGCCCTGGCCATCCTGCTGGCCTGGAGCCTGTGGCAGCACTACATGCTCTCCCCCTGGACGCGCGACGGCCGGGTACGCGCCGATGTGGTCAATATCGCACCGGATGTCTCGGGCCAGGTGGTGCAATTGCCGGTCCGTGACAACCAGCTGGTCAAGAAGGGCGACCTGCTGATGGAAATCGATCCGGCCCGCTATGAGCTGGCGCTGCAACAAGCCGAAGCCGCCGTCACCGCCCGCCGTGCCGACCTGGATGTGCGCCGTGCCGACGTCGAGACGCGCCGCGCCGACCTCGACATGCGCCGCGCCCAGGCCCGCCGCCGCGCCGATATCGATGCCCTGGTGGTCTCGCGTGAAGCCCGCGAAGATGCCGGCACCCAGGTCACCGCCTCGCAGGCCCAGCTGCAAGCCGCCCAGGCCCAGTACCAGGGTGCCCAGGCGCAGTACCAGGCGGCCCTGGCCCAGCGCGATACGGCCAAGCTGAACCTGGAACGTACCAAGGTCTACTCGCCGGTGGATGGCTACATCACCAACCTGAACGTGCGCCGTGGCGACTACGCCAGCGCCGGCGCGGCCAAGATCGCGGTGATCGACAGCCACTCCTTCTGGGTCTACGCCTACTTCGAGGAGACCAAGCTGCCGCTGCTGTCCATCGGCGACCACGCCAAGATCCAGCTGATCAACGGCGCCACCCTCGCCGGCCATGTCGACAGCATCGCCCGCGGCATCTATGACCGCGACAACCCGCAAAGCCGCGAGCTGATCGCCGACGTCAACCCCACCTTCAACTGGGTGCGCCTGGCCCAGCGCATCCCGGTGCGCATCCACCTGGACCAGGTGCCCGAGAAGGTATTGCTGGCCTCGGGCCTGACCTGCACGGTGGTATTGGAGCCGGGTAGCGGCAAGCAGCAAGGCGGCAACAGGAACTGAGCGCCAGCGCCTGACCGGAAGACAAAGAGAAAAGCGACCTCGCCAGGCACGGCAAGGTCGCTTTTTTTACGCGCGTTTGCGGGAGACGGCACCCACCGTCATGCCCACTGGCTTGAGCAGTTTTTCGGCGGTGGCCAGCGTCGGGCTGGACTCGCCGCGCTCGATATCCTGCAGGGTACGTGCCGAGACGCCGCACAGCCTGGCGTATTCGGCGATGGTCAGGCGCAGCGTGGTGCGGATCTTGCGGATCACGGCCGGGATAGGCAAGGTGGGATCGGCGGCCAGTTCGTCGAACAGGACACGGCGCTCTTCAAGTTGCTCGATGGGGGTAAGGGGCTTGAAGCGCTTGTCCATTCAGAGCGCCTCCAGCTGGCTGCACACCTGAGCTACCGTCGGCGCCAGCGGCGCAAGGAATGGCTCCTCGATACCCAGGGCACGCGCATGCGCAAGAAGACCGGCCAATGGCGTGGCCATGCCCTGCTCCACCGGGCCGATCAGGGACCGCGCCCCGGCATCGCGCCAGGCGCCGTCAATATGGATCTGAAGGGTGCAGGAAGTCTTCATATACACATCGTACTATCATCAATGCAAGCGAATTCCAGCGCAATAATGATAGTTTGATGTGCAACAAGACTCTATCTATCCGGCAAACACCTGCCAGACCAGCCAGACATTGGCCGCCGAGATGGCCGCAAAGAGGATCCAGGCCAGCGCAGTCACCCACCAGGCATTGACCAGCTCGCCCATCAGGTCAGCTCGGCTGGTCAGGCGGATCAGCGGGTACATGGCAAAGGGCAACTGCAGCGACAGCACCACCTGGCTGGCCACCAGCAGCTTGCCCACCGAATGCGGCCCCAGCGTGAGCACGCCGATCAGCGCCGGCACCAGCGCCAGGGCACGGGTGATGACGCGGCGCTGCCAGCACGGGATCTTGAGCTTGAGGAAGCCTTCCATGATGACCTGGCCGGCAATGGTACCGGTGAAGGTGGAACTCTGGCCGGACGCAAACAGGCCCACGCCGAACAGCACCGCAGCCATGGCGGAGCCGGTGATGGGGTCCAGCAGATGATAGGCCTCGTCCAGCTCGGCGACCTGGGTATGGCCGCTCTGGTGGAAGGCCGAGGCCGCCAGGATCAGGATGGTGGCGTTGATGACCATGGCGATGAGTAGCGACACCGTGGTATCGACCCGGGTGTAGCGCACCGCTTCCAGCAGGGAGGCCGGATCACGCCGCACGCTGCGCGTCTGCACGATCGACGAATGCAGGTAGAGGTTGTGCGGCATCACGGTGGCGCCGACGATGCCGATGGCCAGGTAAAGCGGCTCGCGACCGGAAATGGCCGCCAGCGACGGTACGAAGCCCTGCATCACGGCATGCCAGTCAGCCTTGACGAAGGCCAGTTGCGCCAGCAGGCAGGCCGCAATCGTGATGACCAGGCCGAGGATGATGGCTTCCACCTGTCGAAAGCCCCGGCCCTTCAGGCCGAGTACGATCAGGGTATCGAGCGCAGTCAGCATCACCCCCACCGGCAGCGATACGCCCAGCAGCAGCTTGAAGGCCAGTGCGCAGCCCAGCACCTCGGCCAGGTCGCAGGCGATGATGGACAGTTCGGCCAGCACCCACATGCCGCGCCCGACGATGGGCGGGTAATGTTCGCGTGAATGCACCGCCAGGTCCTTGCCGGTGGCAATCCCCAGCCGCGCGCACAGGCATTGCAGCACGATGGCGGCCAGGCTGGAGAGCATCACCACGAACAGCAGCTGGTAGCCGAACTGCGAACCGGCCTGGATGGAGGTGGCCCAGTTGCCCGGATCCATGTAGCCGATCGACACCAGCAAACCCGGGCCGACGTATATGCGCAGCTTTTGCCAGACCGAGGCGCCCGCCGGTACGGCAACCGAACCGGCCACTTCGGAGGGACAGAAAGGCGCCGTCGCGGTCTGGGGCAAACCCGGGATGCGCGGCAATCGGAAGGTGAATGGCAAGACGGTTTCCCCTGAACTTGTGCGGATGGTCGCCCTGGTGGCCGGGATCAGCGTCGCGGCCCGAGGCGCCTTATTGTTTCCATTTGGCCAGCGCGCTGTCGTCGCTCTCGCGGGCATCGACCCAGCGAGCGCCCTCGGGCGTCTGTTCCTTTTTCCAGAACGGCGCCTGCGTCTTGAGATAGTCCATGATGAATTCGCAGGCGGCGAAGGCTTCGCCGCGATGGGGCGAGGTCACGGCCACCAGCACGATCTGCTCGCGCGGCTGCATCGGGCCGATACGGTGGATCACCAGCGCATCGAAGATGGGCCAGCGCGCCTTGGCCTGTTCCACGATCTGCTCCAGGGCCCGCTCGGTCATGACCGGATAGTGTTCCAGCTCCATCTCGGAGACGGCAGCACCGTCGTTGAGATCGCGCACCGTGCCCACGAAGCTCACCACCGCTCCCACGCGGGGATTGGCCAGGCGCAGTTGCGCCACTTCGGTGGAGAGATCGAAATCGGCGGTCTGGACGCGGACAGGCATGGCTGGGCAGAAAGTGAAAGGCAGGCTGCGATTCTACCAGCGCAGCCCTGCCCGCGAGCACGCGGCGATCAGACGATCAGTCCCCACAGTAACAGCGTCATGCCCAGGCCGATGACCGACACCAGGGTCTGGATCACCGACCAGGTCGCCAGGGTCTGTTTCAGGTTCAGGCCGAAGTATTCCTTGACCATCCAGAAACCGGCGTCATTGACGTGGCAGAAGAACACCGAACCGGCGCCGATGGCCAGCGCCATCAGCGAGTTGTGGGTGGCCGACAGGCCCGCCACCAGCGGGGCCACGATACCGGCGGTGGCCGTAGTGGCGACGGTGGCCGAACCGGTGGCCTGGCGCAGTGCCACGGCGATGATCCAGGCCAGCAGGATCAGCGGCATGTGGGTGCCGGCTGCGACCTTGGTAATGGTGTCGCTGATGCCGGCCGACAGCAGGGTCTGCTTCAGGCCGCCACCGGCGCCGATGGTCAGCAGCAGGCCGGCGATGGGTGGCAAGGCGCGACGCAGCGTGGCACCGACGTCGAAGCGGCTGCTGCCCTGGCCCCAGCCCAGCACCACTACGGCAAAGAGTACCGTGACGGTGAGTGCGATGATGGGTTCGCCGAAGAAATTGAGCATCTCGAACAGCTCGGTCTTGGGCGTGACCCAGATACGGGCCACGGTGCGCCCCAGCATCAGGATCACCGGCAGCAGGATGGTCAGCAGCGCCGCTGCGAAACCGGGCTGCGACTGTCCCTCACGGGCGGTGAAGAGCTTGCCGATCTGGTCCGGCTCGGCCAGGTTCAGGCGCGGCGCCAGGAAGTTGCCGTACAGGGGACCGGCGATGATGACCGCCGGGATGGCCACCACGAAGCCCAGCAGCATGGTAGTGCCGAGGTCGGCATGCAGCGCCGAGACGGCGATCAGCGGACCCGGATGCGGCGGCAGCAGCGCGTGCAGCGTGGTCATGCCGGCCAGTGCGGGAATCGCTACGCGCATGATGGGCAACTGCGAACGGCGTGCCATGACGAAGATGATCGGTGCCATCATCACCAGCCCCACCTCGAAGAACAGCGGCAGGCCGACCACCAGGGCCACCAGCGCCATCATCCAGGGAATGGCACTGCCGCGCGCATAGCGCAGCAGGGTATTGACGATGCGGTCGGCCGCGCCGGACTCGGCCATGAGCGCGCCCAGCATGGCCCCCAGGGCGATGATGATGCCAGCCTCGCCCAAGAGGCTGCCGGCGCCCTTGCTGAAGGCCTTGGCGATGTCTTCCAGCGGCAGGCCGGCGCCGATGCCGGCGATGAAGGTGCCGATCAGGATGGAAAGGAAGGGCGCGATGGACAGGAAGCTGATCAATACCACGATGGCGATCAGCGCCGCCAGCGTCACCAGCAGCAACTGCGTGTCCTGAGCCGCCCAGGCGGCCAGATGTGTCGAAATCAAGATGGTTCCTTCTTCAGGTGTGGATGAATGCGCATCGTTGAACGATGTCTTGTGCATCTGCTCCGCAGACATGGTTGGCGCATGACTGGTCTCCTCCCAAAGAATCCGGATTCCGAATGTTGTGGGATCGCCCGCTTAGCGCGGATCTTCCGTCTTTTGCCAGACGCTGGCCAGCCACGGTTGCTGCTCGCGCGGCAAACCGTCAGGGCGGTAATAATGCCGCAATTCGGCAAATCCTGCTGCATGCAGGTAACGGCGCCAGCCTTCCAGGCTGTGCCAGACGCCGTAGCGCTGGCCGCTCCAGCCTTCCAGGTCCTGGCCACGCGGGTTGGAGCTGAACAGGATGCCGTCCGGCTTCAGGCTGGCCCGCAACTGCCCCAGTACGCGCGGCAGCGCGGCCGAGGGCACGTGGAACAGCGAGGCATTGGCAAAGATGCCGTCGAAGCGCTGCGGCGGCAGGTCTAGCTGCAGGAAGTCCTGATGCAGGACCTCGCAGCCACTGGCCGCACGCGCCATCTCGACAAACTCGGCAGTACCGTCCAGCCCGACGGCAACGTGGCCACGCCGGGCGAATTCGATCAGGTCGCGTCCCGGGCCGCAGCCGAAGTCCAGAATCGTGAAGGGTCCCTGCCCGGCTCTGGCGTGCAGGGCATCCAGCAAGGCCGCCATGTTCTGGCTGACGTCATGATCCCAGGTACCCTCGCGAAAGCTCTCGGCATTGCTGCTGTAGTGCGCAATCGTGCCGACCGAGGGATCACGGCGGGCGCTCATGTCAGCCCCCGGTGACGGGCGGGAAGAAGGCCACTTCACCGCCGTCGGCAATCTCGGTATCGGCCTCGGTCATGTCATGGTCGTAGGCCATGCGCAGATTCTTTTCCGGCCCCAGCACTTCGGCCCAGATGCCGCCGCGTCCCATCAGGAAGGCGCGCACGTCGCCCACGGTCTTGACGCTGGCGGGTAGCTCGATGACTTCCTGCGAGGTTTTCAAGGCTTCGCGCACGCTGGCGAAGAAACGGAGTTCGATTTTCATGACTTTCCTTGGTAAATCAATTCTTCAGTTGAGCAGTTGGTCGAAGGCCAGGAACTGCACCATGTCACCCGCCGCAATGGTCTGTCCGGGTGGGTTGTCGACCAGGCCGTCGGCCCAGGCGGTCGAGGTCAGCACGGCCGAACCCTGGCTGGGGAAGAGGTCCAGCCCGCCCTGGGCATTGCGCCGCACACGCAGGAATTCCTGGCGGCGATCGGCACGAGGCCAGTCGAAATCGGCACGCATGCTCACCGCCTGCGGCAGCACTGCCTCGCGGGGCAAGCCTTGCAGACGCAGCAGGAAGGGCCGCACGAACAACAGGAAGGTCACGAAGGACGACACCGGATTACCCGGCAGGCCGATGAAGAAGGCCTCGCCCTGCCCTGCATCCTGGCCACGACGCACCTGGCCGAAGGCCAGCGGCTTGCCCGGTTTCATGGCGATCTGCCACATGTCGATGCGCCCTTCGGCTTGCACGGCCGGCTTGACGTGGTCTTCCTCGCCCACCGAGACGCCGCCGCTGGTGATGATGAGGTCATGCTCGCGCGCCGCCTCGCGCAGGGTCTGGCGGGTGGCGGCCAGATTGTCGGGCACGATGCCGTAGTCGCTGATCTCGCAGCCCAGTTGCTGCAGCAGGCCGCGCAGCAGGAAACGATTGGAATTGTAGATGGCGCCGGGCTTCAGGGCTTCGCCGGGCATGGTCAGCTCATCGCCGGTGAAGAACACCGCCACCCGCACGCGCCGCAACACCTCCAGGGTGGCCTGGCCAATGGACGCGGCCAGCCCCAGCTCCTGGGGACGCAGGCGGGTCCCGGCCGGCAGGATGGTGCTGCCCTGGCGGATATCCTCGCCAATGTAGCGCACCCATTCACCGCGGCTGGGGACATGGCGCACCGTGACATGCTCGCCATCGACTTCGCAGGCTTCCTGCATGACCACCGCGTCGGCGCCTTCGGGCAGCATCGCACCGGTGAAGATGCGCGCGGCCGTGCCGGCTTCGAGCGGCTGGCCCACGTGACCGGCCGGGATGCGCTGGGATACGCGCAGGCGCGCCTGCCCGGAGGCGCAATCGGCGGCACGCACGGCGTAGCCATCCATCTGCGAATTGTCCATGCCGGGCACGTTGATGTGCGCCTGGACCGGCGCAGCCAGCACGCGACCGCAGGCTTCCAGGGTGGCGACGCTCTGGCTGCCGCTGACCGGCACGGCTGCCGTGAGCAAGGTATCGAGCGCCTGGTTCACGCTTTGCATGGGCGCGCGGGCCGGTTTGTCGGACGACGCGCTCGGGGGGACGTTGGATTGCATGGCTGGCCTGTCTGGATGGAAACCGGGAAGAGGCGCTGTCTTCATGGCGATACAGCGACCCGACATTCTAATGCAATCGGCCGCTGGCGGCGGACCATGAAAAACGCCGCCCGGGCCTGCGGCGCGGACGGCGTGATCTGCTCAAGCGGCGCTGCTTACAGGCCGGTATGCTCGGCCACGAACGCCTTCACGCGGGCGGCGTCGGCGGGCATGACCTCGAAGCGCTGCGGCAGCGCCTCGATGTTCTCGAAGCCGGCCGGACGGTCGGCGTCACGCCCCAGGGCTTCGCGGATGGTTTCGTTGAACTTGGCCGGCAGTGCGGTTTCCAGCACGATCATGGTCACGCCCGGGGTGAGGTTTTCACGCGCCACCTTGATGCCGTCGGCGGTGTGGGTATCGACCGTGATGCCGTAGGCCTTTTCGGCGAAGCGGATGGTCTCCAGGCGGTCGGCATGGGTGGAACGGCCGGAGGCGAAACCGTACTGGATCACGCTGGCGAATTCATCACCGTCGCTGCCGGGCTTGCCGGTCAAGTCGAAGCCGCCGGCGCTCTCGACCTTGTGGAACAAGGCCTTCACGCGGGCGCTGTCGCGGCCCAGCAGGTCGTAGACGAAGCGCTCGAAGTTGGAGGCCTTGCTGATGTCCATGCTGGGGCTGCTGGTGTGGTAGGTCTCGGCCGACTTGCGCACGCGGTAGACACCGGTGCGGAAGAATTCGTCGAGCACGTCGTTCTCGTTGGTGGCCACCACCAGCTTGTCGATGGGCAGGCCCATCATGCGGGCGATGTGGCCGGCACAGATGTTACCGAAATTGCCCGAGGGCACGGTGAAGGACACCTTCTGCTCGTTGCTGGTGGTGGCGGCCAGGTAGCCGCGGAAGTAGTACACCACCTGCGCCACGACGCGCGCCCAGTTGATCGAGTTGACGGTGCCGATC
>Ga0213872_10001447_pt1 | contig 15447 bp, 12 predicted proteins | sample VelepicomBERX_R2_FD_160071 | JGI IMG/M metagenome (GOLD analysis project Ga0213872, IMG submission 160071) | Rhizosphere microbial communities from Vellozia epidendroides in rupestrian grasslands, the National Park of Serra do Cipo, Brazil - RX_R2 | ecosystem: Host-associated > Plants > Roots >...
CCGGCCAATCCGATCACCAGGCACGCCGCCGCGACTTTCCCCCAGCGGCCGCGCCAGAGGGTGCGATCGGCGCCGGCGCGACGCAGCCGGGCCAGCGCCTGCTGGCGCATTTCGAGCAGTTCGGGAGCGCTTCCCAGGACGCCGACGGCGTTCCAGCCCCGGCCGACCGCTTCGGCGGCACGGCTGTTGCGAGGGTCGGCGGCCCAGTGGCGAAAATCGGCGCGCAACGCCGGATCGGCGTCCTTCGACAGGCGCACCTGCCACTCGGCCGCCTCGTCGAGACGCCGCTGCATATCCTGGGACTGCTCGGACAAGGCGCTCATAACTCCAGGAACCTCGCACCGAGATGGGCCATCGCCTTCATGATCATCTTTTCGACCAAACTCACCGAAATGCCGAACATTTCGGCGATCTCCTTGTGCTGCAAATGCTCAAGCCGGGCCAGGATGAAGACATCCCGCGTCCGCTCCCCCAATTCCGCCAACGCCCCGAGCACGTCCTCGACGGTCTCCCTGCCGAGCAGAACCCGCTCGGGATCCCGATCCTCGACGAGAGCGGAGGGGAAGTATCCCGCCTCGGCCAGCAGATCGACATTATAACTCAGCCTCTCCTGCGCCGCCGAGACCGATTTCACCCGGTCTTTCAGCAGATTGGCGGCGATGGTGAAGACATAGGCCTCAATCGTCTCACCCTGATGACGGTCCGGGTGATGCAACAACCGAACGAACACTTCCTGCGTCAGGTCCTCGGCCTCGATGCGGCTTTGGACCCGTTTCGAGAAATAGGCGAGCAACGGGGACCGGAACATCCGGGCGAGCTCGGCGGCTTTTTCCTCGGCATTCTTGTTCGCCTCTTGTGGGCGACTTTGCATGCTTTCCTCCCGAAGAAGGAGCAAGCATGCCGTGTAGTTCCCCTCGGGCGCAACCGGCGGCATGCGTCACCCCATCTTTTTCTTAAACGAGCGAGGACCGGCCATCCTCACTATCCGGGTGCGGATTCCCACCCGGAACCATCTTTTCCCGCGCCGCCTTGATAGAGGCGAAGGAGACTCCGATGGAGAACCAGACAGGATTGGGCCGCCGCCGCTTTCTGCAGGCGGCCGCAGCGGGAGCCGGAGTCGGCCTGTCCGCCTCCTTCGCCGCGCAGGAGCAGACCGCCGGCGGCGGGGTCGAGTCCCATGCACGCCAGCCCTTTCCCGATTTCGGACAGAACCTGTCCACCGCCGACGTGCTGATCGAGACGGCGATCGCCTGGGGCGCCACCTTCGCCTTCGGGCTGGTCGGCGACGGCATCAATCCGCTGATCGAGGCGGTCAGACGGCGCCAGGACCGCATCCGCTATATCGGCGTGCGCCACGAGGAGGCCGCCGCCTTCATGGCCGGCGGCTTCGCCAAGCATTCGGGGCAATTGGGACTCTGTATCGGCACCACCGGGCCGGGGGCGATTCATCTGATGAACGGGCTCTATGACGCGGCGCTGGACGGCGCCCCGGTCCTGGCGCTGACCGGCACCACTTTTCACGATCTGATCGGGGTGCGCTTCCAGCAGGCGGTCGACACGGTGAAATTGATGGAGAGCCTGGCCCTGTTCAATGTCGAGGTCACCGGTCCCGAGCATGCGGTGATCGTCGCCAACCGCGCCTGCCGCACCGCGCTCGGCAATCGCGGCGTGGCGCACCTGACCGTGCCCAAGGACGTGCAGCTGATGACCCGGGCGATGGACAAGAAGTCGATGCGCAATCCCGGCGCGCGCAGTTCGTCCTCCTGGACCCCGATCGCCTCGGCGCCGCCGGCCGATCAGCTGCGCCAGGCGGCCGAGATCCTCAATGGCGGATCCAAGGTCGCCATCCTGGTCGGCCAGGGCGCGTTGGCGGCGCGCGAGGAGGTGACCAGGCTGGCCGACACGCTGGGCGCGCCGGTCGCCAAGGCGCTGCTCGGCAAGGCGGTGCTGCCCGATGATTCGCCCTTCACCACCGGCGGCATCGGCGATCTCGGCACCCAGCCCTCGTCGTGGATCATGAAGACTTGCGACACGGTGCTGATCCTCGGCTCGACCATGCCGTGGGAGGAATATTACCCCGATCCCGGCCATGCGCGCGGCATCCAGGTCGATCTCAATCCCGACCGCCTGGGGCTGCGCTATCCGGTCGAACTGGGCCTGACCGGCGACGTCAAGGCGACGCTGCAAGCCCTGCTGCCGTCGCTACGCCGGAAGACCGACCGCAATTTCCTGACCGAGGCGCAGAAACACATGGCGGAGTGGAACATGCTGCTCGACCAGATCGAGGGCACGCGGAAGACGCCGCTGCGCCCGCAGGCGGTGATCCGCGCGGTCAGCGACACCCTGGCCGATCATGCGGTGATCTCGCTGGATTGCGGCGCCAACACCCATTTCGCCGGACGCTGCCTGCGCCTGCGCGCCGATCAGCGGCTTAGCGGCACCGGCATGCTGGCCACCATGGGTCCCGGCATCGCCTTCGCCATCGCGGCGCAACTGGCCTATCCCGACCGGCAATCGGTGGCGATCGTCGGCGATGGCGGCTTCGCCATGCTGATGGCCGAGCTGACCACCGCGGTGGCGCATAATCTTCCGGTCAAGATCGTGATCCTAAAGAATGACAGCCTGGCCGAGGTGAAGTTCGAGCAGAAGGAGCTCGGTTTTCCGGAATTCGGCTGCGACCTGGCGCCGATCGATTTCGTCGCCTTCGCCAAGGCCTGCGGCGCCGACGGCTTCCACATCGCCGGCTATGACGACATGCGGGCGACCCTCAAGGCCGCCTTCGCCACCCAGCGTCCGACGCTGATCGAGGTGGTGGTCGATGCCGACGAGAAGCCGGCCAAGCCGCAGGATCTCAAGGTGTGAAAACAAAGACGCCGCCGGGTGATGGCCCGGCGGCGCATTTGAACGGGTGGTGGTGGGGCGGCTCAGCCCTGGAACTGGTCGCCGCTGACCGCGTTCACCACTTCGGCGCCGTTGGCGGCGCTGCGGGCAATCTGGCCGGCGCGCTCGGCGGCATTTTCGCTGCCGACATGGCCCTGGACATAGACGACGCCGTCGATGGTCTGGACATGGACGCCCGAGGCGCGCAGGCCGGCATCCTGGTCGATCGCCGTCTGCACGGCGGTGGTTTCGGCCTGGTCGCTGGTCTGGGCGAAGGCGACCGGGGTCATCAGGGTGGCGGCGGTCAGGAAGCCGGCGGCCAGGGTCAGATTGAAGGTCTTGGTCATTTGCGTATCTCCTTGAATAGGTCGGTGAGCGTCATGCTCTAAAAGACAATTCGCAGGAGAAACGGCGGCCATAACATCCGGCCGATGCAGGCCAGGATTGCAAGAACGCGGTGTAATGTTGTTGCCCGACCGAACGAATTAGACGACACCGCCCAGCCTGGCCAGCAGCAATGCCGTCGCCAGCCCCAGCGCAGCGCCGAGCGCCAGCATGACCGGCGACCCGGCCCGCAGCCCGGGCCCGTCGGGCGGCGGGGATAAGCGCCCGGTCACCATCGCCCCGACCAGATTGTGCCGTTTGAAGAAGTGGTAGAAGACGATCGCCAGCAGATGAAGGGCGACCAGCCCTTCCAGCAGATCGAAGGCCAGCGCGTGATAATGCGAGGCGGCGCGGCCGGTGTCGTACTCCACCCAGGCGGAGAGCGGGCCCGACACCATTCCGTCGGTATCCACGGCGAACAGCCCGAAGCCGACCAGGGCGATGAGGCAGGCCAGCAGCGCGGCGACGCTCCAGCCGCCCATCGGGTTATGGCCGGCCACGGCGGGCGCCTTTCCCTTCGCCACCAGCGAACGGGCATAGGCGGCGACCGCCCCGGGGCCTTTCACGAAGCCGGCGAAGCGGGCGGTCGAGCCGCCGAACAGCCCCCACCACAGGCGGAACACCAGCAGGCCGGCCACGCCCGACCCGGCGAGGCCGTGGGCGGTCATGTCCTCGGTCTCGGCCGACCGCCAGGCGATCAGGACCAGCACGACCAGGCCCCAGTGGAAAAGCCGGGTCGGCAGGTCCCAGACCAGGGGGCCCTTCAAGCCTTAGTGCTCTATCTGGCGGAAGGTCTCGTGGCAGGTCTTGCAGGCCTCGCCCAGACCCTGGGCGGCCTTGCGCACCGCGGCGACATCGCCGCTCTGGGCGGCGGCGTCGAGGGCATGGACGGCGGCGTCGAAAGTGCCGGCATCCTTCTGGAACTCGTCCCACTTCTGCCAGATCTCGGGCTTGGCGCCGGTCTTCACCCCGGCCTCGGGGCCGGTGCCGGCGGGAAACAGGCCGGGCAGCCTGGTCGCCTTGCCGTTGATCACCGCGGTATATTTCTGCATGTCGCCGGCCGAGGGATCGCCCGCCTTCAGATCGTCGGTCAGACCTTTGAAGGCCTTGCCCATCTCCTTATAGAACTCCTGGCGGGACTTGATGGCCTGTTCGGCATCGAGGGCCAAGGCGGCGCCGGACACGGCGAAAACCGCGGCCGCGGCGAAGGCGTACCGGAGGATCATGGTCAATTTCACCCTTTCAACTGAGAGACGGGAATTTACTTTTCGGCGTAGGCTTTCACGAGTTTGAAGAGGAAATCCCTGTCGTCATACAGAGATTTCACCCGCACGCGCTCGTTCAGGCCGTGGATATTGCTGAAATCGGGATCGCGGAACAGCATGTCGATGCCGTAGGTGGGAATGCCCGCGGCGTTGAGGAAGCGTCCGTCGGTGCCCCAGCTCGCCACGGTCGGCACGATCGGCACCGGGCCGAACATTTCCTGCGTCAATTTCTCGATCGGCGCCATGATCTCGGCGGTCAGTGGCGGGGCCGGGCCGATGGTCGGCGCCGGCGGCACGTCGCTCACCGTCACCTGGGGATCGGCGATGGTGTCGACCAGATATTTATGCACCTCGGCCACCGGCACGCCGGGGAAGATGCGGCAATTGATGTTGGCGCGCGCCCGCTGCGGCAGGGCGTTGCGGGCGTGTCCGGCATCCTCCATGGTGACGACGCAGGTGGTGCGGAGCTGGGCGTGCCACGCCTTGTTCTTCGACAGTTCGGCATCGGCGGCCTTGTCGTCGGGGTTCTTGACGATGGCCCGCATCCTGTCGCCGATCTCGCCGCCCCTGATGTCGGCCATCTTGGTGAAATAGGCCCGCGTGACGTCGTTCATCGTCACCGGCGTGTCCGACTTGGCCAGCCGCACCAGCGCCTCGGCCATGCGGGTGATGGCGTTGTCGGGCACCGGCTGGGAGGAATGGCCGCCGGGATTGGTCACCTCGAGCTGGAAATCCTGATAGACCTTCTCGCCGGCCTCGACGATCAGGAACAGCTTGTTGCCCTTGTCGTCCAGCTCGCCGCCGCGGCCCTCGTTGAGGGCGAAGGCGGCGTCGATCAGGCCTTTCTCGTGCTGCGCCAGATATTCGGCGCCGTTGAACGGAAAGCCGCCCTCCTCGCCGCAGGTCAGCGCCATCTTGATGCCGCGCTTCGGCTTGTAGCCCTCCTGCCTGAAGCGGATCATCGCATCGGCCCAGATCGCCGCCTGAGCCTTGTCGTCCGACGTGCCGCGGCCATAGAAATAGCCGTCTTCCTCGGTCAGCTTGAAGGGATCGCGCACCCAATCCTCGCGCTTGGCCTCGACCACGTCGAGATGGGCCAGCAGCAGGATCGGCTTCAGCCCGGCATCGGCGCCGGGATAATCGACGACGATGCCGCCGGCCTTGGGAAATTCCTTGGGGGCGAAGGGATGCAGCGCGGCGTCCGGATAACCGGCCTTCTTCAGCCGGGCCGCGATCTGCGACGCCGCCCGGGTGCAATCGCCCGAGGAGGCGGAGGTGTTGGTCTCGACCAGTTCCTTGTAGATCTCGCGGAACGCCGCCTCGTCGGGGCGAGCCCCCGTCTGCGCCCCCGCCTGCGTCGCCAAAACCAGGCCGATCGCCGCCGCCATTCCCCTCGCCCGCACCCGCATCGTCCCGTCTCCATCCCCATCGAGGATGGTTAGAGTGACGGAAAGAGCGGTTAATGAAAAGCTTTACAGTTGTCTGATCACACGCTGCCCTGCAGCAGATCAATTATCCTGTTCTTGGTCAGACCAATTTTGTGTTACAAGAGATGACCAATTTAGCAAGCCTGAAATAACAAGGCAAATGCCGCGCCCGCCGCGGCCACCCAGGGGAGGGACCATGAAGCCGCTTTTTTCCAGCACCGCTCTGTCCACCGGTGTCCTTTTGACCGCCATGCTGACCGCGCCCGCCGCCCGCGCGCTCGCCGACGCCGCGCCCGCCGTCAGCGACAGCTTCGAGGAGGTGGTGGTCACCGCGCAAAAGCGCACCCAGAACGTCCAGGAAGTGCCGTTGTCGGTCAATGTAGTGAACGCCCAGCAGCTGGAAGCCGCCGGGGTGGTCGACTTCACCGATCTCGGCAAGGTCGCGCCCAGCCTGGTGATCCGCAACGACGTGCAGCCGGTCAACGCCACCGTAGCGATTCGCGGCATCGGCACGTTCTCGTTCGGCATCGGCGTCGAACCCTCGGTCGCGGTGGTGGTCGACGACGTGCCGCTGGCCTTCCAGGCGCGCGCCTTCTCGGACCTCAACGATATTGCCCGCATCGAGACGCTGAGCGGCCCGCAAAGCACGCTCTATGGCAAGTCGGCCTCGGCGGGGCTGATCAATATCGTCACCGAGGCGCCCAGCTCGACCTGGGCGGCGCGCGTCGGCGCCATGGGCACCACCGACAGCCAGCGCAACTTCAACGGCTCGATCACCGGCCCGATCACCAATGATCTGGCCTTCCGCCTGACGGCGAACTACGACAATTTCCCCGGCAATGTCGACAACACCCCGACCGACAGCAAGGTCAATGGCGAGCGAACCCTGTCCTTGCGCGGCAAGCTGGCCTGGACCCCGACCGACAAGCTGTCGGTCGATGTCGCCCTCGACGGGATGAAGAGCACCACCACCGAAGGACGCCCCTATTTCGAGGTGTCGCCCAACGCCAATCTGCGCGGCAACAAGGCCTATCCTCCGTCGGTGTGGGCGCCAGGGGTCACATTCAACAGCGATAATCTGACCACCGACGAGAATTACCAGACTTCCTTCCGCGACCAGGAATTCGGTCAATCAGCCAAGATCGCCTACGATCTCGGCGGTCCCACCCTGATGTCGATCACCTCGCACGCCTATTTCGCGCTGCAGGACTGGCAGGACAGCGACGACACCGCGATCCCCGCCTACAACAATCTGCAGGCCGGTTATTTCCACAACACCCAATGGACCGAGGAACTGCGGCTGGTCTCGCCGGGCACCGGCACCTTCCACTACACCGCGGGGTTCTTCTATTCCGACGTCACCTACAAGCGAGATTTCCAGCGCGGGCAAGCGTTCAGCATCGCCAACTGGCTGGCCACCGAAGGATCGGAATCCGAAGCCGGCTATGGCCAGTTCGATTATGAATTCCTGCCCAATTTGAGCTTCGTCGGTGGGCTGCGCGTCAATAACGAAAACATCGACATGACGTTCCTCGACCGCACGGTGAAACCTGGCCTGACCAATTATTGGGCCGCCAACAAGAATGATCTGTCGGACACCTATAAGGTCGGCCTGCAATACCAGGCGATGGACGACGTCATGCTGTTCGTCACCCGCGCCACCGGCCACAAGGGTCCGACCTACGACCTGACCACCGGCTTCAACAACAACCGCTATCTGAACGGCCCGGTGCTGCCGGAGACCTCGACCGATTACGAACTCGGCGCCAAGATGCAGTTCTTCGGGCACCATCTGACGGTCAACCCGACCCTGTTCACCACCGACTACTCGAACTTCCAGGCACAGGGCAACCAGATCCTGCCCGACGGCACCACCAACTTCATTCTGTCGAATGTCGGCGTGGTGCGCACCCAGGGCGCCGAGATCGACAGCAGTTATCGCTTCTCGCACGATTTCGGCCTGTCGGCGAATGTCAACTATCTCAACGCCTATATCGTCAGTTTCCCCAAGGCGCAGTGCTACGCCAACCAGACGGCGGCGCAGGGTTGCGTGGGCAATTTCCAGAATCTGTCGGACCGGGCCCTGGCCGACGCGCCGCGCTGGAAGTTCACCGGCGCCTTCGATTACGCCCATCCGCTGGGCTTCATCCCGTGGGACGGGATCCTGCGCGGCTCCTACACCTATCAGAGCAAGGTCAACTACGCGCTGACCCTCGACCCCTATACCGTGCAGGCCGGCTATGGCATCGCCAACATCTCGTTCGGCATCCGCGACCAGGACGAGAAGTACGAGCTGGTCGGCTTCGTCAACAATGTCGGCGACCAGCACTATTATTCGACGATCGGCGACAACTCGACCAATTTCGGCAGCGGCACGGTGGCGATCCAGGGCCTGGTGCCGCGCGACTTCGGCCGCTATGCCGGCGTCAAGCTGAACGCGAAGTTCTGATCATGAAGACCGGAACGGCCTCTCTCTCAGAGAGAGGCCAACCGGGTGAAGCGGGCCCGGGTGGAGGCGGTGGATTTACGCACCTCCTCCATCGCCTGCTGCTCGGTGGCGAACAGCAGATAGTTCATCACCGCATTGAGATGGGCCCGCATCGCCGCCCGAGCCTTGGCCGGGTCGCGGGTCCTCAGCGCCTCGACGATGCGCTTGTGCTCGTCGGCGACCGGCTTGACGTTGGCGGTGCGCGCCTTCTGGTGCAGCAGCACGCATTCCGGCGAGGAGGCGCGCATCCGCCACAGCTCCTCGATGGAGCGCGCCACCGCGGCGTTGCCGGTCGATTCGGCGATCAGCAGATGGAAGTCGCGGTCGTGATCCTCGCTGATCTCGGGCCCGTGCTTCACTTCGCCGATCTTCTTCACCAGCGTGTCCAGCCGGTCCAGCTCGGCGTCGGTGATGTTGGCCGCCGCCAGCGCCGCCGCCTCGCCCTCGAACAGCAGGCGGGCTTCGGTCAGCTCGAAGGCGGTGACGTTGAAGCCCGGATGATCGTCCTTGCCCGGCAGGCGCAGCACATAGGCGCCCGAGCCGACGCGCACCTCCAAAAGCCCCTGCACTTCCAAGGCGATCATCGCCTCGCGCACGGTCGGGCGGCTGACATTGTATTCGGCGCAGAACTCCCGCTCGGTCGGCAGGCGATCGCCCACCGCGTATTTCCCCGCCGCCAGCTCGTCGAACAGCTTGCGCGCCAGCTCCTGGTAAAGCCGGCTGTGCCCCGCCGCCGCGCCCTCGGCGGGAGCGGATTTGCGGCCGGTTTTCCGGGGGGGTTTGGCGGCCATGAGGGAACGCTCCAAATCGAACTGACCAATATGATAAACTTGACAGACCAATATTCTTCGGTCAACGCTGACTCTACAACAACACGTGTCTGGCAGAAAGGCAGAAACCAATGAAAATCCAAGCGGCGAAGGTCATCGTCACCTGCCCCGGACGCAATTTCGTCACCCTGAAGATCCTCACCGATCAGGGGGTGTACGGCATCGGCGACGCGACCTTGAACGGGCGCGAGCTGGCGGTCGCCTCCTATCTCGAGGATCATGTCATCCCCTGCCTGATCGGCCGCGATCCGCGCCAGATCGAGGATATCTGGCAATATCTCTATCGCGGCGCCTATTGGCGCCGCGGACCGGTCACCATGTCGGCGATTTCGGCGGTCGACACCGCCCTGTGGGACATCAAGGCCAAGATGGCCGGCATGCCGCTCTACGACCTCTTGGGCGGCAAGAGCCGCGAGGGCGTGCTGGTCTATGGCCACGCCAACGGCGGCGACCTGGAAGAGACGGTCGAGGCGGTCGGGCGCTATATCGAAATGGGGTACAAGGCGATCCGGGCGCAGTCCGGCATTCCCGGCATCAAGGACGCCTATGGGGTGGGACGCGGCAAGCTGTTCTACGAGCCGGCCGACGCCGCTTTGCCGTCCGAGACCGTGTGGGACACGCCGAAATATCTGCGCTTCGTGCCCAAGCTGTTCGACAAGTTGCGCCAGACCTATGGCGACGAGCCCCATCTGCTGCACGACGCCCATCACCGCCTGACCCCGATCGAGGCCGGGCGCCTGGGCAAGGATCTGGAGCCCTATCGCCTGTTCTGGCTGGAAGACGCCACCCCGGCCGAGAACCAGGAGAGCTTCAAGCTGATCCGCCAACACACCACCACTCCGCTGGCGGTGGGCGAGATCTTCAACACCATCTGGGACTGCAAGGATCTGATCGAGAACCAGCTGATCGACTATATCCGCACCACCGTGGTGCGCGCCGGCGGCATCACCCATCTGCGGCGCATCGCCGACCTGGCCTCGCTCTACGGCGTGCGCACCGGCAGCCACGGCGCCACCGACCTGTCGCCGGTCACCATGGGGGCGGCGCTGCATTTCGATAGCTGGATCCCCAATTTCGGCATCCAGGAATATATGCGCCACACCGACGAGACCGACGCCGTCTTCCCGCACGCCTATCATTTCCAGGACGGGCAGCTTTTCCCCGGCGACGCGGTCGGCCATGGCGTGGATATCGACGAAACGCTGGCGGCGAAATATCCTTACAAGCCCGCCTATCTGCCGGTCGCGCGGCTCGAGGACGGGACCATGTGGAACTGGTGACCCGAGGCTCTGCCATGGACTGCATTCTAGCGATCGACCAGGGAACGACGAGCACCCGCTGCATCCTGTTCGACCGCCGCGGCGGCGTGCTGCAAAGCCGGCAGAAGGAACTGACCCAGTATTTCCCCGCCGATGGCTGGGTCGAGCACGACCCCGAGGAAATCTGGTCCGCCACGCTGGAATTGCTGCGCAGCATTTCCGCCTATGCCGCGCAGCATGATCTGCGGATCTGCAGTATCGGCATCACCAATCAGCGCGAGACCACCATCCTGTGGGAACGCCATAGCGGACGGCCGATCGCCCGCGCCATCGTCTGGCAGGACCGCCGCACCGCCGAGACATGCCGCGACTTGATCGAGGCCGGGCATCATCCTTTGGTGCAAAGCCGCACCGGCCTGCTGCTCGACAGCTATTTCTCGGCCACCAAGATCGGCTGGCTGCTCGACCATGTGCCCGAGGCGCGGGCGCGCGCCGAGCGCGGCGATCTCGCCTTCGGCACGGTGGACTGTTTCCTGCTGTGGCGGCTGACCGGCGGCAAGGTCCACGCCACCGACGCCACCAATGCCGGCCGCACCCTGCTGTTCGACATCCACCGCCAGAGCTGGGACCCGGAGCTGCTGTCGCTGTTCGGCGTCCCCGCCGCCCTGCTGCCCGAGGTGAAGGACAATGCCGCCGATTTCGGCGTCACCGCGCCGGGCCTGCTGGCGCAGCCGGTGGCGATCGGCGGCATGGCCGGCGACCAGCAGGCCGCCGCCTTCGGCCAGGCCTGCTTCACCCCCGGCATGGTGAAAAGCACCTATGGCACCGGCTGCTTCATGCTGATGAACACCGGCGCCCGCCCGGTGACGTCGCGCAACGCCCTGCTGGCCACCCCGGCCTATCGGCTGGCCGGACGGACCGCCTATGCGCTGGAGGGCAGCATCTTCGTCGCGGGCGCCGCCGTGCAGTGGCTGCGCGACGGGCTGCGGCTGGTCGAGACGGCCTGTCAGACGGAAGAGCTGGCGGCGGGGTTGGGGCATAACGGCGGCGTCTACATGGTGCCCGCCTTTACCGGTCTGGGCGCGCCTTATTGGGATCCCGATGCGCGCGGCGGGATTTTCGGGCTGACCCGCGCCACCGGCATCGCCGAGATCGTCCGCGCCGCGCTGGAGGCGGTGTGCTACCAGACCAGCGACCTGCTGGCGGCGATGCGCGCCGACGGCGCCGGCGACATCCACGAGATCCGGGTCGATGGCGGCATGGCGGCCAACAATTGGCTGATGCAGTTCCTGGCCGACGTCCTCGGCACGCCGGTGGCGCGGCCCCGCGTCACCGAGACCACCGCGCTGGGCGCCGCCTTCCTGGCCGGGCTGCAGGCCGGGTTGTTCGACGACCTCGACCAGATCTCGGCCTGCTGGCAGCGCGACGCCGGCTTCACCCCCCACATGACCGAGGCCGAGCGGAGCCCCCTGCTGGCCGGATGGCGGAAAGCCGTGGACCGTGTTCGGAGCTGCTGAGCGCGAAGCCCGGCTGGCGACGCTGCGCGACGGCGGCACCTTCGACCTGCTGGTGATCGGCGGCGGCGCCACCGGCTGCGGCATCGCCGTCGACGCCGCCGCCCGCGGATTGTCGGTGGCGCTGGTCGAGCGCAACGATTACGCCGAAGGCACCAGCAGCCGCAGCACCAAATTGCTGCATGGCGGCGTGCGCTATCTCGAAGCGGCGGTAAAAAGGCTCGACCGCGCCAATTTCAAGCTGGTGCTGGAGGCGCTGCGCGAGCGCGGCGCCCTGCTGGCCAACGCGCCGCATCTGTCGCGCCGCCTGGCGATGGTCACGCCGCTCTATTCCTGGGTCGAGGCGCCCTACGTCTATGCCGGGCTGAAACTCTACGACCTGCTGTCCGGCCGCAGCTCGATCGGCGGCAGCCGCTTCCTCAGCAAAAGGCAGGCGCTGGCCCGCTTCCCCGGACTGCAGCCCGACGGGCTGAAGGCGGGGGTGCTCTATTATGACGGCCAGTTCGTCGATTCCCGCCTGGTGATCGCCCTGATGCGCACGGCGCGCCAGCGGGGCGCGGTGCTGGTCAACCATGTCGAGGCCACCGCGCTGCTGCATGACGACTCCGGCCGGGTTTGCGGCGCCGAATTGCACGACCGGCTGAGCGATCGGCGCTGGCCCCTGAAGGCGCGCGCGGTGATCAACGCCACCGGCCCTTTCGCCGACGGGATCGCGCGGATGGACGATCGCGGGGCGCGCCCGATCCTGACCGTCAGCTCGGGCGCCCATATCGTGCTCGACCGGCGTTTCGTGCCGCCCGACACCGGCCTCTTGATTCCCAAGACCCATGACGGGCGGGTGCTGTTCATCCTGCCCTGGCAGGATCACGCCCTGGTCGGCACCACCGACGAGGCCGCGACCGTCGAAGAACATCCGCGCCCGGCCCGCGCCGACATCGCCTATCTTCTCGATTATGTGCGGCAGATCTTCGGCGCGGAGGTTGCCGAGAGCGACATCAAGGCGAGCTGGAGCGGCCTGCGTCCCCTCGCCTTCGACCCCAAGGCGAAGAATTCCGCCGAACTGGCGCGCGATCACGTGCTGCTGGAAAGCGCCTCGGGCCTCATCACCATCACCGGCGGCAAATGGACCACCTATCGCCTGATGAGCGAGCAGGCGGTCGATCTTGCCGTGAAGCGCGCCAATCTCGCCCACGCCACCCAGTGCGTCACCGAAGAGCTGAAATTGTTCGGCGCCGACCGCTTCGATCCCCGCGACGAGGAGGTCCTGCGGCGCCAGGGCTTCCACCAGGACGTCGCCCGCCATCTCAACCGCACTTACGGCGACCGCGCCGCCGATCTGGTCGGGCTGGCGACGATGGGATGGAGCCAGCGGCTGCATCCGGATCATCCCTACATCGAGGCCGACGTGCTGCATGCCGTGCGCTATGAGGACGCCCTGCACGCCATCGACGTGCTGGCCCGGCGCATGACCCTGGCGCTGGTCGACCGCGAAGCGGCACGGACGGCGGCGCGCCGGGTGATCGATCTGATGACCCCCGAGCTGGGCTGGAACGAGGCGGCCCGCCAGGCCGAACTCGCCCTGGTGCAGCGACGGCTGGACGAGGCCCTGTGACATGCGCTGGTGGATCGTCGCCCTGGTTTCGCTCGGCACCATCGTCAATTACCTGTCGCGCAACACTTTGGGCATTCTGGCCCCGGTGCTGAAGACCGAACTCGGCCTCACCACCGAGCAATATTCCTATGTCGTCGGCGCGTTCCAGGCCGCCTATACGGTGATGCAGCCGGTGTGCGGCTTCATCCTCGACAATCTCGGCCTCAGGACCGGATTCGCCCTGTTCGCCCTGCTGTGGTCGGCGGCCAGCTGCGCCCATGTGCTGGCCGGCGGCTGGCTGTCGCTGGCGGCCTTGCGCGGCTGGCTGGGGCTGGCCGAGGCGGCGGCGATCCCGGCCGGGGTCAAGGCGATCGCCGAATGGTTCCCGGCGAAGGAACGCTCGGTCGGCATGGGGCTGTTCAATATCGGCACCTCGCTGGGCGCCATGCTGGCCCCGCCGATGGTCGCCTTCCTGCAGCATGCCTATGGCTGGCGTTCCGCTTTCCTGGTTACCGGCGCGATGGGCGTGGCGTTCGCCGCGATCTGGCGCATCTTCTACCGTTCGCCGCCGGCAGAGCAGCCCAAGGCCGAGCGCAAACGCCCCTCCGTGCTACCGATCCTGAAAAGCCGGGCCTTCTGGGGCATCGGCCTGCCGCGCTTCCTGTTCGAGCCGGCCTGGCAGACCTTCATTTTCTGGGTGCCGCTCTATCTCTCGACCGAGCGCGGCATGAAGATGGAGGAGATCGGCTGGTTCGCTTGGATGCCGTTCCTCGCCGCCGATCTCGGCAGCCTGGCCGGCGGGCTGATCTCGCCCTTCTTCATGAAATATTGCGGCTTCGGCCTGGTGCCGTCGCGCCTGGCCGGCGTGGCGATCGGCGCGGTGATCATGATCGGACCGGGCTGCGTCGGCCTCGCCCCCAGCGCGACGATCGCCATCGCCCTGCTGTGCGTCGGCGGCTTCGCGCACCAGATCATGTCGGGGCTGATCAACACCCTGGCCACCGACAAGTTCGGCGCCCACGAAGTCGCCACCGCCAGCGGTCTGGCCGGCACCGCCGGCTGGACCGGCGGGTTGGCTTTCTCGCTGATCGTCGGGCAGCTGGTCGACCGGATCGGCTACACCCCGGTCTTCGCCTGCCTGTCCATCTTCGACCTGATCGGCGCCGCGATCGCCGTTCTCCTGTTGCGCGAATCGAGGAGCGCCCGATGAAACTGGACCATCCCCCCCTCTTCGCCCTGGCGGAGAACGCCGGCAACCGGCTGACCCTGCGCTCGGCCACGGGCGCCGTGGCGAACATCTTCGTGCTGGAGGAGGATATCGTCCGGGTGATGGTGCTGCCGGACGGCACGCCGAAATCGCCCCGCACCTGGGCGATCTGCCCGGGCGGCGAGGACGTGCCGTCCGAGGGGCGCGATCGCTTCGACCTGTTCGGCTTCACCCGCCCGGCCTTCGCGCTGGAGGTAACCGACAGCCATCTCATCCTCGCCACGGCGGCGATCCGTCTGACCGTCGCCCTGTCGGGGTTTTTCTGCCGCTGGGAGATGCGGCGCGGCGGCGCCTGGGTGGAGGCGGCGGCGGACCGGCCGACCCAGGCCTATAATTTCGGCTGGTGGGACAAGGCGGTCTATCACTATCTCGCCCGTCCCGCCGGCGAGATGTATTTCGGCCTGGGCGAACGCGCCGGTCCGGCCAATCGCGCCGGGCAGAGCTATCAGATGCGCAATCTCGACGCGATGGGCTACGACGCGCGCGGTACCGATCCCCTCTACAAGCACATTCCCTTTTATATGACGTGGAAGCCGGACCAG
>Ga0213872_10001448_pt1 | contig 15442 bp, 17 predicted proteins | sample VelepicomBERX_R2_FD_160071 | JGI IMG/M metagenome (GOLD analysis project Ga0213872, IMG submission 160071) | Rhizosphere microbial communities from Vellozia epidendroides in rupestrian grasslands, the National Park of Serra do Cipo, Brazil - RX_R2 | ecosystem: Host-associated > Plants > Roots >...
AGTTACTCGCCATGCTTCGACCCAAACAGTAGCGCACATTATGCGCCGTCCGAGGCCTCTCATCGTTCGGTTTCGAGGGGCCTCGGTAAACCAACTCCGCATATCAATGGACGGCGCATATTTGCGGTTTTGCGGTGCACCGCAAAAACGCAAGGGGATTGATTCCTTGGTTCAGTTGTGCCGGGAGAAGCTCGACGCTGACCCATTTTCAGGCTGCCTGTTTATCTTCCGGAGCCGCAGTGCAACGTCAATCCGCGTGCTTGCCTATGATGGCCAAGGGTTCTGGTTAGCACAAAAGCGGCTTTCCAAAGGACGTTTCGTTTGGTGGCCGAGCGGCACGGGGCCGGCACGCGCGCTCGAGGCATATCAGGCGCAGTTACTCATGGCAGCGGGCAACCCAGATACCCCGGCTGCTCCGATGTGGCGTCGAGTCAGTTAGCGCCGCACAAAATGACTTGCGTTCTGCTCCGCTTTCTGTCACACTGCTGCTGTGTCGATCGAATGGCGATACCGCGGACGCGAGATTAGCAGCGCTGACATTGCGTTTCTAAGAGAGTTCATAGCAGAGCATGCGTCACTGAGCCGCTGGATGCTATCGCGCCGCTTGTGTGAAGCGTGGCAGTGGAAGCAGCCAAACGGCACTTTGTGCGACGCCCTGTGCCGGGGACTGCTGTTGCATCTGGAGCGTGGCGGCGCCATTGAACTGCCCGCGATTCGGAAGCAGATGCCGAACCGGTCACTCGAACCCAAACGGCCCGAACCCGTCGTGCCGGACAACCGTCCGGTGTGCGGGTTCGTAAAGGATCTGGGGGCGCTGCAGTTTCAGCAGGTGCGGCGAACGCCGCAGGAGCCGTTGTTCAACAGCTTGTTGGAGCAATATCACTATCTGCGATATCAACAGCCGGTAGGCGAACACTTGAAGTACTTAGTGAGCGCGAAAGGGCAAGTGATTGCTTGTCTGGCCTGGTGCTCCGCGCCGAGGCATTTAGCCGGCCGCGATCGCTTTATCGGCTGGAGCGCTGAGACGCGTAAGCGCAATCTGCACTTACTGGCGTACAACACACGGTTCTTGATTCTGCCGTGGGTCGAAGTGTCGCACCTGGCGTCGCACATCCTGGGCCGCATGGCGAAGATTGTGCCTTGCGATTGGCAACGGTTATATGCGCATCCGGTGTATTGGCTGGAAACATTCATCGATCCGGCGCGCTTCAAAGGGACCTGTTATCGGGCAGCCAACTGGCTGCATCTGGGCAGCACTACTGGACGCGGCCATAATGCACGCACCAGCAAGCGCACGCAACCAGCCAAGGAGTTGTTTGGCCTGCCACTGACACCACTCTTCCGCGAGTTACTCAGCCAGTTATGAAAACCCGAGCAGCGCGCCGAAGGATGGAGATTAATCTGGATGAGCTGGACGGGATTCTCGACCGCAGCACGACAGCGCCGTTGAGTAAAGCCGAGAGTCAGAAGCTGAAAGCCGCGCTGCATGCCCTGGCAGATCGATTCGTACATAACCGAAGCACTGAGAAAACGAAGGCGGTCTTGCCGGGGCGACGCCCTGAAGCTAGCTCGCCAGCAACAGAGCCTCCCGGCAATGACAAAGTGGCAGCGGCTTGCGGACACGGACGGAATGGCGCGGCTGCCTTTACCGACGCAATCCGCGTTTCTATTCCACATGCCACGCTGCAGCCGGGCCATGCGTGCCCGGAATGTGGCCAGGGGAAAGTCTACCGGCAAAAAGTTCCAGCCACTTCGCTGCGAATCGTGGGGCAAGCGCCGTTTCAGACCACAGTATTCGAGATGGAGCGCTTGCGTTGCAATGCTTGCGGACAAGTGTTTACAGCAGCTGCAGCCGAAGCCGCCGCTGGCGAGAAGTACGATGTAACAGCCATAGCCATGATTGCGTTGTTGAAGTATGGCACGGGTGTTCCCTTTAAGCGGCTCGAAAGGCTGGAGAGTCAGCTAGTGATGCCGTTGCCGGCCGCCACACAATGGGAACTGGTGGCAGCTGCCGCAAAGCTGCTCTGGCATGTGCTCGAGGAACTCATTCGGCAAGCCGCGCAGGGCAGCATCCTGCATAACGACGATACCAGTATGCGGGTTCTGCGAATCACGCGCGAGGCAGGCGATAACCGCACGGGCATTTTCACCAGCGGCATCGTAGCTCTGGTTGGCGCACAGGATGAGGCCGCGATTCTCAGCGAGGCGAAGACTCCAAGAAGAATCGCGCTCTTCTTTACCGGCACCAAACACGCCGGCGAGAACATTGCCGACGTGCTGAAGTGGCGAGCGCGCGAGTTACCTGCACCGATTCAAATGTGTGACGCATTGGCGCGCAACGCACCGAAGCCGGCTGGGGTTAGAACTCTACTGGCGAACTGCCTCGCGCACGGAAGGCGGCAAATAGTGGAGGTCGCGGACAACTTTCCGGAAGAATGCCGGTACGTGCTCGAGACACTGGGCGGCGTTTACCACAACGATGCGTTGGCACGGGAACAGCAACTGTCTGCGGAAGAGCGGCTGCGCTTTCACCAGCAACATAGTAAGCCGCTGATGCAGGAACTGCACAGGTGGATGAATGAGCAGTTCAACGAGCACAAAGTAGAGCCGAACTCCGCTTTGGGCAAAGCGTTTTCGTATTTACTGAATCACTGGCCAAAGCTGACGCTCTTTCTCTCGCAACCTGGCGCCCCGCTGGATAACAACATCGTGGAAAGAAGTTTGAAGAAAGCGATTCTAAATCGCCGCAATGCGCTGTTCTATAAGACACTGAATGGCGCACATACAGGTGACCTATTCATGAGTCTGATTCATACCTGTGAGCTGAATAGTGCAAACCCGTTCCACTATCTCACTGAGTTGCTGCGCCACGCCAAGGAGTTGAAGCAGAGGTCGTCCGCCTGGATGCCGTGGAACTATCGCGAGGCGCTTGCCAGGCTTCCACGTGCCGCGTAGTATGATCGATCGTCTGGCCGGAAAGGGTCCTCTGCAGCCAGCCAGAACGGTGCTCGTGAAATGCTCATAAAACTGGCCTCTCAGAAAACAAAATCCGATAATGTTTTTTGGCCATGCACGCAAACAGCGGCAAATGTTTCGCGCGGGCCTGTATGCACGTGTGTCCACCAGCGACCAACAGACCCTTCCGATGCAGAATCGCGCGCAGCGAGAGTATGCAGCACGCCGCGGCTGGACGGTTGTGATGCAGGTCCGTGAAATCGGCTCCGGTGCAGCGAAGCGCCAAGCTCGCGAGAAACTAATCGAGGCCGCGCGCCAGCGTGACATCGACGTAGTTTTGGTTTGGCGTCTGGATCGTTGGGGTCGCTCCGTTACCGATCTGCTGGCAACCCTGGAGGAACTTGATCATCTCGGTGTCGGCTTCATCTCGCTGACGGAAGCGCTCGATCTGACTACTCCTTCTGGTCGCGTTATGGCGGGACTGCTGGCTGTTTTCGCTGAGTTCGAAAAAGACATTTTGCGGGAACGAACGCGCGCTGGCTTGGCGCAACCCCGACGGCATGGCAAACACCTGGGAAGGCCGATCACTGCGGGACTGCTCGCTGTTGAGATTCGCAAACTATGTCGCGATGGGTAGCGAAAGCGGAGATTGCGCGTCGCCAGCGGCAAAGAGCCGGTTGGTGGTTCATCTGCTCGCGCCGAATCACAGGCCCGTGCAAACGACGATGGACCTGGCTGGATTCTGGCAGCGTTTGTATCCCCAGTTGAGACGCGAACTCGGCCGCCGGTATCCCAAGCACTCGTGGCCGGAGCAGCCGGTGTAAGCGTGACCCGCTCCTGGGCACCATCTACGGCGCTTCCCAGTCGAGAGCATAAATGTCCTGAATGCCGGCATCCCGTAGGAGCAGCGGAGAGTCGTCGAAAGTCAGCCCCTCCCAGTCTCCCCAGCCAGGAGCCTGGTGAAAATCTTTCAGGCTGGCCAGTTCCTCCAACTTGCCGTCGCGGACGCGAACGCGGAACATGCGCCTGGGCTGGCCCGTTGGAGTACTCCAACAGTAGATATAGTTTCCGTCGCGAGACCACTCGGGATAAGCCACGCTGATTTTCGCCAGTTCCGTCCATTTCCCGGTCTTTGCGTCGAAGACAAATAACCCGTCCTGGCCTCGGTGAAGAGCCAGAATGTGGCGTCCGTCCCGCGACCATCGCGGAGACCACAACTCCTGCGACCCGACCATTTTCGAGACTTTGTGCGTCCGCAAGTCCACGAACTCGAGGTCTAAAGCGCCCGGAGGTACTTGACCGGGCATGCCTCCGCACAACAACGAATTCCCATCCGGCGACCAGGTGGGTTCGACTGCGCGATAATCCCCCGGCGTCAGCCGCTCCAGCCCACCTCCCGCGGCCGGAACCACATAGACACTCCAGGGCTTACCGGGTTCCTGTCCCATGAAGGCAATCCGCGTTCCGTCGGGCGACCAACGCGGCTGGACCACATACAGCGGAGGAAAGGTCAATTGAAACCGGTCGGTGCCGTCTGGTTTGCTGCGCCAGAGCGTGCCCTCAGGGTAAGCAACCCAGGTGATCCACTTCCCGTCGCCGGAGAAGTTCACGCCGAAGGCTGAAATCCCGGAGAGGTAGGGAATGAACTGACGAGACGCCTGGTCGTAGCGCACAACCTCACCTCGGACCTGCGCGGCAATCACGAATAGCCTCTTACCATCATTACCGGGCAGCGCTCCGTAGGTGGACCCAGGTCCGGTCGTCAACTGTACCGGTTCATGCTCAGCCTTCCGGAAAAGGCTTGGCGTTTCTCGAACCGCCCAAAGATTCGTGCTTCCGCCCCGGTCTGATTGAAAGATGAAATAGTTGCCGTCCGGTGTCCAGGTCCCGCAGCACTCGAACGACGGATTGGCCCATCGGGGCAGCAAGCGGCGGAGATTTTTCCCGTCGGCTGTGATTTCCCAAAGTGATGAGTGGTTATTTCGGGTCTCCACGCTGAATCGCAAACGTTTCCCGTCCGGCGACCAGCGGGGCCAGTTAGGAATTCCGCCATCGGCGACGCTAAGAATCTTTGTCGATTCCGTACCGTCAATGCGGACTCGCCACAGGTCGCTCCCCTGAACATAGACGATTTCCTTTCCGTCCCGCGAAAAGGCTGCGTCCGGGCTGGAGCCTCGATCGCCTCGATCTAGGAAAGAGGCCCGAAACTGGCCCAGACTGCGTGGCGAGCCGCCCAGGACCGGGATCAGCCAGAGGGAACAGCACTCGCCGCCAGCAGCACGCCCTGCAACGAGAAGTTGGTCGCGGTCGGGCGAGATGTCCACGACGGTGCGATCGCGAATGGGGAGGGGTACAGGATCACCGCCCGCCGTAGAGACCTCATAAAGTGGTTGAGCGTATGCCGCGTAGGTGAAGTAGATCCTGGCGCCGTCGGTGACCATCGTGGCCTTTGCGCGGCCATCCCTGGTCAGTTGAGTGGAACCAGTGAGCCTTGGCGGTGGGAGCGCCGGCCGGATCAGGAAAGCAACAGCCAGGCTTGCAATTAGAACGGCCGTTGCAACCGCTACTCTGGAGACTCGATTTCGTGACGTTTCAGGGACCTGTGGAGTGCCGGATGGAATGTCGTCGCCATTCGGGGAAGTCGCAAGCGCATCCGACGCCGGACGAACTCCTTCAGCGAGCGCCTCGGATCCCTCTGACTTGCCCGCAACCATCTCCAGACAGCCGATGAAGCGGTACCCTCGCCGCGGAATCGTTTCTATATAGCGCGGCTGATCCGCCGACTCTCGCAATGCATCCCGCAATCGTCTGGCAGCCGCGTTGATGCTGTGATCGAACTCTACCACCGTGCTGCCTGGCCACAGTCTGTTTCGGATATCCTCTCGCAGCACCACTTCGCCTGGACGCTCCAGCAGGATCAGCAGCAACTGCAGAGGTTGATCGGGCAGACGAATTCTCGCCGTGCCTTTGCGCAGTTCGCCCGCGCGCACGTTCAACTCGAATGGGCCAAATCGAATTCTTTCGGCGGGGTTACTGCTCCTGGCACCCGTAGCGTCCACGGTGGAAGAGAGTCTACCATTTTTAAGCCGCGACGGATAAACCTCCCACCTTCAAAGAAATAGACTGTGAGGAATTTTTGATCGAAATATCAGACGGATAGGCTTGAGCCGTTACCCGTTCGGAGGGCAGACTGGCGCACAAGGAAGGCCAAATGAAATCAGCCATACCGATTCTGGTTTTCGCCGCCACGGTGCCAGGATTAGTCGCCCAGCAAAACAGCCCCGACTCCAGCGAAAGGAACCGCCGCCTTTTCACCACCGAAACCTTCGGCGGGAACGGCAGGACTTGCGAGACATGTCATCCGTTCAAAACGGGGACGGTGTCGCCCGATGATGCCCGGGATCGGTATCAGAGGAATCCGCTCGACCCGCTGTTCAATTGCGGTCCACCTCATCCACCAGGGCCGTGGGTTGCAGCGTGTGCCCGGTTGCCTCGCTCCGGAGATAGCTCTGGGCAAGCCGGCGCAATTCGGCGTAGACGGGCGGCATCAATGCTTCGAGAGCTGACTGCAACCCATCCGCCCATTCTCTAAGAGCCGCGTGATTGCCTGCGGCGAAGCCATTGGGCGCGACTATATCACCGTCGGGACTCTGCGCTGATGGGCAACTACCCGTTTGTTGTATGACCGTTTTCCCTCCGGCTTTCGCATAGGAGGGTGACAGGTTTTTTATGCAACCTGGATTTGAATCAGTCGCCTTCTGTTGGGCCCACAGGGCTGATCAGGCGCCTTCCGCTCGGTCAGGCAAACAGAAATCAGGCGAGGTATGGCATCAGGAAGGCGCTGTTAAGGAGATTTTGAAAAATGAAACACTCTCGATTAGCCGATGATTCGAGATGGACACCAACAGATACCCCGCCCGCCAGCTGCTGGAGAAGAAAAATGAAAACTCAGGTTCAGAGAGTCGTGCCCGGTCTCCTGACCGTTCTGGCGCTCAGCGGCTCTCTGCCTTTCGCGGTCGCTCAAGGCGTCGTCGGACCTGTTTCTCGGAATGCGCTTCCGCCGCCGGGGGTCTATGTCAACTTGCAAGGCTTGGGTGGCAACTGTCTCGCAGTCAAACAGACCAATCCTCCGAGCCCCGGTAACTATAACTTCTGCAGTGAAGGCGGCGCGATTGCGAGCGCCTACGCCGCCTCAATGACTTTTCGACTGAATGATGATGGGACTATCGTCGATTCCTCGGGCCAATGTCTGGATTTTCCGTTCGGTTACCTGGCGCAATTCGAGCTTGATAGTTTTGCACCTGTGTTTTTCGACAACTGCTCCGGGACCCCGGGTCAGATATGGGAGCAAAGAGGCCAACAATTCATCAACATTCTTGGCGGGTGCCTGGATGTGCAGGGTGGTAATAGCGCGACGGGCACGGCGGTCGATGTTGCGCGCTGCAACGGAACTCCGGCGCAGAATTGGCGCATCATCAACACGCCAACTGCCCTCCAGGGCCCCGGCACTACTTGTCTGGACATTCCTGACGGCGACCGGAACCCGGGCGCATGGTTGCAGATTTACGAGTGCAACAGAGGACCGTACTCTCAAACATTCACGTTTTCGGCGGCAGGGGAGATCAAAACGGCAGCCGGGTTATGTGTCGCAGTGGATAGTATTTATGTCAATTGGGGCGGCTTAGTCGACACAGAAGTATGTGGCTCCGGGTTATGGGAAAAATGGACCGTCCAAGGACGCGAAGTGCGCTTGGGGGGGTCGGATTGGTGCCTCAGCACCATGGACCGCAACGGGGGATGGTATGAATCTGTGGAAACCGCAACATCCGGAACTTCGGTTGGCGTCGCGAGCTGCAACGGAACCTCCGCACAGCAGTGGATCGCCGCCGACCTGTTTGAGCACGGCCCGGCGACGCTTCTGATCGTAACGTCTGACCTGTTCGCGCCCACATTTCAGGATTTCATCGCTCACAAGCAGGCGATCGGCGTGAGCACTAAGCTGCTCACCATGAGCCAGATCGCCAAACAATACCCCGCGTCTTCCATAGACTTTTCTCAGGATGATGCCCTGTCGCTGAAGTATGCTATCGAGGACTCGTATCGGAACTATGGCGCCAGGTATGTTCTGTTGGGCGGAGATACCTCCCAGGTGCCGGCACGCTATCTGGCCGAGTACCATGGAACTTTCGCCTCTCCCACTATTCGCGATTTCGGGCTCTCGGATCTGTATTACGCGAACCTCTACAGCGGACATCAACCTGGCTCGGGGTATCACAAGGGATTCGACAACTGGGATTCAAATGGCAACGGCCTTTTTAACGAGCAGGGGTGGGACACTCTGGACAACCCCGATAATGTGGACGGTTTCCCCGATATCGCGGTCGGCCGAATTCCGGCATTTGACACCACGAGCCTGGCGGCGGTCCTGGGTAACATTATCGCGTACGAAAAACGCAATCCGGTTTACCGCGGCACCGGCTACCGTTGGGCAAGTGAGTATGGCTGGGTAGCGGATGCCTGCTATCCAGGATACGCCGAGATCGCTACCATCGCGAATGTGGTAGGAGGGATGCAATCGGGCTTTGCTGAAGAAGTGGGTCAATCCTGTGTTGGTCCGCCCAATAATAGTTGGTCCATCGACAATCCCGGCTGGGGCCAGTTTGTCATAGCGGCCCAGGCCGGGTTTGAATGGATCACCTATGTCGGCCATGGAGGTCCAGACGTATGGGGCGGCAACGGAACCTGGTCCGCGAATCAGGTATCTGAATTGGCGAATCCATACGCCGACCCGTCGATAGTAGCCTCCGTTTCATGTAGGACTACGCAGTTTGCCGCCTGGCCGTTAAGTATGCCGGTGTCATGGCGACCCCGACTCTATGATCCCGACGGGCAGCCTTCGATTAACTACAGCAAACCCAATATCGGCAATGTGTTCTTGTACTCGGGCGCAGCCGTGGCCTACATGGGCGAAAATATCATAATGCAGGACGACGCCGGCACGGGCTTCATGCAATACCTGTACAGCCGCCGGGCCAATGGTTACGCAAGAATCGGCGATATGTGGAGAATGGCGCAGCAGGACTATTTCAACGCCAATTTCGTGCACCCCGCGTACGATGTTCATTTCTCCCCTCCGCGCATCTACCTGTCGATCGAAAGCTTCCTCGGCGACCCGTCGATGCGAACGCAGTAAAAACGTTGCATCAGGAAAACGAGTGCTGCGGGCGGCGTAGCCTTTTCACGTGACGGCGGCGCGCATTGGATTCCTCTCGATGTCACCAACAATCGCATATCTACAGCGAAGGGGCCTATTGATTTGCCGTCGTCCGTTTTTTATGATCCGGTCCCCGCATACACCGGGGTTCCGGATGCCTATGTTGCGCTCGAAGGCCACGGGGTGATCCGCATCGATGGGCTCTCGCCCGATCTCAGCGTTGGCGAGGCGATCTGCGGCGCCTGCGCAATCGGTCTAATGCCGGGACAGGATTTCGACCATTTGCGTGTAGAACTGGTGGTTCCCACGTTAGGCACTCGAACGCCGGTGCAGTTGGATGCGGGATGGCACGTGGAGGGCCAACCTTCTGTTCAAGGCGGGTGAGGTCGAGTCGCTGACATACTACTTCGCGATCGATGGTGAGCCTGGCCGCACTTTCGTTCACCCCATCACGCCGGCAGAACGTCAGTCCGGGATCGTGCCACTTGAAGAGACCGGTCAATGATCGGCGAAATCCGCTGGCAAGATGCCGCAAACCGCGAAGTCCTAATCTCTCTGGAATCGGCAAACGCCCGCGATGCGACCTTCGCCGGCGCTCGAACGGTCGGGAAATCTCTGCATGCCAGCTTGCACTTCACTCTGCACTCTGGTGGCCTCGTCGGTCCTCCTTGATTCATTAGGCATTGACGGACGTTATCAACTACGGCCCGGCGGCGTCACGCACGCCTACCGAAACCTCACGATGCACTGACAGGCGCTTCGGCAGTTGTGCGTTTTGGCTATCGCTTCTTCCGTTCGCCGAAGGGTGGGTGGGGAAGAACCATTCACGGCGTGCCCACCGCGTTATGCGGGCTGACGGTGCTAATGCCCGCGGCGATCGCTTACTGCTTACTCCAGCAGGCGATGGTCCGGGTGCAAGGTCAAGACTCAGTTTTGAGGAAAGCGATCGGGCGCGATTGGAAGGGCAAGCTTTCTCCGGTGCTGTACGGCGTAGCGACGGTTTTCAGCTTGCGTTCTCCATGGTTCGCTCAAGCGATTTACGTCTTCTCCCATTGGCGTGGCTGGCCCGGACCGTCGCATTGAGAGCCGGCGAGCCATGTCTGGGGAAATAAACTTAGAATCGGAATGACACATGCGGCCAATCACAACAGAAGAACTCGCGACAAGAAACGAGAGCCTCATGAGTGAACCCCCAACGTCAATCCGAAATCACTGCTTATCGCCGGGGCGAGCCAGAGGGCCAATTGATGCGGCGCCTGGGCCCGCAAGTTATGGACGGATGTTTCGTGAGTTGCCGTCCTTTCGTGGCGACGAGGAGTTTCTGCACGCGCTCGGGCGAGCCGGAGGAGTCTGTGATTGTGGCGACATAGATGATTCTCCGGAGTCTCTGGGTGAAGCCGCAGCAGGCTGGCCTATCTTCGGCCAATTTGTGGCTCACGACATTACGGCTGACCGGTCTATGTTGCGATCCCAGACCGATCCCACCGCTTTGCGCAATGCCCGCAGCCCAAAACTCAATCTGGAATGCTTATATGGAGACGGGCCGACCGGCAATCCCTTCCTCTACCAGCGTGACGATCCCGCCAAGTTCTTGCTTGGTTTGGATGAAGCGAACGTCCAACGAAACACGGAGGGCATCGCGATTATCGGCGATCCGCGGAATGATTCGCACATGCTGATCTCCCAGCTGCATCTCGCTATGCTCAAGGCTCACAACGCGTTCGTGGATGAAGCGCGGCAGGCCGGAGTGGCCGAGAGTCGCATTTTTGAAGAAGCATTCCGCCAGTTGCGCTGGCAGTACCAATGGACGATTGTTAACGAATTCCTGCCTGTGCTCGTAGAACAGGCGCTTATAGATGAGGTGCTTCAAGATGGCCCGCAATGGTTTCGCCCTGCCCGTCACTCCTTCATACCGCTGGAATTCGCTGACGCAGCCTATCGATATGGCCACTCGCAGATCCGCCATCGATATCGATTGAATCGAGAGACCGATCCTGTCCCACTCTTCCCAGATCTCCTGGGATTCCGCAATGTACCGCGGCAGCACGCAGTCGATTGGACGCTATTCTTCGATGCACCCGAAGCACCACCGGCACAGCGATCCAAGAAGATTGATGGCAAGCTTGTGCAAGCACTCATTCAATTGCCGGTAGCAGTCACGGGTGATTGTGAAATCGAGGATTACCACTCTCTAGCCGTCCGTGATCTGCAGCGAGGGCAAGGTGTCGGGCTGCCATCCGGCGAGGCCGTGGGCCGTCTCATGGGTGTCGCCACACTCACTCCGGAGCAGGTTGGCATTGCGCCCACTGGTTGGCAAGACGAGACTCCTCTGTGGTACTACATCCTCCGAGAGGCCGACGTGTGTATGGGTGGTCATCGCCTAGGTCCAGTGGGCGGCCGGATCGTGACGGAGGTACTGGTCGGACTCATAAACGCCGACCAGACCTCGTATTGGCAGAGCCGCCAGGATTGGAGGCCTAGAAAGACGCTCAGCGAGTTGCTGCTGGCCTCTTAATGTCATAGGTAAAATTGCGCTTCCGTTACCGATCCCGATTCACCTCGTGATTTTGCCTGACTGGCGCCTAATGTGGTATTCACTTGGCGCCGTAGTCGTGAGTGCGCTTCTTTGCGGTTTGTTGCCCGCCCTCAAAGTGGTTCTTCGTGCTCGAAAGTGGTTCTTCGTGCTCGAAGCCAAGTTCGCTTCGCACGGCATGCTCGGAACTGGAGGCACGATTGCGATGATTCTGGATCGTTCCTTTTGATTAACGGGCCGCCGGAAATGCGCATCCGGCTTAGCACGGCCCTGACGGTAGCGTTGCCGTTCGCAGCCATAACCCTATTTCTGGTATCACTTGTAGCCCGCGCACGCGCTCAAGAAGTGATGACCGGAATGGGCGCTATGCAGAACACGACTGGCGTCGCGGTGAGTCCGCTTTCCCCGACTGGCCAGGTTCTTGTTCGGGGAGAATACTGGAAGGCCGTAAGCACGACCCCTATCGCGTCTGGCACTTCCGTTCGTGTGATTGGAATGCTGGGGCTTACGCTTAAGCTGGAGCCCACTTCCTAAAAAGTAGAGGCGCCTATGTTCGCCCTAACGCCCGTCGCGTTACTCACCGTTGCGATTTATTCGCTTTCATCGGTCAAGATCCTTGCCGAGTACGAGCGGGCTGTAATTTTTCGCCTTGGACGGGTGCTGCCGAGCCCAAAGGGCCCGGGCCCGATCCTTGTCTTTCGGCCTATCGATCGTATGGTGCGCATTTCACTGCGTCTGGAGACTCTGGAAGTGCCGGGGCAAGATGTTGTGACAAGGGATAACGTCACCCTAAAGGTGAGCGCTGTGATCTTCTTCCGCGTCCTCGATCCCAAGCGGGCTGTACTTGAAGTGGCCGAATACCTGTACACAACTTCGCAACTGGCGCAAACTAGCTTGCGGAGCGTGCTCGGACAGGTGGATTTGGACGAGTTGTTGAGCGAGAGAGAGAAGCTGAATTTGCGACTGCAATCCATTCTTGATCAGGACACCGAGCCTTGGGGAATTAAGGTAGCAAAAGTCGAAGTGAAACAGATAGACCTGCCTGATCAAATGATTCGCGCTATCGCCCGACAGGCGGAGGCGGAACGGGAGAAGCGGGCTAAGATCATTCACGCGGAAGGCGAATATTTAGCGGCGGAAAAACTGGCTATGGCGGCCGAATTGATCCAGCGCCAACCAGTTGCGATCCAGCTTCGGTACCTGCAGACGCTAGTGGAAATCGGAAGCGAGAAGAACACCACTCTCGTATTCCCGCTTCCGATCGACATGCTTTCCTCATTCATTAAAGGCTCCGGGAATGCAAACGTGCCAGCGAAGGGGCCATGAGCGGTTATCGCGGCGAGACGTACGCACTGTTGGCGCTTTCATTTACGCCTACTGATCGCCGTTTTCTTGATGAGGGCGGCAGCCTTTTTTGCGTCGTCATTGCTTTCAAATCCAATGACTGCGGAGTATCTTTTGCCAATTACCTGCGCCACAAAGAAATCGAGATTGATCTTCGCATCGGCAAGCGCCTGTGTGATGACATGTCCCAGCCCCCGCTTGTTATCCCCTTGGACGAGAAGAGTAGGAATGGCGGGCGCCTCGAGTCCCCTTGCTTTCGCGGCGGCGGCCAACTTCCTGCCCGCTACGGGATAAAGTTCAATCGCGGCCTTCGCCTTATTGTCCGGATAACGATAACCCATCACGACCTGGAGGTCTGCGCCCCCGCTCGCAAAGGGCTCCAAGGTGCTCGCCAGGGTTCCCGGCTGGTTCTCAATTTCTTTCCGCCACAACACGATGCTCTTTACTGTGATTGGCATGTCGGTGTTCCTCCAGACAAGATGATATTCCCTGTCGCTGAATTCGAAAAGCACCTGAGTGGCCTGTAAACGGTTGTGTTTGTATTGATCGGGATCGGTTGTGTCAACTTCGGGTGTGAAGGGTCGGGCAGAACCTTGGCGCACAAGTATCTGCGCATCAGTTGTCCGTGTGGTCGGCGAGTCTTCCTGTTGCCTGTCGGCCCGCTGATCAGTCTGATCGCGGCGCGCGAGGAGACCTTAAATGCTCGTTCATACTTGTGTTGTGAAAACGACTCGGGCGATCCAGCACATCAGTGCAGTGACGTTCGCCGTCCGTGACATGGCTCGTTCCATCGAATTCTACGAGAAGCTTGGATTCGAGTTGCGGTACGGCGGCGATCGTGCGGGGTTCAGTAGTTTGAAAGCTGGCGAAGCTTTCGTCAACTTGGTCGCGAGTTCGGAATACGAGCACAGGTGGTGGGGAAGAGTCATTTTCCGAGTCGATGACGTGGATGGGCAGTATCGGGTATTGCGGGAACAAGGGCTAGAGCCTCAGCCGCCGAAAGATGCACCGTGGGGTGAGCGTTTCTTTCATGTCCTTGATCCGGACGGGCATGAGCTTAGCTTCACAGAGGTGTTGCCGGCGCGAGCATGATTCCGCTAAGCGCCATGCAAGCGCCAGTCTGCGAAATGCCTCAGCGGATCCAAACCGACTTCAGCCTGCCAATTCTGAACACCGAGCATCACGGCGCAACGATGCCGGGTTCGCCGGACCAGATCTACATTACCTTTTCAAGTCAGCCGCATCGCGGCGATGGGATCAGCGCACATGCCAAGCGGCGAGCGTCGCAACTGCTTCCCGACGGCCTAGATCGGGCTGAATCGCGAGTTCCAGGACGGACACGGCGTTCAACTCAATCGCATAATCTTCAATTTCCGTTGTGGAGCCGGTAGGGCCAAAATTCCATTGCTGGCGGACAATTTCGTTCGTCGGCTCACCTGCTGTGGGTGACCATCGAAGAGTGAACTCCTGTGTTCGCTCGCACTCGGCTTCATGGAAACGAAGTTGAATGCGATGCAGCGACATAGGTTCATCAAAGATAATCCGGATCTGCTGTTCACCTTTCTGAGAAGCTCGCCAGCCAGGCCCGCGTTTCGGACCGAACGCGGATTCAATGGGAAACCTGGGATCTTCTGACGTTACCTCCACGGTGGCGATCTGTTCGAGATCAAGCCAACCTTGGTCCGATTCGCCGCGTGGCTTGGCGGGGTGCGTCTCCACTATCCTCTTTCGCATAGTCCTATTCTTACTGCAGCACGATGCATTCAGGTCCAGCCAAGCTGCTGGTCACGAGGGGCGAAGAACGCCCGCCGATCAGCCTTAAGAAAACGGTTTGCGTTTTACGGACAAGTGAATAGTACAAATCGGCGGACACGGGGTGACTTGCCGGTCTTAATGCAGCCCAACGAGAGCTGGGTTCAGCCGTCAAGGCCCGGTGAACCGTTAAATGGAGAAATGTTGCCAACCGTGACTGGCTGATGTGCGCATGTCGCTTCGAGAGATCTCGCTTCCAGAAACCCGCGAGAGCTGGAAACTTGATATGCTGGGACTGTCTTTGTCCCGCATTTGCATCACGTTTCGAGTGCCTTCCGGCCGCTACATTCCCTTCCAAAAATTAGTTCTAGAGCACTCCGACAAAGATAAATCAAAGAAGAAAGACTTAACACTGTGACAAACATATTTGTCGGAAATCTAAGTTATCAAACTACCCAAGACGATCTTCATGCGGCGTTCGCCGCTTACGGCGACGTGGAGCGCGTGAATGTCGTCACGGACCGCGACTCGGGCCAACCTCGCGGCTTCGCGTTCGTCGAAATGACGGAAGCGGCGGCAGCCCAAACCGCGATTGCTCAATTGAATGGCACCGATCTCCACGGTCGAACGCTGAATGTAAATGA
>Ga0213872_10001449_pt1 | contig 15441 bp, 13 predicted proteins | sample VelepicomBERX_R2_FD_160071 | JGI IMG/M metagenome (GOLD analysis project Ga0213872, IMG submission 160071) | Rhizosphere microbial communities from Vellozia epidendroides in rupestrian grasslands, the National Park of Serra do Cipo, Brazil - RX_R2 | ecosystem: Host-associated > Plants > Roots >...
ACTCGGCTTCGGCGCGCGGAAGCAATAGGCTTCGCGAGCCTCTATCAGGACAACGGGCGCGAAGCCTGCACGATTTTGGCGAACGAGTCGGGGTCGAGGCTGGCGCCTCCTACGAGGGTTCCATCGATCTGCGGCTCGCGCATGAGTCCTTCGATGTTTTCGGGTTTCACGCTGCCGCCGTATAGGATGCGAACGTTCTCCGCAGCCTCCTCGCCGAAGCGCTTCGCCGCCTCGCCGCGGATCAACTTGTGTGCTTCGGAGGCAATCTGAGGTGTTGCCGTCTGGCCGGTTCCGATGGCCCAGACGGGTTCGTATGCGATTACGATTTTCGCGAACTGCTCCTCTGTGAGACCCGCGATTCCACCGGCAAACTGGCGAATCAGAACGTCATGCGCCTTCCCGGCTTTATGTTCTTCGTAGCGCTCGCCAACGCAGATGACGGGCGTGAGTCCCGCGGCAATGGCAGCCTGCGCTTTCTTGAGCACCTCCGCATCGGTTTCATGGCAGACCTGGTGGCGCCGCTCGCTATGGCCAACGAGAACCCAGGTGGCGCCCGCGGCACGCATCATATCGGCCGAGATTTCACCGGTGTACGCGCCTTCCTGCGCCCAAAAGATGTTTTGACCACCTATCTGGATGGGCGTCTCCAGCGTGGATTGCACGGCGGCAGGAATATCCAGGGCTGCAGGAAAGATGACGACTTCACAGTGATCCGTAGCATCCGGAAACTGCTTGAATTTATCGAAAAATCGGACCGTTTCCTGCGGAGTCTTGTACATCTTCCAATTCGCCGCTGCAATGCGCCGTCTCATAGGCTCTGAAATGCTCGGTTTATCCTTTCTGAATGTCCGGCAGGAAACTGGTACCGGCGCCAATGGCCGTTCTGAAATTCGCGGCGACAGTTTGACCGATATCCGCCAGGGTGCGGCGGGTCCCGAGGCTTACGCCAGGCTTTACTCCGCTGCCATAGACCAGAAGCGGTGTGTACTCGCGCGAGTGGTCTGTAGAAGGCGTTGTCGGATCGCAGCCGTGATCCGCGGTCAGAATGAGCACGTCGCCCTTCTGCATTTCCAGGGATGGCAACCAACGGTCGACCGCTTCGAGGGCCAAGGCATAGCCTTCGACATCATTGCGGTGCCCGTATTGCTGATCGAAGTCGACCAGGTTCGCGAAGATGAGTCCGTGCGGGAAGTTTTGCATGACTGCAAGAATCTGCTGCATGCCGTCCGCATTGTTCTTCGTCTTGACGGAGCTGGTGATACCGCGGCCAAGAAAGATGTCGGAGATCTTGCCGATGGCGGTCACGGGCACACCGTTTTCCGCCAGGCGATCAAGCAACATTCCCTGCGGTGGTGGAACAGCATAATCGTGGCGGTTCGCGGTGCGGACGAAATGGCCCGAGCTGCCTTCGAACGGCCGGGCAATGACGCGGCCGACCTCATGCGGCCCGCAAAGCAGCGCACGCGCGATCTCGCAAATGCGGTAGAGTTCCGGGACCGGAATGACCTGCTCGTGTGCGGCAATCTGAAACACACTGTCAGCCGATGTGTAAACAATCGGCGAGCCCGTACGCATGTGCTCTTCGCCGAGTTCCTGAATGATCTCCGTACCCGATGCCGCTTTGTTGCCGAGAGTTTTGCGGCCGATTTTGGACTCAAAGGCGGCGATCAGGTCGGCAGGAAAGCCGTGCGGATAGAGCGGGAACGGCTTTTCCAGAATGATGCCGGCCATCTCCCAATGTCCGGTGGTCGTATCTTTGCCCGGGGAGGCTAACGCGCATCTGCCGAATGCTCCGGCGGGAACGTCCAGAGGCGTCAGGCCAGGCAGTGGTTTAATGTTCGCCAGTCCTATACGGCGCAGATTTGGTAAATCGAAACAGCGCCGTTTTGCGATGTTGCCCAGAGTGTCGCTGCCCACATCGCCATAGGCGGCGGCGTCAGGCATAGCTCCAATGCCAACGCTATCGAGGACGATCCAGATAACCCGATCAAACGCCGGATGATTCATTTTTGTTTGGGATCCGTTGAAGCGGAGGGAGTGGCTCCCTGAAACTCATCTTTCAAGCGGGCGGCGCGTTCCCGTACGAGATGCATAAACGACTCGTGGGTAGAGATGCGAGTCAGCAAGGGAACAAACTGTTGAGGAGCGGTAAGTTGCTTGTGCAACCAGAGAGCCTCAATTGTGGCAAGAGCATCATTCACTCCCAACTTGTCGTAATGGACGGTGCGGTCGAGGTCGAGATATGCGTGCTCGGTTGCAGCAATATTTTCAAAGCGCTCGAGTAAATCGCGGGCAGACTCATTCGTCGAATAATTGAACGTCGTTTCCGAAGCGGTTCCATTCTCGTCTTCGTAACGGAACGTCTTCTTGCCGGTGTTCGCGACCTTCAGGCCGGATTCCAAAGGCGACTTAAAGTAGTTCAGCTTCTCGGCAGTCGAAAACAGCAGCGTGACCTCTGCCTCCTGGAGCTGAGCTTTGACCGGATGGTCGTCATTGGGCGACTCCTTATATTCAAGAGAGCCGTTTCGGTCCACCTGGACAAGGAAGTATTCGGGATCGCTGCCAGGAAAACTTCGTGAATAGCTGAGCTTCGGGGAGGCACAGAGGGCCGACGAAGCGAACAGAATGCCGGCTAGAAGGGTCTTCACCGCTGGGCTCCCACAGCGGACGGATAATTGAATCGCGTGCCATGGCAAATGGCGACCGCGAGCGCGTCGGTCGCATCAAAGGACTCGAACTGCTGACCGATGCCAAGAAGCGACAGGACCATCATCTGAACCTGCTGTTTCTCCGCGCGGCCGTACCCGACGACGCTGATCTTCACTTCGAGCGGTGAGTATTCGCTGACGGGAACATCGGCCTCGGCCGCGAGGAGCAGAGCGACTCCCCGCACATGTGCCAACTTCAGCGCGGATTTGGTGTTCACGGCGTGAAACACTTCCTCGACCGCCACCGCATCGGGGCGCCACTCAACGAACACCTTGCGAAGTCCGCCAGCGATTCGGTGCAGGCGAACTTCGAGCGGCTCTGAGGTTTTGGTGCGAATAACGCCGGCCGCCACGTATTGATGAGACCGCCCGTCGGTATCGATGACTCCGAAGCCGGTTCGTTCGCTACCGCAGTCTATTCCGACGATTCGCATTCCAGGAATTCAGCCGTGTGTTGACAGGTCGCGCCTTCGCGCGGTCCCTTAGGCCAGGGCCTCTACTTCCGCTTCGTCCACCTCGTAGTTGCCGTAGACGTTTTGCACATCGTCATGTTCCTCGAGCGCATCGTACAGCTTGAGCATGGCGGTCGCGTTTTTGCCTTCAAGTTTGACCGTGTTCTTCGGGATCATAGCGATTTCAGCCGATTCGTTCGGAATGCCCGCCTTCTCGAGAGCATGCAGAATGGCCTCATGCGACTCAGGAGCTGAGAGGACTTCCCAGGCGCCCCCCTGGTTACGGATATCGTCCGCGCCGGCATCGAGAACAATGTTCATCAACTGGTCTTCGGTCACCTTTTCGCCATCGACAATGATCTGGCTTTTGCGTTCGAACATCCAGGAAACACTGCCTTGCTCGCCGAGGTTTCCGCCGTTCTTGGAGAACAGGTGACGGATCTCGCTAACCGTTCGGTTGCGGTTATCGGTTGCGACGTTGACCAGAACCGCCGCACCACCGGGACCGTAGCCTTCGAAAAGAATCTCGTCGATCTGACCGCCTTCGAGCTCGCCGGTGCCGCGCATGATAGCGCGCTTTATGTTGTCCGCCGGCATACTGACGGCCTTTGCGGCGACAATCGCGGTGCGCAGACGAGGATTGGCGTCGGGATCTCCGCCATTGCGGGCAGCGATCGTGATTTCCTTGATGAGGCGCGTGAATGCCTTGCCGCGCTTCGCGTCGAGAGCCGCTTTTTTGTGTTTAATCGTGGCCCATTTACTATGTCCGGACATAGAAAACCTCTTCTGTTCCTTAACTTTCGAGAATAACAGAGACGCATGATCTGCGGCTTTCGTCAGCGACATCCAGAGGGGCTGGACGAACCCGCCCGGACGGTTATTCCGTTTGCCAGCAGATGAGCTTCAGTTCGGTCATCTCCTCGATGGCGTAGCGGGGGCCCTCGCGGCCGAGCCCGCTGTTTTTCATGCCGCCGTAGGGCATGTGGTCCATGCGAAATGTGGGTACGTCGTTGATAATCACGCCGGCGAACTGCAGTTCGCGTGCTGCCTGGAAGGCACGCTTCATGTCGCTTGTGAATATGCCGGCCTGGAGACCATAAGGCGTGTTATTGGCCTGGGCGAGCGCATCTTCGAGATTCCGGTATTTGTAAACAGAGACAACCGGACCGAAGACTTCTTCACAGGAGATACGCGCGGCGGCCGGAGCATCGGCCAGCACCGCTGGTTCAACGGTGGCGAAAGTGCGCTTTCCGCCGCAAGGCAACCGGGCGCCGGAGTCGACGGCCTGCCGGATCCAGGACTCTACCCGGATAGCAGCGGTCTCATCGATCAAGGAAGAAATGTCGGTTGTGGGTTCATAGGGATGACCGATCTTCAGGTTTCCGACGGCGGCGACCAGCCGATCGAGGTACTCGTTTGCGATCGATTCATGCACGAACACGCGCTGCAGCGAGATGCAGGACTGCCCATTATTGCTGAACGCGCCCGTAACAGAGCGAGACACGGCGGTGTTGAGGTCGGCATCCGGTTCGAGGATCACGGCGGAGTTGTTGCCGAGCTCGAGCGTGACCCGCTTCAGACCGGCTTTTGCGCGGAGCGACGCGCCTACCTGCATGCTTCCGGTAAACGTGATCATGGCAACACGGGGGTCTTCCAATAAGAGGCCGGCGATGGCAGGGCCATTCCCAGTAACCACGTTGTATGCACCCTTCGGGGCTCCGGCTCGGGTAACCAGCTCCGCGAGGCGAAGGGCACTGAGCGGAGTTCGTTCGGCAGGCTTGTCAACAATGGCGTTACCGGCTGCGAGTGCCGGCGCGAGCTTGTGCAGGGTCAAATTGAGAGGAAAATTGAAGGGCGTGATGGCACCGATGACACCTAGGGGTTCGCGCACTGTGATCGCCATGCGGCCTTTCGCGCCGGAGGCGAAATCCATCGGCACGACCTCGCCGTGCAATTGCCGGGCTTCGTGCGCGGCGGCAATCAGGGTATTCACGCTGCGGCCGGCTTCTATACGGGCTTCTTTGATGGGCTTGCCTGTTTCCGAGCAGATCAGTTTTGCGAGCTCAGGTTCGTCTTTACGGACTTGGTCAGCGATGCGAAGGAGCAGTTCGGCTCTCTCGTAGTTCGCCAGCGCAGCCATGGCACGCGCCCCCTCTTGTGCAGCACGTACCGCAGCATCAATGTGGGGCTCTTCAGCATGAGCAACCATCCCTACAACCGACCCGTCATAGGGTAGCCTGACTTCGTCTTTGCGGGCGGTTTGAACCCACTCGCCGCCAATGTAGAGACCGTAGTTCGTATGGACAAGCGGCTCAGACGTGGAGAAAACACTCGTCATACCCCTAATGTCGCACCAGTTGTGGCTATCCGGATCGGAAAGAATCGCTCTCATGTTACGATTGCAAAGAACCTGCGGTTGCCTGGAGAGGTGGCTGAGTGGTCGAAAGCAGCGGTTTGCTAAACCGTCGTAGTGTGTAAAGCGCTACCGGGGGTTCGAATCCCCCCCTCTCCGCCAGCAGCTTTATTTTCTTAAATTTACGTTGCTTGCTGTCCATAATGGGTGTCCAGGACAATGCATTATGGGCTCCGGATATCCGTTACGGCGCTACCAATCGGGTCAAGACGCCAATGGAAATCTGGATGCAATTGAGTTGTCTGCAAATCCTACACGCAAAGTCGATCGCGCGGCTTCTGTCGACAGTATCTGAACGTACGCGATCTTTGCCTGTGTGATCAGGACGAACTACGTACTGATTCACTTCCGGTGTTCTCATTGCTGCGTAACGTATTCTCTGCTCTGAATGGCAGGCCGCACTTGAAGCATTCCGCTTCTTTAGTGACCCAGCTCATTGTCTCCATCCCGCAGCGCGGGCAACGCCACCTGTACAGGATCACGAGATTTACAAGGAACAAGATGGGGGCCAGGAGGCAGCAGCTGATCAATACGGCTGAGACTAGGGCATTCGCACTTCTACCCCAACCGTGTCTATCCAACTGAAGAGCGAGGATTACCCCAGCAAATATCAGGAGTGATAGAGCTGCGATGCCACGATATAAGTAGAACTGATGGAACTTTTGCATGCGCGATAGCCGGAGCATGCTGCGCATGTATGCATGTTCTTCCTCGCCCATCTCTAAATATTATTGTCAGCCAAGGCAAATACAGTCCGCGCAGAATACCGCGCAAATCCACACGGTCAACACCGGACGCTTACGGAACAAGTGCTCAGCTCTTCAACTTCTTCTGGAACAGCGACAGGTTGTTCTTTCTTTTCGGTGCTCGAATGCCTCCAAGCCGCTTGCGCTCATCGCGACAAAATTAAGGGGTCAGGCCCTGGAGGTAATTCCTCCATAACGTCGCCAAGTAGGCCCAGTAACGCTCCGGAATGGTTTCGAAGGTCGTCTGCATCCGGCTCACTACATACAGCGAAGGGATCCCAATCGAGGGCTGGGCTTGCATGTAGTTCCACCATTCTTCGAGATCGGTCGAGGAAGCGTCATCACAATCCACCAAGGGCCAGCCGGCGATGTGAGCGATGCGCGCACGTCGGCGCATAGTCGCGGTCACATCGCGCGCGCCGTACCAAATGTCGTTCAAGCGCAGAACGTCCGAGGATTCACGAAAGAGGGGATTCGGTGTCTGCGTTTCAATCATCGCATCTGGTTTCCAACGATGCGCCTCATCATAAAGGATGGACTGAAAACGCCTCTCGAATTCGAGGCCGATCACCGGCTCAGTCAATTGAGCATCCGGCTTGACCGTGACACCTCTGACCCAGTCTTCCTTGAAACCATCCACGCCGAGATCGCGAACCAGGAATTCAATCCTGCCGCGGAGCATTTCTTGATAGCGGGCATTGGTCACATCTGCTGCGATGGCTCGCCCGTTTTCGAGGACGCACATAGATTTTTCCAGACCCTCGATGTGATAAGCCGGAACCCAAAGAAGCACGCGCCGATCCGCGGCGTGTTGCCGGGTTATGAATCCTTTCATATCCGGCCATTTCTTTTCGTCCACTTCGAAGGTGCCGTAATGGCTTTGCCATTTGTCGTCTATGACAACAGTGCCGACGGGAAGGGCGCGCGAATTCAGAGCTCTTATCCAACTTTCGTAGTTCTCCTGGGTGCAGAAGTCTCGCACGGCACCTGGATAACGACGTTTCTGGTTTTCCTGTTCGCCCCAGCCGCAGAAAATAGGTCGACGATGCCAAGCCGCGCCGGTGGACTTTCGGCCGGTAGAGAAGCCGCTCGAATCAAGCCAATCCACAAAGCGTTTGAGGGTCTCATACTCGTCGTAGCCGAAGTGAATCGCTAAGGTAGGTGAGGAAAAGCCGTCGGCGGCACTGCAATAGCCCAAGTAATCCACATAAAAAGACGCACCCGCGTAACGGGAACCGGTGTACTCGAGCGAGTTGAAGAGGTACGAACCGGGCCGCGCACCGATCCCTATGCTGGCCCATGCACTGCCTTTTCGGAAGCTTAAAAGCAGCGGAGGCGGTGCAAAATCACCCGTCCATTCAGCGGGGCGATAGCCGCTCCCCGTATTTACAGGCAAGATGCCTACAGACTGAGGCTGGGCGATTTTGAAATAGTACTCGTCTGCCAGGTTGACAGCGGGTGAAAAGTATTCGGACGCGAAGATCGTCGTGTTCGCATCGACGCCCGGGCTTGTGCCATCGTCCCACGGGGCCGATACCCCGTTGGACAGGAAATAGCAGCGGCCCAGCCGCGCAGAGCCTTGCGCCTGGTGTTGAAATTCAATGTGGTCCGGAAGAAAAATCCAGCGAAAGAGCCGCTCCTGCCAGAGTGAACTATTAGCGGTGATTTCGATTGCATACCGGTCCGCAGCAAACACCTTGAGCGGCCCAGGTTTCACGGCGGTGAGACGCTCGTCCGTATTCAGAGCGCCGAGGCCGGACACTAAGGGTAGCCGGAAGACGTTCAATCCTTCCTGGTAAATCTCGAAGGCCGGGATCGGTGTGGCCCGATAGCGAATCGAATAGGCAGGGCTGCTCAGCAGAAATCCATCAGGCCGTTCCGAGACCTCAATGGGATGGGAAAAGGCGGTGCAGTTCTTTGAAAACAGTCCAGAATACGCGGCAAGAGCTTTTAAGAATGCTCGCCGCGCCGTTTTAGTCGAGCTCCCACCTTCAGTAATGGTGTCGATGAAAAACGAGAGGTCCACGGTCGACAGTTTACCCCTCGAGCGACGGCCTCGCGGCCTGAACGCCCGTAATTAAACGGAGGCGTTCGATAGTCGTCCCGTATTGGAGTTGGCGAAACGCTATCTGAGGTCCAAATCAAATTCGTAAAAGCCTTCATTGTTCTTAAAACCAGCGCCGCTACGCCCATTCACCGAAAACCAGGTATGCCCTTCACGGGCCCTCACAATCAGAGCTCCGGCCGGAGCGTCAGGATCAAGGAACCCTGCGCCGGCGGGTGTACCGTTGCCGGAAGGCCCGCTGCATCCATCTGAGCCTCGCGCCTGGAAGTCCCAACAAACGATGCCGTGAGCGTTGGTTACGACGACTGTGCGCCCTTTGGGGCTAGGAATACTGGCGCCCCATTCGATATTGCCAGGCAGAATGACGTGGTAGCCCGCATCGCGGTGCTCGACAATCGTGGTCTCAGGCGTACACAGCTTTCGATCCGGCAGACAGGCCGACATCATAAACGTGATATGAGAAGAAACGAGGGACAAGCTGGAGGAAATGTCCGTCCCCGTGAAAGACCAGTTGAGAATGTCGTGATTCTCGTACCCACCGCCGGTCGAGGCGGTGAAGCCGACCCAAGCTTCGCCCTGCTGATCCATCACGATCGAAAGATCCACAACCGATTCCAGGACCGGTACCGGAGAGTCATCTAAGAAGGTTGACAGAACCGGCGGCTGAAACAGTATGCGCGCGGTGTGCACGTTCCTGTCTTTCAACCGAATTGACAAATTCTGCGTAAACGCCAGGCGTGGCGCCGGCCAGCGCAATTCGCTGGGTTTGCCGTATGTACAAAACGCGATGTAGTTGGCCGAAGGATCTCCCTCCTCCTCATTCCGATATGTGTCGAAGAAAATGGCAACGCTCCATGGGATGGCCTTTTCTCTGTGATGGTAGTCTGGATCGGAAACGGCAAAGCCGCCAGCCGACCCGCGTCCACCAAGAGCCTCCGGACCCGAATTCTGTAATACGAAAGCGAAGCCGTCTGCGCCGTGTCCGAGCCCGCCTTGATGTGTCAATTGGAATTGAAATGTGGTTTCAAAGCCCGATGCTACAGGCTGCTTTTCGACGAGCCATACAGCTCCCGATCGATCTCTCTTGGCCGGTGTAAGGCGTAAGACTTTGCCCGAGACCGCGGCATCGCCAACGAGGCTGAGTCCTCCGATAGAGGCAAAGTCCTCGTAAAGAATAGCTGCAGGTGCCCTGCCCGCGCCGCTCAAAACTAATGTGAGACACGCCAGGTTATACCGGGCTGCTCGCATATAGCTGAATACGACGAAGGCCTCGTTCGGGTTCCCAGATTCAGTCCACCAACCCACGCGGAGTCCATTGAAGAGGATACGTAGCGTTCACTTTTCCGCTCGTTTTCAGACATACTCTCACTAGGGTTGCAACCTGCCCCTAACGAGAGCTCAGTGATAGAAAAAAGCAATCGAGCCTTTCAATGGAAGGCGCTGATCGTTGATGATGAATTGAACGACCCAACTTCGTGGGGAAGAGCTTCCCGCGCGCTGGTAGGGGAGCTGCAGGCCCGGCATATCGAGGTTGTCACGGCCATTTCTCCGGAGGACGGAGAGGCAATTGTGGTCTCAGACGCGGGACTGAACGCGGTGATTATCGATTGGAGTTATGCGGCGGACGATGCGGGCACCCATTCAAAAGCAATATCACTGCTGAAGCGAGTACGCTCCCGCTTTCCGCGTATCCCGGTATTCCTCATGGCGGAGCGTGACGAAGCGAGTACCATACCTCTCGATGTCATGCAGATGGCCGACGAGTTCATTTGGACGTTGGAGGATACGGCATCCTTTATCGCGGGGCGAATTGTGGCGGCCATCGATCGCTACCGAGAACATATACTCGGCCCGATGGCCTCCGCTTTGTTTAAGTTTGCAGGCATTTCTGAATATTCCTGGCACACGCCGGGCCACAGCGGCGGAATCGCTTTCCTGAAGTCGCCGCCGGGAAGAGCCTTCTACGACTATTTCGGCGAGAATCTTTTACGATCGGACCTCTCCATAAGCGTTGCTGAACTCGGATCACTACTTGACCATACGGGGCCCATAGGAGAGGGTGAGAAATACGCTGCCCGCGTATTCGGCGCCCACAGAACATACTGCATAACAAACGGCAGTTCGACCTCCAATCGCATCATTCTGACGGCTTCAGTAGCGCGGGACCAGATTGTACTTTGCGATCGAAACTGCCACAAATCAATCGAACACGGGCTGACGATGTCCGGTGGAATTCCTGTGTACCTGATTCCCTCGCGGAACTGCTACGGCATCATAGGACCCATTCCGCCGGGACGGCTTGCGAGAGAGGCAGTTGAGTCATCAGTGAACGGTAATCCATTGACAACAAGCGCGTCAAACCCAAAACCCGTCCATTGTGTTATCACGAATTCCACTTATGACGGCCTGTGCTCGAAAGCGAAACACATTATAGAAATGTTGGATTCGGTGGTGGATCGGATTCACTTTGACGAAGCGTGGTACGCTTACGCCCGTTTTAATCCGCTGTACCGTGAACGATATGGAATGAGCGGAGATGCCTCCACTTACACCGGCCCCACGGTGTTCGCTACACACTCGACTCACAAGGTGCTGGCCGCACTCTCGCAGGCATCTTTCCTGCACGTGCGAGAAGGCCGCAATCCAATTGAACATGCGCGCCTAAACGAGGCCTTCATGATGCACAGTTCCACGTCGCCGCTCTACCCGATCATTGCTTCCAATGACATAACTACTGCCATGATGGACGGTTCGAGCGGCATCGCACTGACGACGGAAGCCATTCAGGAAGCGGTGGGATTTCGTCAGATGATGGGACGCATTCGGAAGCAGCTTGGCGATCGTTCCGAGTGGTTCTTCCAAACTTGGAATGCCGACCAAGTGAAAGATGGCAAGTCCGGGACCTTCATTCCCTTTGAGCATGCGCCGGAAGAACTGCTGGTAACAGAGCCGGACGCGTGGGTGCTCCACCCCGGCGATAGCTGGCATGGATTTTCCGGACTCGCCGAAGACTACGCGATGCTCGATCCAATCAAGGTCTCCGTAGTGACTCCAGGCATAACGCTGAATGGCGGTCTCGAGGAATGGGGCATTCCGGCACAGGTGGTCACTGCCTATCTGGATGCAGAGGGGATTCAGGTCGAGAAGACCACCGACTATACGATTCTGTTCCTGTTCACGATTGGAATCACCAAGGGCAAATGGGGCACTTTGGTAAATGCTTTACTCGATTTCAGGCGGGATTTTTGCGCAAACGTGCCACTGGAGCAAGCAATCCCAGCCCTGGTCGCTCAATGGCCGAAACGCTACGGCAAGCTTGGGCTGCGGGATCTCGCCCTGGAAATGCACGAGCAAATCCGGCAGTCGCAGCAAATGGAATGGCAAGCGAGAGCGGTATCAGAACTTCCAGCGGTTCGAACCACGCCAGCCGCGGCTTATCAACGACTGATTCAAGATGAAGTGGAATTGCTGCCGCTTGAACGCATGGATGAGCGCGTCGTGGCGACGGGAGTAGTTCCCTACCCTCCCGGGATTCCACTCCTGATGCCTGGAGAGAGTGCCGGCCCACTGGACGGGCCGCATCTGACCTATTTGCGAGCGCTCGAGACGTGGGACCAGCGGTTTCCGGGATTCGAACACGACACGCACGGGGTGGACCACATCGATGGCCGCTACTATGTGTCTTGCTGCAAGGGGATCTGCTGACAATCGTTGCTTCAAACCAACGCTTTCAGTTCGGCGTGCCGAGCGTGATTCTTATCGAATTCCAGATCTACTGAAGCTCACGCGACGCCAATTCCATCAATTCCCGATGGCTTCCGAGAGAATCACCAGCACCCGGATCTGTGGCGTCCAGGCGGGAATAGTTACCGTCGTTACTCAGAGTCCAAGCCTGCCGACGATCCTGCAGGCAAACGTCGAGAATCTCCCAAAGGCGCTGCTTCAGACAAGTCGCGACAACCGGAGTCGCCACTTCAATGCGCCTTGACAGATTACGGAACATCCAGTCAGCCGAGCCGATATAGAATTCGCCATCCAGCGGATTTGTGGCGCCCGCGCCAAAATAGAAGATTCGAGAGTGCTCAAGGAAGCGACCAATAATCGAGCGTACACGGATGTTGTCGGTGGAGCCTGGAACTCCCGGTTTCAAGCAACAAAAGCCGCGCACGATGAGATCGATAGAGACGCCAGTGCGTGAGGCTTCACAGAGCGCTTCGATTATGTCCGGATCTTCGAGCTGGTTCATTTTTGCGATGATGCGTGCCGGCCGGCCAAGACGTTTCGCTTCGATTTCTCGCCTGATGAGTTCAAGGAAGCGTGGGCGCATCGTAGCTGGAGCGACCAGCAGGGAGTTGCAATGCGGACTGTCGGAACGCCCGGTCAAATAATGAAACAGCCATACCACATCGTAAGTTAGCTTCGGATCGCAGGTTAGTAAGCCTATATCTGAATAAAGGCGCGCTGTGCGAACGTGATAGTTACCAGTACCAATGTGGACGTACGCGCGCAGGCCATCTGGCTCTTTCCTGACGACGAGGGCCGTTTTTGCGTGAATCTTCAGACCTCTTACGCCAAAATCAACGTGAGCACCGGCTTTCTCCAGCTCAGCAGCCCAGTGCAGATTACGTTCTTCATCAAAGCGAGCATGCAATTCTATTACACAAGCCACTTGTTTGCCGGCTTCGGCAGCTTTTATGAGTGAATTGACGAACGGTGTATCATCACCGACGCGATAAACCGTCATCTTTAGCGCGACGGTCTGCGAATCATTTGCGGCGGCCTCAATGAAGTGCTCCACACTCGCGTCAAAGCTCTCATAGGGATGGTGGACAATAACATCGCCAGACCGTATCACGCTGAAAATATCGTGGTGGCGGTCCTGCAGCGCAGGAGGGATAACCGGAATCCATGGTGTGTCGCGAAGCCCACTGACATTCAAACTAGCTATTTCGAAGAGACTCGTGTAATCAAGCTCGTCTGAGGCCTCATAGACATCTTCAGGCTGCAAGCGGAAATGTTGGCGCAGCAATTCCTCGACAGCAGGATCGCAACCTTTGGCTAACTCGAGACGAACCACAGGCTGGAAGCGGCGCTTTCGGATCGCGTGTCTCACCTGTTCTCGGAGGCTAAGCTCCCGCTCATCAGAACTGTTTATCTCAGCATCGCGCGTCAGACGCACAAGACTGATTTTGTCCAGAGTCATACCTCTGTAAAGTTTGTCTAAGTTGGCGCGGATAATCTCATGAAGACGAACAAACAGAAAATGGCCAGGAGCGGTATCACAATGCAACTGAACCCATTGGAGGAGACCTGTCGGAACTTTGACACGCCCAAACATGTGTTCCGCAGTTGCCGGATCTTCAAGCGAAAACACCAAGGAAGTGGAAAGATTTGACAGGAAGGGAAAGTTTTCAGCAGCGTGAATCACTAGCGGAGTGACAGCCGCGGAGACCTGGAGATCAAAGAGGCTGTTGGCCTCATCCTTTTGCGCCTGCGTCAGGTCGTCCCAGTACCGAAGGTGAATGCCGTGTTGGGCCAATTCCGGAACGAGCCGGTGGCGGAAGTATTCCGCCTGTGTATGAAGCATGGGAAGCAATCTGTCGTTGATGTTCCGACGCAGCTGGGCCGAATCCGCTATTAACGAACGGCGGAGTGCCGCCATCCGCTTCATGAAGAATTCATCGAGATTGGCAGTAAAGAGAGCGAGAAATTTGGCACATTCAAGAAGAGGTGTGCGATCGTCGAGGGCTTCGGCAAGCACTCGCCGATTGAAGTCGAGCCAGCTTAGATCGCGATCGAGCCAGATCTCTGATACCGACGGTTTGAGTTCGGTATCGAGAGCGCCTTCGTCACCGATGGATACCATTGCTGGTTGTGCTGCGGCCATGGTTAGTGATTCGAATATTTGTCGAGAGTTGGTGGCGTCGTGCCCAGTAGATGTAACGTCGATCCGGACCACCCCACTGCGACGTGGGGCTCGAATGCCCACGCGCTGAGCCCGGCGATCTCTTGGGAAGAAAAGGGAATACAGGGCGTGACTGGAAGGGCGCCTGAAGTCGCCGCCATAATAACCCTCCTTAGATCGCACGAGAAATCAGACGTGCAGGCGACTGCTCGTGGATATTCTGCCAAGCAAATGTTACGTTTCGATAAACGTGGGGTTCGCGTTTGTCCAGCGGGTCTCACCGAACTCGTGCAATCCACAGGGAGCCTGCAGAGAAAAAGGACTGTCAGCAAAAATTAACCTTGAGTTCGTAGAATTTGCCAAATCGTAAATCGCCTCACGAATCGACAGATTCCATGAAAAACCCGAGGCGCAAGAAACAAGCGAAGAAGCCGAGTGGAACAACGAGGCCGCAATGCAGCGAACGCACGCGAAAAGGACTGTTGCAGATCCGAGCCCAATGGTCATCCCTGCCGAAACGCACCCAAAGGGCCATCTCTGTTATCCTTACAGACCTTTTGGTTATTTCGTGGATTGCGGTTGTCTACTACTTTCTTCCCTGGGTCAAATTTGAAGCGACCACAGATCAGAATAAGCCCCTCTTCCTTCTCACCAATTTATCGCCAATCACGTTACACGACGTAAGAATTGGCTGCGTCTCTTCGTGGCCTCACTTGTCCACACAGCAAGAGCTTAAACAAACATTCTCAGGCGAAAGGGATGCGTGGCTCTTCGAACCACGAGATTTTGATATCTCGCCATACGGCCAACATTCTTTTACGTGTCCGGAGCAGATCACCGGAAATTTGGGCTCGTTTGCCTTACAGCCTTATAGAATCAGGATCTCCATAGGAATTTGGTTCAAAATCCTGTGGTTTGTCAGGCTGCAAAGGAAGCAGGCGTTTGACACCACCCGTGACTCCAGAGGACAGATGACATGGGTAGCAGTTTCTCGGACCTATTCCCTGCTTCCTCCGTTCTCTGATCGCCATCATGCCTCAGGCGCTAGGAGTGTGTCCGAGAATCAGAACGCTGAAAACTGACTGGAATGAGGAAGGTAAAGATCGAGATATTAGTACTGTGCCATAGAATAACTCGACGCACCATTGTTTT
>Ga0213872_10001450_pt1 | contig 15436 bp, 14 predicted proteins | sample VelepicomBERX_R2_FD_160071 | JGI IMG/M metagenome (GOLD analysis project Ga0213872, IMG submission 160071) | Rhizosphere microbial communities from Vellozia epidendroides in rupestrian grasslands, the National Park of Serra do Cipo, Brazil - RX_R2 | ecosystem: Host-associated > Plants > Roots >...
ACCGATTGCTGCGGTGTTCAGCGCAGCGACCGCTTGGGTGGTCATGCTGTTGACTTGGCTGGTGGTCAGTGCACCAACCTGAGTCGAGCTCAGCGCGCCGAAGTCGGCGGTGCTCAGCGCGTTCAGGTCAGCGGTTTCCATCGCGGCCAGGCCGGCGGTGGTCAGGGCGCTGACTTGCGCGGTGCTCAGCGAAGCAGCTTCACCGGTGGTCAGGGCGACGATCTGGTTGGTGGTCAGTGCCTTGATCTGGTTGCTGTTCAGGGCAGCAACGGACGCGGTAGCCAGGGCAGCGAAGTCGGCGGTCGTAATGGCGGCAACGGCAGCGGTCGACAGACCAGCCACCTGCTGGGTGGTCAGCACGGAAGCCTGGGCGGTGGTCAGGGCGCCGATCTGTGCGCTGTTCAGGCCGCCGATTGCAGCGGTGGTCAGAGCGACGATCTGGCTGGTCGACAGCGAGGAGATCTGGTCGGTGGTCAGGCCGGCCACTTGCGAGGACTTCAGCGTGGCGATGTCGGCGGTCGACAGGCCAGCCAGGTCGGCAGTCTCAATCGAAGCGATTGCCTTGCTCGACAGAGCCGAGATCTGGTTGGTGGTCAGAGCGGCGATGTCGTTCGAGGTCAGAGCGACGATCTGTGCGCTGTTCAGGCCACCGATGGCGGCGGTGTTCAGTGCGGCGATACCTTGCGTAACCAGGCTATTGACTTGCGAGGTGGTCAGGGCGCCGACTTGAGTTGAGGTCAACGCATTGAAGACTGCGGTGCTCAGGGCATTCACGTCAGCCGTTTCCATGGCGGCGATATCAGCCGTGCTCAGTGCGCTGGCTTGGGCGGTATTCAGAACGCTGGCCTGGGCGGTGCTCAGTGCAACGACCTGGTTGGTGGTCAGGGCCTTGATCTGGGTGCTGTTCAGCGCGGCGATGGAGGCGGTGGCCAGGGCGGCAACGTCGGCGGTCGTGATGGCGGCAACGGCGGCGGTGGACAAGCCAGCCACTTGCTGGGTCGTCAGGTTCGCGGCCTGGCTGGTGGTCAGCGCGCCAATCTGGTTGCTGTTCAGTGCGTTCAGAGCGGCGCTGGACAAGGCGTCGATCTGGGCGGTGGACAGGGTGGAAATCTGGTCGGTGGTCAGGCCGGTGACTTGCGTCGACTTCAGCGCGGCGATGTCGGCGGAGGAGAGGCCGCCGAGGTCTGCCGTTTCAATCGCCCCCAGCGCATTGCTGGTCAGCGCGCCCACCTGGTTGCTGCTCAGTGCAGCAAATTGGTTCGAGCTCAGCGCCACGATCTGGTTCGTGGTCAGCACTTTCACTTCAGCGGTGGTCAGGCCCTGCAGCGCGTTGGTGCTCAGCGCGGTGACGTCAGCCGTGGTCAGGGAAGGGAAGGTGGCAGTGGAAAATGCTCCCAGCTGGTTGGAGCTCAGCACCGATACCTGGAGAGAGGTAAGCGCGGCGACTTGGGCGGAGTTTAGGCCGGCAAAGTCCGATGTCTGGATCGTCGTAATCTGCTGTGTCGTCAGACTAGCGATCTGATCCGTGGTCATGTTGGTTACGACGCTCATTGTGCATTTCTCCTAAAGGGCGCTGCTCGAAGTGATTTGTCCAGAAAAAACGCGAAGCGGCGGCTTGTAGGCCGCAGCTCCTCGCTTTTCTTTGTGGAATGTTGGTTCCACTATATTCTTTGTTGTTACTTAAAAACTTTCGCTATGAAAGTAAGGCAGGTCCTGCCACTCTTTCCCGTCATCAACTTAACGTCACGGAACTCGATTACTTTAGCCAAGAAACTTGTATTTCTCTCAATTTTCAAGGTTGACAACATTGTTCCCATCAGAAACCTTGTGTCAACAATGCTTGCAAGCTAAGTGTTTGAAATAACGAGTTTTTTGCAAGCTGCCTGTGACGATTTTGTTGCTGCGCTGCGAAAAAAACAGCCTCAAGTATAAACCAAAAGCTTGCCGCGCAGAATTTTTTTTACGACCACGCTCTGATCAAAACGCTATGTTGTCGGGATCAACTGTTGGCCGCTTGAATTCTTTTAATACAACTACATTCGGTAAGGAAATATTTTGCACCGGCAAAAATGACCTGTTGATGACCCAAGGCAAAAAATGACCCGATTTGCTCAGAACCATCACTCAAGACAAGGCGACATTTGCAGCAAATTGCTAAGCTCGCCTAGAATGTTTGCGTGAAAATAATTACTTTAAGGAATCAATGCGTCACCGTCTGTTCCAGCATGTTTTTTTGACCACGGCACTGGTCTGTGGTCTGTTTTCAACAAATTTGTCACTCGCGGGCAACTGTCCGGCCCATTACGTGGACGGGCGCCTGCCGGAATTCCGCAATGACAAGTTGAGCCGCGCCACGACCGAGCTGTGCTACGGCGTGTTCGGCGTGATGCATTCCGGCATTACACGCACGCCCTTGTGGTCGGCCGAACACCTGACTGCCGACAACATCGCCGCCGCTCAGCACTTGTCGCGCGAGAATTCCTTTCATCCCGAGCTGCAATTACCGTCCAGCCAGCGCGCCGAGCTGGCCGACTACGCCCGCAGCGGCTTCGACCGTGGCCATATGGCGCCCAACGGCGACATGCCGGACCGCGTAAGCCAGCATGAAAGTTTCACGCTTGCCAATATGGTTCCGCAGGATAGCGACAATAACCGCCACGTCTGGGCTGGTATTGAAGGGGCGGTGCGCAAACTGGCGAAGAAGGAGGGCGATCTGTACGTCATCACCGGCCCCGCTTTCATGGGTGGGAATCTGCAAAAAGTGGGCAACGTACTGGTGCCGACGCATTTATATAAACTGGTTTACAGCCCGCGCCAGCAGGCCGGCGCCGCCTTCTTCATCGAGAACCGCGCCACGGCCGACTATGAAACGCTGAGTATTGCGGAGCTGGAAAGCCGAGTCGGCATTAATCTGCTGCCTTCCTTGTCGGAGCGGCAAAAGCAAGTCATGCTGCGCCTGCCGCAGGTCAAGCCGCGCCAGGACCGTGGATAGGGAGACAACGATGAGCCAATTTATTCCTTACGCTAACGAAGCCGACGTGCTGCACATCGGCCGTCTGCAGATTGAAAACCGCCTGGACCGCATCACGCTCAGCGGCGATGTCGACCTGACTGCGGACCAGGCGGGCCTGGCTCAGGCCAGAGCGCTGCATCAGCTGCTGGCCGACGTGGTAGCAAAGCTGGAAGCGCAGAAGCTGCCGGAGCGTCTGCCGCCGCCAGCCGTCAGCACCGTCAAAAATCCATTCGACTGAACACAGATATTATGGAAGCCAAAACCCCAGCCGCCAACGCACGCCACTTCGAGTCGGATGATGAAGTGCACGCCATCGGTGAAGGCTTAGTCTCCTGCACGCTGCGCAAGGCCCAGTGGACGCATGCCGCTCACCTCGCGGCGGCGGTATGGCTGATCGCCGTCAGCAGCGACCTCGATCCCGCGCGCGATATGCCAGGCATCATCTGCCGCTACAACGTCGCCACTGGGGTCGCCAACACGGACACGGGCGGCTATCACGAGACGATCACCCAAGCCTCGCTGCGCGCCGTCGCCGCCTTTTTGCGGGAGCAGGGCGCGCAGACGCCGCTGCATATCGCCTGCAACAATCTGCTGCATTCGCCCTTCGGTGATCGTGCCTGGCCGCTGCGCTACTGGACGCCGGATACGCTGTTTTCCAGGGCTGCGCGCCGGGGCTGGGTGGAGCCTGATCTGGCGCCGCTTCCGTTCTGAACGGCGTGCTACCATCGGTCATAACCTATATCTCCACCCTGGTGTCTTATGAGTCTGGTAACTGGAAATAACTCGATTGATTCGCTGGTGTATAGCAGCTGGGCCGACAATCCCGGTACGCCTGTTTCGCTGAGCTATAGTTTCCTGACCAGGCCGCCATCGGACGCCAGTGCTGACGACCGCAACGGTTTCCGTCCGATGACTGCCGATCAGCAGGCGGCGGCGGTGGCGGCGCTGGCGCAATGGGCCGACGTGGCCAACATCACGTTCCACCAGGTGAGTTCCGGCGGCGATATCCAGCTTGGCACCAATGACCAGGGCAACGAGAGCAGCGGCTATGCTTATCTGCCGGACGGCAGGGGCTCCATTTCCCTGTACGTAAACAATGTCGACCACTACAACTCGGTTTTCACGCCGGGCAGCTATGGCCCCACGGTGCTGCTGCATGAACTGGGGCATACGCTGGGCCTCAAGCATCCGGGCAATTACGATTCCGTCGGCAGCGCCACCGCGACGGGGCCGTTCCTGCCCAGCAGCACGGACAATGGCGATTACACCGTCATGTCGTACAACGTGCCGAGCGGCTACGCTGCAAATCATCAGTACAACATCACGCCCATGCTGTACGACATCCAGGCCATGCAATATCTGTATGGCGCCAATATGTCCTACCACACGGGTAACGACAACTATGTCTTTACCGATTCCGCGCCGCCCCAGTGCATCTGGGATGCGGGCGGCTCCGATACGCTGGACTTTTCGGCCTGTACTTCCGCCACCACCATCAATCTGAATGCGGGCACGTTCAGCTCCACGGTCGAGGGTTATAACAATATCTCCATTGCCTACAACGTCACAATCGAAGGCGCGATCACGGGTAACGGCGGTTCCACCGTGATTTGCAACAGCGCGGGCGACACCATTGTTGGCGGGCAGGGCGCCGATGTCATCACGGAGGGCGCGGGCAGCGACCACATCAACGGCGGCGGCGGTGACAATACGGTGATCTTTGGCGGCAGCCTGGCGCATTACCTTATCAGCAATACCGCCCAGGGCCTCACCGTGACAGGCGATGGCAGCGACGTGCTGACGAACATCGAATACCTGCAGTTTGCCGATGGTACGGTGAACGTGGCGCGCCTGCCGCAGACCACATCCGTGAGCATCGCCAACCAGGAGGTGCATTTCGGCCATGCCTTCAATCTTGTGCTGGATGAGGCGCATCTGTTCACCGTGCCCGAAGGCACGTCGCTGAGCCTGGGTGCGGAGCTGGCCGACGGCGCCAATCTGCCGTCCTGGCTGAGCTTTGACAGCCAGACGGGCGTCTTCAGCGGCACGCCGACGGTGAACGATATTGGCAGCCTGGTGGTGCGGGTCAGCGCGTCGACCGGCGGATTCGGCTCGGTCAGCGACGACTTCAAGCTGGTCATTGCCAGCGATGGCACGCTGGTGCAGGGCACCGATGGCCCGGATTCGCTGACGCCCGGCCCCGGCGACGAAACGATTAACGGTGGTGGAGGCGTCGACACCGTGCATTACGCGGGCGCCGAGGCCAATTACTCGGTCGTGGCCAATGCTGGCGGCGTCACGGTGACTGATTTCGTGGGCAATGGCGGCGTCGATACACTGGTCAATGTCGAGCGCATCCAGTTTGCCGACGGCGCCCTGGCGATTGATACGGGCGGCGCGGCGGGCGAGCTGTATCGCCTCTATGGAGCGATGTTCAACCGTACGCCGGATGCGGCGGGGGTTGGCTTCTGGCTCAATGCGCTGGACCATGGCGCAACGCCCTTGATGGTCGCCCAGTCCTTTATCAACAGCGCGGAATTTATCAGCCTGTACGGGCAGAACGCCTCGGATTCCGTCTTTGTCACCAGCCTGTACAACAACGTGCTGCATCGGGCGCCGGATGCGGCGGGCGCCGATTTCTGGATCAATGCGCTGGCCAATGGCGGTACGCGGCCGGCCTTGCTGGTGGGCTTTGCCGATTCAACAGAGAATATCGGGGACGTCGCCGCCTTGATGCCGGTTGGTATTCCTTACATTCCTTATCACGCCTGACCTGAGGCCTGATCCGAATCGGCGCCGTCCACCGTTGGAAGGCTGATGCGGTTGCGGCCCATGTGCTTGGCGCGGTACAGAGCGGAATCGGCGGTCGCCACCAGCTGGCTCGGGTCGTTGTCCGGCGCCGCCAGCGCCGTGGCCGCGCCTATGCTGACCGTGACCACGTGCTTGCTGCTGCCCATATTCGGCAGATGCAGCTGCTCCACGCGACAACGGATGCGCTCGGCCACGATGGCCGCGCCCTTCAATGACTGGTTGGGCAGGATCACGGCGAATTCCTCGCCGCCATAGCGTGCCACCAGGTCGTTGGCGCGCATCTCGCTGGCCACGGCGGTGGCGATGCGCTGCAGGCATTCGTCGCCGCCCAGGTGGCCGTAGGCGTCGTTGTACTGCTTGAAGTTGTCCACGTCCACCATCAGCAGCGACAGGGGCTGCTGGTTGCGCAGGGCGCGCTGCCATTCGGCCAGCAGGGTGTCGTCGAAGCAGCGGCGGTTGGCCAGGCCGGTCAGGCCGTCGCGCGTGGCCAGCTGTTCCAGCGCCACCTGGGCTTTTTTCTCGTCCGTCACGTCGCGCAGGGTTTCGACCACGGCGACGATCTTGCCCTCCGTATCGTAGATGGGACTGGCGTCCGCCGCTAGGTAGCGACGGCGGCCCAGGCGCGGCATATCGCACCAGTTTTCCGCGCACAGATTGTCGCCCGGGTCGTGGCGGCGGCCGTGATGATGGTACAGGCTGTGCAGCTCGCTCGTGCGGCCCTGGATCAGCAGGTCGGCCAGGGTGGGGCGCTGCTCGGTGTAAAAGCTGCGCCAGTGCTCGGTGGTGCCCAGCACTTCGTAGGCGGGCACGCCCGTCAGGCGCTCGCAGGCCTTGTTCCAGATCAGAACCTTGCAATTGGTGTCGATGACGAAGGTGGGCACCACCAGCAGCTCCATGAGCTTGAGAGCGAATCCGTGTTGCTGGTCGGGTTGGGGATATTCCATGAGATGCTGAATTTTTTGATTAGTTTTCATTAGCCATCTCCAATTGTTTTGAGGATATTTTTTAATTGTGCGTTCGCTGCTGTGGTTCAAGCTTGAGGTGGAGCAAGCTCGAGCGGGAAGGACATCGACAGCGCCGTGCCCTGTCCCGGCCCGCTGGCGATGTGCAGGCGTCCACCCGCCGCCGCCACGCGCTGGCCGATGCTGCCCAAGCTGCTGGCCGGCGTGCGCTCCGGCATGCCGACCCCGTTGTCGCGCACGGTCAGGCTCAGGCAGCTGGGCTGGCGCAGCAGGGCGATTTCCACCTCCGTCGCCTGGGCGTGACGGGCGATGTTGCTCAGCGACTCCTGCAGCAGGCGGTAGAGCATGGTCTGGAAGCGCTGGCCGGAGGCCAGCTTGAACACGTCCGAGTCCGCCGCCAGCGTGCACTGGATGCCGCTGAGCCGGCTGAACTGGGCCAGCTGCTTTTCCACGGCGACGCGCAGGCCGCTTTCCAGCGCCTCCGGCAGCAGGTCCTTGATGATGGTGCGCAGCGATCGCACGGCCACGCGCAGGTGATTGTCGAACTGGCCCAGTGCTTCCTTCATGGCGGGATGGGTGTCGGCCATCACGCACACTTCCATGGTCAGCGCCAGCAAATGCTGGCCCAGGTCGTCGTGCAGGTCGCGGGCGATGCGCTGGCGTTCCGCCTCGCGCGTACGGTCCTGGGCGGCCAGCGCCTGGCTCAGATGGGTGCGCGCCTCGATCAGCGCCTGCTCCGCGTGGCGCAGGGCGAGTTTTTCCTGCTCCAGCTGCTGCCGTAGTTGCTCCGTCTGGCGGCCCAGCAGAAAATAGCGGTAGAGCAAAACCAGCGCGATCAAACCCAGCAGGCAGGCGCAGGCGGCGATGACATCCAGCTCGATGGCATATCCCGTGACTCTCATCTTATTTTTCTCCCGGTTGCGTGACAACGAAGAGGGTGGTTCCAGCAGGAAACCTTACCGTTGCAGGCGGATCGGAGTATTGTTAAAAGTCAAACAGCAAGCCAAATCCCTAAAGAAAAGCGTTAGGGTTTATAATTGAAGGTTGCCAATCGGATTTTTCCTCCTACCGTGACCTACAGCATCAAAGAAATTTTCTACACTCTGCAGGGCGAAGGCGCCCATGCGGGGCGTCCGGCCGTGTTCTGCCGCTTCTCCGGCTGCAATCTGTGGACGGGCCGCGAAAGCGACCGCGCCAGCGCCATCTGCCAGTTCTGCGACACCGACTTCGTCGGCACGGACGGCGAGGGCGGCGGCAAGTTCACTACGCCGCAGGCGCTGGCCGAGACCATCAACGCGCTCTGGCCCAGCAGCTACACGGCCAGCAAGTACGTTGTGTTCACGGGCGGGGAACCTTTGCTGCAGCTGGACGGGCCGCTGATCGAGGCCATGCATGCCGTCGGCTTCGAGATCGCCATCGAAACCAATGGCACGCTGCCCGTGCCGGAAGGCGTGGACTGGATCTGCGTCAGCCCCAAGATGGGCTCCACGCTGGTGGTCCACAAAGGCAATGAAATCAAGGTCGTCATCCCGCAAAAGGAGCAGGACCTGGGCGCCTATGAAGGCCTGGACTTCGATAACTTTTTTGTCCAGCCCATGGACGGCCCGCTGGCCGAGTTCAACACCACGCTGGCGATCGAAACCTGCAAGCGCAATCCGAAATGGAAGCTGAGCCTGCAAACCCATAAACTCTTACAGATACCGTAATCATGCTGACCATCACCCGCAAGCTGGAGTTCGACGCCGGCCACCGCATCCCCGACCACAAGAGCCAGTGCCGCAACCTGCACGGCCACCGCTATACGCTGGAGATCACGCTGACGGGCCAGGTCATCACCGCCGAGGGCAACTCGGACAACGGCATGATCATGGACTTCTCCGACGTGAAGGCGCTGGCCAAGGAACACCTGATCGACGTCTGGGACCACTCCTTCCTCGTCTACGAGAAGGACGCCGCCGTCAAGGACTTCCTTGCCACGCTGCCCGGCCACAAGACCGTCGTCATCGACCGCATCCCGACCGTGGAAAACCTGGCGCAAGTGGCCTTCGACATCCTCAAGGCCGCCTACAAGGACCGCTACGGCACCGGCCTGCACCTGCACAAGCTGGTGCTGCACGAAACCCCGAACTGCTGGGCCGAGATCACCGATGTCTGACCATCAGTTCATGCAGCTGGCGCTGGAACAGGCGCAGCACGCATGGGACCTGGGCGAGGTGCCCGTCGGCGCCGTCGTCGTCAAGGATGGCGAGGTGATCGCACGCGGCTTCAACCAGCCCATCGGCAGGCACGATCCCACGGCCCACGCCGAGATCGTGGCCCTGCGCGCCGCCGCCGAGGTGCTGGGCAATTACCGCCTGCCCGGCTGCGAACTGTATGTGACGCTGGAGCCCTGCGTGATGTGCTCGGGCGCGATGATGCATGCGCGCCTGGCGCGCGTGGTCTACGGCGCGGCCGATCCCAAGACGGGCGCCTGCGGCTCCGTGGTCAACCTGTTTGAGCAGGATCAGCTCAACCACCATACGGAAATCGCGGGCGGCGTCATGGCCGAGGAGTGCGGCGCCATGCTGAAAAGCTTCTTCGCCGCCCGCCGCGCCGCCGCGGCCGAAGCCCGCCGCAATCCTCCTTGCACCGCAGCAGAGGGCTGACTTCTCAAGCTCCCTTTAAAGATGGTATGCTGAAACCATATCGTCAGGAGAGCAGATGTCACGTCAGATCAATGCCGACAGCGCCCCAGGTATCGTACGGATGGCGCTGGAAATGCGGGCCCCGTGGGAACTGGCCGCAGCACTGGCAGCATACCCCTTCATGAAGTCGGCGCCGCATGGCGACGGCCATTCCGTCATGGTGTTTCCCGGCCTGGCGGCCGGCGATTTCACCACCCTGGCGATCCGTCATTTCCTCACCGGCCGCGGCTTCGACGTGCATGCGTGGGAGCAGGGGCTCAACTTCGGTCCCCGTCCCGGCGTGCTCGAAGCCTGCATCGAAAAAGTCAAGCAACTGCATGAACAGAGCGGGCGCAAGGTCAGCCTGGTGGGCTGGAGCCTGGGCGGCGTGTATGCGCGCGAGATCGCCAAGATGCTGCCTGACCATGTGCGCGTGGTGGTGACGCTGGGCTCTCCGTTCACGGGCAGCCCCAAGGCCACCAACGCCTGGCGTGTGTACCAATTGGTCTCGGGCGAAAAGGAGATTGACCCCGAGCGCTTCGCCGCGCTGAAGGAGCGTCCGCCCGTGCCGACCACCTCCATCTTCAGCCGCACCGACGGCGTGGTGGCCTGGCACTGCAGCATCGAGGAAGAGACGCCGACCTCCGAAAACATTGAAGTCCATTCCAGCCACGTCGGCATGGGCGCCAATCCCACGGCGCTGTTTGCCATCGCCGACCGCCTGGCGCAGCGGGAAGGGAAGTGGCGGCGCTTCGACCGCCCCGCGCACACGGGCATCAAGAAGCTGCTCTATCTCGACCCCCAGCGCCCGCCGCTCTTCGAATCGCTGTTCGGTCTTTACTAGGAGTTGCAGCCATGGCCAGCGTACAAGCTAACGGGATCACCATCGAGTACGAGGCCAGCGGCAAGCCGCAGGATCCGGCGGTGCTGCTTATCATGGGCCTGGGCCTGCAGCTGATCTCGTGGCCGCAGGATTTTGTCGACGGCCTGGTGGAGCAGGGCTATTACGTTATCCGCTTCGATAACCGCGATTGCGGCCTGTCGAGCAAATTCAATCACAAGAAGCGGCCCAACCTGGCGTGGGCGTATGTGAAGTCGCTGGTGCGCTGGCCGCAGTCGCCCATCTACACGCTGGACGACATGGCGGACGACGCGCGCGGGCTGCTCGATGCGCTGGGCGTTGGCCGCGCGCACATCATCGGCCTGTCCATGGGCGGCATGATAGGGCAGATCTTCGCGTCGCGCTTTGCCTCGCGCACCTTGAGCTTCACCTCCATCATGTCCAGCAGCGGCCGGCGCGGCCTGCCGGGGCCGACGCCCGCGGCGCGCAACGCCGTCATGAGCGGCCCGGCCGATCCGCGCGACCGCCGCCAGCTGGTGGACCATATGGTGAACACCTTCCGCATCATCGGCAGTCCCGCTTTCCCCATGCCGGAGCGATTGCTGCGCGAGAACGTGGAACGCGCCATGGCGCGCAGCATCAGCGCCTCGGGCATCGCGCGGCAGATGGTGGCGATTGTCGCCTCGGGCGACCGCACGCCGATGCTGCGCAAGATCGTCTGTCCGGCGATGGTGATCCACGGCGCGGCCGATCCCCTGATTCCAGTGGCCTGCGGGCAGGATACCGCCGCCGCCATTCCCGGCGCCGCGCTGCATGTGATCGAAGGCATGGGGCACGACCTGCCGCCGCAGCTGATCGAGCGGCTGCTTGCCTTGATCGACGTCCACCTGCGCGGTAAGATTGCGCCGGACATTCCCCCGCTGGCGGCGCCGCCGCGCGCGGGCAGCGGCACTCCTCACTCATCGGGACATTCTTGAGCATCGAATCCAGTAAAAATAAAATCGGCATCGCTATCGTCGCGCCGGGCGGCTACGCGCCGGACCAGGCGGCGGTGGAGATGGGCGTCAACCGCCTTGAACAGCAAGGCCTCGTGGTCCACAACTACTACGATCCGGACAAAAAATTCCAGCGCTTCGGCGGCACCGATGCGGCGCGCCTGGCGCAGTTGAATGCGGCCATCGCCGACCCGGACGTGCAGGTGGTGATGGCCTTGCGCGGTTCCTACGGCATGAGCCGCCTGCTGCCGCATATCGACTACCGCGCCATGGCGGACAGCGGCAAGCTGTTTGTCGGCTACAGTGATTTCACCGCCCTGCAGATGGCGCTGATGCGCGAGACGGGCTGCATCAGCTTTGCCGGCCCCATGGTGTGCGACGACTTTATCCGCGAGGAGCCGGTCGATTACACCATTCGCCAGCTGTGGGACTGCCTGCATGGTCCGCGGCATAAGGTGCGCGGCACGGCGGCCGGCAATCCAGCCGTCGATCTGCGCGGACGGCTGTGGGGCGGCAATCTGGCCATGCTGACGCACCTGGTCGGCACGCCGTATTTCGCGCCGTTGGAAAACGGCATCCTCTACCTCGAAGACATCAACGAGCATCCCTACCGCGTGGAACGCATGATGCTGCAGCTGCTGTATGCGGGGGCGCTGGAAGGCCAGCAGGCCATCGTGCTGGGCGACTTCTCGGGCTACAAACTGAGCCCGATGGATAACGGCTACGATTTCGACGCCATGCTGGCCTATCTGCGCGAGCTGCTGCCTATGCCTGTGCTGACGGGGCTCCCGTTCGGCCACATTCGCGAACGCTGCACGCTGCCGTTTGGCGGCCTGGCGCATCTGGTTTCGGATGCGGAAGGCTTCGACCTCACCATCACCGATTATCCGACGCTGAACCGTGGCTGATCTGCTGCCCGGCCAAAGCTACTATCGCGCCACGGCGGGCGATGTGGCGTGGCCGGGTTTGATTGGTGCGGCGGAGGCGGCGGTATGCGTGATCGGCGGCGGCTTTGCCGGCCTGTCCGCGGCGCTGTCGCTGATGGAGCGGGGCGAGACGGACGTCGTGTTGCTGGAATCGGAAACCGTGGGGCATGGCGCTTCCGGCCGCAACGGTGGCTTCGTCTTCGGCGGCTTTTCGCTGGGCGAGCGCGATCTGCTGGCGGCGGCGGGCGATCAGCGGGGCGTGCAGCTGTACCGGCTGACGCTGGACGCGGTGGAGCTGATCCGCCGCCGCATCGCTCGCTATGGCATCGACTGCGACGCCAATCACGGCGGCATCTACCTCGCCAACTGGTTCGATGACGAACGCATTCTCGACGCGCAGCAGCGCTTCATGTCCGAGCGGCTGGGCGTTGAATGGCAGCGCGTGGGTCGCGAGGAGTTCGCGCAGCGCGCCCGCAGCAGCCGTTATTTCGGCGCGCTGCACGAGACGAACGCCTTCCATTTTCATCCACTGAAGTACGCGCAGGGCGTCGCGCGCGCCCTGAGTGCGGGCGACGTGCGCGTGCACGAGCAGACCCGCGCCACGCAGATCGTCCGCGACGGCGCAGGCTGGCGCGTGGTAACGGCGCAGGGCGAGGTGAGGGCGCGCGAAGTGCTGGTTTGCTGCGGCGGCTATATCGAGCGCCTGTATCCCCGGCTGGCGGGCGCCATCCTGCCGATTGCCACTTATGTGATGGTGACGGAGCAGCTGGGTGAGCGTCTGCCGACGGCGCTGGCGACGGACGCCGCCATCTACGACACCCGTTTCGCCTTCGATTATTACCGTCCGCTGCCCGACACCCGTCTGCTGTGGGGCGGCCGCATCGCGGTGCGCGAGCGAAGCGCACCGGACGTGGCGAGGCTGCTGTACAGCGATATGCTGAAGGTCTATCCGCAACTGGCGGGCGCCAGGATCGACTACGCCTGGAGCGGCAGGATGAGCTACGGCCGCCACAAGATGCCCCAACTGGGACGTCTGCCCGAAGGGCTGTGGTATGGCATGGGCTTCGGCGGCCACGGCGTCGCACCCACCACGCTGTCGGGCGAAGTGCTGGCCCGCGCCATTCTCGGCGACGGCGCCGACCTTGAGCGCTTTGCGCAATGGGGCTTGCCCGGCACGGGCGGTCCGGCGGGATTGCTGGCCGCGCAGCTCACCTACTGGTACTACGAGCTGCGCGACTGGCTGCGGCAGTAGGGCTTATCGCTCGCGGCGTACGCGCGGCGCCTGGTTGCTGCCCTCGATTTCCATGAAAATGGTGCCGAAGGAGTTGCGCACCAGCTTAACCTTGGGATTGTCCTTTTCCGCGACCGAGCCCTGGCTGTCATCGGCCACGCGCCAGACCTGGCCATTGGCCAGCGTGAAGCGGCTGCTGGGCCCCCAGCCTTCGAAATGGCCGGCGATGCTTGTTTCAACCGTATCCGGCTCGCCGCTCTGCTGGCGCAGCTGGTGGCCGCTAAGGCCGAAATTCTGCTCCGGGGTCTTGGCCGGGGCGGCGATTGCCAGCGCCGCGCCTGACAAGGGCATCGCATCGTAGCAGGCGACGCGGGCCTGAATGTCGGTGATGGCACGGCAGCGCAGGACGGCGGCGTCGTCGGCCGCCATCGCGGCGCCGGATGCGGCAAAAGCCAGGAGCGGGAGCAGGAGCTTCATCGTAAATCTTGGTCAGTTGCTAAGGGCTGGATTATATCGTCTCCCGTACAGGGGCCAGTAATGGTAAAATGTTCGGTTATTCCGATCCATTGCTTTAAGGGCCTCATTCGTGCTATCGACCGCCAACATCACCATGCAATTCGGCGCCAAGCCGCTGTTTGAAAACATCTCCGTCAAGTTCGGCGAAGGCAACCGCTATGGCCTGATCGGCGCCAACGGCTGCGGCAAGTCGACCTTCATGAAGATCCTCGGCGGCGACCTGGAGCCGTCGGCCGGCAACGTGTCGCTGGACGTGAACGAGCGCCTGGGTAAGCTGCGCCAGGACCAGTTCGCGTATGAAGAGATGCGCGTGCTGGACGTGGTCATGATGGGCCACACCGAAATGTGGGCGGCCATGCAGGAGCGCGACGCCATCTACGCCAATCCGGAAGCGACCGACGACGACTACATGAAGGCCGCCGAACTGGAAGGCAAAGTCGCCGAATACGACGGCTACACGGCCGAGGCGCGTGCCGGCGAACTGCTGCTGGGCGTGGGCATCACCATCGACCTGCACCAGGGCCCGATGAGCAATGTGTCGCCCGGCTGGAAGCTGCGCGTGCTGCTGGCGCAGGCCCTGTTCTCGAATCCGGACATCCTGCTGCTGGACGAACCGACCAACAACCTGGACATCAACACCATCCGTTGGCTGGAAGATGTGCTCAACGAGCGCAACTCCACCATGATCATCATTTCCCACGACCGCCACTTCCTGAACCAGGTGTGCACCCACGTGGCCGACATGGACTATGGCACGCTGAAGATCTATCCGGGCAATTACGACGACTACATGCTGGCCTCGACCCAGGCCCGCAATCAGCAGCTGGCCAACAACGCCAAGGCGAAAGAGAAGGTCGCCGAGCTGCAGGACTTCGTGCGCCGCTTCTCGGCCAATAAGTCCAAGGCGCGTCAGGCAACCTCGCGTCTGAAAATGATCGACAAGATCAAGGTCGACGACATCAAGCCATCGTCGCGTGCCTATCCGTTCGTGCGTTTCGAGGGCGAGAAGAAGCTGCACCGCCTGGCCGTGGAAGTCGACAGCATCAGCAAGAAGTACGACCGCCAGCTGTTCAACAACTTCAGCATCATGGTGGAAGCGGGTGAGCGTATCGCCATCATCGGCGCCAACGGCGCGGGCAAGACCACCATGCTGCGCTCCATCGTTGGCCCGGACTTCGGCGGCATGGCGCCGGACCACGGCATGATCAAGTGGGCGGAAAACGCCAACGTCGGCTACATGCCGCAAGACCCGACTGAAGATTTCGCCACCGATCTGAACCTGACCGACTGGATGGGTCGCTGGACCAAGGAAGGCGACGACGACCAGGCCGTGCGTTCGATCCTGGGCCGTCTGCTGTTCGGCGGCGACGAGGTGAAGAAGTCGGTCAAGGTGCTGTCCGGTGGTGAAAAGGGCCGCATGATGTACGGTAAGCTGATGCTGGGCCGTCACAACGTGCTGATGCTGGACGAACCGACCA
>Ga0213872_10001451_pt1 | contig 15433 bp, 7 predicted proteins | sample VelepicomBERX_R2_FD_160071 | JGI IMG/M metagenome (GOLD analysis project Ga0213872, IMG submission 160071) | Rhizosphere microbial communities from Vellozia epidendroides in rupestrian grasslands, the National Park of Serra do Cipo, Brazil - RX_R2 | ecosystem: Host-associated > Plants > Roots >...
ATCAGGACACGACTCACCTTGCATTCGCGGAGCCATTCTGCGGCCACAGCAATGCACCAGACGCCCAACAGTAATGCATGGCTTAGCTTGTGCTCGCCGTCACCGGATAGGTCGACCAACCTCTCCAAAAGGGCAAGCGCAAGCCGTTTGCCTGCGTGCCCGCCCGCCAGAGCGCATCGGATGCAACATCGACTTAGGATTCCAGCACGGTACGAACGCCTCCTGCGCGGCCCTCTGGATGCATCCACACCAATCACGCGCGGCACGCTGCAACACGCAAATACCCTCAGGATGTCACGTAGCTTGCTGGCCGTTACCGGTATGGCGCCAGTGAAAGGGAAAAGGGGCAACCTTGGTCGGACAATATGCGAGGCAGTTAACCTATCGAGGCCCAGAATTAGGTTCTCATACGGCAGCAGCGTAGTGCTATGCGCGTTCGTAGAACGCCTGGGTTTCAAAGGGGCTCCCCTTTGGCACAGGATATAAATGCAAGACTCGACTAGAGTTTTGTATTCATATCTGTCGTGCCTTGGAAAACCCCTGTCAACGCCAACTCCCCCCTATATCGCACTTGCACTTGGTTGCATTGGAGTTGCGCATGGTTGCATATGCTTGCATTTGGATTGCACGCGCTTGCACTTTGGTTGCATGGCCTTGCATTTTCCTGGTGCTGCAATCTTGGGGCAGCTTCTGCAGCACCAGGTTGACCAATAAACTGGAGCACATTAATCGGCGTCAGCCTATCCTGCAGTGACGACTCTCCTTCCGTTTTCCTTGATAATATCAAGCCGCCCCAGTGCCATTAGGAACTCTATTACTAATGGCCATACCTCAAACATCCGCTACCACGTGCACTCCAGCGGCAATCAGGTAGCACAGTGGAACCAATATCAGCATTGCCGAAATTAAAAATCCGTGGCAGCATGAGGCTCTGTAAAATTGCAAAATAAATAATGCTGAAGAAATTGCTAGGCGCCATAGATAGCGCACGCCGGGCATTGAGCTCGGAAATGTCCCTTATCCGCGAGGGCTTAACGGGACTGGAACTCAACAATAAGGATTTGGCCGCCCAGGCAGCCGATTTCGTCGTCCAAGGCTGCGATCCAGCCATACTTCTGCGACTGGCAGCCCTCAACGGCTCGGCCAGCTGGGCGCTTGGCCGTCCAGGACGCCTCGGCTGGGGCTTCCATAACGGCCATCAAGGCTCTGATGTTGAGTCGGCGGCAAACACCAGTCGAGCCGGACGCTTCAAGCTGTATCAGCGCGTCGTCAACACCCCTGAGCACGTCGCCATGCTGGTACGCCTGGGTAAGGTACTGGAGGCCGCTGACCAGCGTCAGGAGTTGAAACGTACCTGCACCTCTGCCCCAGACTGGCTGCAATACCTGCTAAACGACGCCCTGTGGGCCAGTTACCCTAGAGGCGCCAGGGAAGCCAAGGATGAAGACCGACCTGCGTGGGACGTCAATCTGATTGCGGCCTTGTTAGCCGACGACGGCTTCAACGCCGCCGTGACGCTACCAATCATATTTGAACGGCAGGAAGTGGACAGCTATTTCCTGGACATTACCTTCCGGCGCCTGCTGGCCTCTGGGCCACTTGACACGTACATGCTGGCGCACGCCGCTGATGTGGAGGCGACGTCCAAAGTACTGTCGGCCAACGGCCGCGCCCTTCTCGCCAGCCGCATCGGGAGCAATCCCAAATTGTTGTCCGCGTTCAGCGCGCTGTTGCTGAAGCTCGCGGTGAATGACAGCAAAACCGTACGCGCAACTGCAGCCCGCTTCATTGACCGCATGGACAGCGCGCACGCCAATGCTATTCTGGCCGAACTCCTGCGCAACGGGCAAAGTGAAGAGCGCGCCAACGCGGCCGACTTGCTGGCACGCACCCAGGGCGAGGCAGTCTTACCGTTGCTGGAAGCCGCCCTCACCGCAGAATCTGGAAAATCGGTGCAGCAGGTCATCCGTGGCGCAATAGCGCGCTTGCAAGCGGCTGGCGATGCGCAGGACCTGGAGTTGCCGGAACCGCCAGCGCTGCCGCCTGCCCCGACCGAAGTATTGGCCGACGACGTGCTCGAATTGCTGCGCCAGAACCGCGCGGATTTGCAGGAGCGTTGGCGTAGTCATGCGGAGACGGAAACCGAATACAACCGCTCGGCGAAATATCCCACCACTCACCGCCGTGAGACCTATCAGCGCTTCCGTGACTTTTCCGACGGCCAGCTGCGGGAAGCCATCAAGGCGCTCAACGGCCAAGGAGATCAGCGGATCCTGTCGAACTCGGAAACGGACGCCATCCTTTCCTACGGCAACCGCGTCACCGCCCGTTCCGACTTCGGCCTGCTGCAGCTGCTACGCTGGACTTGCAGCAATAAGCGGACAAGCTGGACTGTGTGGTCGCATCCCTACTTCCAATCCTGGCTGACACGGCAGGACAAATCGACCATCGACCTGCGCCAACTGGCAGCGCTGGTTAAGCAATGCGGTGGCGAAGAGGAGCTTATTCTGCGCGACTGTCTACGCGAGACAAACGCCTATTTTCAGACCCCGCAACAGGTGCTGCCGGCCGACCGCGTCTGGCCGCTATTCGCCGACAGGCCGGACCTGATCGACGAGGCACTCGGCATGGCTGCCGGCTCCAAGGATACTTTCGCCCGCCATGCGCCAACCATGGGCGGCGCCCTCTCGGTACTCGCCGCCTTCCCGGTGGTGCCGGCGCGCTGGCTGCCACGCCTGATGGAACTGGCGCTGGGCGAAGGCAAAACTCACCGCGCCGCCGCCCAGCAGGTATTGGCACGCATGCCAGACATCGGCAAACGCGTCTGCGAGACGCTTCAGTCGACCAAGCAGGAGTTACGGATTGAGGCGGCACGCTGGCTGGTGACCCTGAACTATCGTACAGGCATTGCGGACCTGCGCAAAGCGCTAGAAAAAGAAACTCGTGAAACGGCCGCTGCGGCCCTGATGACGGCACTGGAACAGCTGGGTGAGGATATCTCGCCGATGCTGGCCCCCGAGCGCTTGCTGGCACAGGCGCGCAAAGGACTGAAGGCCAAAATCCCGGCAGGGTTGGCATGGCTTAACCTGGACACCATTCCGACTTGCACCTGGCTGAACGGAACGCCAGTCGAGTCCGACATCCTGCGGTGGTGGGTCATCCTGGCCTGTAAGCTGAAAGAACCCGGCGGCAACGCTTTGCTGGAGCGCTATATGGATCTGCTCGCGCAGCCGGGACGCGCTGCGCTTAGTACGTGGGTCCTCCAGCAATTCATCGCCCAGGATACTCGCCATCCACCGTTGGAAGAAGGTACCGCACACGCTACCGCCCACGCCGCACAGCGGTATCAGCAATATCAGCACTGGGCGCAGAAATATCCTGATTACTATGTCGCGCAGGGCAAGCTGACGCAGGAGCAAGTATTCGAAGAACTCAAGCGCGAAAAGATGAGTGAATATCTGGGCAGTGCCATCAACGAGAAAGGCCTACTGGCGCTGATCTCCGGCATGCCTGGTCATCAAATCGTCAGCGCCATCCAGCAGTACATGCGCGACCATTACCAGCGCCGCGCCCAAGTCGAATCGCTGCTGGAAGCGGCCTGCGTGTCCAATGATCCTAGCGTGATCCAGTTCACGCTGGGCATCGCGCGGCGCTACCGCACCGCCTCGGTGCAAGAAAAAGCCAGACTGCTGGTGCAGCGCATCGCCGATCGCAATGGCTGGAGCCAGGACCAGCTGGCCGACCGTACCGTACCGACCGGCGGTCTGGACGACAGCGGAACTCTGCTACTGGCATATGGCAGCCGCAGCTATAGTGTGACGCTGGACGCCGCGATGAAGCCGGTGCTACGCAATGAGGAAGGTAAGGCCGTCAGCACCCTGCCCGCGCCACGCCAGGACGACGCGCCGGAGGCGATCAAGGAAGCCAAACAGCAGTTCACGGCCTGCAAGAAAGAGATCAAGCAAGTGGTGGAAATGCAGACCAGCCGCCTGTACGAAGCCATGTGCGCAGGCCGCACCTGGCCCGCCGCAGAATGGCAAGAGTTCCTGCAGCGGCACCCCGTCGTCGGCCGCCTGGTGCAACGCCTGGTGTGGCAGGAGATAGGCGCCGATGGGGCCGTTACCCACTGCTTCCGTCCGACCGAAGACGGTAGCCTGATCGACACCAGCGATGATGAAATCACGCTGAACGAGCAATCCAGCGTGCGCCTGGCTCATGGCGCGCTGCTGGACGATACCGAAGCGGCAGCGTGGACCGCACATTTCAAGGACTACAAGCTGACGCCGCTGTTTGCGCAAATGACGCGCAAAACACCGCCAGCATTGAACGGCGAGACGGTGAGTGATCGCGAAGGCTGGATCAGCGACACCTTCACCCTGCGCGGCGCCTTCACCAAGCGCGGCTACCAGCGCGGTTCGGCGGAGGATGGCGGCGTTTTCTTTGAGTACCGCAAGGACTTTGTCAGTGCCGGCTTCACGGTGGTGATGGAATTCTCCGGTAGTTCGCTGCCAGAAGAGAATATTCCCGCCGCCCTGAAGACGTTGTCGTTCCGTAGCATCGATGGCGGGCGCCACAATTATCGCCCGACCAGCCTGGAGAAGGTGCCGCCCATCTTGCTGGCCGAAGCCTACAACGACTATCATGCCGTGGCCACCGCCTGTAGCGGATTCGATCCGGACTGGCAAAAGAAAATGCCTTGGTAAGGAAGCCCATGACGACAGACCAGAACTCCATCCTGCGCAGTAGCGCCGAACTGCGCTACGCCGACGAGCTGGCGCGCCTGCGCGAGGCCGACCGGGACAAGCGGCCTGAAGGCTGGCATCTTTCACCACGGGCCGTACGCCGCTTTATCCTGGGCGACGACAGCCTGAAGGTCAGCCGCAAATTCTACGGCGATGACCCGCTGGTCGACCGCGCGATCGTCACGCTGATGGGGCACCAGGGCTTGATGCTGGTCGGCGAGCCTGGCACGGCGAAATCGCTGCTGTCCGAGCTGTTGTCGGCCGCTATCAGTGGCGATTCCGCGCTGACCATCCAGGGCACCGCCGGCACCACAGAAGACCACATCAAATATTCATGGAACTACGCGCTGCTGCTGGCGGAAGGCCCCAGCCGGCGCGCCATGGTCCCTTCCTCGCTGTACCAGGCCATGGTCAACGGAAAGATCGTACGCTTCGAGGAAATCACCCGCTGCCCACCCGAGATCCAGGACGTGATGATCTCGCTGATGTCGGACAAGCAGATCATGGTGCCGGAACTGGGCGACGAGGCCCGGGTACATGCCAACCGCGGCTTCAACGTTATCGCCACGGCCAACCTGCGCGACCGCGGCGTGCACGAGATGTCCTCCGCGCTGAAGCGCCGCTTCAACTTTGAAACCGTGCGCCCAATCCGCGATCATGCGTTTGAAGTCGAACTGGTGATGCAGCAGGTAACGCGCGATCTGGGCAACATTGGCAATGAAGTCCGCATCGAGCGCGACGTCATCGGCCTGCTGGTCACCACCTTCCAGGAACTCCGGAATGGACAGACCCGTGAAGGGGCTGCGATCAAAACGCCGGATACCGTGATGTCCACCGCCGAAGCGGTCAATGTTGCCTACGCGGCTGCGCTGGAAGCCAGCTATCTGGGCGACGGCCGCCTGACGCCAAAAGAGATCGCCAACCAGTTGCAAGGCGTGGTACTCAAGGACAGCGCCGACGATCTCAAGCGCGTGCAGCATTACTTCGACACCGTCGTGCGTGAACGTGCACGGCGCGACAACAACTGGAAGGCGTTCCGCGACGCCGCTGGCAGCCTGTGGCCGTAAGCAACGAAGTACAGCAGGGACTGGAAAAGCTGGCGGCCGACGGGCTGTATTTCGCCCCGATTCGCCACCACAGTCCGGCTTGCGCACTGGCGCTGCAGGCACTGATACGCGAAGTCCGTCCTGCTGCGGTGCTGATTGAGGGCCCGGACGACTTCGATACGCTGCTGCCACTGCTGCTGGACCCGGCGACCAGGCCACCGGTAGCCATCCTGGCCCAGTCCCGCAGCGCTGCCGACGATGCGCCGGTGGCAGGACTGAGCTCAGCGTTTTATCCCTTCTGCGACTACAGCCCCGAATGGGTTGCACTGCAGGAGGGCAGTGCCGTCGGCGCGCAAATCGCCTTTATCGACCGGCCGTGGCATGGCAACGACGAGGATCGCGATCACGACGACGATATGCGCAGCCTGATGTCCGAACGCTACCTGGCCCACAGCGCCTATTTGAAAGCGCTGGCGGCCGCGAGCGGTTGCCGTGACCAGGACGAATTATGGGACCATTTGTTCGAGCTCCGTAGCGGCACAGAGCTACGCAACTGGCGCCGCCTGTTTTCAGATGTCTTCGCTTATTGTGCGATGGCGCGAGCGGACTATGAAACCGCCGTGCTGGAAGCAGATGGCAGTTTGCCGCGCGAACGCCATATGGCCGCCCACCTGCGAGCATGGCGCGCCAAGACCACTGGCGCCATCGTCGTCGTAACGGGCGGCTTCCATACCATTGCCTTGCAGCAGATGCTGGGCGCGGATGCGCCGCAGCCCGCTACGCCGAGCGGAAAGCGCATCGGCAACTGGCTGATACGCTACAGCTTTGACCGTTTAGATGGACTAAGCGGCTACGCCGCCGGCATGCCCTCCCCTGCCTATTACCAGTGGATCTGGGAAAGCGCCAACGCTGCGCCAGACGGACCGGTGCTACGCGATGTCACGGCCGACTGTCTTACCGGCCTGGCCCGGCGCTCGCGTGAACTGGGCCTGGCCGAGCAGATTTCCACCGCCGATGTGCAGGCCGCATTGCTGCAAGCCTGCCGCCTGGCCGACCTGCGCGGCCACGCCGGGCCGGGTCGGCAAGACTTGCTCGATGCCGTCCGCTCCTGTTTCATTAAGGGTGCCGACAATGACGGCACCAGCGGCCTGGCCGCCGATCTGCGCCGCTACCTGGGCGGCAGCAGGATGGGCGACGTTCCGCAATCGGCCGGATCGCCGCCGCTGCTGGAAGACGCGCGCCGCATCGCGGCGCAAATGCGCGTCCGTACCGATGACAGCACGCCGCGCAACGTCCGGCTGGACATTTACCGCAAAGAGAGTCACCGCGCACGCAGCCGCTTCCTGCACCTGATGTCATACCTCGATACTGGCCTGGCGCAATGGCAATCCGGTCCCGACTTTATCGGTGGCGGCGCCCTGGACATGCTCACAGAGGAATGGCGGGTAGCCTGGAACCCACTGGTCGAAGCACGTTTGATCGAACGCGCATCACTGGGCACCACCTTAACTGCCGCCGCGATGGCCCGGCTGCGGCGCGAACAGGAAAACCTGGCGGAACAAGGCCAGGGACGTTCTGCGGCACAAGCGGTCAATCTGCTGACACGCGCTTGCCTTATTGGCCTGCATCTGCAGTTGCCCGCCCTGCTTGCGCTGATCTCCTCGCTGCTGGATGAGGACAGCAACGCCGCCTCCGTCATCACCTGCAGTCATCGCCTGCTGATGCTATGGCGTGGACGCGAGCCGCTCGGCTTGCAAGAGCATCCGCAGCTACGCTCCCTGTTACTACAGGCATGGAACAGCGCCCTCTATCTGATGCCGCAACTGGCGCAGTCCCGGCCGGAGGACGAAGCCACTGCGATCGCCAATCTGAAGGTGATGGGTACGCTGCATGGATCGCTGCGCCAGTTGGCAGAGGATGCGGAGCAGAGCAACAGCCTTTGGCGCCGCCAGCTGCAAGCCATGGTCGAGTTGCGCGATGGCGCAGCTGGCGTCAGCTGCGCGGCGGCAGCGATGCTGTTTATCGACGGCGCCTGGAGCGAAGCACAACTAACAGCAATGCTGCGTGGCTGCTTCGGGCCGGGTTCCCTGGCCCATCTGGCGGTACGCGGTCTCAAAGGAATCATGGCGGTCGCCCCTGAATTGCTGCTGACGCAGGCTAGCGTACGTCAGGACATCTCCGCCATCCTGGGTGAATGGGACGAGCAGACTTTCGTTTCTTTCCTGCCGGACCTGCGTCAGGCCTTTACCGCACTCAAGCCACAAGAAACTGCGCAGCTGGCCGAAGCCCTGGCAGGCGGCGACCAGCAAGCCATCTTGGCCGAAACCCACTATGCCGCGACGGAAGCCGATCTGATGGCCGGGGCCGCACTGCAGGCGAACCTGGCGGCCAGCCTGGCGCGCGATGGTTTGGATCACTGGATACGCGCTGCAGGAGGCCGCCGTGGATAATCCCGAACTGCTACGGCGCTGGCGCCTGGTGCTGGGCCGTTATGCCACTCACCCCGACGGTCTGCCCGGCATGAGTGACCGCGATCAGCTGATGGACCAGTCGCTGGACTACCTGTACGGCCGCGAATACGAAGGCCGGGGTTTGATGCGTTCCCCCGGCAGGGGCGGCTCGCTGGATCCAAGCGCCGTGACGGCAATCGACTGGCTGCAGCGCACCCGCAAGCTGTTCCCCCGCGAAGTGTTCGAGCGCATCCAGCAGCAAGCCATCGAAAAGTACCAGATGACCGACCTGCTCAAGGATCCGGAAATTCTGCGCTCGCTGGAGCCCAACCAGGCACTGGCGCGCACGCTACTAGGGCTGCGTGGCCGTATCAGCGCCGATGTCAAGGACGCCGTTTCCGAAGTGATCCGCAAGGTGGTGGACGACATCACGCGCCGACTGCGCCCGCAGTTTGTGAATGCCCTCACCGGACGGCGCAACCGTTTCCGCCGTTCCCATATCGCCAGCGCGCAGAACTTCGACTGGCGTGCCACCATCGCCGCCAACCTGCGCCACTATGATGTCGCCAGCCAGCGGCTGGTGATCGAACGGCCCGTGTTTAACGCGCGTGTGAAACGCAATCTGCCATGGGACGTCATCCTGTGCGTGGACCAGAGTGGATCGATGATGGATTCGGTGATGTACAGCGCGGTGGTGGCCGGTATCCTGAGCAGCTTACCGACGGTCAACGTGCGCCTGGTGGTGTTCGATACCAGCGTTGTCGATTTGACGCACCTGGCCAGCGACCCGGTGCAGGTCCTGCTGACGGTTCAACTTGGCGGCGGCACCAACATCGGCCGCGCCATGCAGTATTGCGAATCGCTGGTACGTATGCCGCACCGCACCGTGGTCGCATTGATCAGTGACTTTGAAGAAGGCACCATGGCGGGTCCGCTGCTGGCTTGCGTCAAACGGCTGTCCGAGGCGCGCGTCAAGCTGCTGGGGTTGGCTGCACTGGATGAAGGAGCGAACCCGGTGTATGACCGGCATATGGCGCAGCGGCTGGCCGGCCAGGGCATGGAAGTGGCGGCGCTGACGCCAACCCACTTTGCCGAATGGCTGGCAGAGGTCATGGGGTAAGGGATGGAACAAAACTGGCTGCAGATTTATCGCAACTTTGACGACGAGGCACTGGCGGCATTGGCCAGCGCCGGCCTGGTCAGACGCGCCGTCAAGGACGTGGAAGCGGGAAAAGTGGCCTGGGAGTCAGCGCCAGATTCCAAGCAGGCATTGCTGCGCGCGGACGGCCAACTGGTCAGCCTGAGTCCCGGCGGACCCGCCAAAGCCAACTGCGACTGCCCTGCACCAGGGGTCTGCAAACATATACTCGCCGCCGCGATCTGGCTGCGCACCATGCCATCGGCCGCAAGCGATAGCGCTGCGCCAATCGACGTGTTGGCAGAAGTGATGGCGCTAGACCCCGGCGCTATGTTCAAGGCAGCCGGCGCCGCTGCCACGCGCAAAGCCGCAGCGCTGTTTGCGGACACCACAATCTCCAGCATCACCAGCACACCCAATGCCTTACTAATCGAACTCCCCTCGCTCGACATCACCTGCCGCTACATCGCCCATGCAGGCTTTGGGGGCATGGTGTCGGATGCGCCGGAGGCATCGCGCGCCGTCATCCATCTGCTGGCGATTACCAGCGTCTGGCGGCTGCAAGGATGCGCATTCGACTGGCCTGGTGCAGCGGCACCCGCTCTTGCAGCAGCCGCGCCGGAAGGCCTGTCGGAGGCAGAGAGCCAGTTTCTCGACCGCCTGCGTCAGTTGCTGCTGGAAGCGTTCAGCAACGGCTGGTCGCATGTCAGCGAAATCGTGCCGGCACAAATGCGCGGTCTCGCAATGTCCGCACGGGTCGAATCCTTTCCTCGTTTGGCGGCAATGCTGCGCACCCTGGCTGGCACGGCCGAACTACTGGCCAAGCGGGATGTCAGCGCCGACGAACGACAGGCGATGCGTCTGGCGACGCGCATCTATGCGCTGTCGCATGCGTTGGAGCAAAGCGCAGGAGAAGTGCTGCGCGATTTACGCGGCAAAGAACGGCGCAGCTTCGACGGCAACCAATCGCTGGAGCTGCTTCCGCTGGGGGCGCACTGGTGGGAGCAGCGTACCGGCGCGCACGGCATGACGCTCTCCTTCTGGAATGCGGCCGAGCAATGCATCATGCAGGCAGCAGTGGCAAGGCGCGATGCCAGCGACCGCTCCTTCAACCGCGACAATGCCTGGCGCACCAATGTTATCTGGCAAGGCGTTGGACCGGCCGTGCGGCTGGTTGACGGCACGCTTAAACTGGATCAGGTTCGGGTATCGGGCGACAATCGGATCAGTCTCAGCAGTGAAATCAAGGCAGAAATGCAGGCGCCCTGGCGCTCCGACGACCAGCGCTGGCAAGCCGCCGGCTACGACGACTGGAGCGCGCTCGCCGATGCGTTGCGCGCCAGCGCAGGCTTAAACGGCGACAGCAACAGCTTCATCTTACTCAAGCCAGCAAAGGTCGATCAGCCGCAGCTGGACGAAGCGCGCCAGATTTTCACCTGGCGCCTGCGCGACCAGCGCGATCAGGTCGTGACTTTGCAGCTGGCCTGCGATCCCGTGAATCACACGCGCATCGACAACATTGAGGGCTGGGCCAAGCATAGCGATGTCCTCAAGGGCGTGCTCGTGAGACTGGAAAGGAATTTGCACGGCGGCAGGTTGGAACCTCTGACATTGGTCATCGAACGCCAAGGTCTGCTGCGCGCGATTTCGCTCGACTACGAGGCACCGCTTACCCGCCCTGGCCTGACGTTGATGCAGCGCTTGTCGCGCGCATTTAAATCTGGCCCCGGTACCGTTGCCACATCCTCCCGCCCTACCCATGCCGACTGGATCGAAGACTTACAGTACATTTTGGAAAACAAAGCCATGACCGGACGCTTGCACGTTCCCGGAGAAGACCTCGATAGGCTTAACTCGATCCATGCATTCCTACGCTCTAGCGGTTTGGACCTGTTGGCCAACGCCCTCCAGAGCTACATCCAAGCTCCGGCGGCTGCGTTGGCGGTGGCGCTACTCTATCTATGCATCGCCTGTGCCGAACTGGAAATGCCTCAGTTTTTAGGCCTTACGCCAAGGACTTGACGATAGTATTTCCCGAGCTGTTAGAGTTAGACAGCCGACGATTATCGGCCATGAACAGACGGTCGGTATGTTTGGGAATTTCATTACCGAACGTCAGCAAGCTATTGCTGACCTTGGGCCCGTTGTAAGCTGTTTCCGCTCAGGCCATGTAGATATATAGAGGCGATAGCAATTTGAGTACTGACAAATACAGATAACTGATTGAAACCAACATGGGAAAGAATCTGTGAGCGCACCTTGGTATTTCACTGCCCCCTGGGACCCTGTGCCGGTTCGACGCGGGGACGCACTTGGCTTCCGTGCTGGTGCCGATTACTTCGCGGAATTATTGGCACCGGGGCTTAGCAATGGCATTTCGGACGCGCGCTGGATCTCTATCCTCTCGTGGTGTCTCACGTGGTCACACATCGCGTGGCGAAGCGCCGGTGGTGGCGACCTATCTCGACTCGAGGATCAGCGCGCCCGCTACGCATGGCTGCGCCCGCTTGAGCTTCTCTGGGTCGCACGAACACTGAAATCCAAGCAGGACACGGGGCAACTTCGTGGAAGAAGGAGCATAGAGCGTTGGTTTAAGTCCAACGAGAAGCCTCCCAACTTCGCAATGGACTCGGACCAGTTCCGTAGATATCGACAAGTCGGCACGTACGGCGCGTACCGCGTGGTTTTCCGCAAGGTAACGGGGTTGACGATGGGCGACGGTTGGACGCCCGATGTTACTGCTCTCAAGCTGGCGAAACTCGTCAACGACAGCCTCCCCCGTGATGCGCAGCTGAAGCAGGAGAACTTCGAGAACGGCACGAAGTGGGGCCGCTGGAGCGGTGGCGATGAAGCGCGCTACTGGGTGGAACGTGGTTGGCCAGCATGGGCAGAACCCGGCGGCTTCTTGCCGACGCCTGACGATTCCGTCCGCAAACAGCTCCCAGAAGTGGAACGCCACCTGATCGAGGCCACTCTGTTCCCTGCTGACTCCATACGTCGTGTCACTGCCAACGTACTGGCCAGCGCGAAAGCTGCACGGACGCATTCCGACTTATGCGACGCGCTCGCGAGCTCCAGAGCACTGTCAAAAGTACTCGGGCCTACCTCGCTTGCCTCACTTCCTGCCTTCACACGCTTCGCCGACGCTGCAATGCATGCGATGCGCGGGCTCTGGAACGAGATCAACCACGACGATGCAAAGCAGGCGCTCACCGTCGACCAAATAGCGCTTTCGCTCGAGCTGAAATCGATGTTCAACCAGCTTCGGAAAGCAGGCGACACATGGCTAAACACGCCTGGTCGAAGCGTCTTCCCTCACGAACAGACTGTTACCCGACTTGCCGAGGCAATGAAGAAGGCTAAGACACCCTCTGATCAAATTCGTGCACTGGCGAAACATCATTGCGAATACGGTGGTGGGCGGCGCTGGTTCCGCGAACAGGCCGGCAAGCTGGTGCCACTTGTGACGGACACTGGCATCGCCGCTAGTGATTATCGATTTCGGCTTCGGTCCCTTTGTCTGCTGGCAGCCCAATGTGGCGTTGCCAAAGTGGATAAATCACTCAAGGCCATGGATCAAGAAGTGAGCGACGAGGACGAGAAAGATTACGAATGAGTACGCCAGACTGGAAGGAAGTGCTTCCCACACCGCCAGCCGGAGCTCGTCTCATGGAGGCATGGTTTACAACCTACGACCAGCCCGACACTGGTCTCTTGGTGGAGCATCTGCTACCGTCGCTATTGGGCGCGAATCAAGCACTTTCCCAGAAGCCCCAAGATCGCACGCTGTTTTTCGGTGAGCTGGGCACGGTGCTGGAGTCACTTCACGGACGTCTCACGGTCATCTCATCACCACCGCGCGAACAGCGGACATCATCGCAGTACCCGTGGCTGTGGCGTTATGTGAGCCACTTCACGGTCGGTGCGGAGTTCCCCGCCGTGCAGCACGCGAAACTCTGGGCCTTTCATTGGAATACGGGCGACGGGGACCAACTCGAACTGCACATCTCGTCGACGAACCTCACGACCTCTGCGTTAAAAGGGCAAGTTCAGGCAGGTTGGAATACTTTCGTACCGCTTCAAGAAAACCCTACCAAGACGAGACAGCGAGGCTGGGGCGATTTGATTCCGTTTCTCGAGGCTCTGGGCTTATCGGCTGGAGACAATGCCAAGAAACGCATTGACCGCCTTATCGATCTGCTCGGCAAAGCCGAGTGTCCCGAGGGCGTCACGTTTGTTGCCAGCACGCCCGGAGGCAAAAAGCGAGCAGCACAGACACTTAAGAAATTGGGTCCCTCCGCAGTTCATATTGTCACGCCCACCATCGGAGACTGGAGTAAAGACACCCTCGTCGCATGGAGCAAAGATATCGGCATTTCCCCAGAAAAGGTTCACTTGAAATGGATCGACGCGGATCATCAATGGGCAAACAGTGGTGGCTGGACGCTCACCAAGCAGGCCAGAAACGCCCTGCAAAATAATGGAGTCCAACTAAACCATTTGCCTCCGGACGCACGATTTTCTAACCTGCATGCGGATGGCGATGAGCGATGGAGTCACGCCAAGCTCTATCTGCTGCGCATCCCGAACAAGAAGAAAAGATACCTGTTGGTCACCTCGGCCAACTGGAGTCCTTCTGCATGGGGCGCGGGAAGCAAGAAACCGCCGCGTAACTTCGAGCTTGGGGTTGTCTTCGAGACCGATTGGAAAATGCTCGAGACCGTCAGAGGCGATCTATCTACCCCCTACTGCATTGACCGGTCTCGAACTGGAGACTCCAGTCTTCAGTGGGCGGAGGCCACATGGGACGGTAAGCGCATCGACTTGCGCGTTCGCAGCTCTGACTCGTCCACGCCGTTAACCGTGACTATCATCTTCACCGGCGGCTCGGAGGAAAGCATCCATATTGTCAACTGCGCGGCTGCCTTGCCGTGGAGAGACCCGGAATGCACGCCGCTCACAGCCAGCTTCGCACAGGGAAACGAAATGTTGGAGGTCGACGTTCTCGACCTTCGGCCACCCGCTGCATTCGCCAAGACTCCATTGCCCGAGGTCGATCCTGCTCTTTCCAAGGAGCTGCGCGCGGCGTTTTTGCTTCAGCGATACGGCGGTCCGGTGGTTGAAATCCCTGGACCTACTCCGGTCCCGCGCACCGCACGCCAAACTTCGAAGGGGGGCAAACCGATAGCTGACTACTCCGTGCAAGCCTGGACAGATGCGCGAGCCGCGTTTGAAGTGATGGATAACTGGCTGGCTGCACTCGCGGACGCGAAGGGCGACCCCGTTCTTCTCGAGCGTGTGTGCGTGGATGGTAAGGAATTGTGCGAGCTATATGCCAGCCGCCAAGGGGCTGCTGCTGCCCTCGTGGCTGAGGAATTCGGCTGGCGTCTCAATAAGGAAACATGATGGACGACCTTCAAATTGACGCTCGCAAATGGAGCTTTCTCGACAACCCTGCCGGATACATCAACGGCATGGAAGTTGGCCTTCAGCTTGAGCCGCTAAAGAGACAGTTCTTGACAGTGAAGGAGATTCTTTCACGTTTCAAAGCAGGGCGAGGCGTGCTTCTGGCCGACGATGTAGGTCTCGGAAAAACGACGGTGGGCGCGCTCGTGGCATGGGTACTAGCGTGCCAGGGCAAACGTGTGAGGATATATGCACCAAACGCGGTATTGCGTAGGCGATGGGCTGAGGAGCTCGAGCGCCATGTACCAATGCTTAAGCAGATTGGTGCTAGCTATGACCGCATCAAGGCAGCTGATATCGGGAAGTTAAACGCGGGTCGGATTCAGGTCGCAACCCATCACACGCTCGTCAAGAGCCACCGCAACAAGGAGCAACGCACCGCATGCGACCTCATGATTATCGACGAGGCACACCGTGCGAAGGGCGATGGCAGTGCCTTCAATGAAGCGCTCGGCAACATCCGCGATAGCGCCACGCGTAAGCTGATCTTGACGGCAACGCCGTTTAGCATCAAGCTCGCCGAGTTGGAGCAGCTACTGCGGTTCGTCGGAGCGACAAAGTTTGATGCGGTGAGACAATACGCGAGCGACT
>Ga0213872_10001452_pt1 | contig 15431 bp, 15 predicted proteins | sample VelepicomBERX_R2_FD_160071 | JGI IMG/M metagenome (GOLD analysis project Ga0213872, IMG submission 160071) | Rhizosphere microbial communities from Vellozia epidendroides in rupestrian grasslands, the National Park of Serra do Cipo, Brazil - RX_R2 | ecosystem: Host-associated > Plants > Roots >...
TTTGCTTGGGATCAAACGCGACTCGCGACAGCAGATCGCAGCGAGCGGAAGCGGATGCGCGTCGCATTTTCTTTGGTTGGGCTAGTATTGGCTCGGACAAGGAGGAACGATGAGCAAGCCGGTCAAGTGGTTGAAGAAACCCAGAAAAAAAGATTACCCCGCTGCGCAGTCTTACCTGAGCCTGAGCTTTGGTCAGAAGCGCGCAGCTCAGCTGATCAGGCAATTGCGGCACGCTCAAATGCGCAGGCTTCCGGCGCGGGATATTTTGCGGGCGTCGCGCACCCCGATGGCAGAGGTGCACGCCTTCGATTGGGTGAAGCAAAACAAGGCCATCAAGAAGGGACGGGCGTTTTCACCGATTTTGCTGGTGTGTGGGATGCACGGGGAGGCGCTGGTGATTGCCGATGGTTTTCATCGTTTGTGCGCGGCTTTTGCGCACGACCAGGACGCCTCTGTGCTGTTCAAGTTGGCGTAGCGGATGCTGCGGCGTCAGTGTTTACGCTGTTGCTTGGCGCCGCCGCCTGCGCCCTTGTTATGGCCTGCTTTGGTGTGGCTGGCCGCGTTTTTTCCAGTCTTGGTATCGGGCGCCGGCGTGCGCGCGCCGCGCTCCTGCCCTGCTGACTGCCTGTTGCCATTGCTGGTCTGGTACTTGCTCATGATGTCCTCCTCGGACATGTACGCACCGCCGCTCGAGCGGTGCGGTGAGACGGGCGCGCCTGATCGGCGCCAACGTTTTCCTTATTTGGAGCGCGAGCCGGAACGGTCCTGAGAACCGCTGGGGCCACCCTGGTTGCCGGTGTGGCCACCTTGGCTGCCGCTGCTGCGCGAGCTTTGGTTATCGCTATCGCTTTGTTTGTTGCCGTCGTTTTTATGGCTCATGGAACCTGCCTCGCGCGCCTCTTCCGAGGTGAATTCGTGTGCATGGCCGGAGGCGTGGGCGGCTCGGCCGCCCTCGGCTGCAATTTCGCGTTGGCGGTCGGGATCCATGGAGGCGAAGCCGCGACCGTCGCCAGAGGAGCCGCTTTGGCTGTTGGATTGACGGCCGCCTGATTGCGACTGTTGATCATCGGATTGGTTTTGCCGGCTGCCGCTGTGGCTACCTTGTTTCGAGTTGCCGGTGCTCTGTTTCGAACCCGAGGATTGCTGGGTGTCGTTGTCGCGGTTGCTGCCTTGATTGGATGAGGAAGACATGGTGAACTCCTTGAGATTGTTGAGTGGGCGCCGGCGTTTCCTGTCGAAGTCGGCCGACGGGGAGTTCATCTTAGGATTGTCGTGCTGGCTGGTCATGAGTCCCTTTCCTAGCACCTTGTAGGAATTCATCTCGCATTTTTGGAATTTTACCTACGCTTCACGCGTGGTTGCGATTGAAGTGCATCGTTAAGGCGCGAACATTAAAAACCTGCACACCACTGCACAATGGGTTTCCACATTGAGGAGATCACCATGAACATGCCAAGGGAAGATGCCATCACCATGTTGAAAGCCGATCACCAGAAGGTGACAGCGCTGTTTAAAGACTTTGAAGAATTGAGCGACAGGTCCAAGGTCAGCAAGAAGAAAATTGCGGATCAGATTTGCCAGGAATTGTGGATGCATACGGAAATCGAGGAGCAGGTGTTTTATCCGGCTGTGCGTGAAGCGATCAAGGATGAAGACTTGATGGACGAGGCGCTGGTCGAACACGCGGGCGTGAAAGCTTTCATCTCGCAGATTCGTGAACTTGAACCTGATGATGATCTTTACGATGCCAAGATCAAGGTGCTGTCCGAGCAGGTTGCGCATCACGTGCGTGAGGAAGAGGACGAGATGTTTCCGCAGGTACGCAAGGCCGATCTCGACCTCAAGCTGTTAGGCGAGCAAATGGCGGACTTGAAAGAAACGCTGGCAGAGAAGGTGTAGGGAAAGTTATTGTAGAAGCTTGTGCGGTCGGGTTCATTTGAACGGTGTCGGCTGCTGGTGACGGCGCTGGAGCATCGGCGCCACAAACCAGAGCAGTACCAACATCAGCAGCGTCAGCAGGCTGGTCAGTACGCTGATAACGGTGTTGCGGACCGCGAGCTGCATCACGACGCCAACATCCATCGTGATCGCGATCGCCAGGGGCAATAAGCCGGCGGATATCAGCAGCGAGGAAGATCGCACCAGATTCTCGGTCACGCAGTCGGGCGAAACGAGCCTGTGCCACGCGGCCGGGGCCATCACCAAGCCGATCGCCACGACTACCAGGAATAGTGCGGCAAGGTGGCAGTATTGGGCGGCTGGCGCGATGTCGTCAAAGCGTTGATTAAACACGGCGATGGTTTGAAATCCGAACAGTGCCTGAATGCCAGGCAAAATCATGCGTGCCTCTTCCAGGATATTGCGCATCTGATCTTTGAGGCTGTTCCTGTCCTGTGTCGTCTCCATTGCTTCAACGCCCCTTTTGACCGCCGCATCGCGCCCATTGTAGGGTTTTCTGTCGGGACCGGTGCGCCCGCTAGGCGTCAGGTCGATTGTGGCGGGGCTTGCCCGCTTGCCCCTGCGCTTATGGAAGGTTTCTTCTATACTTATTGATCCGAGGCGAGCGATCCATGAATGGTTTGACCGATGCAGGTTGCCAGTGTCGTCGGCAAGGCCATGGAATTGGCGGTGCTACGGCCAACAGTTTGGTGCTCCAGCATCGCTGCACGAGGATCTGAACAGGAACTTACCAATGATTAATAAGGCTGAGGACTATATTGAAGAGCGCACCAGGCTATATCAATGGCTCAAGCGGGTCGAAGTGGGGGCGCTGAGTGTTGAAGAGCTTCGTACGCTGGACGGCGAGCTGCTGGTACGGGGGCTGGTCCTTCAGGATGGTGCGGGCGAGGTGCGGGTGACCCAGAAAGGAAGGCAGTTCGTTTTCCAGTTTGAGTGTGAGCGGGCCTTGCAAGTGCTTGAGCGGCACGGCATCGCCCCTGCCGATGCGCGTGTTGGCCAATGGCTGGTGTCTGAGCGCTTTGTGCTGGAGCCTACGCGCAGCCATGCGCAGTGGGAGGTCACAGCGCGCGGCCGTACCTGGCTCGAATCGCTGACGCAGCTGCCCGAGGATATCGATTTGTCCAGCTGAAGGGCGGCTAGGTTCCCCGTCTTTCCCCGCATGTGCATTCGCAACATTGTGCTATCCATCGCATACCAGGGGGGCGGACCGTATTGTGGAATGAAAATGTGCGGGCGCAGCATTTTGGCCACATATGCAGCCGTGGTGGCAGCTTTTTTAGGGCCGATCCTCATATAATGTCCTTTTTGCAAATAAGGCCTGATGGCCGGGAGCTGGGACACCCGATCAGGCCGGAAAGGGAGCGTTGTGACGCCAGAAGGTATTTTCACAATTTATGCCGAGTTGCGTATTGCAGCCGACAGCGAGGCCGCTGCCCGGGACCTCGTGGAGCGCCACCGGATCGCGCAACACCTGTGCACTTGGCGCAAGAATGCCGACGGCACCGGGGGCTATTTGTATGTCGGCGGTGAATTGTTCATCGATACAGCCAACGGCTGCTTCAAACTCAGCGACCGGCGCTCCGACCACTAGCGCACTATCGGTGTGACAACGCCTAAGCGGGCTTGCTCCCGCACTGGGGGCATTGCGCTTGGCGCGGACTCTCCTGGCCCTCGATGCACCTTTCGCGCGGATTGACCGCTCATGATGGTCCTTTACCGCGTGGCTGGCGAATGTCCTACAGCGCCATCAGAAAGACACTCATGACGAATCGATGCCGAGATCCCTACCATGGGAGCCCGCGCTCGAGACATGCTTGCGACTCTGCATTCTCAGTTCACTGGCGTCGCAGATCCACGCTGTGTAGCAACTCATCGTGTTTTGGCCGGGCAGAGGCCGCAGTGCCGGAGTTGGACTGCGGGATAGGCACCACGGTGCGTCGCACAGGAGGAAAGCGAGGTTGAGATGAGCAAGCAAGAGGAGCAACGTCCGGACGCCATCGGGTCGGGATCCGTATTAAGCAGCGTGGCCGGACCATCGACGCCATTGTCTGGCGCGGGTGTGGCCGATCCGGTGCTGGTGCGCAAAGTGACGAGTGGCCAGCAGTTGGCGGAGCAATTGCCCGCCCATGCCGATAAGGCGCTGGAGTATGGTGATGCGGCGCGCGTGCCGCACGCGGGCATGTTTGCGGTGGCACCCGATCCGCTGGCCGGCGCCAGCACGGCGTCCGAGCACAATGCCTCCGACAAGCTGGGCTGCGATGCGGCGGACGGTGTGAATCGCACAATCGGGCCGCTGGACCGGGCACGGGTCGATAGTACGGCCCAGGAGCTGACCACCAATCAGGGCGTCGCGGTGGCGGACAACCAGAATTCGCTCAAGATCGGCCTGCGCGGACCGACCGCGCTGGAAGATTTCATCTTACGCGAGAAGATCACGCATTTCGACCATGAACGTATCCCCGAGCGGGTGGTGCATGCGCGCGGTTCGGCGGCGCATGGGATATTCGAAGCATACGAGGATCTGTCGGATCTGACACGTGCGGCGCCGTTCCAGGCGGCGGGCAAGGTCACGCCAGTGTTTGTGCGTTTTTCCACGGTAGCCGGCGAGCGCGGTTCGGCCGACACGGCGCGCGACGTGCGCGGCTTTGCCGTCAAGTTCTATACCGACGAAGGCAACTGGGACCTGGTGGGCAATAACATGCCGGTGTTTTTCATCCAGGATGCGATGAAATTTCCAGACCTGATCCATGCGGTCAAGCCGGAACCCAACAACGCAATACCCCAAGCGTCCAGCGCCCACGATACCTTCTGGGATTTCGTGTCGCTGACGCCGGAGTCGACCCATATGCTGATGTGGCAAATGTCGGACCGCGCCATTCCGCGCAGTTTCCGCATGATGCAGGGATTCGGTGTGCATACCTTCCGCCTGGTGAATGCGGCCGGGGAATCGGTGTTCTGCAAGTTTCACTGGCTTCCGTTGGCAGGCACCCATTCCCTGGTGTGGGATGAAGCCGTCAAAATCATGGGGGCCGATCCCGATTTCCACCGGCGCGATCTGTGGGAGGCGATCGAGGCGGGCGCCTATCCGCAGTGGGAACTTGGCCTGCAGGTCTTCACCGAAGAACAGGCCAGCCAGTTTCCCTTCGACGTGCTCGATCCAACCAAGCTGGTGCCGGAGGAGCTGGTGCCGGTGCGGATCGTGGGGCGCATGACGCTGAACCGCAATCCCGATAATTTCTTTGCCGAGACCGAGCAGGTGGCGTTTTGCGCGGCGCATGTCATACCGGGCATAGACTTTACCAACGATCCGCTGCTGCAGGGGCGCATCCACTCCTATCTGGATACGCAGATTTCGCGCCTCGGCGGCCCGAATTTCCACGAGCTGCCGATCAATGCGCCGCTCAGCGAAGTGCACAACAATCAGCGCGACGGCATGCACCGGCAGGCGATTCATCGCGGCCGCGCCAGCTATGAACCCAATTCGCTGGGCGGTGGCTGCCCATTCCAGGCGGGCAGCGCCGGCTTCCATTCTTTTCCGGAGCATATCGTCGAAGACAAGGTGCGCGGCAAGCCGGAACAGTTCGCCGAGCACTTTGCCCAGGCACGGCTGTTTTTCGAAAGCCAGTCGCCGGCCGAACAGGCGCATATTGCCAATGCGTTCCGCTTTGAACTGAGCAAGGTGCAGTCGCGCGCGGTGCGCACGCGCATGGTGGCCAACCTGGTGCGGGTGGATCCGATGCTGGCCAGCGTGGTGGCCGATGGATTGGGGCTGGCGCTGCTCGAGGCCACACCCTTGGCGAGCACGCTGCCGGCGCCTACCTATGCGCCTTCGCCATCTTTGTCCTTGCTGGCCCGCCCCGGCGCGACCGGAGTGGCGACGCGGCGCGTCGCCGTCCTGGTGGACGATGGCGTCGACAGCGTGGGCGTCAAGGGAGTGTATACGGCCTTGCTGGCGGCCGGTGCGGTGCCCCGGCTGGTGTCGCTGCAGCTGGGGACTTGCGCTGTGGCGGGCGGCGGCAAGTTCGCGGTGGAGATGTCGCTGGAAACCGGTCCGTCGGTGCTGTATGACGCCGTGATTGTGCCGGATGGGGTGGAGCAAGGCGCGCTGGCTGCTGCTGGCCAGACGCATGACTTCCTGCGTGATCAGTTCCGGCACTGCAAGCCGATCTTTGCCTGGGGCGGCGGCGTGGCGCTGCTGAACAGGGCGGGTGTACCCGCTGATGTGGACGATGAACGCGATGACCCGGCCCTGATCCTGACGGCGGATGCGCAGGAGCCGGGCGCGCTCGATGCTTTCATGGCCGCCCTCGGGGGCCATCGGGCTTTCGGACGCGAGTCCGAGCCGTCTCCTGAGTGATCAGGGGCGCAGCACGACCTTGCGGCAGTTATCTTCCTTCTTGTCGAACATCTGGTAGCCCCGTACCGCCTGCTCCAGGGGCAGGCGGTGCGAGATGATGATGTCCGGATGCAGCCTGCCTTGTTCTATGAAATTCAGCAACTCAGGCAGGTAGCGCTGCACATGGGTCTGGCCGCTTTTGAAGCTGATGCCTTTTTCGAAGGCGTCGCCGAACAGGAAGCCGTGGATAAAACCCGCGTAGACGCCCGGTACGCTGACGGTGCCGCCACGGCGCACGGCCGCGATGCACTGGCGCAGTGCGTGACCGCTGCTGCCTTCCAGCTTGAGGGCCGTCAGCGCCGTTTCGATGGCGCTGCCCTTGGCTTCGAAGCCGACGGCATCGATGACGGCGTCCACGCCCCTGTAAGCGGTGTTGTGGATGATGAACTCGGCGGGGTTGACCTGGTCGAAGTTGATCGGTACGGCGCCATAGCTGGCTTGGGCAAATTGCAGCCGGTAGTCGTGGTGGTCCACCATGAACAGCGTTTCCACACCCAGCATGCGGGCACAGGCCGCCGCCATTTGTCCCACCGGACCGGCACCGAAGATCGCCACGCTGGTGCCTGGTCCCACACCGGCATTCTGCACCGCCTGGTAGCCGGTGGGCAGTATGTCGCTTAGAAATAGTACCTTTTCATCTTCCAGGGTGTCCGGAATTTTGATCGGCCCCACATTGGCCTTGGGCACGCGGACATATTCGGCCTGTCCGCCGGGCACCCCGCCGTACTGATGCGTATAGCCAAACAGGGCGGCGCCGGGCCGGATGCCTGTTCTGTTCACCAGCGTGCCTTCATCGGGATTGGTGGTTTCGCAGGCCGAGTACAGTTGCATGTCGCAGAAGTGGCAGGCACCGCAGGCTATCACGAAGGGTACCACAACCCGGTCACCTATCTGTAGTTGAGTCACCTCGGGGCCGGCGTCCACTACCACGCCCATGAATTCATGGCCCATGATGTCGCCTTCTTTCATGCCAGGCACTTTGCCGCGGTACAGATGGAGATCGGAGCCGCAAATGGCGGTGGCGCTGATCTTGAGAATGATGTCGTCCGGCGCGCGCAGCACCGGATCGGGGACGGTATCGACTTTGACGTCGTGGGCGGAATGGTAGACTAGGGCGCGCATGAGAGTTCCTTTCAGGTGAGGGGGATGTGTATGCGGAGCGGTTGGTCGCAGCACGGAAGCGGACTTCGGGCAAGCCGACGGTGTGATGGATCAGGGTGCCGAAGACGCCGCCGGCATAGCGTCCCGGCACCAGCAAGTCGATATAGGCGCTGCTGATATACAGCGGGTCCCGCGCGGCGCCGCCGAAGGCAGGACAGGTGGGTTGGCTGACCGGCATGGCGATGATGCAGTCGATGCTGCCGTCGGGGGCGGAGCGCACGATGCGGCTGGCACCCCATGCGGCGTTCCACAGGTGGTCGTTGGCATCGATCACTGAGCCGTCCGGCACGGCGCCGGCGGGCAGCAGGCGCGCAAAATCACGCTCGTTACCGATGCGCTTGCCATAGCTGCGGCAGCGGATGGTCGCCAGTAGCGAGTCGCAGAAATACATGGTACGGCCGTCCCGGCTGAAGCAAATGCTCTTGGCGATCGCGACCGGCGCCAGTGGCAGGTGTGCGAGTTGCAGATCATGCCCCAGCCGGTAGAATTGGCCAATCGGTGCCCGTCCCACCGCTTCGTTCATGGTGCCGAACACAAACCGGCCCTGGCGATCGCAGCGGCCATCGTTGACGCGGGTGTCCGGGACATCGGGCTCGACTTTGACGATCGTTTCCACGGCATGGCTATCGAGATCGAACCATGCCAGCCGGCTTTCCAGTCCGAGCAGCAGGCGGTCGACGTGCTCGGTCAGGGCGAGGGATGCCAGCCGTTCCGGCATGTCCCACTGGCGCGTCGCTGCGGCGCTGGGCGAATTGCACCACAGCTTGCGGCCCAGGATGTCGGTCCACCACAACCGCCGGCTGCGCTCGCACCATAGGATGCATTCGCCCAGCGCGTTCTGGGCATCGACGATCAGTTCCATCTCACCTCCAGTTGCTCAGGATGTAGCACGACTGCGAGCTGCAGGGCGTGCCCGGCCGGCAGATGGCGGACGGGAAACGCGGCTGGTTGGGCGCGTCTGGAAATTGCTGCGGTTCGAGGCACAGGCCGGCGTGCGCCGATATTACCCGTCCCAGGCTGCTCTGCGATCCATCCAGGTGATTCCCGCTGTAGAACTGTAAGCCCGGACAGTCGGTCTGGATCTCCATTCGGCGGCCCGATACAGGGTCGACCAGGCTGGCATGGGGACCGGGATGGCGGGCCAGCACGAAATTATGGTCGTAGCCGCGCGCTATTTCCAGTTGCGGGTCGTCGTCGCTCAGGCCGCTACGCACATGACGCGCCAGCCGGAAGTCGAATGCGCCGCCCGCCACCGCGCGCATCTCGCCGGTGGGTATCAGATCGGTCCGCACCGACAGATAGTGGTCGGCATCGATGCACAGCTCGTGCTCCAGAATGTCGCCGCCGCCGGCCAGGTTGAAGTAGCTATGCTGGCTGATGCTGAGTGGCGTCGCGGCATCCGCCGCGGCCTGGTAGCGGCAACGCAGTGCGCCGCTCACGGTCAACTCGTAGCTCGCCATGACCAGCAAGGCACCCGGATAGCCTTCCTCGCCGGCGGGGCTGAAGCGGTGCAGGGTGAGGCGGGCCGCGCCGTCGTCGGCGCTCGCTTCGGCCTGCCACAGCTGCTTGTGGAAGCCCGGGCTACCCCCATGCAGATGGTTGCGGCCATCATTGCGCGTCAGCCTGCAGGCACGGCCGTCGAGGGGGAAGCGGCCGCCGTCGATGCAATTGGCATAACGGCCTATCAGTGCGCCAAAGGAGGCGCTGTCGCGCACATAGTCGCGCAAAGTGTCGAAGCCCAGCACGATATCGACCGGGGCGCCCGGGCCTTCTTCGAGCCGCCAGCGGCGGATGATGCCGCCGTAGTTGAGTACCTTGAGCTGCATACCGTTGCCGTTGTGGAGGGTAAATTCGAGCACCGGCTTGCCGTCGGCCAGCGTTCCGAAGTGATTGCGGTCGGCGCAAGGCTTCATCTGGCCTGCCATGCCGCGATGATTTCCCGCGCCCGGACTTCCAGGTCGTGGAGGGATAGTCCGGGTTCATACAGGCGCCCGCCGATGCCGAAGCCGTCCGCACCGGCGCGCAGCCAGTCGCTCAGGTCGCTGGCGCTGATGCCGCCCACGGGCCACACCCGGGCGGTGCGGGGCAAGATGGTTTTGACGCTGCGCAGGCCGGCAACGCCCAGGGCCTCGGCCGGGAACCACTTGACGGCGTCGGCGCCGGCCGCCAGCGCGGCCAGCGCTTCGGTGGGCGTGGCGACGCCAGGCACGGCCATCATCTGCAGCTGTTGGGCGCGTTGTACGACGGCCGGGTTAAAATTCGGCGCCACCACGACGCTGCCGCCGTGCCCGTACACCAGTTCCACCTCTTCCACGGTGGTCACGGTACCGCCGCCGACCAGGGCGTCATCGGGCTTGCAGTTGGCGAGCAGGCGAATGCCGGCCAATGCGTCCGGCCGGTTCAGCGGCACTTCGAGGATGCGGAAGCCGACGGCAAACAGCAGCTGTCCGACCTGTGGCGCGTCCGAGAGGGGCAGGCCGCGCAGAATGGCCACCAGAGGCGGCTGGAAGTGATCGATGTCCATGTCTACAATTCCTCCATGAGGCCCAGCAGCGCGGTGCAATAGGCCTGGTCCGGGTCTATCGATTGGACGGCATACCCCAGCAGTCGTGCCACGTCCCGGTATGGTGTGCTCAGCCCGGCAGCTGCCAGCAGGCGCACAGGAACGTGTGCCATACAGCGCCCATGTTGGGCGGCGAATTCGCTACCGATCAGGAGACCGCTCACGTAGGAGCGGGTCGCACCCGCTGGCGCATCGCCGGCGACGACCCTGGCCCTGGCTTCAAATAGGGTGTGCGACAGCGTGTCACCCGTCTGCGCGCGTATGGCGCCGCTGCGCAGCGCCTCGGTGTCATCGATGCCACCGCCCATCAGCGCGGCCAGGGTGCCGCGTTCCTGCAGGGTGGCAAACAGTTCGCCCGTCATGAAGGTCGTCATGCGGACAATGAGGCCGCCGGACAGCTCGACCCATTTACTGTGGGTACCGGGCAGGAGGTAGCAGCCGTCGCCATGTCCCAGCAGCCACGCGCCCAGCAACTGGGTTTCCTCACCGCGCATGACATCGATGCCGCCTTGGTCGCGATGGCAGTAGCCGGGAACGATAAAGCAGCCGGGCGCGCCGCTTACCGGCACCAGGGTCTGCGCCAGGCGTTCCAGCGGGACACTGCTGTCCAGGTAGGCGACTTCCTGCCAGCCGCTGGCGCTGCCGACCATGCCCGACATCAGCACCGGCACGTGTTGGGAAAGGTTGAGCTCGTCGCGCAAATGTTGCAGCGATGCGGCAAACCGGCCGGCGATGGCCAGCGCGCCCTGGGCGTCTTCGTGCTTGCGCAGACAGTGGCCCGCAGCGTCGATGACATAGGCACGCCGCTTGCTGGTGCCCCAGTCGATGCCGAGCAGGCAGGCCGGCGCTACCATTCGGCCACGCTGCCATCGGCGTGGCGCCACAGTGGGTTGCGCCAGTCGGACGCGCCACGGCTGGCCTCAATGACCCGTTCCTCGTTGATGTCGACCCCCAGGCCGGGCAGCGGCAGCGGCTGCATATAGCCGCCCTCCATATTGAAGTCGTGCGGGTTGTGCACATAGTCCAGCAGCTCGGCGCCCTGGTTGTAATGAATGCCCATGCTTTGTTCCTGCAGCATGGCGTTGTAGGATACGAAGTCGACCTGCAGGCAGGCCGCCAGCGCCACTGGTCCCAAAGGGCAGTGCGGCGCCAGCGCGACGTCATACGCTTCCGCCATCGCGGCGATGCGCAGGCATTCGCTAATGCCGCCGGCGTGCGACAGGTCGGGCTGCAGGATGGCGAGGCCGCCTTGCTCCAGTACGCGCTTGAATTCGAAGCGCGAGTACATGCGCTCCCCTGCCGCCAGCGGGATGCTAGTCATGTCGGCCAGGCGGCGATAGTATTCGGACTGTTCGGCCAGCACCGGTTCTTCGACGAACAGCGGCCGGAACGGTTCGAGCGCCCGCAGCAGCGGCTTGGCCATGGGCCAGGCCACGCGGCCATGGAAGTCGATGCCGAACTCGATCTGGGCGCCGAACACGGAACGGATTTCCGCAATGCGCTCGATCGCCGCATCGACCGCGACCGCGTTGTCCAGCATGGCCATCTCCTCGGTGCCGTTCATTTTGAAGGTGTTGATGCCGATTTCGCGCAAGGTCTGGATGCCCGCGACCACGTCGGCCGGCCGGTCGCCGCCGACCCAGCTGTAAATTTTCATGCGGTCGCGCAGCCGTCCGCCCAGCAACTGCCAGACCGGCACGCCGAGCGCCTTGCCCTTGATGTCCCATAGCGCCTGGTCGATGCCGGCGATGGCGCTCATGAACACGGCGCCGCCCCGATAGAAGCCGCCGCGGTACATGAGTTGCCACAGGTCGTTGATGGCGGCCGGGTCGCGTCCCAGCAGCAACTCGCCCAGTTCATGCACGGCCGCTTCCACGGTGCGGGCGCGGCCCTCGATGACCGGCTCGCCCCAGCCATGGATGCCCTTGTCGGTCTCGATCTTGAGCAACATCCAGCGTGGTGGCACGCGGTAGGTATGCAGTTTGGTGATTCTCATGACCAGCCTCCATCGACAATGAATTCCTGGGCGGTACACATGGCGCTGTCGTCCGCCGCCAGGAACATCACCAGGGCCGCCACGTCGGCCGGCATCAGCTGGCCGGGCAGGCACTGGTTGCGGCGGATCTCTTCCTCGCCAGCCGCGTCCAGCCAGAGTGCCTGCTGGCGCGCGGTCATGACCCAGCCCGGCGAGACGGTATTGACGCGGATGCCGTCCCGGCCCAGATCGCGCGCCAGGGCGCGCGTCAGGCCGCACACGGCGGCCTTGGCCGCCGCATAGGCCGGGTAGCCGCCGCTTTTGATGTGCCAGGAAATCGAACCCATGTTGATGATGGCACCGCCGCCCCGGCGCCGCATGGCCGGCACCACGGCCTGGCAGGTGAAGAACATCGGGCGCTGGTTGATGGCGTTCAGCTGGTCCCATTGAGCCGGCTTCAATGTTTCCAACTGGTGGCGCTGGTCATTGGCCGCGTTGTTGACCAGTACGTCGATGTCGCCAATTTGTGCCACGATCTCGTTGATGGTCGCCGTCAGGCTGTCCAGTGCGGTCAGGTCGCAATAGCGGAACAGCGGCGCCGGCTGGCCGGTGTTGCGCAGCCGGGCGCACAGCGCCTCGGCCTCGTCGCGCGCAATGTCGACAAACGCGACGCTGGCGTGCTGGCGCGTAAAGGCTTCCACCAGGGCTGCGCCGATACCGCTCGCGCCGCCGGTGATGAACACCCGCTTGCCCGCCAGGCTGGGGTAGCTTGCCCATGGCCTTTCCATGACGGGCCCCGCTTATGAAACACGCGGTGCGGCCAGGCTGCGCTGGCGCGCCACCTGTTCCGCTGCCCGTTTGCCGGCCAGGAAGGCGTGGTCGGAGTTGTAGTACTCCCATTCACTGTAGCGCCCCGCCAGCAGGATGTCGTGGCGCGCCAGCCAGTTGCGCACGATGGAGACGTTACGTGCCCGCTGGTGGTCGTACACCACGTAGGCGATGGGGATGTCGATTTGGTTGGCGACCCATACCGGATCTTCGCTGCGGATAAAACCGACCTTGACGGCGTCATCGATGCAGCGCTGGATCAGCGCGTTGCCGTCGAGCGGCAAGGGCTTCCAGGGCGAATAGGAAATCTCGCAGGTAAAGCCGAATCCGCCCGGGGCATTGCACTCGGGACTGGCGTTGCCTTGCACGAAAATCCGATGAAAGATGCTGTCCTCCGGGTAGTAGATCCAGTGCTTGTCGCTGACATTGGGGCGACCGACGCCGATATTGACGCAGCGGATCGAGATATGGCGCAGGCCGCGAGCGGCCCCGCGCACTTGCGGCGGCACCGCGTCGCCCAGTACCTTCACCAGCTGTGGCAGGGGCATGGTGCTGATCAGGTGGCGATACTGGTAACGGCGGCCGTCGGCCAGCGTCACCTGGTGCTGCTCGGGGCGCACTTGCACCACTTCGGCGTTGAGTTCAATCTCGCCTTGCAGGTGCGGCAGGAAGCCGTTCATCAGCGCCTGAAAGCCGCCGTGGCGCGGATAGCCGAAGCGGGCGTTCGGTCCCATGGGGCGCGGCATGGGTTGCAAGGCGCCGTCGATGATCTCGGCCAGGTCCGGTAGCGGCACGCGGCCACCCAGCCACGAGGTTTCCATCTGGTTCAGAGGCACGGTCCAGAGCTTGCGGTTGTAGGGGATGGCGAAGTGTTTGGCGATGCCGGCGCCCCAGACCTGGTAGATGAAGTCTTCGAAGCTCTGGGGCTGGCCTTCCTGCGCGGCTGCGCCGGCCCGGCCTGCCTCCATGCCACCGTCGGCACAGCAATCGTCGATTTGCCCGCCGGCGCACCGCTGGGCGGAAGGATCGCGGTAGCGGGCCTGGATGGCGCCCAGGATGCATTCCTTGATCACGTCCGGCGGCAATCCATACAGCGCACCCTGGAAGGGGTAGCGCGTGTGGACGCCCTTGCTGTAGACCCAGGCCTCGCGCATTTGCCAGTGCTGGTTATCGCCCAGTAGCTTGTCGTACAGAGCCAGCACATAGGGATCATTAGAAAACATGATGTGGCCGGCATGATCGAAGGTGAAGCCGCCGTCGGACACGGAACGGCACCAGCCGCCCACGGTGGCGTTGCGCTCCAATAGCAGGCTGTCAGCGCCTGCATGGTAGGCCGCCGACAAGCCGGTGGGACCGCCGCCGATGACGACGCTGTCATGGGATGGCCCGCCGGGCAATGAACGCAATGGATTGAGGCGGGTGGCTGCGGCAGCGGCGCCGGCCGCCGATGTGGTATCGGCCAGATGGGCCGCTTTGCCGCCCGGCGGCGTCTGTTCCATCAACTGGTGCATCTGGTCGGCCGTCGCGTCCCAGGAGGTCTGCGCCACCACTGCGCGCATCCTGGCGGCCAGGGTCGCCGTTTGTTCTGCCGTCTGCGCCAGCGCGGCTTCACAATACGCGATGAATTGGGCATGGTCATGGCCGACGGCGACCAGGTTGCCGTAAGGGTGCTCGACGTCACGGATCGCGGTGCTGACGATGGGCAGCCCGGCGGCCATGTACTCGAGCACCTTGGTCGGGCTGATGAAGCGGGTCGCCTCGCTCAACGCGAAGGGCAGCAGGCAGACATCCCAGCCGGCCAGGAACTGGGGCAGGGCCTTGTAGGATTGCTGGCCGAGGAAATGGACGTTTTGCCGTTGCGGCAGTGTGGCCGGATCGATCTTGGCCACGGGGCCGATCAGCACGATCTGCCAATCGGGATGCGCGTCGGCCAGGGCCGCGATCAGGCCGGCGTCGAGGCGTTCGTCGATCACGCCATAGAAGCCGAGCCGGGGGCGGGCAATGGTATTGTGCAGGGGATGGCCGTTGCATCGGTCCAGGGCTTGCTCAAAATGGACGGCATCCACGCTGCTGGGGAAGCAATGCGCATTCGCATGGCGTTCACGCTTGGCTTCGTACAGGCTGGGGCCGCCCGTGAAGACCAGGTCGGCCACATTGAGCAAAGCGCGTTCGCGCTGCAGCAACTGCTTGGGGGAATTCTTGAAGGCGCTCAGTTCGTCCATGCAGTCGTACACCAGCAGCGCCGGTTTCAGGCCCTGCAGCAGAGGCAGCGCCATCGGCGTATAAAACCAGACCAGTGCCTCCTCGCCCGGCGGCACCAGCGCCGCGACCAGCGGTTGCAGCAGCGGGATCTGGTCGTCATGGAAGCCCTGCGCGTGCACCGGAGTATGCGGCTGGCAGACGGTCAGATTGGGGGCGGGGTGCGACACCACCATGCGCGCCTGGCCTTCCTCGTATACCGGCTCCTCCACGAACACGACCTTGTAATACTTGGCCAGACGGGTCAGTAGCTGCTGCGGACGCTGAAACACGAAATCCCAACGCAGGTG
>Ga0213872_10001453_pt1 | contig 15423 bp, 12 predicted proteins | sample VelepicomBERX_R2_FD_160071 | JGI IMG/M metagenome (GOLD analysis project Ga0213872, IMG submission 160071) | Rhizosphere microbial communities from Vellozia epidendroides in rupestrian grasslands, the National Park of Serra do Cipo, Brazil - RX_R2 | ecosystem: Host-associated > Plants > Roots >...
CTCCTCCTCCAGATCCTGGATGCCGACGGCGACCGAGGATTGCGAGATCGACAATTCCTTGGCGGCCGCCGACAGCGAGCCCATTTCGGCGATCGCGACGAAATAGCGGATCTGGCGCAGCGAGAAGGACATGGCGTCTCCGTTCTATTTTTTAGAACTTTACCTTATTCATTTTGAAATAGCGAAGGACACTGTTTTGTCATCTGATGGAAACAAGAGGGCTTGGGGAAGCTTTTGGGGGCGAGATGACGCATTCCGGGGGACAGGACCAGTTACTGGACGATACGGCGCAGTTGAAGGCGCTGGGTTATAGCGCGAATTTCGACCGCAGCATGTCGCTGTGGGAGAATTTCTCCCTCGGTTTCACCTATCTGTCGCCCGTGGTCGGCGTCTATTCGGTGTTCGCCATCTGCCTGGCGGCGGCCGGCCCGCCCTTCATCTGGTCCTATCTGCTGGCCGGCAGCGGCCAGATGCTGGTCTGCCTGGTGTTCTCGGAAGTGGTGTCGCAATTCCCGATCTCGGGCGGCATCTATCCCTGGTGCCGCCGGCTGGTCGGCAAGAAATGGGCCTGGATGGGCGGCTGGGTCTATGCCTGGGCGCTGTTCACCTCGGTGGCGGCGGTGTCGCTGGGGGCCGGTCCATTCCTCGCCGATTTCCTCGATTTCGAGGCCACGCCCCAGGTCGCCGCGGCGGTGGCGCTGATCATCGTGGTGGCCGCCACCATCCTCAACCTGGCCGGCACGCGGCTGCTGGCGCAGGTGGCCTTCTTCGGTTTCGTCTGCGAATTGCTGGGCGCCATCGCTGTGGGCGGCTATCTGCTGCTGTTCTATCACCATAGCGATGCTTCGATCATTTTCGACAGTTTCGACATCCGCCTGGACGGCGCCTATTGGCCGGCCTTCCTGGCCGGAGCCACCGCCGGTCTGTTCTGCTGCTACGGCTTCGAGGCCTGCGCCGACGTGGCGGAAGAGACCCCGGATCCCGGCCGCCGGGTGCCGATGGCAATGCGCATGACGCTCTATATCGGCGTCGCCGCCTCGCTGTTCGTCTGTTTCGCCCTGCTGACCGCGCTGCCCGATCTCAAGGCGGCGATCGGCGGCCAGCCGGCCAATCCGCTGTCCGACCTCCTGAAGACCGCCTTCGGTCCGATCGGCGCCAAGCTGGTGATCGCGGTGGTGATGGTGTCGTTCCTGTCCTGCGTGCTCAGCCTGCAGGCGGCGGCCAGCCGGCTGCTGTTCTCCTACGGCCGCGATCGCATGATCGTCGCCAGCTCGCTCTTGACCAGACTGTCGCCGCGCACCCGGGTGCCATGGATCTCGCTGCTGATCGCCGGGATCATTCCCAGCGCCATCATCATCATCGGCATGTTCCTGCAGGACGCCATCGCCACGGTGATCAGCTTCGCTACCGCCGGCATCTATCTCGCCTTCCAGATGGTGGTGATGGCCGCCCTTTTTGCCCGCTTCCGCGGCTGGCGGCCGGGCGGCTCGTTCACGCTGGGGCGCTGGGGCCTGCCGGTCAACATCGCCGCCCTGGTCTACGGCATCGGCGCGCTGCTCAACATCGTCTGGCCGCGCACGCCGGATCAGCCCTGGTTCGTCAATTACGGGATGCTGGTGACGATGGGCGCGGTGTTCCTGACCGGTTTCATCTACATGGCGGCGCGCAAGACCCACGACCGGGGCGAAGCACCCTCGGCCGATGCCTGGCTGCTGTCGGGAGCGAAGAAGACGACGTGACGGCCCGCCGGTTTCGGGCAGTCCGCAAGGTTCCTGTTTGGGGAGTTTTGACATGGCACGCGAAACATTCAACGGCCGCGGCAACAGCCGCCGCGGCTGGACGCTCCTGGCCGCTCTGCTGGGATCCACGGCGATCAGCGGGATCGCCCTGGCGCAGCAGACGGAAAACCGCGGCGACATCGTCGGCGAGGTGATCATCACCGCCGAGAAACGCGCCTCGACGGTGCAGGAGACGCCGATCAGCCTGACCGCCATCTCCGGCGACCAGCTGCAGGAACAGGGTACCAGCGACATCCGCGGCATCATCGCCGAGGTGCCCGGCATCTCGATGCGCTATGAAGGTCCGGGCCAGACCGAGCTGGAGCTGCGCGGCCTGGCCTCGTCGGGCGGTTCGTCGCCGACGGTGGGCTTCTATCTCGACGAAGTGCCGCTCTCGCCGCCGGCCGCCGCCATCACCGGCAAGGTGGTGATCGATCCCGACCTGTTCGACCTCAACCGCGTCGAAGTGCTGCGCGGGCCGCAGGGCACGCTGTACGGCTCGGGCTCGATGGGCGGGACGATCAAGCTGGTCACCAATCAGCCGAACCTGACCAAATACGAGGGAAATTTCGAAGCGATCCTGTCCGGCACCGAGAATGGCGGGGTCAATACCGGCGGCAACGCCATGTTCAACGCACCGCTGGTCGACGACAAGCTGGCGGTGCGCGTGGTGGTGACCGACAAATTCACCAGCGGCTGGATCGACCGCGACGTGGTGGCCAATTTCCCGCAGCCGATCAATCCCTGCATCACCTGGGCCAACGCGGCGCCGTGGAACGGCGGCTGCCAGCGCGGCAACGTGCCGGCCTCGCCGGTCACCCAGGTCAACAAGAACGTCAATTTCGAGCATCTCGAGGCCGGGCGCCTGTCGATCCTTTACAAGCCGACCGACGATCTGTCGATCAGCACCATGGGGATGTATCAGAAGGTCACCACCGGCGGGGCCAGCACCTTCGACCAGTCCTACGGGCTGAACGGCGGCACCGAGGCGCATTACCAGCCCTTCAATCTGAAGGAGCCCTATTCCGACAGCTTCGCGCTGATCTCGACCAATATCACCTACAACATGGCCTTCGCCGACCTGACCTCGGCGACCTCGTTCTGGAGCCGCACCTCGCTCCAGGGGCAGGACGCCTCGGAGCAGGTGGAGAACCTGGTGATGTCGGCGTTCGGCGTGCCGATCTTCGGCCCCAGCGTCTATTACGACAAGAACGACTCCAGCCAGTTCACCCAGGAACTGCGTCTGGCGTCGAACGGCGATTCCCGTTTCCAATGGCTGGGCGGTTTGTTCTTCAGCCGCGAGGAATCGATCTATAACGACTGGAATTTCGCTCCGGCGATGGCGTCGCTGGACGCCAACGGCGCCGCCGGCGATCCGCAGGGCCTGTTGTTCCAGGCCTTCAATCCGTATCACATCACGCAATATGCGGTGTTCGGCGAAGCCTCCTATCACTTCCTTGACTCGTGGAGGGTCACCGCCGGGCTGCGCTATTACGACTTCAAGACCAAGGTGGAGGAATCCCAGGCCGGCATCCTCGCCACCGGCAGCCTGGCCGAGCAATATGTCGGCTTCCGGGCCTCGTCGAGCGGCGTCAATCCCAAGTTCAACCTGTCCTACGAGCCGACGCCGGACCTCACCGCCTATACCACCGTGTCGAAGGGCTTCCGGCCGGGCGGCGTCAATCTGCCGACCCCGACCAATCTCGGCTGTCCGCTGACCAGCGAGATCTACAGCCCGGACTCGATCTGGAACTATGAACTGGGCGAAAAGGCGCGCTTCCTCGATCGCCGCATCATGGTCAACGCCGATTTCTACTACATCAATTGGAGCCGCGAGCAGCAGCTGGTCAATCAGAGCTGCGGCTATCCGGTCACCGCCAATACCGGCACCGCCCATTCCTACGGGCCGGAGGTCGAGATCGCTGCCAAGCTGACCGACCATCTGACCCTCAGCGTGTCGGGCACCTATACCGAGGCGGCGCTGGACAGCGTCTCGGCGGCGGTCACCGCCGCCGACAGCCAGATCGCCAAGGGCACGCCGATCCTCGACGTGCCGAAATATACCGAGAGCCTGGCGCTGGCTTATGTGCGGCCGATCAACAGCGTCTACGACTTCACCGCCCGGATCAGCAATTCCTACGTCGGACCGCAAACCGACATCTCTTACGGCTATCACCATCTCGACCCGTACGATTTCATCAATATGCGCTTCGGCGCGGTGGGATCGGCCTGGTCGGGCTATCTGTTCGTCAACAATCTGCTGGATAAGCGGGCGGCGCTGGGCATCAACACCACCTCGGTGGCGTGGCTGACGCCCTCGACAACCCGCACCGCAACCAACCAGCCGCGCACCATCGGCGTCGACCTCAATTACCGCTTCTAGGAGACTTGTCATGACGACCCGTCATTTCGCCTCTCTGATCTGCGGCGCCGCCTTCCTGGCCGGCGCCGCCAAGGCCGACGACCTCGATCTCGTCGCGCTGACGGCGCCGGCACACAAGCTGGTCGACGCCATCAACCAGGGGGCCAAGTCGGCGCCCTCGCACATCTTCACCAAAGATGCGGTGGTGCTGGACGATTTCGCCCCCTATCACTGGAGCGGCAAGACCAATGGCAAGGTCTGGTACGGCGAGCTGGTCGGCGCCACGCCCGAGGCGCAGGCGGCGTTCGCCGGCATGCATGCGGTGTTGTCGGTCGAGGCGCCGCAATTCGCCCGAGTCACCGGCGATTCCGGCTATTACGTGTTGCCGGCGGTGTTCCACTTCACCGACTCCGGCAAGCGTATCCGCCAGACCGGCCAATGGGTGATCAATGTGAGGAAGGTCAAGGGCGAGTGGCTGATCGACGGTCACGCCTACGCCATCACCAGCGAGACGGAAGTGGCGGACAAGTGACCGGGCCGGCTATTCTCCCCGCCGGGATCCGAGGGAGAGACAGTCGTTGAGTGGTGGACCGCTTTCGCACCTCAAGGTGCTGGATCTGTCCCGCGTTCTGGCGGGACCGTGGGCGACGCAGTTTTTCGGCGATCTCGGCGCGCAGGTGCTGAAGATCGAGCGGCCCGGCCAGGGCGACGATACGCGGTCCTGGGGGCCGCCCTGGTTCAAGGACGGCGCGATGTCGGCCTATTTCTCGTGCGCCAATCGCAACAAGCAGTCGCTGGCGGTGGATTTCACCCATGCGGAAGGGGCCGCGCGCATCATCGAGCTGGCGTCCGAGGCCGATGTCGTCATCGAGAATTTCAAGAAGGGCGCCCTGGCTAAATACGGCCTCGATTACCCGTCGCTGAAAGCGGTGAAGCCGGATCTGGTCTATTGCTCGATCACCGGTTTCGGCCAGACCGGGCCCTATGCCGAGCGCGCTGGCTACGACGCCCTGATCCAGGGCATGGGCGGGCTGATGAGCATCACCGGCGAGGCCGGCGGCGAACCGATGAAGGTCGGCGTCGCGGTGGTCGATCTGTTCACCGGCATGTATGCCGCGTCGGGCATCCTGGCCGCCCTGGCCCATCGCGACCGCACCGGCGAGGGGCAGCATATCGACGTCGCTTTGTTCGATGTGCAGGCGGCGATGCTGGCCAATCAGGCGGCCAATTATCTTGCCACCGGCCGGGCGCCGAAGCGGCTGGGAAACGCCCATCCGTCGATCTGCCCCTACCAGGCTTTCGCCGCCGCCGACGGCCATCTGATCCTGGCGGTCGGCAATGACGACCAGTTCGCCAAATTCTGCCGCATCGCCGGGCATCCCGACCTGGCCGATCAGGCCGAGTTCGCCACCAACCCGGCGCGGGTGGCCAACCGCGAGCGGCTGGTGGGTCTGCTGGCCGAGATCTTCCTGCTCCATCCCCGCGCCTGGTGGGTGGAAAAGCTGGAGGCGGCCGGCGTGCCGTGCGGACCGATCAACGATCTGGCCGAGCTGTTCGCCGATCCCCAGCTGCTGTCGCGCGGCATGGTGCTGGAGCAGGACGGGTTGCGCATGGTCGGCAATCCGCTGAAGTTCTCGGCCACGCCTTTGCCGGCGCCCGCCAGCCCGCCCGCCTTGGGCGAGCATGACGGTTCAGGCGGCTGGCTCGATCAGGCGGGAGAGTGACGGGCGGCGGGCGATCTCGCGCCGGATCGTCTCGTCGGCCTCGGCGGCCAGGCGCAGCCAATGGGCGGCATCATCGCCGCGGCCTTGATCGGCCAGGATGCAGCCATGGTTGAACTGGGCGCGGAAATAGCCGGCCTCGGCGGCGCGGCGGTACCATTCCTCGGCCTGCTCCAGGTTCCGGGCGCAGCCCCAGCCTTCCTCGCAGCAACGCCCCAGCAGGTTCATCGCCCGGGAATGGCCGCGATCGGCGGCGCGGCGGTACCACATCACAGCCTGAGCGCGGTCGCAGGGCACTCCTTCGCCGTCGAACAGCGCGTGGGCATAGTTGTATTCGCCCCAATCATGGCCGGCCTCGGCCGACCGGCGGTACCAGTGCGCCGCGCGTTCCTTGTCGACCCGCGTGCCCCAGCCGTTCTCGAAACAGCGCCCGGCCATGTTCATCGCCTCGCCGCTGCCGGCGCGCGCCGCTTGGGTGAACCAATGCAAAGCGAGGGCGGGGTCGCGGGCGACGCCGGTGCCTTCCAGCAGCATGGCGCCCCAGCGCAACTGCCCGAAGATGACGCCGTGCTCGGCGGCGGTTTGCACCCAGGGAGCCGCTTCGGCCGGATCGCCGCTCAGCAGGGTGCGCAGCTCGCCGGCGTTCATGCGCTTCATTCGGCGCAGCCGGTCGAAAGATCGCTCCACCTCGTCGCGATGGCGCAGCTGTTCCGCGGAAAGGGTCATATCTCGGCCCAGCGGCGCAGCAGATTGTGATAGCAGGCGGTCAGGCGGACCAGCGCCGGATCGTCGGCATGGGCCGGCGCCAGATGCTGGATCGACTGGTCTAGATCGAACAGCAGGGACCGCTCGCCCATATCCTTGACCATGCTTTGCAGCCAGAACACGCAGGCGATGCGGGCGCCGCGGGTGATCTCGGTGACCAGATGCAGGCTGGAGGAGGGGTAGAGCACCATATGCCCGGCCGGCAGCTTGACCGCATGGGTGCCGTAGCTGTCCTCGATCATCAGCTCGCCGCCGTCATACTCGGACGGATCGGACAGGAACAAGGTCGCCGAGAGGTCGGTGCGCAGCCGGTTGGCGGTGCCGGGAACCTGGCGCACCGCATTGTCCACATGGGCGCCGAATTTCATGCCGGTGTCATAGCGGCTGAAGATCGGCGGAAACACGTGGCGCGGCAGGGCGGCGCTGAGGAACAGGCCGTTCTGTTCCAGCGCCCGCAGCACCTCGTCGGCCAGGCGCCGCACGGCGGGATCGGCGGCGTCGGCTTGCAGATTGTCCTTCACCTTGCCGGACTGCACCCCGGCGGTGAGCTTGCCGTCGGTCCAGGCGGCGGCCTCCAGCTCCCGGCGGAAGGCCGGGAGGCGGTCGGGCGAGATGACCGAGGGGAGGGTGATCAGCATCAGAAGGCCAGCGAGGTGCTGAACTTCACCGTGCGGCCGGCGCCGGGAACGATGTGGTTCTCGGCCGGCGAGGTATAGTAGGAGCCGGTGTAATAGGTCTTGTCGGTCAAATTGAGGCCGTTGACCTGCACCTTCACCTGATCGGTGATCTTGTAGGACGCCATGGCGTTCCACACCACGAAGGACGGGATGTTGGCGGCCTCGCCGGAATCGGCGAAACGATGGCCGAGATAGATCATGCCGGCGCCGACCTCGAGATCGTCGGTGATCTCGTATTCGCTCCAGATATTGGCGGAATTCTTGGCGACGTTCGGCATCTGCTTGCCGACGTAAGAAGCGGTGCCCGAGCTCAGCGTCACGCCGTCGAGATAGGTGTAGGACGCCTGAACCTCCCAATGCTCGGTGACATAGCCCGACAGGCCGAATTCGGCGCCGCGCACCCGCTGGTTGCCGTTCAGCACGGTGACGGTCGGGTTGTCGGGATCGTTGGTCTGGGCGTTGTCGACCTCGGTATGGAACAGGGCGCCGGTCGAGCTCAGTCGGCCGTCCAGCCAGTCGATCTTGCCGCCGACCTCGTAGGTCTTGGCCTTCACCGGGCCGAGATTGGCGGTCTTGGCGGTCAGCGACAGCGCTTCGGCCGAGGGATCGAACGAGGTGCCGTACGAGAAGTAATAGCTTTGGTTCTCGGTCGGCCTCACCACGATGGCGGCGCGCGGGCTGAACAGATTGTCGGTGTGATCGAAATGGCTGACCGCGCCGGTCTGCGGCGTCAGCGCATTGTAGCTGGCGGCGAAGCGGTCGTGGCGGACGCCGGCGATGATGTCGACATACTGGCTGATGCTGATGGTGTCGGTCAGATAGAAAGCCTGGGCGAAGGCGTCGGTGGTCTGCAGCGACGAGGGGGCCTCGTAGGGCAGGGGGCTGTTGGGATTGGGCGCCAGCAGCGGCGTCTCGGGGATCCAAGCGTTGTTGTTGTTGAAGGGGTTGGTATAGCGCGTCAGGTCGTAGGTTTCTTTCGACAGCTCGGCGCCGAGATCGATCTTCTGCGCCACCGGACCGGTCTTCACCCGCCACACGAGGTCGGTCTGGTTGGTCAGGTTGGTCTGGGTGCCCGAGCTGCTGGGCGAGTCGCGCCCGACGACGATGGCCGACAGCGGCGTGGAGGAGGTGATCACCTCCTTGCCGAAATTGGGCGAGGCGAAGAAGAAGCCATATTGGTAATTGGCGTAGCGGACGGTGTCGCTGACCGACAGATTGTCGTTGAAATCATGCTTGTAGCGGCCGGTGACGATATCGTCATTGGCGGTCTGCTTGTCGTCCAGCAGGCCGTAATCGCCCTTGCGCGACACCGGCGCCGGCTGGCCGTTCAGGAAGGGGATGCCGACGTCGGGGCGGTTGTTCTCCTCCTGGTGCAGATAGGCCACCGTGATGGTGTCGGGCTTGCCGATGCCCCAGGTGACGGTGGGGGCGAAGCCCCAGCGATGGTTCTGCACGTCGTCGCGGTCGGCGACCTGCGAGGTCTCGCCCATCACATTGAGGCGCACCGCGGTATCGCCGTCGATCTTCACATTGACGTCGGCGGTACCGCGGCCTTCGCTGTTGGTGCCGCCCTCGGCGACGACATGGACGAAATCGGTGAGCTGCGCCGCCTTGCTGACCTGATTGATCACGCCGCCGGTCGAGCCGCGGCCGAACAGCACCGCTGACGGACCCTTGACCACCTCGACCTGCTCCAGGTTGAAGCTGTCGCGGTCATAGACGGCGGCGTCGCGGATGCCGTCGAGGAAAAAGTCGTTGAAGGCCGAGAAGCCGCGCAGATTGACGGTATCGCCGTGCGCCGCGCCCTCGCCGGCGTTCAGCGTGATGCCGGGAACCGTCTTCAGCGCATCCTCAAGGCGGGTGAAGGCCTGGTCCTGGATGGTCTTCTCATTGATCACGGTCACCGATTGCGGCGTGTCGTGCAGGTCGCCCAGCTTGTCGTTGATCAGCGAGCGGACGCCGGTGACGGTGATCTGCTCCGCTTTGTCCCCCTCGGCGCCGGACGCGTCGGCGGCGTCATTGGCCATCGCCGCCCAGCCGGCGGTCGAGGCCAGGGCGGCGGTCATGGTGCCGAGAAGGGGACGGGAGACGGAACGGGAAGACATGGGAGGACCCTCTTTTTCTAATTTCGTGATCCCTGATTAGCAAATCGAAGTTGATGTTGCAACTCATTCGCAATTGCATGGCTAAGAATTTTCATTGCGCCCGGCAGCCGAAACGGTATCCCTGGCGCCAACGACATTTTCGGAAACGGACCTCCATGAAGATCGAAAACAGCGTATTCATCGTCACCGGCGCCACCTCGGGCCTGGGCGCCGCCACCGCGCGCATGCTGGCCGAGGCCGGCGCCAAGGTGCTGGCGGCGGATCTGCGCGAGCCTGCCGAGATTTTGCCCAGCATGCGCTTCCACCAGACCGACGTGACCGACGAGGCCAGCGCCGCCGCCGCCATCGAAGCGGCGAAGAGCGTCTTCGGCGGGCTGCACGGCCTGGTCAATTGCGCCGGTGTCGCCCCCAGCGAGCGGGTGGTCGGCAAGGCCGGACCGCACGGCATCGAGAGCTTTTCCCGCACCATCGGTGTCAATCTGATCGGCAGCTTCAACATGCTGCGCCTGGCCGCCGCCGCCATGAGCGCCAACCAGCCGGACCAGAGCGGCGAGCGCGGGGTGATCATCAACACCGCCTCGGTCGCCGCCTATGACGGGCAGATCGGCCAGGCCGCCTATGCGGCGTCGAAGGGCGGCATCGTCGGCATGACCCTGCCGGTGGCGCGCGAACTGGCCCGCTTCGGCATCCGCGTGATGGCGATCGCGCCCGGCATCTTCGAGACTCCGATGCTGCTGGCCTTCCCGCAGGAGGTGCGCGACAGCCTGGCCGCCACCGTGCCGTTCCCGCCGCGCCTGGGGAATCCGGCGGAATATGCCGCCCTGGCCCGGCACATCATCGAAAACCAGATGCTGAACGGCGAGGTCATCCGCCTCGACGGCGCGCTCAGGATGGCGGCGAAATAGGCTTGCCCGCGATGTAGCTCTTCATTTCCCCGGCCAGGAAATCGAAGAGCAGTTTGATGCGGCGGTTGTCGCGCTGGTCCTCGTGCATGGCTAGCCAGACCCCGAGATGGAACCGGATCCTGTCGGCCAGCACCGGCACCAGCTCCGGTTCGCGCGCCGCCAGCCGGTCCTGGCAGCCGGCGATGCCGACGCCCGCTAGCAAGGCCTGCCACTGCGCCAGGTCATTGTCGCAGCGATAGCGGAACAGGTCGCGGGTGATCGGCTGGCTCTCGAAGGTCAGGCCGCGCGCCGCAGTGTCGTCATTGTCGAAGCCGATCAAGATGTGGCTGGCCGCCTCCGCCAGCGAGGTCGGCAAGCCGCGGCGCTCGACATAGCGACGGTGGGCGTACAGCCCGATCGAAACCGTGCCGACATGGCGAGCCAGAAGCGCTTCCTGCGTCGGGCGGACCATGCGGATGGCAATGTCGGCCTCGCGCCTCAGCAGATCGTTCTGGCTGTTGTTGAGCACGAGTTCCAGGGCGATCTCCGGATAGTCGCCCTGGAAGCGGGCCAGCATGGGCGGCAGCACCACACCGCCGATCATCTCGCTGGCGGTGATGCGCACCACGCCGCGGACGGCGGCGGCCTCGCCCGAAGCCTGGCGCAGCAGCGCGGCGGCAGCAGTCTCCATGGCTTCGGCGTGCGGGCGCAGCGAGACGGCCAGCGGCGTCGGCGACAGGCCGGCGGGCGAGCGGGTGAACAGCGTCGCGCCCAGCGCGGCCTCCAGCGCCTCGACATGCCGGCCCAGCGTCGGCTGGGTCAGCCCCAAGCCGCGCGCCGCCGCCGACAGGCTCCCCTGGCGCAGGACCGAGAGAAAGGAGCGGTAGAGGGTCCAGTCGTTCATAAAAATATGTATAGCAGATCCAGAGTATTCATCAATTTTCATTCATCCGGCGTCGCCGCACTCTTCAGGAGCGATAACGCAGCTGAAGGAGAAGCATCATGAAAGAGCAGCGGAGCATTCTGGTCCTGGGCGCCAGCGGCGGGGTGGGCGGCGCGGTCGCCAAGGCGATGATCGCGCGGGGATGGCGGGTGATCGGGCTGAGCCGGACCGCCCGCCCGCCGATGGAGGGCATCGAGTGGCGGGTCGGCGACGCCCTGTCCGCCGACGATCTGATCCGGGCGGCCGAGGGCATGGACGCCCTGTTCTATGGCGTCAATCCGCCGCGCTATGAGAATTGGGCCGGCGTCTGCCTGCCGATGCTGAAGAACGCCGTCGCCGCCGCCGAAGCCGCCGGTGCGCGGCTGGTCTTTCCCGGCACCGTCTATAATTTCGGCCCCGACGCCGGCGATGTGATCGACGAGAATTCGCCGCAGCACCCGCTGACCCGCAAGGGCGCCATCCGTGTCGCCATGGAGACGGAATTGCAGGCCTTCGCCGCCCGCGGCGGACGCTGCCTGATCCTCCGCGCCGGGGATTTCTTCGGCGGCACGGGATCGAGTTCGTGGTTCCAGGCCGCCCTGGTCAAGCCCGGCCAGGCGGTGACCTCGGTCACCTATCCCGGCGATCGCGGCATCGCGCACGCCTGGGCCTATCTCCCCGATCTGGCCGAGACATTCGCCCGGCTGCTGGAGGAGGAGTCACGTCTCGGCGCCTTCGACTGTTTCCACTTCCAGGGCCATTGGCTGACCGGGGCCGAGATGGTGGCGGCGCTCGGCCGGGTTGCCGGCCATGCCGCCCTGCCGGCACGCCGTTTTCCCTGGTGGATGATGGTTCTGATGTCGCCCTTCATTAGTTTTTGCGGCGAAGTGCTGGAAATGCGCTATTTATGGAAGAGGCCGCTGCGTCTGGAAAACCGCAAGCTGCAGCGCTTCCTCGGCGCCGAGCCGCATACGCCGCTCGAGGAAGCCCTGCGCCGGAGTCTGGTCAGCATTGGCTGCTTGACCGCGTGACCAAGGTTGACCTTTGCCCTTCGCCGCGCCCTTATACGGCGCTCTTTGAGAAGGAACCTTCGCTTTGCTGTCTTTCCCGCCGCACCATCCCCTGGCCCAGGCCCTCGCCGATCGCGGTTATGCCGCCCCCACCTCGGTTCAGGCCGCCGTGCTGGAGGCGCCGGCCGACCGCGACCTTCTGGTCTCGGCCCAGACCGGTTCCGGCAAGACGGTGGCCTATGGGCTGGCCATCGCCGAAGACCTGATGCTCGGGGGCTCGCTGCCCGATCCGGCCGGCGAGCCTCTGGCGCTGATCGTCGCCCCGACCCGCGAGCTGGCGCTGCAGGTTCAGCGCGAGCTGGCGTGGCTCTATGGGCCGGCGGGCGGCAAGGTGGTGTCCTGCGTCGGCGGCATGGATCCCCGCGCCGAGCAGCGGATGCTGGCGCGGGGGGCGCATCTGGTGGTCGGCACGCCTGGCCGCCTGCGCGACCATCTGGAGCGCGGCGCCCTGCAGGCCGGTTCCTTGCGCGCCCTGGTGCTGGACGAGGCGGACGAGATGCTGGACCTCGGTTTCCGCGAGGATCTGGAATTCATCCTCGAAGCGACGCCCGAGGGCCGCCGCACCCTGCTGTTCTCGGCCACGCTGCCGAAGCCGATCGTGGCGATGGCCAAGCGCTATCAGCGCGATGCCGTGCGCATCGCCGTCGAAAGCGGCGAGCAGGGCCATGCCGACATCGAATACCGCGCCATTCGCGTCGCCCCCAACGAGGTCGAGCATGCGGTGGTCAATATCCTGCGCTTCCATGACGCGCCGATCGCCATGGTGTTCTGCAACACCCGCGATTCGGTCAGCCATCTGCAGGCGGTGCTGATGGAACGCGGCTTCGCCGCTGTCGCCTTGTCGGGCGAACTGGGGCAGAACGAACGCAATCGCGCCCTGCAATCCCTGCGCGACGGGCGGGCGCGGGTCTGCGTCGCCACCGACGTGGCGGCGCGCGGCATCGATCTGCCCAATCTCGATCTGGTGGTCCATGCCGAGCTGCCGCAAAGCGCCCAGACCTTCCAGCATCGCAGCGGCCGCACCGGCCGCGCCGGGCGCAAGGGCGTCAGCGCCGTCATCGTGCCGCTGTCGCGCCGCCGCCGCGCCGAACTGCTGCTGAACACCGCCGGGGTCGCCGCCACCTGGGGCAGCGCGCCGTCCGCCGACGACATCCGCAAGCTCGATCAGGAGAGGCTGCTGAAGACGCCCTTCCTCACCGAGGAACCGACCGAGGAAGAGCGCGAGATGGCGCGCTCGCTGCTGACCCAGCGCTCGGCCGAGGAATTGGCGGGGGCGCTGGTGAAGCTCTACCGCTCGCATCTGCCGGCGGCCGAGGAGCTGTTCGACCTGTCGGAATCCCAGGCCGCGCCGCCGCCCGCCTTCCGCGAGCCGAAACAGACCGTGTGGTTCAAGCTGAATGCCGGGCGCGACAAGAACGCCGATCCGCGCTGGCTGCTGCCGATGATCTGCCGCATGGGCAAGATCACCAAGCCGGATATCGGCGCCATCCGCATCTTCGACCGCGAGACCAAGTTCGAGGTCAACGAGGCGGTCGCCAAGCGCTTCCAGGCCGCCGTCCAGCAGGTCGAGAAGCCCGAAGTGCGCATCGAGCCCTTGAACGAGGCGCCGCCCTCGGGGCCGCCGCAGCGCCACAAGAAGAAATTCGCCGACAAGGCCGCTCATGGCAACAAGCCCTTCCGGAAGGGGAAGACGAAGGCCAAATAGGGGGATATCTTCCCCCCAACCAGAAGATCTCAGGGAGTACCGTCACATGTCAGCCGATCCCGTCGTCATCGTCGGCGCCGCCCGCACCGCCATGGCCGGCCTGCAGGGCGATTTCAAGGATGTCGCCGCGCCGGCCCTCGGCGCCGCCGCCATCAAGGCGGCGCTGGAGCGCTCCGGCCTCGCCGCGGACAAGGTCGACGAGGCGATCATGGGCTGCGTCCTGCCGGCCGGACAGGGCCAGGCGCCGGCTCGCCAGGCGGCGCTGGGCGCCGGCCTGCCGCTGGGCACCGGCTGTACCACCGTCAACAAGATGTGCGGTTCGGGGATGAAGGCGGCCATGCTGGCCCACGACCTGCTGCTGGCCGGCAGCGCCGAGCACGTCGTCGCCGGCGGGATGGAGAGCATGACCAACGCCCCCTATCTGCTGGAGAAGGCGCGCGGCGGCTATCGCCTGGGCCATGGCAGGATCATCGATCACATGTTCCTCGACGGTCTGGAGGACGCCTACGATAAGGGCCGCCTGATGGGCACCTTCGCCGAGGAGTGCGCCGAGGCCTATCAGTTGACCCGCGAGCAGCAGGACCATTGGGCGCTGACCTCGCTGTCGCGCGCCAAGGCGGCGATCGCCGATGGCAGCTTCGAGTCCGAGATCACCCCGGTGACGGTGAAGTCCGGCAAGACCGAGGCGGTGATCCGCATCGACGAGCAGCCCGGCAAGGCCAATCCCGACAAGATTCCGCTGCTGAAGCCGGCCTTCCGCGACGGCGGCACGGTGACGGCGGCCAATTCCAGCTCGATCTCGGACGGCGCGGCCGCCCTTGTCCTGACCCGGCTGTCCACCGCCGAGAAGCAGGGCCTGACACCGCTGGCGATGATCCATGGCCATGCCGGCCACGCCGACAAGCCCAGCCTGTTCCCCACCGCGCCGATCGGGGCGATGCGCAAGCTGCTGGGCAAGTTGAACTGGGATGCCAAATCGGTCGATCTGTTCGAGGTCAACGAGGCCTTCGCCGTGGTGGCGATGGCGGCGATGCGCGATCTCGACCTGTCGGCCGACAAGGTCAATATCCATGGCGGCGCCTGCGCGCTGGGCCATCCGATCGGCGCCTCGGGAGCGCGCATCCTGGTCACCCTGCTGGCGGCCCTGCGTAAGAACGGCCTGAAGCGCGGCGTGGCGTCCTTGTGCATCGGCGGCGGCGAGGCCACGGCGATGGGCGTGGAGCTGCTGCATTGATGAACCTCTACGCGGCGTTCCGCGAGGCCTTCCCCGCCGATATGGGGCAGGTCTGCCTCGAGACCGATACCGGGCGCAAGGTCACCTATGCCGAACTGGATCAGGCCAGCGCCCGCATCGCCGCCCTGATCCGCAAGCTCCGCGTCCAGCCGGGCGAGCGGGTGACGGTGCAGGTCGATAAATCGCCCGAGGCCCTGTTC
>Ga0213872_10001454_pt1 | contig 15422 bp, 15 predicted proteins | sample VelepicomBERX_R2_FD_160071 | JGI IMG/M metagenome (GOLD analysis project Ga0213872, IMG submission 160071) | Rhizosphere microbial communities from Vellozia epidendroides in rupestrian grasslands, the National Park of Serra do Cipo, Brazil - RX_R2 | ecosystem: Host-associated > Plants > Roots >...
TTGAGGAAATCGACACGTTGCTGGAAGTAACCAAAGAAGTTGAAGGTCATACCATTTGCGCTTTGGGCGACGCGGCGGCTTGGCCCATTCAGGGGTTGATCCGCCATTTCCGCCCGGTGATGGTCGAGCGCATTGAACAATATCGCAAAGAAGCGAGGGCTGCATGATTGGGGGCGGCAGTCTACAGGCAGCATTTGAAGTTGTCAGTGCACATCAAGTGATTGGGTTATCGCCTGAAGGACGGCATCGCACCTTGCATGTTGACTGTCGATTTTTAAACACCTCTAAAAAATGCGAACTTGAAATTTATAATGATATTGATCGTGTTACCTCTCTCGTTGAGGACTGGAGAGAATTAGCGCGATGCCAAGCAATACCTCATTTTGAACTTAGATATCCGGATGAGGGTGTGATGGGTGTGTATTGCGCAGAAATGATGCACTCTGAGTTGGAGTATGCTTGTGTTATTGCTGTGGAACATGACGCCTTTGGAGAAATAGAGAAAAATATATCTTCTCAAAATAACAGAATAATTTTCTCGATTAGCACTGGGCACATCGAATATGGGCTACTTGATGAGACCTTACAATTTCCTCGCAGAGATGCGCGGTTGCCTATTCGTGGAATTTCGATGACGGTTGTCTACTCTAGAAATGATTTGGCAGGTACAGAATGCCCAAACTAACCATTGATGGTACAGAGATTGAAGTCGCAGCCGGCACGTCGGTGCTGCAGGCCTGCGAGCAATTGGGAATCGAAGTCCCGCGTTTTTGCTATCACGATAAACTTAGCGTGCCGGCAAATTGCCGCATGTGTCTGGTCGAAATTGAAAAGACGCCAAAGCCGGTGGCCAGTTGTGCCATGCCCTGTGCCGACGGTATGGTCGTCCACACCGACACGCCAACCGTGCACAAGGCACGCAAGGGTGTGATGGAAATGCTGCTCGCTAACCATCCGCTTGACTGCCCCATCTGTGACCAGGGCGGCGAATGTGACCTGCAAGACCAAGCCATGGCTTATGGTTTTGATCGTGGCCGTTTTGCAGAAATGAAACGCGCAGTAAAAGACAAAGAACTTGGCCCGCTGGTTAAAACCGTTATGACGCGCTGCATTCACTGCACGCGCTGCGTTCGTTTTGCGGATGAAATCTGTGGCACACCTGAACTGGGAGGCGTTTTCCGTGGCGAAAAAATGGAAATCGGCACCTACGTTACGCGCGCGCTGTCATCCGAACTTTCGGGTAACCTGATCGACGTTTGCCCGGTTGGCGCCTTGACCAACAAGCCCGGCGCATTCACGGCCCGCCCGTGGGAATACCAGAAAACGGACAGCATTGATGTGCTGGACGCCGTTGGCAGCAATATCCGTATCGACGTGCGCGGTAATGAGGTCATGCGTGTTTTGCCGCGCCTGAATGAAGAAGTGAACGAAGAATGGATCAACGACAAAACCCGCTTTGCCTGTGACGGGTTAAAGCGTCAACGTTTGGATCAGCCCTATGTCCGCCGTGACGGACGGTTGCAGCCCGCCACATGGGATGAAGCCTTTACCGCCATAACCGACAAGCTGAAAGATTGCGCTCCGGCCCATATTGCCGCTATCGCTGGCGATCTGGCTGATTGTGAATCCATGTTTGCGCTTAAGTCATTGATGCAAGCCTTGGGCGTAAACAATATCGACTGTCGTCAGGATGGTGCAGAAGCCGATGTCTCCACCCGCGCGGCCTACATCATGAACAGCGGTATTGCCGGCATTGAACAGGCCGACGCCATACTGCTGATCGGCACAGATCCGCGTCACGAAGCCTCCATCATCAATGCGCGCATTCGCAAGCGTTGGCTGCGCGGCGGCATGCGTGTTGGGTTGATCGGTGCATCCGTTGACCTGACTTACCCATACCGTCATGTTGGCACATCCGCGTTGGCGATTAATGATCTGATCTCCGGCAAGCATGAATATGCTGCAATCTTGAAATCTGCCAAGAATCCAATGATTATCGTCGGTGCAGGCGCATTGGCTGGTGAAGGTGGCAATGCCTTGCTGGCCTCAGCCCGTAAACTTGCAGAAACTTTCAATGTCGTTCGCGAGGATTGGAACGGCTTTAACGTCTTGCAACTCGCGGCGTCACGCGTGGGTGGCCTTGACCTCGGCTTTGTGCCGCAAGCCAAAGGACTTTCCACCAACGGCATTCTGAAGGCATGCGAGCAAGGGGATATGGATTTTGTCTGGTTGTTGGGTGCGGACGAGATCGACACCAAACGTCTGGGCAAAGCATTCGTCGTTTATCAGGGGCATCACGGCGACAAGGGCGCGCATCGTGCCGATGTCATTTTGCCGTCCGCAGCCTATACGGAAAAGAGCGGTATTTACGTCAATACCGAAGGTCGTCCACAATTGACGCAACGCGCCGCTTTCCCGCCGGGCGCAGCTCGTGAAGATTGGAAGATTATCCGCGCTTTGTCTGAGAAAATTGGCAAGCCGCTTTCCTTCAACGATCTAGCCCAATTACGCGATGCTATGTTTAAGGCCGCGCCAGTGCTGGCAAAAATCGGCCATGTTGAAAAGTCAGCGTGGGTAAACTTTGGAGCAGAGGGAGCTTTGTCAACTCTACCGCTGGGCACTGCCGTCGATAACTTCTATATGACGGATGTGATCAGCCGCGCTTCGCCGACCATGGCGCAGTGCGTTGCAGAAATCATGCCCGTTAAAACCGGAGTGGCAGCATGATGGAATTTATTCAACAATACGGCCTCCAACTCCTGATCCTCATTATCAAGATCGTTGTTGTCGTGGTTGGGGTTCTCATCGGAGTCGCCTATCTGACCTATGCCGAGCGCCGCGTTATGGCCGCCATGCAAATGCGCCGTGGACCGAATGTTGTTGGCCCCTTTGGCCTGCTACAGCCCATTGCCGACGGCGTTAAACTGCTGGGCAAAGAAACCATTATTCCAACTGGTGCCAATGCGGCACTGTTTCTTGGCGCGCCGATGCTGACGTTCTTTCTGGCGCTGTCCACATGGGCGGTCGTTCCATTTCAGGAAGGCGTCGTGCTGGCTGATATCAACGTCGGTGTATTGTATCTGTTTGCCATATCATCACTCAGCGTTTACGGCATCATCATTGCTGGCTGGGCTTCTAACTCGAAGTACTCATTCCTTGGCGCGTTGCGTTCGGCGGCACAGATGGTATCATACGAAGTCTCAATTGGCCTTGTCATCATAACGGTCATGTTGTGCGTAGGTTCGCTGAACCTCTCCAGGGTTGTTGAGGCGCAAAAGGATGGTTGGTTCGCATTCTCTATCCTGTTCCCGATGTTTATTGTGTTTTTTGTGTCCGCACTTGCGGAAACAAACCGTCACCCGTTCGACCTGCCGGAAGGCGAGTCCGAACTCGTCGGCGGCTTTAACACGGAATATTCATCAATGAGCTTTGCGCTCTTCTTCCTTGGCGAATATGCGAACATGATCTTGCTGAGCGCCATGACTACCATCCTGTTTCTTGGCGGCTGGTTACCCCCGCTGGCGGCCCTTGCCTTTATACCCGGCTTTATTTGGTTCGCGGCAAAGGTGTGCTTCTGCCTGTTTGTGTTCCTGTGGACGCGCGCTACCTTGCCCCGTTACCGCTATGACCAGCTGATGCGTATCGGTTGGAAATTCTTCCTACCGTTGTCCCTTGTTTGGGTTGTGTTGACGGCCGGATATCTCCTCTACTTCGACAAACTGCCGCGATAGGTGTCTAATGGCTATTGTGCGCCGCGTAAAACGTCTTTTCCTGTATGAACTCATTCGTGGGTTTACGCTGACATTCTTTTATATGTTCAAGCGTAAAGTCACGTTGAACTACCCCTATGAAAAAGGGCCAATCAGCCCGCGTTTTCGTGGTGAGCATGCTCTGCGCCGCTACCCGAATGGCGAGGAACGCTGCATTGCCTGCAAGCTATGCGAGGCCATCTGTCCCGCGCAGGCCATTACGATTGAGGCCGAGCCGCGCGAGGATGGCAGCCGACGCACGACGCGCTATGACATCGACATGACCAAATGCATTTATTGCGGATTGTGTCAGGAAGCGTGCCCGGTTGACGCGATTGTCGAAAGCCCGAATTTCGAATTCGCGACCGAAACGCACGAAGAGCTTTTGTACAACAAGGAACGCCTGCTGGCTAATGGTGATCGTTGGGAAGCGTTGATTGCTGCCAACATCGCCAGTGACGCGCGGTATCGGTAACAACAGGGTAAAACAATGACTGAAATCGTTTTCTATCTGTTTGCGACGATACTCATACTGTCCGCCGGTATGGTGGTGGCATCGCGCAATCCCGTACATGCCGTTCTGTACCTCGTTCTGGCATTCTTTAATGCGGCTGGTTTGTTTCTGCTGATCGGTGCGGAATTTGTGGCCTTCATCCTTGTCATCGTCTATGTCGGCGCCGTCGCCGTTCTGTTCTTGTTCGTTGTCATGATGCTCGACATCAATTTTGTAGATTTGCGCAGCGGGTTTAGCCGTTACCTGCCCATCGGTGGTGCTGTGGGCGCCGTGCTGCTGGCCCAGTTGGTTATGCTGGGACTCGCATGGAAAACGGACCCGCAGCTTTTGTCTGTTGTACAAGCCGCAGGGGCTGATGCTGTAGACAACACGCGTGCTATTGGCCGCCTGTTGTATACTGACTATTTCTACGCATTTCAGGTATCCGGCCTTGTCCTGTTGGTCGCCATGATTGGCGCGATCTGCCTGACACTGCGTCACCGCAAGGATGTGCGCCGTCAGAATGTTGACCAGCAATTGAGCCGTGAAATCGCTGATGTGATCACTGTCGTTAAAGTCGAAAGCGGGAAGGGGGTTCAGCTATGAAGCTAAAAACATTCCTCTGTATGTTAGCTTTGACGAGCATACTCTCGTTGGGCATCGCGCAAGCAGATGATGCTGTTACGACAAATGGCACTGCGGCGTTAACGGATGAATCGCTGGCGACTGCGCGCGAATTGATGAGCATCACCAAATCCGATGAAGTCAGCAAACAAGTACTGCCCATACTTATGAAGAGTTACGCCAACCTGATGGTTCGCGATAACCCGGAAAAAGCGCAGCAGGTCAGCAATCTACTAAGCAAGTTCCTAATCCCTGAATTTACTGCGCACATGGACGAATTGCGTGACCACATCGCACACATCTATGCCGCAAACCTGAGTGTCGGCGACATGCAAAACATGATTGCCTTTTATAAATCACCAACTGGTCAAACTGTTTTGAGCAAACTGCCGGTCATTATGCAGCAAACGCTGCAGATCAGTTCAGTTTGGGGCAAAGAAGTAGCCGCTGCGGCCACGCTGAAGCTGATCGAAGAAATGCGCAAAAACAACCTGAACGTGCCGAAAGAAATGGCCCTATAGGACATACTATGATCGGACTTGAACATTATCTGATTGTCGCCGCCATATTGTTTACCATTGGTGTGCTGGGCATCTTCATCAATCGCAGGAACGTTATTGTTATCCTGATGTCGATTGAGTTGATCCTGCTGGCCGTTAACATCAACTTTGTTGCGTTTTCGGTCTTTCAACACAACCTGGTCGGTCAGGTCTTTACCATGCTGATCCTCACCGTTGCTGCGGCTGAGGCTGCCATTGGCCTTGCTATTCTGGTCGTGTATTTCCGCAACCGCGGCAATATTGCCGTTGAAGATGCTAATATGATGAAGGGCTAGACGAATGAGCGCCGTTCAAGTCATACCTTATGATGGCCGCCCCTGTGATGCGATTTACAATCTTATCTTGCCTATTCAGCAGGATGAGTTTGGCATTCAGATCACACGTGAGCAGCAACCAGATCTGGCAGACATAAAGTCATATTATCAGGATGGCATTGGAAATTTCTGGATTGCCGCTGTTGGGGCACACGTCGTTGGTACGATAGCGCTAAAGAATATTGGTAATCAGCAGGTCGCTCTCAGAAAAATGTTTGTTCACGCCGACTATCGCGGCAACCCCCATAAGATTGCTTACTCATTGCTTGTGCAGGCGATGCAGTGGTGCCAACAAAAACAGATTCAAGACGTTTTCCTCGGTACCACAGACAAATTTATTGCAGCACACCGCTTTTATGAAAAAAACGGCTTTGCTTCCATTAACAAAGCCGATCTTCCACCAGCATTTCCGGTAATGCAGGTGGACAGCAAGTTTTACCATCTAAATGTAGACAATATTCCCGTGGGGATGTGCAATGACACTGCCGCTTGATCTTATCGCTGTTTTTGCACCGCTTCTTGGTGCGATTATTGTCGGCCTTGGCAACCGCGCGCTTGGCGATCGTGCCGCGCAAATCATTACATGCGCGCTCATGCTGTGCGCGGCTACGGCATCCGTGATGCTGTTTAACTATGTGGCGTTGGAACATCATGTCCTTGACCGCATGTTGTTGCCATGGATTCAGTCCGGCACGCTCAATGTTTCGTGGGCCCTGCATATCGATACACTAACGGCAGTGATGTTGGTTGTCGTGAATGGCGTGTCCTCTATGGTGCATATCTATTCTGTTGGGTATATGAGCCATGACAAGAGTATCCCACGCTTTATGGCGTATCTCAGCCTGTTTTCGTTTTTCATGTTGATGCTTGTTACATCCTCCAATCTGCTTCAGATGTTCTTTGGCTGGGAGGGTGTCGGTGTTGCGTCATATCTGCTGATCAACTTCTGGTTCCACAAGACCAGCGCGAACAATGCGTCGATCAAGGCTTTCCTTGTCAACCGCGTCGGCGACTTCGGGTTTATGCTTGGCATCTTTGGCTGCTATCTGCTGTTCGACAGCATTCAATTTACCGACATCTTTGCGCGCGCTCCACAGTTGGCGGACACGCAGATTATCTTCCTTGGCCACAACCTGCCTGCGTTGACCACAGTTTGCTTGCTACTGTTTGTGGGTGCCATGGGTAAATCAGCACAGTTGGGCTTGCATACATGGCTGCCGGACGCCATGGAAGGTCCCACACCCGTTTCAGCCCTTATTCACGCTGCAACCATGGTCACGGCTGGCGTCTTTATGGTCAGCCGCCTGTCACCGCTGTTTGAGTATGCGCCAAGCGCGTTGGCTGTCGTGGCGGTTGTCGGTGCCTTGACCTGCATCGTCGCCGCCAGCATCGGCCTGACGCAGTTCGATATCAAGCGCGTTATCGCTTATTCAACAATGAGCCAGCTTGGTTACATGTTCTTTGCGGCCGGTGTATCGGCTTACTCAGCCGCCGTGTTCCACCTGATGACCCACGCCTTTTTCAAGGCGCTTTTGTTCCTTGGCGCTGGCTCTGTCATCCACGCCATGTCTGGCGAGCAGGATATGCGCAAAATGGGTGGTATCTGGAAGATCATTCCAAAGACTTATACCCTGATGTGGATAGGCTCGCTGGCCTTGGCCGGTATTGGTATCGACGGCGTATTCGGTTTTGCCGGCTTCTATTCCAAGGACCTGATTTTAGAATCCGCGATTGCCAGCGGCACTTGGTATGGGCAGTTGGCCTATGTGCTTGGTCTTGCCGCCGCCTTTATGACGGCCTTCTATTCATGGCGCCTGATCATCATGACCTTCCATGGCAAGTCCCGTGCCGATCATCATACCTTGGACCACGCCCATGAGTCACCGCTGGTTATACTGTTACCTCTGGTGCCACTCGCACTCGGTGCTGTTTTTGCCGGTTACTGCGCGTGGAACTGGTTTGGTGGTGAGGGCAGGGCGGTATTTTGGGGACATGCCCTGTTTGTTGTGCCGGAACGTGATACTGTCGCGGCTGCCGAACATGTGGATGAGATTTATAAGTGGCTGCCCTTACTGATGGGCGTTTCAGGCATCACGCTCGCTTATGTTTTCTACGCCGTAAAGACGGATTGGCCCGCCAAGTGCGCATCGTCACTAGGGGCTGCGTATCGCGCAGTCTATAACAAATATTACTTTGACGAAGCCTATGACTATCTGTTTGTGCGCACGGCACGCAAATTGGGCGACTTTCTGTGGAAGCGTGGTGATGATGGGTTCATTGACCGCTTTGGGCCCGACGGGGTTGCCGGTGCCGTTGTCCGTCTGGCACAACGCGCCAGCGCGATTGAAACGGGTTATGTTTATCACTACGCCTTCGCCATGGTTATCGGCGTGGCGGTGTTTATCTCCTGGTTCTGGTTGAAGGGTTAAGCCATGCCGAATTGGCCAATACTGTCCGTTATCACTTTCCTGCCACTGGTCGGCGCGTTACTGATTATGCTGTGCGTGCGCGGTGAGGGTAAGTTACAGGAAAAAGCGGCGCAGCAGATCGCGTTGTGGGTATCGCTGGCGACGTTCGTCATTTCGCTGCTGACGTTAAAATATTTTGACCCGGCGAACACGGGATTCCAACTGGTAGAAAATCTGGTTTGGATACCGGCCTATAAAATCGCCTATATCAAAGGCGTTGATGGTATTTCGGTTTGGTTTGTTATCATTTCAACTTTCCTGACCCCCATATGCGTTTTGTCGGCCATTGGCGGCGTACATAAACGCGTAAAGGAATTTATGATCGCGCTGCTATTGCTCGAAAGCATGATGGTAGGCGTGTTCACCTCTCTCGACTTCGTGCTGTTCTACCTGTTCTTTGAAGGTATTTTGATACCGATGTTCCTTATCATCGGTATCTGGGGTGGTGAAAAGCGTACTTATGCTGCGTATAAGTTCTTCCTCTACACCTTCTTGGGCTCCGTCCTCATGCTGGTTGCGATTTTTGCGATGGTTCAGCATGTCGGCACCACAGATATGCGCGCTATGATCGGCGCAGGGTTTCCAAAAGAAATGGCTGTATGGCTATGGCTGGCGTTCTTTGCTTCCTTCGCTGTTAAAACGCCAATGTGGCCGTTTCACACATGGCTGCCATACGCGCACGTGGAAGCACCGACAGCAGGTTCCGTTATTCTGGCGGGTGTGCTGCTGAAAATGGGCGGTTATGGCTTTATTCGTATTGCCGTGCAGATGCTGCCTGAGGCCAGCGTTAAGTTCGCACCGTTGGTCATTGGCCTTAGCTTGATTGCAATTATCTATACCTCGCTCGTCGCTCTCGCACAGTCGGATATGAAGAAGCTCATCGCTTATTCGTCCGTTGCGCATATGGGCTATGTCACGCTTGGCATTTTCAGCTTTAACCAACCCGGCTTGGATGGCGCAATGATGGTCATGTTGTCACACACATTTGTGTCAGCAGCCTTGTTCCTTTGCGTCGGCGTCGTTTATGACCGCCTGCATACACGTGACATTGCCCGTTATGGCGGCATGGCCCACAACATGCCGAAATACGCACTGGTGTTCATGTTGTTCATGCTGGCGTCCGTCGGCTTGCCGGGCACAAGCGGCTTTGTCGGTGAATTTCTAAGCATGCAGGGTGCCTATTTGGCCAATAGCTGGTACGCCTTTATCGCTGCAACCGGCGTGGTTCTCGGAGCCGCCTATATGCTCTGGCTCTATCGTCGCCTGTTCTATGGAGACCTGACCAAGGATGACGTACGCGCGATGCCGGACCTGAATGCACGTGAATACGCCATGTTTCTGCCCTTGCTGGCATTGGTTCTATGGATTGGCATATACCCGGCGCCATTCCGCAATGTCTTTGCCCCCACGGCGGAAAAGATTTTGTCAGATACACTTAAACTAGCAGGCGGAAGCCATGGATAATCTACATTCCCTTATGATCGTATTGCCGGAAGTTTCGCTTGCGGCGTTGGGCTTGCTGCTGCTTTTGGTTGGCTTGGTCAACCGCAGCAACACAACCCACGTTGTGTCCGCCCTGACAGTATTGTCCTTTATTATCACAGCGGCGACGCTCATCTCGCCGCATCGTCTGTCGTTTCTGATGGGTGGTACGGCGCCTGTGTTCGCTTTTGGCACAATGTTTGTCGATGATACGCTGGCGCGTTTTATAAAACTGCTAATCCTTGCGGCATCGGCCTTGTCTGTTTTCCTATCGGGCGGATATCTGGAAAACCACAAAATCGCGCGCCCAGAATATCCGGTTCTGATCTTATTCGCGACGCTTGGCATGATGCTGATGGTCTCAGCCAGCGATATGATTGCGCTTTATGTTGGTCTGGAGCTGCAAAGTCTCGCCCTGTATGTCCTCGCAGCGTTCCAGCGTGACGATGCTAAGTCCAGCGAGTCCGGTCTGAAATACTTCGTGTTGGGCGCGCTGTCATCTGGCTTGCTGCTCTACGGTATTTCACTGCTTTATGGCTATGCCGGCACCACCGATTTTGTGAAGCTCAGTTTCGTATTCAAAGATGCCGCCCCACACACCATCGGTCTGACGATCGGCTTGGTTTTTGTGACGGCTGCTCTGGCTTTCAAGGTTTCAGCCGTACCATTTCACATGTGGACGCCAGACGTTTACGAAGGCGCCCCAACGCCCGTGGCCGCTTTCTTTGCTTCGGCGCCCAAAATGGCAGCGCTGGTTTTGTTCCTGCGCCTGTTACGTGAGCCATTCATGCCGTTGGCGATGGAATGGCAGCAGATTGTCGTGTTTATTGCCGTCGCTTCCATGCTGTTGGGCAGCTTTGCCGGCCTGGCACAAAAGAGCGTGAAGCGCCTGATGGCTTACAGCTCGATCGCCAATGTGGGTTATGCGCTGTCCGCACTGGCTATCATGAACAAGGATGGTCTTTCGGCCATGCTGATTTATCTAGCGATATATTTTGTCAACACGCTGGGCGCATTTGGCGTGATTATCTCGCTGCGCAAGCAGGGGCAGCAGGTTGAGGCAATCGAAGACTTTGCCGGGATCGCTAAAAAGAACCCGCTATTGGCCCTGGCCATGACGGTTTTTATGTTCTCATTGGCAGGCGTGCCGCCGCTGGCTGGGTTCTTCGGGAAATATTTTATCTTTTTGGCCGCCGTCAAGGCAGGCATGGTGCCATTGGCGGTTATAGCAGTCGTCACCTCAGTTGTTGCGGCTTTCTATTACCTACGCCTGATTAAGGTCATGTATTTTGACGAGAGTAAGCAGATCATTGACGCCTGCCCATGCTTTGGCGTTCGTGCAACGGTTACGCTGGCCGCGCTGTATATGATCATCTTCACTGTATGGCCACAACCCATCATTGACGGCGCAATCGCAGCCATCAGCGGGTTCATTCGCGGATGATAGGCTGGCGCATCCAGCGTGTGGCTGCCACAGGCAGCACCAACGACGATGTGAAAAACGCCGCTGAGGCAGGAGAAAGCGAAGGGCTGGTGATCACGGCCCGCGAGCAAACCAGTGGCCGTGGTCGGCAGGGACGTGTTTGGCATTCGCCAGAGGGTAATCTGTACGCGTCTGTATTATTACGCCCGCGCATACCGGTTTCCGAATGGCCGACTTATAGTTTTGTCGTTGCGCTGTCTATCTATGACGCAGTTCAAAAGGCACTACCTAGTGCCCCCATTACCCTTAAATGGCCCAATGATGTTTTGGTGGACGGCAAAAAGATCAGCGGTATTCTTATTGAAACCGTCGAAGGTGGTTTGGTTGTCGGCATTGGCATAAATATTCTGCATTTTCCGGCCGAAGCGCTCTACCCTTGCACATCACTGGCGGCGGAAGGAAATCAGCAGGTAACCATTAGTGCTGTTTTAGATGATTTACTGATTGCACTTGATCGCTGGCATATGGTCAGACAGACACAGGGGTTTGAAGTTGTGCGTAACGACTGGTTGGCCCATGCCAAGCAGGGTATTTTAAAAGTGAAGCTGCCAGGGCAGGAAACGCCGATAGAAGGTTTGATGAATGGCCTTGATGAGCAAGGCAACCTTATTCTGCGTATGGATAATGAACAAGACCGTCTGATATCAACAGGCGATGTATTGGGTTTTCTATGAGAATAAAACAGGATCAGTTTACGCCGCCGGATGACGCGCTGTGGTATTTGTCGCTAGGGGGTGCGGGTGAAATTGGCATGAACCTCAGCCTTTACGGCACGGCCGGAAAATGGCTGATGGTTGATTGCGGTATCACGTTTGGTGATGAAACAACACCGGGCGTTGAGATCATTATGCCGGACATTTCGTTTATCGCCGAACGTCGTGACCAGTTGGTTGGCATGCTGGTCACGCATGGCCACGAAGACCACATCGGCGCCATTGAACATTTATGGCCACAGTTGCGTTGTCCCGTCTATGCCACACGCTTTACGGCAGAGCTTGTGCGGAACAAGTTGTCGCATCGCGAACACGGCGGACTTGTAAAGATTATCCAATTACCACTGTCAGGTAGTTTTGAAGCCGGTCCGTTTAAGGGGCGCATGATTTCGGTGACACATTCCATACCCGAATCCAATATGTTGGCGCTTACAACCAAGCATGGCACGACACTACACACTGGCGACTGGAAATTTGACCCGGAACCCTTGGTGGGTGATGTAACGGATGAAGAAAGCTTGAAGGCATTGGGCCGTGAAGGCTTGCTGGCTGTTGTGGGGGATTCAACTAATGCCTTGGTGCAGGGTCACTCAGGCTCTGAACGTGAAGTTCGTGATGAACTACACAAACTGTTTGGGCAGATTAATACCCGCATCATTGTTACCTGCTTTGCCAGCAATATCGCACGCCTCAAGTCCATTATAACTGTTGCAGGTGAATATGGGCGCTACGTTACGCTTGTGGGGCGATCACTATGGCGCAATGCGGACGTTGCCGATGATTGCGGCTACTTGCCGGAATTTCATAATCTGTTGAGCGAAGACGAAGCCATGCAATGTCCGCGCGACAAGATTGTCATGGTTTGCACCGGGTGTCAGGGCGAACCGCGTGCAGCTTTGTGGCGCATCGCCGTTGATGACCATCCCGAAGTCGCCATTGACGAAGGCGATACGGTCATTTTCTCCTCGCGCGATATTCCGGGCAATGAAAAAGAAATAGCGCGATTGCAGAATAAATTGATGTCACGTGGGTTAAACCTCATCACCTATCGTGATGCGAATGTTCACGTATCAGGCCACCCGGCGCAGGAAGAACTAACGCAACTCTATCAATGGACGCGCCCGAAACTGGTTTTACCCGTGCATGGTGAGGCGCGTCACCAGTTAGAGCATGAGAAAATAGCCAAGGCCTGCCAGGTTCCGCACACGCTTATTCCGCAAAATGGCCAGATTATCCGCATTGCGCCGAATGATTTTGGTGTCGTGGGCGAAGTCGACCATGGTCGTTTATGCATAGATGGCAAAGTGTTACGGCGTCTTGATGACGCAACGACTAAAGAACGCAAGAAACTTATTCACAATGGTGGCGTGGTCGTAACGGTGGTTATGGACCGTAAGGGTACAGTTGTGCAACCACCCCAATGCAGCCTGATGGGGCTTGTCCTTGAAACGGATGAGCTAAAGTTGCAGGATGAAGTTTCCGATACAGCGCATGACGCCGTTGAGGGCATGCCCAAATCAACACGTTTGGACGATATGGCTGTCAAAAACGCGGTATCACAAGCCGTTCGCCGGTTCTTGCAGGAAGTACATGGCAAGAAGCCAGTGACGGAGATTCATATCGTGAGGGTAGGATGAATATTTTTTCCGGCATTGTTGTGTATGTCATGATCTGGTGGCTGGTTTTGTTTTGTACACTGCCGTTTGGCGTAAAGACCATAGACGCGCCCAAATCCGGGGAAATGCCCGGGGCACCGGTTAAGCATGGGTTGAAAAAGAAGGTGCTTGTTACGTCAGTTATCTCACTCGCTATCTGGTTTGTAGCTTATGAGTTGATCAAGAGCGACTGGCTGTCGTATCGAGTTATTGCGTCACATATGAATATGTAAAGCATGTCCAACTATTGTAAGATAGCACCCGACCATCCGGTGCATGCCTCATACCACAATACGGAATATGGGTTCCCGGTAGACGATGATCGCGTACTGTTTGAACGCCTTGCATTGGAAATCATGCAGGCGGGCCTGTCATGGGAAATTGTTCTTAAAAAACGGCAAAGCCTGAATAAGGCGTTTGACCGTTTTTCCATCAACAAGGTGGCCGCTTACGATGAGCGCGATATGCGCAGGCTGTTGGCAGATGAAGGCATTATTCGCAATCGCTTAAAGATACGCGCAATTGTTCATAACGCGCAGGTTTTAAAGCAGGTCAAGAAAAGCCATAAAAGCTTTGCCTTGTGGATTGATGCGCATCATCCGCGCCCGAAAGATGACTGGGTAAAGCTGTTTAAATCCACCTTTTCATTTATGGGCGGAGAGATTGTCGGCGAGTTTTTGATGAGCATCGGCTATCTACCCGGCGCGCATGCCAAGACTTGCGAAATTTATAACCACATTCACCGTCTCAGGCCGCCGTGGGATCGCCAGTAAACTGCAGCGAGGCGAGGCGGGCATACAAACCGCCTTCTGCCACCAGTTCCTGATGTGTACCGGACGCAATAATACGCCCTTCTTCCATCACCAGAATACGGTCGGCATCACGAACGGTCGCCAGCCTGTGTGCGATAATCAGCGTCGTACGGTTGTGCATCAGTTTGTCCAATGCTTCCTGCACCAGGCGTTCGCTCTCTGCATCCAGTGCTGATGTTGCCTCATCAAGTAACAGTAGAGCAGGGTTGCGCAAAATCGCGCGGGCTATAGCGATGCGCTGGCGTTGCCCGCCGGACAGACGCACGCCTTTTTCTCCCAGATATGTGTCATAGCCATCGGGCATGGCGCTGATAAATTCGTCAGCATGTGCTGCCTTGGCGGCAGCGATAATCTCATCACGCGTGGCTGATGGATTGCCAAAGCCAATGTTATCGAGGGCAGTGGACGAGAATATAACCGGCTCCTGCGGCACAATACCGATGCGGTTGCGCAGCGCACGCGGATCTACCTGTTTGATGTCTACGCCATCTAGAGTAATGCGCCCTGACTGAGGGTCGTAAAAACGCAGCGCAAGTTGCAAAAGCGTTGTCTTGCCAGCGCCACTGGGTCCAACCACGGCCACACGTTCGCCATGCCTGAGGCTAAAGCTGATGTCATGCAGGGCTTGCTGATCTGGTCTGGCGGGATAGTTAAAAGTGACCTGCTCAAACGCCAAGGCTCCCAATGACAATTCCGGCAGCATAAGTGGGGGAACGGGGGGGCTGATCTCCGGTTTCTGCGCCAGCAAATCAAAGAGCCTTTCCGTCGCGCCCGATGCACGATGCAGGTCGCCCATTGCTTCGCTGATCGCGCCGCTGGCTCCCGCTGCAATGGCGGCATATCCAACAAAGGCTGACAACTGGCCGGCTGTAATAACGCCATGTAAAACGTCGTTGCCGCCAATCCACAAAACAATGCCGATCGCCATAAAGACGAGCGTAATGACAACCGCAGTCAGCAGGGCGCGTGCGTAGATGTGTTTTTGCGCGGTCTTAACGGACTCTTCGATGTGGGCATTATAGCGCTCACTGCTGATATTTTCGTGAACATAGGCCTGTATGGTGCGAAT